>RCNB010000009.1_pt1 | contig 155875 bp, 144 predicted proteins | sample 2041321 | NCBI WGS metagenome assembly RCNB01 (sample SAMN09708232, study PRJNA481090) | Marine sediment metagenome, whole genome shotgun sequencing project. | reverse complement strand
CACTGTCCAAGGCGAGCCAGAAGGACGATTGGTCACGACGCCCCTTGACGCCCAAGCAGGAGACCTACGCGCTCGCGGACGTCGAGTTCCTGTTCGGCATCCGGTCTCGCCTGCTGCAAAGACTCGAGGCGCTGGGCCGCTTGGAGTGGGCCCTCGAGGAGTGCCGCTGCGTGACCGAGCTGCCCCCCGCGCGCCGAGAGCGGGACCCGGAGGCCTACCTCAGGTTCTGGCAGGACAAGGATATCCGACAGCCCCTGACCCTGCGAAAGCCGGCGGTGGGCTCCCCGGAAGAGCTGGGAACCTCGGAGGTCAATGCGATCACCGGAGCCACCATCTCGGCTGACAAGGTCCTGGGGATCGTAAACCTATCGCTCGATCGGCTGCGGCGGATCAAGCAGGAAGGCAAGCTCGGGAGCGGAGGCGGCCATGCCAAATAAAAGCCTACGCGCAGAATACCTCAAGGGCCTCTGGGATGAAAATCCTGTCTTCCGCCAGCTCCTGGGCATGTGCCCGGTCCTGGCAGTGACCAACGCCGTCATCAACGGCATCGCCATGGGGCTGGCAGCCAGCTTTGTGTTGATCCTGAGTTCGGTGGTCGTGTCGTCCATCAAGAAACTCATCCCCAGCCAGGTCCGGATCGCCAGCTACATCGTCGTGATCGCCACCTTCGTGACCGTGGCCGACCGGGTCATGGCCGCGTTCTTCCCCGCGATCTCCAAGACGCTGGGACCCTATATCCCGCTCATCGTGGTCAACTGCATCATCCTGGGCAGGCAGGAGGCCTTTTCCTCCCGCAATTCCGTGGGGCGCTCACTCATCGACGCCCTGGGGATGAGCACGGGATTCGTGCTGGCCCTGCTGGTCCTGAGCAGCATCCGCGAGGTCCTGGGTGCGGGCACCTTCCTTGGCTACCAGGTGCTGGGCACCTGGTTCAAGCCCTGGATCATCATGATCCTTCCCGCAGGAGCATTCATCACGCTGGGGGTCCTGCTGGGGATTGCCCTGCTGATCGAACAGAAGACCCAGGCGAGGAGGGCAGCATGAACCTGCTCATGATGTTTGTCGCCGCCATCTTTGTCCAGAACTACGTGCTCTACTATTTTCTGGGCATCTGCCCTTTCCTGGGCGTCAGTAAGAAGATCGACTCCGCGGTGTCCATGGGCATGGCCGTGACCTTCGTGATGACCCTCACGGCCGTTGTCTCCTGGCTGATCAATCACTTGATCCTCATCCCCTACAAGCTCGAATACCTCCAGATCGTATCGTTTATCCTCGTCATCGCCTCCTTGGTACAGCTCGTGGAGATGTTCATCCGCAAGATCAGCCCGCCTCTCTATCAGGCGCTGGGCATCTACCTTCCCCTTATCACCACGAACTGCGCCATCATGGGCCTGGCCCTGCTGGCCGCGCTCAAGAATTTCTCCTTCCTGGAGACCGTGATCTACGGAATCGGCTCGGGGCTGGGCTTCACCCTCGCCATCGTCCTGATGGCCGGGATCCGTGAGCAGCTGGACCTGGCGGATGTCCCGGAGCCCCTCAAGGGGGCTGGGATCGCGTTGATCGTGGCGGGGATCATGGCTCTGGCTTTTACTGGATTTTCAGGGATGATAAGCTGATGGACATCCTGCTGCCGATACTAACCATGGCTGCCCTCGGGCTCCTTTTTTCCCTCGGGTTGGCCTTTGCCTACCAGAAGCTCAAGGTCGAAGAGGATCCCAAGGTCGTCGCGGTGTCGGAGAGCCTGCCCCAGGCCAACTGCGGAGCATGCGGCTTTTCCGGCTGCCGCGCCTTTGCCGAGGCCGTGGTCGAGGGAGGCGCTCCTGCCAACGGCTGCCCTGTCGGGGGGGGCGAGACCGCCCGGCAGATCGCGGAGATCCTGGGTGTTGAGGCCGGCGAGATGATCAAAAAGGTCGCCCGGCTGCACTGCCGGGGCGACCGCGCCGCCGCCAAGGACCGTGGTGACTATCTGGGCCTGACGACCTGTTACGCCGCGAATCTGGTGGGCGGCAACAAGCAGTGCAGCTATGGATGCATGGGCTACGGCGACTGCGTCCGCGCCTGTCAGTTCGGCGCCATGTACATGGATGAGGACGGGCTTCCCAAGGTTATCGAGGAGAACTGCACCGCCTGCGGAAAATGTGTGGACGCCTGTCCCCGCAATCTGTTCGAGCTCCACTCCCTGGACCAGAACATCCTCGTGTTCTGCCGGTCCCTGGACCGCGGCCCGGCCGCGAAAAAGGCTTGCAAGAACGCCTGCATCGGCTGCGGGATCTGTGCCCGAGCCTGCCCGGATGCGATCGAGATAAAGGACAACCTGGCCGTGATCCTGGACTACAAGAAGATCGAACCCGATCAGATCCCGGCCATTGAAAAATGCCCGACCGACTCCATCGGCCGGCTGCACCGGGACGAGGACGATGTCACCGAGGGCACCGCTGAAGACTCCGCGCAGGAGGCCGTACATGAGGGATAGGGGGACTGTCGTCCTGGCCCAGGGGCCGCTTGCCCAGGTCAGGGTGGAATGCGCCCAAGTCTGCGAGGATTGCAGCGCCTCGCGCCTCTGTAAGGGCTCCTCCCGGGAGGAGGGGATCCTCTCTGTAAGGAACAAACTGAACGCCCACCCCGGAGACGAGGTCGTGATCGATGTCCCGGAGGGCCGCTACAACCGTGTCCTGATCGTGATGTTCTCGGGCCTGCTGGCCGCATCACTGCTCGGCACCCTGGGAGGCTATGGCCTCTCCGGCCCCCTGTCCCTGGATGCAGCGCTTTCCGGCCCGATCGGCTTTTTCGCGGGCCTGGCCCTGGCCGTCCCAGGCCTGATCCTGTACCTCCGGAAACACAACGAACACCATCTCTACCCCTCCATCATAGATATAATCCAGAAAGGAGAACGCCATGGATAGACGGAGTTTCCTTCATACATTCTTGACAGTACCGGCACTGACGCCGCTGTGGCTGGCCGCCAAACAGACCCGTCACAGCGGAGAGCTCTACCTGATCTCAGACAAGCCCTCAGAATATCTACCCAGACTCCTGGCCGAGTCCAAGGGTTTCCAGTCCGCCAAGGGCACCTCCTTCGCTTTCTTCTCGCCCCATCCGAATGCACATCAACTGCAAGCACAGCTGGTGAAACAGGGGTGGACGCCGACGGCCGATCCAAGCCAAGCTCATCTGACGCTCTCCTGCAATCCCCTCCACTCGCCGTCTCGACCCTCCTTCACCTTTGTCCGAGACGGCCGCATCTGGGATATCCGCTCCCGCAAGCTCCAGGCCCTATGGGATGACATGGGGCAGCGGTCTGGATCCGCTGCACTGCTGACCATCGCCGGATTCCGTCTTCGGCCCACCGATGCCCTCCCCGGCAGGTTCGCCGCCATCTATCAGGATGGGACTCTCAAGGAGCGGGTACCGCTCGATCGAGCAAGACGCATGCGGATCCCAGCCAGAGACGGCTCCCTTGTCATCCAGGTGGACCAGGGGAGTGCCCGGGTGATCGAATCTCCCTGTCGACATCAGATCTGCCTCTGCACGCCGCCCATCCTCACCCCGGGAGAGCGAATCATCTGTGCGCCCAATCACCTCTTCCTGGAGATCCAGGGGCCCCGAGGCCTTGACACGGTGATCGGCTGAGCGCATCGACCTTCCGGACTTCCCTGCGCGGCCGCTCGCTTAGGCGGGAGCCCCCATGGAGGGCGCCGCGATCCATTTTCAAAAATACTCTCATCTAATGTCCCAGGTCACGGACTCGAGTGTGCTTCTGCCTTGATTTGAGCGGCCGGGACCCTTAGAATGGACTCCAGGAATAGAGGAGGAGGTGGACAGCATGGAATCCCGATTATTCGCCGGGCTGGACGTTTCCACCCAGAGCTGCAAACTTGTGGTCCTGGACTGGCAGGAGAGGGCCGTGGTCCACGCCGACACCGTAAATTACGACCGGGACCTTCCTGAGTATGAGACCCGCAACGGGATCGCTCCGGGACTGACCGAAGGGGCCTCCGAATCCGATCCCCTCATGTGGCTGGCAGCCGTAGACCTGGCCTTCGAACGCCTGCGCGCTTCGTCCATTCGACAGGAAGACATCCTCAGCATCTCCGTATCCGGCCAGCAGCACGGCCTTGTAGCATTGGACAAGCAGGGCCGGCCGGCAAGGCCCCTCTCGAAGCTGTGGAACGATTTCAGCACGGAAGAGGAATGCCGTCTCCTCACGGAGGCTGTGGGCGGAGACGAGGCCATGATCCGGGAGATCGGCAACACTCAGCGCACCGGCTACACCGCCCCCAAGATATTCCACATGGTGCGGCATGAGCCCGATAATTTCCGGGCCGCGGCGACACTGTTCCTGGTCCACAACTACATCAACTGGTATTTGACGGGCGGGGTTGCGGTCATGGAGCCGGGAGACACCTCGGGTACCGCTCTCTGGAATCCCGCCACAGGCCTCTGGTCCACAAGGGTCATCGAAGCCATCGACCCTCAGCTCCCCGAGAAACTCCCCCCCGTCATGCCCTCCGACCGCAGCATCGGCACCGTGGCCCGGGACGTGGCCGAACGCTTCGGCCTCGACCCGGGGTGCTCGGTCGACGCCGGGAGCGGAGACAACATGTACGGTGCTGTGGGTACCGGGAACGTCCACCCGGGGATCGCGACCGTCAGCCTCGGCAGCTCGGGCACAGCCTACACCCTTATGGAAGAGCCCTTCATCGATCCCCTGGGAGAGATCGCCGCCTTCCGAGACAGCACCGGCCGCCACCTTCCCCTGTTGTGTGTCTCCAACCTAGCCAATGGGTACAATGCACTTCTGGAGCAGTGGGGCCTCGATCACGAGGGCTTCGACCGCGTCATCGAAAAGACACCGCCCGGTAATTCCGGACGCCTGCTCCTGCCCTGGTATGCCGGCGAGCGCACTCCCGACCTGCCGCAGGCGGCTCCCCTCTACTTCGGCTTTTCCCTGTCTGATTTCCGTCCCGAGGTCCTGGCCCGGGCCGTGTTGGAGGGCCACGTCCTCAACCTCTACGAAGGCTTCCGCCGGCTGCCCGTGACGCCCGACGAGATCCGACTGACAGGAGGCCTGGCAAGGTCCGACTCCTGGCGCCAGGCCATCGCCGACATCTTCGACACCGACACAGTACCTGTGGAGGGCGAGGGGGCCGCACTGGGGGCGGCTCTGCATGCCGCCTGGGTATGGCTGAAGGAAAAGGGAGAGGCGCTCCCCCTTGAAGAGGTCACGGCCCCGTTTGTGATACAAACCGAGGCGAGCCGGCGGCGGCCCCGAGAAAGCGCCCGTGAGGCCTATGCGCTGCAGAAAAGGCTCTTCCATGCCCTAGCACAGCGGGCCCAGGGAAAGCCCGGCGAGGATCCCTTCTCGCTGCGGGAGCGGCTCGGCCGCCTGGTCTGAGCCCCGCCCCCCTATTTCGTCAGATCCTTGATGAAGATATTCCGGAAATAGACCGGAGACCGGCTGTCATGGTTCTGCAGGCCCAGGTAGCCCTCCCTGGCAAAATCCTTGACCTTCCCCCTGGGCTCCGCTTCCCAGTCCAGGACTCGTGTCCCGTTCAGGTCCACCTGGATCCGGCCTCCCTGGAACGTCATCCTGAAGTGATTCCACTCGCCCACCGGCTTCGAAGCGGAGGCCGAGGGCGCTTCGGCATCATAGGCCGCACCGGTGTGGTGGACCCCCTTGCTGGCATCGTCGATCTGGATCTCGAAGGAATGGTAGATGTAGTCGTTGTTGACCGGGATCTCGGGAACACGGAGGAACACTCCAGAATTCGTGTTCTTCTGCGCGCATTTGAATTCAAGGTCCAGCACAAAGTCGCTGAATGTGCGGGCGCTGTACCAGAAGAGGCCCATGCCCCCCTGGGATTTCATCTCTCCCGTCTGTTCATCCAGGGTGAAATAACCCGGCCCGTAGTGGTTCCAGCCGTGCTTGTGGAACCTTCCGTTCCGCTGTCCCAGGATCTGTTCGTAACCCTTGTAATACGTGATGCTGTCGATATAGTCCAGTCCCTCCATGATCGGGGGCGCGGGATTCTCGACGTCCGCGGGATTCTCGTGTTCCACGGCCAGCGGCCCATAGTAGTTCTGCCGCGTCAGCTCGGCGAGAATCTTGCGCACATTGGCCTTGCCCTGCCCGAAGGGAACGTCCAGGGCCTTGCGGACCCCGAACTGATCCAGGTCTTTGAGGTGGACATTGGTGATGCGTCCCTCCAGGAGCCGGAGGGCCTCCACGGGATCCACTCCGGTCCGGAGCCAGTGGCCCGTGTCCGCACACGCCCCGATGCGGGGGTCCAGCCCCTGCACATGTTCCAGTACCGTGAGGGGGCGGGCGTACTTGGTGGGCGGTGGGTGGTTGTGGATGGCGATCCTGATATTGTAGCGGCGGACCATCTTCTCCAGGAGGGTGAAGTCGTCGTATTTGGGTTCGGTGTTGATCGTGCGGATGCGCATGTCCCGGGCGAAAGTGAAGACCTGGCCCATGCTCTCTTCCGTGTTGTCGAATCCCACCACCCCGTAACTGATCAGGGTGATCCCAGCCTCCTGAAGACGCTCCTTTACCAGGTCGCGGGTTGCTTGGTCCATCGTGTGACCAAAACTCTTACCCGGCATGTCCTGACTGAGGGGCTGTCCCGGGTAGGCTTCCAGATACTGGATGCCCATCTCCTTGACCCTGTCCAGGGTCTCGAAAAAAGTGAACTTCCGGAACGTCCAGCACTGCATGGCGACGGGAAACTCCCGGATCCGGACCTCATCATATGGGCCTCGTTCGATCTCTGTTCCCTGGGGGGGCACGCTGCCTGCCTCCGGCGTGAATCCGGCGGACAAAAGCAGCAGGGCGAAGAGCCCGATGCCCAGTATCGATAGGATTGCTGTTCTTTTCACTGTCCCTCCTCTCTTCCTAAATCTTGCGGTTCTAAGCGGACGACCCGGGGAACCGGGCCCTTCATCGTGTCTTGGGGTTCCACTCCCCCCTGGCTACAGCCGGGATGAACGTGTCCAGCCCGGGCGGTGGGAAAGGAATGGTCCGCTCCTGTTCCGCGCTCATGTAGGCGGTCATCAGCAGTTCGGTGACATTGACCCCGTCGCTGAAATTCTCCTCCGGCCTCTTGCCATCGAGAAAGGCCCGGACCATGTGGCGGTTCTCGCTGGTATAGCCGTATTCGGTCTCTTCGTCGCTGACCACGGGCATCAGGCCGATTTCGGCATTCTGTTTCTCGACCAGGTCTTCTCCCTGGCTGCCCGTGACCGCACGGCTGAAGAACACCTTGAGGCCCGTGTCCAGAGTGTTGATCTGCAGGGCATATTCCGGCCCCAGGAGTTCCATGCTGAGGCGCAGCCCCGCCCCCACATAGCACCACGAGGTGGTGGTCTCGACGATCAGTTTCTCCCCGGACTCTCCTTTGTATTCGATCAGCGACCGGGCAAAATCTTCGGCCGGCCGCTCGAGATAGTCGGTTTTTCCGTTGCTGTTATCAGCCAGGATCTTGGCATAATGGGGGATCTGCCACTTCAGGCAGTCGGTGTGGGCCGTCACCTTGACCGGTGTTATCGAGTCCCGGTCCGCCCCGGGGGGGGTCAGCATGTAGCGGGCCTCTTCCACTGAATGGCACATCATGTCGTTCAGGACGCCTCCGCCCTGGAGCTCACCCTCCCAGAACCAGGGCATGTGTGGGCCGCTGTGTTCCTCGGCGGCGCGCGCCAGGTAGGGGCGGCCGGTGGTGGCTGCTCCGCGCGCCCAGAGGATCTCCTTCCCCCGGACCACGGCGGGCGAGAAGACCTGGTTTTCGAGGTAGCCGTCCAGCAGGTTCGCCCTCCGGGCCAGCTCCAGCATCCGGCGCGCCTCGGCGGCATTCCGGCCGAGGGGCTTCTCGCAGGTCACGCCCACCAGCTTGCCCCGTCCGGATTCCACGGCCTGCACGATCTCTTCCATGACCTCGAGGCGGGTGAAGTTGGGCGACAGGATCCAGATCGCATCGATGCTGGGATCCGCGACCATGTCTGCGATGGAGGCGAACGGCCTTGCCTCGCCAAGCCGCAGCTTCTTCGCCAGGGCGGCCGCCTCCTCCGCCTTCTGGGGATGCTTGTCTACAATGCCGAGGATGTCGGCATCGCGGATCCCCACCCAGGATCTTATGTGGAAGTTGGCGATGAAGCCCGCCCCGACGAATCCGACTCCCAGTCTCTTTCTCTCCATGTTTCTCTCTCCTTATGTATCTGATCAAAGGGCGCGGCGCGGGACCGTTCCCGCCGAACGGCCAAAACGGGAGAATCCCGTCCGGTCGCTCAGCTTTCGGACGCCTGCTCCTGAGGCTTGTCGGCCCTGGGATCCCTGAAGAACAGCAGGAATGCCAGGGCACACAGGACCGTCAGCACAACCGGGACCAGAAATACCCCGGTCCAGTTGGTAATCCCCTCAACGGTGAAGTGATCCTTGACCCAGCCCGCAAAGAGGCTGCCGATGAAATTGCCGAAGCCGTATGTGACCAGGGTGATCAGGCTCTGCGCCGAGTGCCGGATGTCTCGCGGGGCGACGAGGTCCATGTAGATGAAGGCCGCCACAAAAAAGAAGACGAAACAGAAACCGTGCAGGGCGAGGGAGGCGATCACCAGCCAGGACGGGCTGCCGATGGCAAAGATGATGTAGCGTGCCGGCCAGGCCAGGACCCCCAGCACCAGGATCTTGCGGATCCCGATGCGGGAGATCAAGTAGGGCAGGAGAAGCGCCATCACAAAGATCTCGGCCACCTGGGCGATCACCATGGCCAGGGGGATCCCAGCAGAGGACAGCCCGATCTTGTCGGATCCCAGGAATGGCGCCGTAAGCACATAATAGAACATGAGTTCCGTGGCCACCACAAAGGAAATGATCATGAAGACCAGCACATTCTTATCCTTCATCATCTTCAGGGCCTCCAGGAAGGCCCAGGGCTTGGCCCCCTCCTTTTGGGGAGGAGTGTGCGGCAGGGTAAAAGCCTGGAGCCCCATGATCAGAGAAAAGATCCCTGCCAGTAACAGGGTGTCGCCCTGGACGAGCAGGGCCGGGCTGGAATCTCCCAGGTAACGCCAGCCCGACAAGGACAGCCCGGCGACGATCCAGCCGATGGTCCCCCAGACCCGGATCTGGCCGAACTCCTTTTCAGACTTGCTGAGATTGATGAAAGCCACCGAATTTGTGAGCGCAAGGGTGGGGGCATAGAGCATGCAGTAGATGAGCATCGTCCACATCATCGTGTTGTAGTCGGTGATGCGTGAGATGTAGATCAGGAGGGCTCCCCCCATCAGCTGCAGGATGGCGATGACTTTTTCAGAGGAAAAATACCGGTCCGCGATCTGCCCCCCGATGAAGGGTGCGACGATGGTCGCTAAGGGCAGCAGGGCGTAGATAACTCCCACCTGGGTACCGCTGAAGCCCAGGCCGCTGGTCAGGTACTCAGACAGCACCGGGGCCCATGCCCCCCAGATGGCATACTGCAGGAACATCATGGCTCCCAGGCGATATTTTACTCCCATTCGGATCCCTCCCTTCTCATCTCCGGTCTTCCCCCTAGCCTCCGCTGCGGTGCCCGGCCTCCCTCACACAGGAGGGCGGCCGTGCCCTGGAATCCAGGGAAAACCGGATGTTCGCGAGTGCTCGTCGGCAAAGTAGATTCACCATATAAAAAAACGCCCGGGATTGTCAATCCTGATTCGGAAATACGAGACGCAAAGAGGGCTGCGTTGTTCGAGTAAGTGACGAGCAGGATTGGTCGGAAGAGAAGAATCATCTTCCCCAAAACCATTCAAGGCGGGTGGTTGGGGTGGAGGGATGGCGGGAGGTTGGCAGAGAAAAGTGATTTTATCCCCCATCCATTCAAGGCGGGTGGTTGGGGTGGAGAGACGGCTTGATAAACCCGAGGCCCTGTGCTAAAACCAAATCACGACCCCCATGAAACGCGCCTTCTGTCTCGGACTCGCCCTGCTGGCCGCCGGGGCCTCCGGCTGCCGGAACCTGAACTCCTGGCAGAAAACCACCTTCCTGTACTTCGACACCGTGTGCGAGGTCCAACTCTACTGCAGCGCCCCGACCTATGCCAAAGCCCGTGGGGCCCTCGAGCAGATCTTCGAGGACACGACACGGCTGTTTTCTCCCGGCAGCCGCGAGTTCTCCGCCCCCCTTACCTTGGATCTGTTCGCTCAGGCCCGTGAGGTCTCTCTTCGCTCACGGGGATGTTTCGACCTCTCGGTGGGGGCCTTATCCGAGCTCTGGGGATTTCATGCGGGGGAATACCGGGTTCCCGCTGACGAAGAGATCCATGCCGCGCTCCTGAAAGTCGGCATGGAGAAGATCCGGGCCCTGCCTGATCGGCTGGAGATTCCCGAGGGCATGGGAATGGACTGGGGGGCTATCGCCAAGGGGGCCGGAGTGGATCGGGCCGCTCGGGCCCTGATCGAGTTGGGCGTGGCACGGGGATTCATCAACGCCGGGGGGGATCTCTTCTGTTGGGGCACCAACCCTCAAGGCCGCCCCTGGCAGATCGGAGTCAAACATCCGCGGGGAGAGGGGTATTTGGGGGTGCTCTCCCTGTCCGGCCTAGGGGCAGCGACGACCGGAGACTACCAGCGGTTCTTCCTACAGGACGGGATCCGATACCATCATGTGTTCGATCCTCGGACGGGTCGACCCGCGCGGGGCAAGCAGAGCGTCACCGTGGTGGGCCCGGAAACGGGACTGTGTGATGCTCTCTCGACGGCCCTGTTTGTCTCGGAATCTCCCGCAGAGATCCTGGAATATTTTCCTGACTATGGGGCCTTCCTGGTGGATTCGGCAGGGAAGCTCTCCTCTCTCGGGAAGCCCTTCCCGCTCAGGCCTTGGCCACAGACCGGGCCCTGAAACACTTCCGCAGCTGTCCCAGGTTGATGCATACCTGACGGACCAACACGAGGGAGGGAACTACCGTGGCCACCGACAGGAGGCCCAGCCGGGCCCGACGCCGGCGGCGAAGCAGGAACCGGTACGGCCTCGAAAGGCAGCAGAGTGCGCTCAGATATAGCAGCCACCCCAAGAGCAACGGCCCCCCGGCCAGGCCTGGGTACCGGAGCGCGATAGCGGCCGCTGCCGAGAGCCCCAGGGCCGGCCACAGGATAAATCCGGGCTCGAACAGGAGGCGCAGCAATCCCGGACGCCTCAGGTTATATTTCGTTCGACCGACCCCCATGTTCCACCGCATGAAGGACCCCAGCGACGACTTGGGCCTGTGGAACACGGAGAGCTCAGGAATATAATCCAGAAGAAAGCCTTTGCGCTTTAGCCTGCGGGAGATGTCCACGTCTTCCCCCCCATCCTCGAATCCCGGGGCGTATTGCCCCACCACCTCGAGGGCTGCCCTGCGAAAGGCGCTGTTGCAGCCGGCAATGAATTCGATCCCCCCTGGCCCCCGCCGGACATTAGCATCGAATCCGATCGATCCTCCGGCCGGATGCCCGACGGCCGCCGCGCATCGTTCAAAATAGCCGGATCCGGGGGGAACCAGGGCGTTGCCGCCGATCCCGCTGATTTTCGGGTCTTTAAAGGCCCGGTCTATCACCCGGAGCCATTCGGGGGGGACGAGGCAGTCGGCATCGGTGAAGGCCAAGATCTCGGACCGAGTCGCATTCAGCCCGGCATTCCGCTGCCGGCTGAAGCCCTTTTTCGAACGCACATAGCGGACCATGGGATAGGCCCCCACGATCTCGGGCGTGGCATCCTGCGACGCATCCACCACCGTGATGGTGTGCCTGTTCCCGGGGTAATCCAGGCGGAGCAGGGTGTCGAGGCAGGCTGCGATGTTCTTCTCTTCGTTCAGTGTGATCACGATGACGGAGATCTGGGCGGCTTCGTGATCGACGTGTGGAGCACCGGCGGGCTCAGGGTTTGGCGGCATCGGTCAGGTATTCCCACTCCAGGACACATCCGTCGATGAGCTTGTGGTCATAGACACAATCCCGGCAGAATTCACAGGCATCCCGGTTTTTCTGGAAGTTTCGACGGAACTCTTCCGCCTGAGGGCTGAACCAGAGCTCATCGAAGCCGCTTTGGTTAATGTTCCCAAAAGGGTGCGTGTATGTCAGATCGAACTCACACGAGACCACGGTCCCATCGGCGAAGAGCGTGGGCTTGGTCCATGGGAAGCGGCATTTGTATTTTTTCTGCTGTTTGTCCGTCGTGAAATCTGGGTGGTAGCGGTACCAGCGGTATTTGGTTTCCTGGGGGACGACGCGACGGTCGATCTCGGGATCGGTGCATCCCGACTGTCGTGTTGAAAAGGCCTTGATGCTGACCATGTCCACCCCCAGGTCTTTTGCCAGCTGCCAGAACGGCTCCACCTCGGCCTCGTTTTCGCGGGAAACAACCATGCGCAGGTTGACGATGGGGCGCTGAGATCCGGCCCGATGCTTTTCCTCCATCAAGAGCCGGATGTTGTCTATGACCCAGTGGAAGTCGCCTCCGATCCGCTGACTGGCATGAGTCTCGGCAGAGGTCCCATCCAGGGCGACGATCAGGGCGTCCAATCCGGAGGAGACCAGGCGGCGAGCGTCTTCCCGTGTGAGCCTGTTCAGATTGGAGCTGGTCACGGACAGGATGTTCTTCTGCTTGGCATAGGCGATCATGCGATATAAATCAGGATTGAGGAGGGGCTCTCCCCAGGACCAGAGGATGATATAGAGAAGATAGTCGCCGGTCTCATCGATGAACTTTTTGAACGTTTCAAAAGCCAACAGCTGCTTTCCCTGCGTCTCCGGGGCTGAAGAGGGGCATTGGTCGCACCTCAGGTCGCATACCCCGGAAGGAGCGATGTGGGCCATGTAGGGATAGCCCAGCGTATGCGCGATCGGAAGAAGTCGGTTCAGCCCGACCTTGGCTAGATTAAAAAGCTTGCGCCTGGAAATGTTGCGGGCCTGCATGGGGATGCGGTCGAAATAGAAGTTCAGTCTCCGCCGAAAGAGGAGTGACCCGCTGTTCCGGATGAGAAATTTTGCATCCATTCAGCTGTCCCCTTCGCGGATCTCTCCCAGGATCCCCTTCAGGTAGTCACAGAGGCGAGCCGTCCCATGACTGCCGCCGATCCCCGCCAGGCCATCGACGTGTGCGGCATAACCCTGAACGATCCGCCATAGCTGTTCACCGTCGTAGGCCACGAGGGCCTTCTTATTCTCCCCCATGATCCGGGCGAATTCGATCTGATGATCATCCACATGCTCTCCCAGCGAGGAGCGGCGGGGAAAAAGGATCGGGATCTTGCCCAGGCTCAGGCACTGCAGCAGGGACCCGACTCCGGCATGGGCGATGACGATCTCTGCTGACTTGAGCGCCGATCGCATCTCTGGGTAAGATAGGAAAGGAACCGAAGGACATCGGCGGAGAGAATAAGAGGAGTGGCCCTTCTGGACCAAGGTGGCCTCCGGGATAGCGCAGCGGGCGATGCCATCGTCGATGGCCTTGAGCAAGCGGTCGAACGGGTGCTGTTCGAAGCCCAGCGTAACGAAGATCTTCATAAGAACTGCCCCTCGAATTTCGCCTTGGGATGCTTCTCGGCCAGCTCGGGCCACTGCACGATGAACTCATCGGAGAATGGATAGACCATGCGCCCGGTGAGGGACAGCTCATTGATCCGCGCCAGGGATTCGATATATATCGTCCTGATCCCCTTCAAGCGGGCGAGGAGGAAAAACGGGACGCACACTCCAGCCCCGGTCGAGACGACGACTTGAGGCTTTTCCCTATTCAGCACCTTCCTGGCTAGGAAAAGGTTCCTGACCAGGTTCTTGAGGTTTCGGTTGGTGGGAAAATAGGCGGAATAGACCCTCTGGTCCCTCAGCACGTACCGCGTGTCCTGGCGAAGAAAGGTGACCCAGAAATGCTCGTGGGCGCCCCACGCTTTGCGCAGGCAGTACAGCTCGTAGAAATGCCCGCCCGAAGAGCAGACCAGACAGACCTTCATGTCCCGGTCTCCTGCTCCTGATGTCCCTTCTCATTAAACCAGAAAGACAGATCTCTTCCCAGGAGGCGCTCCAGCTCCATGACGTCTTCTCGGTATCCCTCAAGTATCCTCTGCCGCAGGCCCCGGTCGAGCGGCACATGTTTGAGCGAGGCGGACTTGATCCGGTATTTTAGCTGGGCGCGGAAGCGGCGGGGAAGGAAAACCTTGGCGGCCGACCTTAATGGATTTGGCCGGTATACGAGGCTCAGCGCCATCTTCCCTATTTCCCCTTTGGGCAGGCCTGAAACGTTGTCCTTGCGGCGGTCAATGCGCCCATCTCCATGGGGCACACCGATAAAATTGAAGACATCCAAGATATTCTCCTCAACTCGGGGAAAAAACTCTTCGAATATGAGCACGAAGACCCTGTCGAACCGGTCCAGATAGGCGCCGACTCCAGGGCTGTATTCGCTTAATCCGAGATAGTCATAGGAGGGGGCAAGGTTCTCCTCTCTGCGGGACGCGATGACATCCGGCTGGATGGCGGATTCGAAGTCCATGCTTTCCCGACGCTCACTTCTTTTCTGGAGATATTGGGACCAGGCACGGTCAGCGGGGTTGCGCAGGGCGATGATGATGCTGACGTCACTCAGGCGATCGCCGTAAAGAGAGGTCATGTTGGCCAAGACGTGCTTGTGGTCCGATAGATACCAAGTGGACGCCTCTCCTCGGGCCTGGTTCTCTAGCGCCGGATGAAATAGGGCCAGATATTCCTCAAAATCCCGGATTACCCATTTCATCGGCATGCGGGGAGGGAGGATATCCACGATCGGCTCCCTCTTCCAGCTGGAGAAGAACATGGGTTCTTTTTCCGCCGGCATGAAGATCGAGGGATGGTTCGAGAGATAGGAATAGAGGGTGGAGGTTCCGCAGCGTGGCGCCCCCACGATAAAAAAATCCGGCAGAGAAACAGGCGTTCCGTTGTATGTGATCAGCATGTGCCAGCTACTCGATTGTCTCTTTCTCAGAAGACCAGAATAAACTAAACCAATCCCAATAAAAACACAAGCTCAATACAGGGCCGCTCGGCGCCAGGAACGATCTGTGTACAAATCACAGCCCTCTAGCTAAATAGATGAGCGGGAATCATAAGGGAGGGCGAGATGCGATTCACCGCTTCAAGCGGATCGGGTGGGAGGGATTCATAAGGGGGAGGTTGGATGGCCAGGGACAAGGCCTAGATCTTCATAGGCATGAGAACATATTTATAGTCGATGTCATCATCCTCGTCCGTACGCATAAGGATGGCGCTGTTCTCGTCCTTCAGTTCGATCCGGACCTTTTCCGTTTTCACCGTGGAAAGAAAATCCAGGAGGTACTGAGCATTGAATCCAATGTCGAATTCCTCACCATCGTATTCAATCCCCACTTCATCCCGGGCTTCTCCCAGCTCCGGATTGGATGAGAATAGAACGATCCGGTCCTTCTGGATGTTGAACTTGATCCCCTTTGATCTTTCGGTGGAAAGAAGGGAGACCCGGCGGATGGCATCGGCGATCTCTTCCCTGTCGAGGATGACGACATGGGGATTGTCTTCGGGTATGACCGCTTCGTAATTGGGGAATTTGCCCTCAATAACACGGGAGATCAGGGTTCTGGCCTGAACCCGGAAAAAGAGGTTGTTTTCGTCCATATCGAACAAGAGGTCCGAATCATCGAATTTCCTCAACTCATTCAATGTCTTCTTGGACACGATCCCTCTTATCTCCTCGCCCACCTGCAGCGCTTCCCATGGGAAAGACGTATACGCCAGGCGATGGCCGTCCGTGCTGATCAGCTCGATGCTGCCGTTCTTCAGAATCATGAGGGCGCCATTCAGATAGTACCTCTGCTCCTGGGTGATCGCGCAGTAGACCCTGTCGATCATATCCTTGCATTTCTCGAGTGGGAGGACGATATTCTTTTCGAACTTTGGCTCGGGGACCTGGGGATAGTCTTCTTTGGGAAGACAAAGGACCTTGAACTGGCTCGCACCGGACGTGATCTCCATCATGTGGTTTTCGTTCTGTTCAAAACGCACGTCCGTGGCACCGGAAAGAGATTTTACGATCTCGAACATCTTCTTACCGGACACCGTGATTCCCCCGGTCTCCTCGATATCTGCAGAGAAGTGGGTCTTGAGTCCCACTTCGAGATCGGTTCCCGTCAGCTCTAAATGATTATCTTCGGCCACGATCAATATGTTCGCAAGGATCGGCATGGTGTTCCTTTTTTCCACGATCCCCTGCAGGAGTTGAAGCTCGCTCAGAATTTCGTCTTTTGCGATCGAGAATTTCATTTTTCCACCTTTCCTCAGCCTTCTTTTCTTTCTTTTATATAATACGTTAGGTTATGTAATAAGAATAAGAATTGCAAATAAAATGTGCATAATCCATGTATCCCGTTGATTCCTTAGTGGATATAGCTGATTATTTTGTTTAATTCCCTGTTGAATTCGGGGTCATCCCCTCTGAGTTTCTCGATCTTACGTATACTGTGGATGACCGTTGTATGATGTTTTCCACCGAATTTCTTCCCGATCTCAGGTAGAGAGGATTTGGTAAGCTCCTTGGAAAGATACATGGCCACCTGGCGAGGAAAAGCGATCTTGGGGGAGTTGTTACGCGCCTTGATCTGCGTGAGGTTGATCTTGTAGTGGCGCGCTACGAGCTTCTGGATCTTGTCGATGGTGACCAGCGTGGCCGAGGAATCCAGGAGTCCCTTGAGCGCCTCCTTGGCGAGGTCAAGATCGAGGGGCTCTCCCTTGAGAGAGGCGTATGCGATCACCCTCCGGAGGTAGCCTTCCAGCTCCCGGATATTGGAATGCGCCTTATCGGCGATAAACAGCGCCACGCTTTCTGAAAGATAGATCTCTTCCATTTCCGATTTTTTCTTCAGGATCGCAATCCGGGTTTCGATGTCGGGAGGCTTGAGATCCGCGATCAGTCCCCATTCGAACCGGGAGCTGAATCGTTCTTCCAGGTTCGGGATCTCCTTGGGAGGACAGTCGCTTGTGATTACGATCTGCTTCTGGCCGTCATAGAGATGATTGAAGGTATGGAAAAATTCTTCCTTGGTTCTCTCTCTTCCTGATAGATAATGGATATCATCCATGAGAAGCACATCGATACTCCGGTACTTCTGTCTGAAATCCAGCACCTTACCGTACTGGAGGTGGTTGATCAGGTCGTTCATGAATTTTTCGGTGGTGATGTACAGGACCTTGACGCGGTGATTGTCCTTGAGGACATGGTGCCCGATGGCGTTCATGAGGTGCGTCTTTCCCAGCCCGGCACCGCCATAGAGGTACAGTGGATTGTAGGATTTTGCGGGATTTTTCACCACGGCCGAGGCGGCGGCATGCGCGAACTGGTTGCAGGAGCCAACCACGAAATTTTCGAAGATGTAATTGGGATTGAGATTGGGGTTGAGTAGAGAGCCGTGTTTGGTGCGACGTTCATCGGGGGAACGGCGCATGAATGATGTCGGCGTGTCTTCATAGATGTATTTGATGTCGTAGACCTTGTCGAATATGTCGCGGGAGCAGCCGTTGATGAGGCTGGAATAGTGAAAGGACAGCCAGTCTTTGAAATAAGAGTTGGGGACCTTGATGTAGAGCGCGTCGTTCTCCTGGCCGATAAACACGGTGGGCTCGAACCAGGTTTCGTAGCTCTTCTGATCGATGCGTTTTTTTATTTCATTCTGGACTTGAAGCCAGAGGTTCGTTTTCTCAGAAGGCTGCATTTTGGCTCCCGATTTTTCCACAGAAATATCCACAACTGTGGAAAATTATCGGTGTCGATAAATTGTATTCGATTTTGTACGGGATTGCTAGAGCTCAGGTATAATAGCACCCTTGTTTGGTGATTGCAACGAAAATGAAAAAAATAAACTAGAAGTCGAATCCGATCCAAAACTTGGTCCTCCACCCTGTTATTACCGCCCAGTCGAAGGGTGAACTCAGCGTATCCCAGGCCAGTCCCTTCACGAATTCGACGTGCATGGGCATGCCCAGAAAGAAGAACTCGACACCGAAACCGTACGAGCCCTGGGCCTCAGCCAATATGAAATCCTGCCCCCCATCGGGAGTCAGGATGGGGAAATAGAACTCGGATGGATTGTCACCCAGCTTGCTGCGCGTGACATCGAAGAACGCAACGCCTCGGACCGGGCCGAAGGGGCCCAGCAAGGTATAGGCCGCGTTGACCAGGGGGATCCGGAACTCGAGGTTCGCGTACCAGCCCTCGGTCCCGATGATGCTGTAGAAATAGGCGGAGCGAACCTCGTTGTTCCCGCCCCAGTAGTTCACATAGGGATTCTTTCCCCGGCTCATAAAGCCGTTGAACCGGAAGGCAAAAAGGGCATCGCTGCCCAGGTAGAGATACTGGCGGTAGTCGACCGAAACGGATGTGTTCTGTAGGAAGGACTGGGAGATGGGCAGGCTCTGGGACACGGAGAGCCGGAAGGTGTTGCCCTTGGCGGGGCCGTAGCTCTTGAAGCGCGTCGTCTCCCCCACCAGCGCCAGCGAGAAGGGGACCATGTTGCCGTTGTAGAAATAGTTGTATCCACCGACACGGGGATCGGTGATCTGGTTGATGTAGGGATTGTAGAAGTCCTCGTTGAAGTAGGTGTATCCGATGCTCGTCTCCAGACGGTAGTACAAGCTGAACGGATAGGCCCCCATCATGGTGATGCCGGAGATCTCCCGGGTCGCCAGGGCGTCTCTGTAGTTGAGCAGGTTGTACAGGCTGGGATCGTAGTAGGCGTAGGAAGGGTAGTAAAAGATCGTGTAGGCCATGGCCTGCACCATCCACTGGAAGCGGTTCTTCATGTTCCCATAGGACAATGAATAGTTGCGGAAGCTGCGCACCTGGTAGGCCGTGAAGTTGAACATGTGGTCATGGAACAGGTCCCCGAAGGTCACGGAGGAGCCGCCGTAGATGGAGCCGTCGGTCGAGACCACAGCCTCGACAGGGGGGCGGCCCACGATATACAGCTTGCCCAGCCCCGTATACTGCTCTATCTTTTTATCCTCGATCTCGATCCGGACCAGGGGCTCGAAGCGCTCATACTGCTCCTCGGGCTCAAGCTCGTCGGCCTGGACCGTCCGTTCCAGCACCGGTTCGAATTCGCTCTTGAAGAGCTGGAAAGCCCCCTTGTTGAAGGCGGAGAAGATGATCTTCCCCTCCTCTTTGGGATCCGGGACAGGAAGGAAGCAGCCCGTTCGCACGTCTGTGTAGCGCCAGATCTCTCCGGTTTCGAGCGTGATGGAGTAGATGTTGTAGGCATCACGGGAATCGCTGGTAAAATAGATCTCCTGGGAATCCTGCGTGAACTCAGGGGTTATGGTGTTGCCCTTGCCGAAGGTCAGCTGGGTCTTTTTTTTCAGGTTGCTCGCGGGAGAGACAAAGAGCTTGTCGTATTCATCGATGAGGATGGTATAGGCCATCAGCTCCCCGTCGGGAGCGAGGGAGGAGGACTTCTCGAACAGCTCATCCTGAGTCAGGTTGACGGTCTCGCCCGTCGTGAGGTCGACCTTGAAGATGTCGCGCTGTCCCCCGTCAAAGGCGGTATAGGCCAGTTCCCGGTCCCCGGGATAGAAGGAGGGGGAGGCGGGAACGTCCTGGGGAAGCGGGATTTTTCTCAACATGTTCCCCGTGAGCGCATCCACCAGGAAGAGGGCGTGTTTGTGGCCGGCGCGGGCAAAGAAAGCGACCATGTCGCCGTCATGCGACCAGGCCAGGTCCTTGCCGTTGGAGGGCTCGATCTCGAACTTGATGGATTCGTACTTCAGGGAATACCCCTTTGTGAGGTTCTTGATGGGGCGCCCGTCTACCACGCTGAAGAGCATGATGTCGAGGTCGAGGTCCCTGACGTTGTAGGTCACGACCGCGACCATGTCGCCTGACGGGGAGACGGTGTGGCTGAATGCGAACCAATATTGGTTGACCGGATATTCCGGGCCGAGTACGATCCCGTAGTTGTCTGGGTTCTCCCGGGTGACGAAATCCTGGTACTTCTCCCGCAGGTGTTTCTTGAATTCATGAGAGAACGTCCGGTTATCCATGGCAAAGGACTGCATGACCGGATCCATTCGCCCCACAAGGGGGGAATTTTTCATGTTCTGCCAGAAATTGCGCACCCCGTTCTTGCCGAACTTGTCCTCGATGAAGTCGTACATGGCGTGCCCGAAATCGTAGGCCGGGTCTCGTATGAGGGGGTATTGGGAAAACATCATCCCCGCACGGTTCAGTTCAGGGATGCGGTCGTTGAGCACGGCATCCCGGACGATGAGCTCCGACCATGGGGACCAGCGCTCGGTGCTGTATTCGGAAAAGCCCTCGAAAACCCATAGGGGCGGCTGGCTCACGGCATAGACCACGCCCCCGGGGCTCCCCCACAGGAGGTCGTACTGGAAGATGTGCGAGAGCTCATGGAGCATGAGGTCGTACAGGTCGAGAATGGGCATGTCTCCCTGGATCGCCACCCGGAAGAGGAGAGGTTCGGATACGCCCAGGGCCCCCTCAGGCGGCCGGAAAAGGTTGGACTGCTGGAAGTCGGTTGTCGTCTTGTAGTAGAGCAGGGGGACCTTGGCGGAAAGCTGGTGTTTGATCTTGTCGCTGATCTGTGCATAGGCACTCTCGGCCAGCTGCGCCACGGTCTGCAGCATCTCGATATCATGGGTGTAGTAGTAGATGTCGTAATGCTCGGTGGCATACATCTCCCAGTTGAAATCGGTATACATCACGCGGTTCTTTCCGTAGAACTGCGTGTATGCGATCTGGGCGGTTAGCGATGCGGTGCTCAGCAGCAAGAGCGGCACGATGAAGAGGAGCTTTTTCGTTCCTGTTCCCATGGTTTTTCCTCGATCAGTGGATGATCAGATAGCGGTCCTGGATCTTGTCTCCCCCCATTATCTCGCGGAAGAGCTTTTCCTTGACCTGAAATGCCAGGTCGAAGAAGGCGAAATAGGCCGTCTGGTTGGGGTTGGAATAGGCACGCTGTTCCTTGAATTCCTGATTGAAAAGGTTGATGCCGGATTCGGAGTCGATGATGTGGACCGTCATGTTCAGGCTGTAGAATTTCTGGGTTTTCATGTAGTCTCGGTCTGGGAAAGGGGTTTCCTGTTCCCTGCCTTTTTTATGGACCAGGGCCTTACGGGTCTCCTCTGCATATTCGACCGTGCCGGAAAAGATCACGGCCTTCTTTTTATCCAGATCGAGGTTCTTCCAGAAATCCTGGTCCTCGAACACGGCTTCGTCCTCTATGGGGGCCGTGTGCAGGTCCACCGGTGTTTCCAACTCTACGGCGAGCTCTGTGGAGAGATAGTCCCGCAGCTCCCGATTGAGGTCGAATCCCTCGACTTCGGATTTCAGGATAAAATCTGCCACCACGATCCCGTCGAAATCCGCCAGCCTTACGTCTGCCCTGCGCGGGATTCGGAGCCGCATGCGGAAGTAGTCCGTCCCGGAGCAGGACGCACCCAACAGCACCGCCAGCCCGACCAGCCACAGCCACCTATTTCTTGATCTCGGCATCCTTTTTTTCCTTTTTCTCGGGCCTTTGGATCTGTTCGAGCTGCTCCATGTTCGCTTGGAAATTCTTGAAGTTGGCCTGAACATATTCGTTCTCGGGGGAGAGCGCCAGCGCCTGCTGGTATTCCCTTTCCGCCTCCTTCCAGCGTCCCGTCCGTTCGTAGGCAACGGCCAGGTTGTTGTGCGCAGCCGCGGAGTCGGGGTCCTGCTCCAGAACCTTCTGCCAGCGGAAGATGGCTTCGTCCCACATCCTGCTCTGGGCGGCCTGGATGCCGAAGAGCATCTGATTGCGATAGGTCCCCGGCCCGCAGGCACTGAAAGCCAGGCACAAAAGAAGGACAACGAGTGTAGAATAGAGGAATTTTACGTTCATCAAGATGGTTGACCTCAACTTTAAAAGGTAAGCCTTTTCGCAAACTTCGTCAAGTAACCCCTGATAAGGAGCAAGAAACATACCAACCCCGCCCCCCTGGGATCGGCCCTGCCGCAGGGGAGATGTGTCTCCACACGAGGACGCAGGTGTCCCCGGGCAGGACAGTCATGAGGGAGGGCCGCCGTACAGGATCGTTTCGTCAGAATATTCTGGTCCCAGCCTCAGCTTGGCTTTTTCGCGGATTTGTGGTATAAAATGGACTTCCTGAATAAGAACCAGAGAAATCGAGAGAAAACCAATGCCGAAAGTTTGTGAGATTTGCGGAAAAGGCCCGATCTTCGGACATAGCGTCAGCCATTCACATAAAGCATCCAAAAAGAAATGGAGTCCGAACCTGCAGAGGGTCAAGGCTGAGACAAAGTCGGGAGCCAAGAGAATCTGGGTCTGCACCCGCTGTGTCCGTTCCGGAAAAGTCAAAAAAGCCGTCTGAACGATCAGGCGCGTTCCGCCGATTCGACCTCTTTGATCTCCGAGACCTTTTTTATTATGTTGTCGAGTTGTCGGATGTCCCGTATGGAGAGCACCAGGTTGATCCGCCCCCTCCCGTCTGCCGATGTGTCCACCCGAGCCTGGTTGATGTTCCCCCCCTGCTTGGCGATCACGGCCGTTACCTTGGCCAGCACACCCGGCGCGTTCTGACTCACGATTACCAGGCCCCCCCTGTACTCTCCCTTGGTGGCCTCGTCCCAAGCCACCTCCACCATCCTCTGTGAATCGAGCAGTTCCTTGGCGACGTAGTGGCAGCGCAGGGCATGGACGGTGATGCCTTTTCCGGATGTGATGTACCCGATGACGGGCTCTCCCTTGATGGGTGCACAGCACCTGGCCAGGTGCACGGGTGAGCCCACCCGGTCCTTGACCAGGATCCCGGCGGCCGGCCTGCCCGTGACCCGGGTGACCACCTTCTTGAGGAGCGGCTCCTTCCTTTGGACAAGGGCCGTTTCAGGGAAGATCTTTTCCATCAGGCGGTGATCGAGGATGATCCTGCCGGATCCGATCAGGGAGTAGAGGTCTTCCAGGCTTCGGATGCGAAAGGGGACGGCGGCACGGACCTGTTTAACCAGGGGATCCTTCTTCAGCATCTTGGCGGGGATCCGGAATTTCGCAGCCTCCTGGGTCCACAGGGTTTTTCCCAGGGAAATGTGCTTAGCCCTCTCCTGCTGGTTGAGCCAGCGCCTGAGGTGATGCCGCGCCGTAGAGGTGAAGGCGATGTTCAGCCATTCCCGGCCGGGAGTGGCATCGGGAGACGTCAGGACCTCGACGATGTTTCCCGGCTTGAGCACCGTCTTGAGGGGAGCGAGCTTGCCGTCGATCCGGGCCTTATGGGCATGCAGGCCGATCTCGGAATGGATCTTGAAGGCGAGGTCCAGGGCCGTGGCCCCCATAGGCAGCGTGATGATCTTGCCTTTGGGCGTGAACACGTAGACCTCTTCAGGGATCAGGTTGGTCTTCAGGCTGCTCAAGAACTCACGTGGGCTCTTTCGCTCCTGGTAAAGTTCCGCCATCTCCCGCAGCCACTCGAGCCTCCTGTCGTCCTTGTCCCAGGATTCGGGCCTGGATTCCTTGTATTTCCAGTGTGCCGCGATCCCCTTCTCTGCGATCTCATGCATCTCGTTCGTACGGATCTGGATCTCGATGGTCTGTTTCTTGCCGGCAATGATGGTGGTGTGCAGAGCCTGGTAGTGATTGGGCTTGGGCATGGCGATGAAATCCCGGAAACGGTACGGGAGATGGGGCCAGCGCTGGTGGATGATGCCCAGGGCAGAGTAACAGTTCTTGACGGAATTTGTGAGCAGCCGCAGCGCCATGAAATCGTAGACCTGATCGAAGGCGACATCCTGCCGCTTCATCTTTTTGAAGATGCTGTAGGTCCGTTTGATCCGGAAGACGATCGTGGCCTTGATGCGGTTCTCCTGCATCAGCTCATCCAGCTCGCTCTTGATCTTTTCCAGTCCTTGTTCGGCGTCTTTGCGCAGAGGCTCGACATGCTTCTGGATCTTGAAAAAATGCTGCGGGTCGACGTAGCGGAACGCGAGGTCCTCCAGCTCTGCCTTGATGCGCCCCATGCCCAATCGGTTGGCGATAGGGGCATAGATCTCGAGCGTCTCCCGTGCCACCTGGGTCTGTTTGGATTCATCCAGGAATTTGAGGGTCTTGAGGTTGTGTATGCGGTCGGCCAGCTTTATGAAGATCACACGCAGGTCATCGGTCATGGCCAGGATGATCTTCCTAATGGTCTCGGCATGACGACTCTCGGGAGAGGATTCCTGGACCAGGCTTATCTTGGTAACGCCTTCCACCAGGTGGCCCGCGTCCTTGCCGAATTCCTGCTGGATGTCTGTGGCCGTCACGTCCGTGTCCTCCAGCACATCGTGGAGCAGGGCGGCCGTCAGCGTGACCGCGTCCATCTGCATGTCCGCCAGCATGCTGGCGACCTCCAGCGGATGGCTCAGGTAGGGCTCTCCGGAGCGGCGGACCTGTCCCTTGTGGGCCCGTGCGGCGAAGACGTAGGCCTTCTGCAGCTGGGTGATGTCCCGTTCCGTGTAGTACGGAGAGACCTTGTCCAGTATATCGTTGAAGCGGATCATCCCCTGTGTTCTTCTTCGATTATCCAGTTTACCGCATCTCTCAGATCACGGGCAACATGTTCGGGCGTTTTTCCCTGCGCCTTGAGCGTGGCAAGGGACTTCTGGCCGTATCCGGTCAGGACCAGTATGGACCTGGCCCCGAGGTTCCACCCGAACTGAACGTCTTCCACCTTGTCACCCACCATATAGGAACGGGACGTGTCGATCCCCAGCTCAGCGGCGGCCTGCAGACCCATTCCCGGCCGCGGCTTACGGCACTCACAGTCCCTGTCATAGATCGGGATGCTGGAAGACACAAAATGCGGACAGTAGTAGATGCCGTCAAGGCGCGCGCCTTCTTCCCGGAACGCCTCCTGCATCCGGTCATGGATATCCCACAGCCGGGGTTCCTCGATCAGCCCCCGTCCTATGCCGGATTGATTGGTGATGACGATGGCCAGAAGCCCAGCCTGGTTGATCCTGCGTACAGCCTCGAAGCTGTAGGGATAGATCTCGACCTGGTCGAAGGAGTTGGGATATCCCACGTCCCGGTTGATGTTCCCGTCCCTGTCCAGGAACACGGCCCCCCTCTTCATGGCAGCCACCTTCGGCTGAGAGCGAAGACTTCTTCGGGAGAGATGGATTCCATGCAGCGGTGATCGAAGGGACAGTCTCGGTAGGCGCAGGGCCAGCATGCCGGAGGCTTATGGATATAGGCGGAAGGATCCTGAAAGGGGGCCGTGGCATCGGGATCGGTGGGACCGAAGATCGCCAGGACCGGAGTGCCGAGGGCATTGGCCATGTGCATGGGGCCGGAATCGTTGGTAACGCACAGGTCTGCGGCGTGGATGATCGAGGCCAGCTGGCGCAGGGAGGTTCTTCCCGTGAGGATCACGGGAGGGGAGGCCAGCGGTTTGGCGATGGCCTCTGCCAGAGAGGCCTCGTTCCCGGACCCCACGATCACGATCTGGGCCCTCATTTTCTCCTGGTAAAGTGCGGCCAGGGCACTGAAGCGATCGGGCGGCCACCGCTTGGCCGATCCGAAATATCCGCCGGGATTGAGCAGGACCAGGGGGGCACTTGGGGCGACACCCGCGGCAGACAGCAGCCGCGCTGCAACCTGGATCTCCCCAGCTTCCAGCGGGAAGGACAGGACCGGGTTCGCAGCTTCCAGGCCTAATCCGGTGATCAGGCCCAGGTAGTATCGGACCTGATGGAGCGATACCTCTGGAGCGGGGCGGCGAACACTCCGCGTGAGCAGGGCACTGCGGCCATCTGCGGCGTAGCCCCACCTGTCGGGGATCCGGGCCCACAACAGAGGCAGGGCGGAACCGAAGGAGTTGGTGAGCAGAAGGCCGGCATGGAATCGGTGTTCCTTCAATCCACGGGACGTGCGGCGCATGGCAGACAAACCGGATTCATCTGGCAGGGGGATAACACCTTTGATGAAGGGATAGGAAAGGAATAGGTCCTTGACCCAGGGCTTGGCCGCGACCCAGATCTCTGTCTCGGGATAGGCCTGGGCCAGGCTCTGGATCGCGGGGATGGCCAGGATGGAGTCCCCAATCCAGTTGGGGGCTCTGACCAGGATCTTCATCGTTTGCCCAACCGTCAGCTGGAAGGAGAAGACGCTTGGCTTTTGTCTGCCGGGGCAGATTCCTTTTTCTCTGTGCCTTTATCGGTTTTGGTGGATTCTTTGACCTGGGGCTTATCCGGGGACTTCTTGGCTCCCTGGTCTTTGCGGGCATAATCGTTGATATAAAAGCCCGAGCCCTTGAACTTGATCGCCGGGCTGGAGACGAGCTTCCGGAGCGGCCCCCCGCACTGCGAGCAGACCTTCAGGGGCGCATCCGAGACCTTTTGGATGGACTCGACAACAACTCCACATTCTGTACATTTATATTCATAGAGCGGCATGGTTTTCCCTCGAATTAAAGCCATATTATAGCAAAATTTAAAGTTAAGTCCAGCGATTCCTCCGGCCGGGATCAGCGGAAGACCTGCGCCTCGAAGACGAAGATCTCGGCGCCGGAGCGCCAGGCATCCTGGGGCAGCCCGGCCTTTTGACAGGCCTGCCTGAGAAAGGCTAAACGATCCCAGCCATTGTCGACAGGGACCTGCGGCAGGAGCAGGCCGCTGCGTTCACCCCGCTTAATGAGCAGGCCGTGGATTCCCACCTTAACCTGGCTCGGGTCGCTGATCTTGCGGGGGGGAGAGAGGACTGAGACCTCGAACTCGAGCGACCCGAGCTCGGAGGAAGTGACCGGGGGGAAACGATTGTCCCGGGTGGCCGCGTAGATGGCGGCCAGGGTAACGGCCTTGTAGAGAGGGGCGATGGGCTCGACGAAGCCGACGCAGCCGCGCAGCCGACCCTGTTTCTTCAGGGTGACGAATGCCCCGGATGGGCCTCGGAGTCCCGGGTTTTCCGGCTGCGGCTCCAGGACGAGGTTTTCGCGCACGATCATTTCCACGGCGGCCCGGGCGATCTGCAGGAGCTCTGCTTTTTCGGAAGAAGACAGGGGCGAGGCTCCCATCGGTTCACTGTCCGCATAGATCGCGGCGGAGAGGTATCCGACCACCTGGCTCTCGTCTCCCCCGCGGGCGGAGGAGTCCTCATACTCGAGGACCTCGACCCGGGGCTGGCCGAGATGCCGGGCATAGGCCAGGGCGGTCAAGACGCCGGCTCCGCCGCACATGATGTTGTCATGAGCGGTCACACTCCGCATCAGGATGTCCGTCTCCTGCGCCTGCAGCAGGGCGATGGTTTCTGCGTCCCGGGCATTGGCTTCATTTTTCGAGAGATAGTGGGACATGTCGCTGGAGACGAGGACCAGGGCCTTTTTCCCGGGCAGGACCTCGGCCAGGGCTTTTCCCAGGAGCTGGGCAGTTTCCTCGGCGGGAAGGCCCATGAGAACAGGGACGATCCTGGCGCCGGGCAGGACTTTCTGTATGAAAGGGACCTGGACCTCGATGGAGTGTTCCTCCCGGTGGGCTGCCGCGACAAATCCGTATCCCGTGGCATTGGCCAGAGCCGCGGCCGTTGCCTCGTCGACCTCGACTGTCCCCAGGGGCGTGGCATACCCGCCGCGAGGATAGATGGAGGCTCCCTTGAAGCCGTGCCGGTGGGCCACCCCCAGGATGATCACCGTTTCGATCTCGGCCCCTCGGATCAGGGCGTAGGCGTGGGCTGCGACCCGGCCGGAATAGACGTAGCCCGCGTGGGGGACGATCAGGGCGGCGGGGCCCGCAGCCGGGGAAGATCGCACAGAAGCCCAGGCCAGCAGGTCGTCCAACTGTCGGGACAGGCGCTCCGGCCTGGCATCATAGAACCGGCCGGCCCAGACCGGCTCGCGCACGGCTTGGCCCCAGATGGTGGACGCCAGCATCAGCAGCCCCAGTGCGCATGTCAGAAAACAGCGTCTCATGTCCCTCTTCTCAGTGTGAATATAGGCCGGGCTCCCCTAAAAATCAAATCTCTTCATGCCGGGTCCGTGCAAAGGAGGTTGACTTTTTCCCCGATTTGAACGAAAATGGAATAACCGTTTTCGTGAGGTCACAAGAGGATGAAGAGTCTTTGCAAATCCCTTTTTACCCTAGCTCTGGCTTCGACAGCATTCTTTATTGGATTTTATCTCGGCCAGGAAAAGATCGTCGCCCGTTTCCCTGAATTTCAGGAAGAGAAGGGCGACAAAGCGTAATCTCCTCAGATGAATCTCGGGGCGTATGGCATTCTGATCATTTTCGGGGCATTCGTCCTGCTCATGATCCTGAATCCCAACCTGTCCTGCTTCGGAAGGAAGCTCCAATCCCCGCTGTATCCGCTGCTCAGGAAACGATCCCGAGCTAAGCGCAGGCAGCCCCCCACCGAAGACTATGGGTTCGACCTGGGAGGCGATGGGGCCTCCTCGGAGCACCGTCCGCAACCCCATGCCCCCGCATCGAAGAAGCCCCCGACGGAAGATTACGGATTCAACCTCAGTGACTCCCGTGCCCGGCAGGCCCCCGACATCCCTCCTGACAAGGGCGACAAGGGGAACACAGGCTGATATATCTTAGGGGTGAGAAAGGATTGGGCCATCGTTCGGGATTCCCACTAATTGCGGCCGCGCTGCTCCTCTTGGGACTGGTATGCTGCCGCCCTTCTCGTGTTCTCTTTTCCCCCGTTCCCTCCCAAGTGGAAAGTATCGAGGGGCATGCGCGGGTCTGGCTGTCCCAGCCTGAGGGGACGAGGACGAAATTCGCCTTCCTGCTCTCCCTCCCCGATCAAGGCAGCATCGAGGTCTCGGACATTCTCGGCCGCTCGCTCTACCGGATCCTGGTCACACGGGATGCGGCCTACCTCATCATCCCTGCAAAAAAGGTATTCTGGAAGGGCGATGAGGCCGAGATCTTCGAAAGATTCCTGGGCTTTCCTCTGGACCTGCACGAGATGATCAGCCTGATCAGCGGGGAGTGGGCGTCAGGCCCCCAAGGGCGGCAGCCGTCGGACTGGAGCCTGGAGAGGGATGCACAGGGGCGCATCACGGCGGGCCAAAGAGAGGCGTTGAGTTTCAGGGTCGAGGAGTTCGTCCCGGACACGCCTTTTCCGCGCAGCCTGCAGTTCGTGCATCCCGGCAACTCCGGCCGGCTCAAGATCCTGAAAATGGAATTCAACCGACCGCTGGGTCGGGATGTTTTTGCTCCCGATTTCCTCCAGGATTATGCTCAAAAGTCCTGGGAGGAGATCCAGGACATATTGAACAATGAAGGTTGAATCCTTCGCCAAGATCAACCTGGGCCTGGAGGTGATCCGGAAGAGGCCGGATGGTTTTCATGAGATCCGGACCCTCTTTCAGAGCGTCGGACTCCGAGACACGCTGGCGTTCACCCCCATCCCGGGGAGCGCCATAGAGTTGACAGGCTCTGATCCAAGCATCTCCTGGTCTGATGACAACCTCATCCACAGGGCCGCGGCCCTGCTCGTCCGCAGACATGTTCCCGGGAACAAGGGGATTGGCATCCACGTGGTCAAGAACATCCCCGCCGGGAAGGGCTTGGGTGGGGGAAGCAGCAACGCCGCCATGACCCTCTGGGCTCTGGACAAGCTCTGGGGCCTGGGCCTCCCGCATCGGGAACTCCTGGCCCTGGGAGCCGAACTGGGATCGGATGTCCCCTATTTCCTCGAGGGAGGGCTGTGCCTGGGTACGGGCCGGGGCGAGGAGATCCGATCCCAGGACGACCTCGCGAACAGGCAGGTCCTGCTGGTGCTTCCCCGGCTGGCCGTGTCCACGGCCCACATCTACGGACATCACCGCGTCGCCTTGACTTCACATAGTAAAGACAGTAAAATTAGGCGTTTTTTGAAGAGTCCCGGTCTGCACGGATTAGAAAACGATCTCGAGGAAACGATCTTTCGTTTCTATCCTCTGATACAGGAACTAAAGCGACGTCTTCACGACCTGGGACCCGAGCTGACTTTGGTCAGCGGTTCTGGCTCCGCGATATTCGGCCTGTTCGGCGACGCCGAGGCAGCCCTGCAAGCCAAGTGCGCACTTGAGGCCGAGGCGCGAGTTCGCCTCGTGGAGACCGTGACGCGTGAACAGTATTGGGAATCCGTGTACGCTGGGGTGTAGCCAAGCGGTAAGGCAGCGGCCTTTGGAGCCGCCATTCGGAGGTTCGAATCCTCCCACCCCAGCCATAGAACGATAGGGCGGCCCGGAAGACGGTGCCCCCAACAAAAGAGGAAGACAGGAGAACGACGAGAGATGAAAGTATTCACCGGATCCTCGAACCCTGCGTTAGCCAAGGAGATCGTCGGCTGCATGGATATCGACCTCGGGAGGTCGGTTCTGGAGCAGTTCAGCGACGGAGAGATCCATTTCTACATCGATGAAAACGTGCGCGGTGAGGACGTATTCGTGATCCAGACCGGGGCACATGACCGGAATTTTCATCTGATGGAACTCTTTGTCATGATCGACGCGTTCAAGAGAGCGTCGGCCGAGCGGATCACCGCGGTCATACCCTATTATTCCTATGCCCGCCAGGACTGGAAGGACCGGCCCCGCGTGCCTCTTTCCGCTCGACTGGTGGCGGACCTGCTGGAGACGGCGGGGGCCAACCGTGTCCTGACCATGGACCTGCACTCTCCTCAGATCCAGGGTTTCTTCTCCGTCCCCGTGGACAACCTGATGGCTCAAGGTGTCTTTGCAGACTACATGAGGAGCCTGGGCCTGGATAACATCACGGTGGTCTCTCCCGATGCCGGAGGCGTTGGCAGGGCCAAATGGTTTGCCAAGCTGCTGAAGGCAGAGCTGGGCATCATCGACAAGCGGCGGCCCCAGCCCAACGTGGCTCAAGTGTTCAATGTGATCGGAGAGGTCGCGGACCGTGATGTGGTGATCCTGGATGACATGGTCGATACGGCCGGAACGCTGGTCCAGAGCGTGGAGGCCCTGCTCGAAAAAGGTGCACGCAAGGTCTGGGCTGCCATCACACACCCCGTACTCTCGGGCCTGGCCCGGGAGAGGATCGAGGGTTCCCGCATGGAAAAACTGATCGTCACGAACACCATCCCTCTAAACGAGGATTCGCATAACTCAGACAAGATCGAAGTGCTGTCGGTTGCCGAACTTTTTGGCGAAGCGATTCGCAGGATTCATGAAGGCAACTCCGTTAGCTCTTTGTTCACCCAATGATTGAGGAGGAAGACCCATGAGCTTGACCATTAACGCAGAGAAACGAGATTCCGGAGGAAAGAATGTCGCCCGCCGGATCCGTCGGGAAGGAAATCTCCCGGCCATACTTTACGGAGCGGAGGCCGAAAACATCCCTCTGGTCCTGAACAAGAAAGACATTTTCAGCATTCTCAAGTCCGAATCGGGCGAGAACACCATTTTCCAGGTCGTCGTCGACAAAGAGACGCCGGAAGTCATGATCAAAGATTACCAGCAGGATGTGACATCGGATGAGCTCCTGCACGTCGACCTCATCCGCATCTCCATGGACAAGGAGATCCGCGTGACCGTGCCGATCGTGCTGACCGGTGACCCCGTGGGTGTCAAGACCGAGGGAGGTTTTGTCGAATTCATAACCCGAGACGTGGAGGTCGAATGCCTGCCTTCGGCAATTCCGGAGAGCATCACGGTCGATATAAGCGAACTGCACCTCAACCAGTCCATAAAGATCGAGGAGCTGCCTCCGATCGAGGGCGTGAAGGTTATGTCCGATCCCCAGTATGTGATCGTCGCGGTCGAGGCCCCATCCGTCGAGGAAGAGGTGGTCGAGGTTGAAGAGGAAGAGGAAGAGATCATGGCCGAAGGAGAACAGCCCGAGGTCATCAAGAAAGACAAGGCCGAAGAAGACGAAAAGGCGGGCGCGAGCAAGGAGTGATGCGTGTGGGCCGTTGTGGGGCTGGGGAATCCCGGACGGGAATACACGCGGAATCGGCATAATGTCGGCTTCGAGTTTATCAAGAGGCTTGCCAGGCGCTGGGATACCAGGGTCAGGAAGAGGAGTCATCTCTCAAAACTGATCCGAGTGGACCGGCCCGAAGGCAAGGTCCTGCTGGTTATGCCCCAGACGTTCATGAACTCCAGCGGCCGGGCCGCTCGGTCCCTGGTGGACCAGGGCGGCCTCCATGTGGGGAGGATGGTCGTTGTCTATGATGACTTCGACCTCCCCCTGGGCGAGATCCGTATCCGCAGGGAAGGCAGCGGTGGATCGCACAAGGGCATGGGTTCGATCATCGAGGAGCTGGGAACACGAGATATCTCACGCATCCGCATCGGTATCGGCCCCATGCCTCCGGAGGCGGATCCCGTCGAGTATGTGCTCTCCCCCTTTACGGGCGAGGAGCTCCAGCGGCTCACGGATCCCCTGGACCGTGCCGCCGAGGCCCTCGAGATGATCCTGGCGGGGAACATCGATGCCGCCATGAACCGCTTCAATCCCTTCCAACCTCCCCCTCCTGAATCCCACCCACCCAACGAGACGGATCAGTGAGGGCTTCTGCCTTCTGAGTCCCACTCACCCGCCATCTCTCCACCCCAACCTCCCTCCTTGAAAGGAGGGGGGGGGAGAGAGGAGCTGGATGGCGTTGTTGGATGTCTTGACGTATGAGGATTTTTATACTATAGTGTGCGTTCCCATACGGGAAGATCGAACAAACAAATCAGCAAAACTGTTTGTTCTCTCCTTGCTCCTTCCACCAGGAGAAGGGGCTACAAAGCCATAAGGAGGTTTTAATGAGACTCTACGAAACTGCTTTCCTTATCGCCCCCAATCTGGCCGAAGATGAGACAGAAGAACTCATCCAGAAGATGGCCGCCATCGTTACCGATAATAAGGGTGAGATGGTTGATATCGATGCTTGGGGAAAGCGTAAGCTGGCATACCAGATCCAGAAGTTCGATGCGGCTGTTTATGTGTTTTTCCATTACAGAAGCGAGGCAGACGTCCCCACCGAGTTGGAAAGACGATTCAAGCAGACCGAGACCATCCTCCGTTACCTTACCTCCAGAATGGAGGAGGAGGCCAAGCCCCGCCGGAAAAAGGCCCGGCGGCCCCAACCCAAAGAAGCGGCTGGGGAGCGGATGACGGCGCCCAGCCCGGCGGCCGTAAGCCCGGCTCCTCCGGAGGCGGCTCCTGAAAAAGCGGATGAGGCTCCGAAGGAATCCGTGCCCGAGCCAGTTAAGGCCGAGCCAGTTAAGGCTGAGCCGGTTAAGGCCGAGCCGGTTAAGCCCGAGCCAGTTAAGGCCGAGCCAGTTAAGGCCGAGCCAGTTAAGGCCGAGCCGGTTAAGGCCGACGACGAAGCCACAAAAGAGGAGAAATAACAATGCCAGGCCCTTACAGAAGAGATTCCAGGAATGCAAGGGGACCGGGGCGGAAGTACTTCCCTCCCAGACGCAAGGTTTGCCGGTTTTGTGAGCGCAACGTGAGGGATATCGACTACAAGAAGGTGGACATCCTCCGGAAATACACGCTGGAAAGAGGCAAGATCTCCCCGCGCCGGGTGACGGGCACCTGCTCCTATCACCAGCGGCGTTTGACCCAGGCGATCAAGCGTGCGCGCCTGTTGGCGCTGCTGCCCTATATCGCGGATTGAGCTGGAGAGGGACGATGAAGGTTATTCTGAAAGACAACATCGAATACCTGGGCAAGAAGGGAGACATCGTGAAGGTGGCGCCCGGATACGGGAGGAATTACCTCCTGCCCAAGAAACTGGCCCTGGAAGTCACGGCCACCAACATGAAGATGATCGAGATGGTGCAAAAGTCCCTTCGCAAAGGACTGGAAAAAGAGATGAAGGTGTACCAGTCTCTCATCGAAAAACTCAACGCCGTGACCCTGACCTTCCTCCGCAAATCGGGAGAAAAGGACATGATTTTCGGCTCGGTGAGCGTCACGGATATCCGGGACGCCCTGGCAGAGCTGAACTTTGAGGTAGAAAAGAAAAGGATCCTGCTGGGTGAGCCCATAAAACGCCTGGGGAACTACACGGTCCCCATCAAGGTGTTCCATGACGACCGCGCCGAGATCAAGGTGGAAGTCGCCCGCGAGGGCGGCCCCGATCAGGAAGAAGCGACCGCGCTGGAATCCGTGGAGATTCCCATCGCCCCGGAAGCCGAGCCCGAGACCGTTCCCACGGCCGCCCCTGTGGCTGCGGAGACGGAGGGCGTGACGGACTCCGCTCCCGCAGCCGATGAACCTGATGCCGCTCCGGAAATCCCGGAGGAGCCCGAAGAGGAGCCCTCCGCACCAGCAGAGACGAAGCCGGAGGAATCCGCTCCCGAGACCCCTGAAGAGAAGGCCGAGGAAGAGGCACCCGCCTCCCCGGATGCCGAGACCGAACCTGCAGCAGAGGCGTCGGAACCAGAGCCGGAAGCTGAGACCGAAGAGCCGGAGAAGACGGAAGAAATCCCCGCTGAGGAGCACCCCCCCGTAGCTGAGGTGGAAGAGATGGCGTCCGCACCACCGGAGCCCGTGGCCGAACCCGCTGCGGAGGCACCGGAGCCAGGACCGGAATCCACCGAACCGGAACCGGAGACGGTTGAGCCGGCGGCAGACACGCCGGAGCCTGAGGCGGAGACACCCGAGCCGGAGAAAACAGAAGAGACCCCCACCGAGGAGCCTTCTCCCGAGCCCGAGGAAAAAGAAGAGACTCCTACTGAGGAACCTCCTGCCGAGCCCGAGGTCCCCGAAGAAAACAACAAAGACGCAGACAAGAAGCCGTAGCTGCGTTTTGTGGTGCCGTTCGTGTTTCCATAGCATGGGCGCGTGGGGTTTTCACCCCTGCGTTCGCGTCCCTTCAGGCAAAGTTAAAAATTTCTTTGGCAATGCGCGGGACATATGATAATAATAGTGGGGTCTCGTCGCTGAAGCGCCAAGATCGGATAGGATACCGGGAACATGGATGTGGACCTTCTTTTCCTGAAAAAGACTCCTCCTCACAGTCAGGAGACGGAAAAGACTATCCTGGGCGGCATCCTGGTCAACAACAGGAACCTCAATGTGGTCCTCTCCCTTGTCTCTGCGGAGGATTTCTATAAAGATGCCAACCGCCAGATCCTGGAGCGGATGTCGTCCCTCGTCGACAAGGGCCAGCCGATCGACCTTCTCACCCTTACGGAAGAACTCCAGAAGTCGGGAATCCTGGACGAAGTCGGGGGAGCGGCGTATCTGTCATCCCTGATGGACGGGGTCCCGAAGAGCCTGAATATCGAGTACCACGCACGCATCCTCAAGGAAAAGGCGCTGCTCCGGCGCCTTATCACCTCCTCAGCCAAAATCATCTCGTCCAGCTATGAGCAGAAGGAGGACGCAGACCTGCTTCTGGAGGAAGCTCAGGCCGCCATCATCAATGTCGCCGAGCAGCGGGTCAAGCCCGGATTCGTCCCCATCGGCGCTCTCACCTCGCCGGCCGTCGCCAACATCGACGCCCTGCGCCACCGCCAGGAGGCCGTCACCGGCCTCCCTTCCGGCTTCCGGGATCTCGACGCCTTGACCGCGGGTTTTCACGGCTCAGAGTTCATCGTGGTCGCGGCCCGGCCCTCGATGGGGAAGACGGCCCTCTGCCTCAACATCTCCCAGTACATCGGAATCCACACGGATCATTGCGTGGGCTTCTTCTCGCTGGAGATGTCCAAGGAGCAGCTGGTGATGCGGCTGCTCTGCTCCCAAGCCCAGGTGGACCTGCAGAAGATGAGGACAGGATTCTTGAGCGAAGGGGACTTCAGGAGCGTCCAGAAGGGAGCCGAAGCCCTCGCCAAATGTAAGATCTACGTGGACGAGACCCCGGGCCTTTCTGTGATCGAGATGAAGGCCAAAGCGCGGAGGCTGAAGATGGAGGCGAACCTGGATATCGTCTTCGTCGATTACATGCAGCTCATGCGGGGGGGCGGCAGGCATGAAAACCGGGTCCAGGAGATCTCCTTCATTTCCCGGTCCTTGAAGGAGCTGGCCAAAGAGCTCCAGATGCCGGTCGTCGGCATCTCACAGCTCAGCCGGGCCCCGGAAAAGGGGCGTGCCCGCCCCATCCCCCAGCTCTCGGACCTGAGGGAATCCGGCGCCATTGAGCAGGATGCGGATGTGGTCATCTTCATCTACCGCGAGGAATTTTATAAGCCGGAGGACGAGACCGTCAAAGGGATCGCCGACGTGAGCATCGCCAAGCAGCGCAACGGGCCCACCGGCAAGATCTCGCTGGCCTTCCTAAATAAATTCGCCCGGTTCAACGATCGTGAGTTCTACTCCCTCGAAGAATGAACGATGGCCACAGAGTCCAAGCCCTTCCCTTTCTCCACCCTGTTTTCTCAGGTCGGCCAGGTCGGGCTCCTGTTCGGACGGGCTGTTGCCGGCCTGTTTCATAAACCCTTCGAGAAGGAAAACTTCCTCCAGCAGCTCGAGGACATCGGCGTCCGGTCTCTGCCGGTCGTCTCGCTAACGGCGGCGTTCGGGGGCCTAGTCTTCGGGCTCCAGACCTATTCCGGTTTCCATCGCTTTATCGGGCCTGGATCCGAGGCCTACGGCGGGCCGGTCATCAGCCTGGGATTGACCAAGGAGCTGATCCCCATCCTGGTGGGCTTGATGATCACGGGCAGGGTAGGATCTGCCATGGCCGCCGAGATCGGGACCATGAAGATCACCGAGCAGGTCGATGCCCTGTACAGCCTGGGTGCCGACCCGGTGCGCTATCTGGTCTCGCCCCGGCTTCTGGCGAGCGTTATCATGATGCCGGTGCTTGTCCTGTACGGGGACATCATCGGGATCGCTTGCGGCTATATCTACAACCTCACGATGGGGGTTAACGGGCACATCTACCTTAAGAACACTCTGCTTTACATGGAGTTTTGGGATGTACTCACCGGGCTGATCAAGGCGTCTGTCTTCGGTGGCTTTATCGCCGTCATCGGCTGTTGGCAGGGCTTGGAGGCGCGTGGCGGGGCCGAGGGCGTGGGCCGTGCCGCCACCCGCGCGGTGGTGGCCGCCAGCATCGCGGTTCTTATCCTGAACTTCTTTCTCAGCAAGGCCATGCCCGCGGATCTGGTGATATGATCGAGATACAGGAGCTTCACAAGTCGTTCGGCAGCCATCATGTCCTCCAAGGGCTCGATCTGAGCATCCGCATGGGGGAGACCCTTGCTGTCATCGGTCAGAGCGGCTCCGGCAAGAGCATCCTGATCAAGCACATAATCGGGCTGATGAGGCCCGATCAGGGCCGGATCATCGTCGACGGCGTGGACATTTGCTGTCTCTCGGAGAGAGCGATGTATGATGTGCGCCGCAAGTTCGGGCTCCTGTTTCAGGCCGCGGCCCTGTTCGACTCCCTCACCGTGGCCGAGAACGTGAGGTTCGGCCTCGAGCGCTACCGCGATGACACACCGGAAAGGACGCGGGAGATCGTCCGGGACAGTCTTGCCAAGGTGGGACTCAGCGACGTGGAAGACCTCATGCCTTACGAGCTGAGCGGCGGGATGAAGAAGCGTGTGGGGCTGGCCCGAGCCATCGCCTACGGCCCAGAGATCATGCTGTACGACGAGCCTTCCACCGGCATCGATCCCATCCGAGCCGATGCGATCAATGACCTCATAATCCGTATGCAGCAGGAGATGAGCGTCACCTCGGTCGTGATCACACACGACATGACCAGCGCGTACAAAGTTGCAGACCGGATAGCCATGCTCTATAATGGGGTGATCGTGCAGGCCGGACCGCCCGATGAGATCCGGAACAGCTCCGATCCGATCGTGCAGCAGTTCATCCATGGGCGAGCCGAGGGGCCGATCAAGGAATACTGATACGAAAATCCGGCCGTTCGAAAGAACGGATTGTAGGAAGATACGATGAAGCGTGAGATCAAGATCGGGATATTTCTGACCATAGCGCTCGGCATAATCGCCGCCTTTATTTTTGTCGTGGGCGATCTGGGCACGATCTTCCAAAAGCCTGGCTATGAGGTCTTCCTCTATTTCGACTCCGCCACCGGCCTGGAGAAACGGACCGGTGTTCGCCTGGCAGGGGTCAAGGTAGGTTATGTCAAGGACATTCGGCTGAAGGACAACCAGGCGGAGGTGATCCTGAGGATCGATCAGGAGGTGGCTTTCAGGACAGACAGCCAGGCCACCCTGGCTGCGCTGGGGCTCCTGGGAGAGAAATACATCGAGATCATCCCCGGCGCCAGCGGTGCCATCTGCCTCCCCGGCGGCACGATCCCGGTCGTCCCCCCCATGGGATTGGAACAGCTGGGCTCAGAGCTGGCCTCGGTGAGCGGAGAGATCCGGGAGACGGGCAAGGTGCTGAGAGAGCTGCTGGGGAGCGCCGACTCGCGGACGAACCTCACGCTCATCCTGGAAAACATGGCCTCCTTCGCATCCGATCTGAGGGAGTTTTCCCAGCTCAATTCCCCCGCCATAAACCAGGGGATCCAGAAGGGATCCCGCGCCATCGAAAACTTCGATTCCAGGGTGGAGGCCCTGGCCGCCAGCCTGGACGAGCTCGTCGTGCTGATGCGGGACGTGGTTGCGGAAAACCGCGATGGCGTAAAAGACAACCTGGAGCGCATCCAGGCACTGCTCGACAAGGCGGACGGATCCCTTGGAAAACTGGACAGTGCCCTCAACAAAATCAATGAAGGCGAGGGAACCCTGGGCCGCCTGATCCAGGAAGAGGACCTGTATGAGGATGCCCAGAAGGCCGTGGGAGAGGTCCAGCGGGCTGTGGAGCCGGTGTCGAGCTTCCGGGCCGGAGGCTTGCTGCAGTTCATCTACTATGATGATCCGGAAGAGATCAAGAGCTACCTGACCCTGACCTTCTGGCCGGTGTCCGATAAATTCCTGCTGGGCCAGGTGATCCAGGATCCCGTCCTGGACACCTTCGCCTATTCGCTCCAGGGGGGCATCCGCTGGAACGACATCCAAGCCCGGGCCGGGGTCATGGAATCCAAGATCGGCGGTGCCGTGGATTTTTTTGCGTTCCGGGACCGGGTGAGGTTCACCATCGAACTTTTTGACTTCAACCGGAATGTCTTCCCGCACTTCCGGATCCTGGGAAGCTATTCTCCCGTGCGGTATATTTCATTGCTTTTTGGTTTGGACGACTTTGGGCTCAAAGAGAAACGCGAGCTCTTTTTTGGTTTGGGATTCGGCATATGAAAAAATCAGGATCTGTCTTCTCCTGCCAGAGCTGCGGGTTTCAGTCCCCCAAGTGGCTGGGCCGCTGTCCCGGCTGTGGGGAGTGGAACTCCCTGATCGAGGAAGCGGCCGAACAGGCCGCTGTGGAATTCGCCTTCCCGCCCACGGAACCGGTCCTCTACCAGGATGTGGAGGAGGCCGCCAAACAGAAGATCCAGACCGGGATCGCCGAACTCAATCGGGTCATGGGAGGGGGAGTGGTCCTGGGATCGCTGGTGCTCATCGGAGGCGAGCCCGGGATCGGAAAGTCCACGCTGCTGCTCCAGGTAAGCCGGGACTTTGCCGCTACGGGGAGCCGGGTCCTGTATGTCTCGGGGGAGGAGTCCCTCGAGCAGATCAAGCTCCGGGGCTCCCGCCTGGGGATCGGCCCAGGCGACCTGTATCTCCTGGCGGAGACCAACCTGGAGCGGATCATCGCTCAGGCCGAAAAACTCGCCCCGCGCATCCTGGTCCTGGATTCGGTCCAGACGGTCCACTCGGCCAAGCTGACCTCCAGCCCAGGGAGCATCAGCCAGGTGCGGGAAGTCACGAATCAGGTCTTCCGGTTTTCTAAAAAGAACGAGGTCTCCTCCTTCCTGGTGGGACACATCACCAAGGAGGGATCCCTGGCCGGGCCCAAGACCCTCGAACACATGGTCGATGTCGTCCTGTATTTCGAGGGCGAGCGGGACCACAGCCACCGCGTGCTGCGCGCCCTGAAAAATCGTTTCGGTCCGGTCTCGGAACTGGCCGTCTTCGAGATGGGCAGCCGCGGCCTCGAGGCGATCTCCAATCCTTCCGCCTTCTTCCTCAAAGAACGGCCGACGGATGCGGCGGGGAGCGTCGTGGTCAGCACCCTGAAAGGAACGAGACCACTGTTGGCCGAGATCCAGGCCCTGGTCTCATCCACGCTTTTTTCTGGGAACCCGAGGCGCATGTCCATCGGCCTCGATCATTTCCGGACGGGCATGCTGCTGGCAGTGATCGAGAAGAAGCTGGGATTCGGCTTCGGTGGGGAGGATATCCACCTCAACGTGGCCGGGGGATTGAGCATCGACGAGCCGGCTGTCGACCTGGGGGTCGTGGCGGCCGTGGTATCCTGTGTGAAGAACCGTCCCGTTCCGGCTGGGATGACCGTCTTGGGTGAGATCGGGCTCAGCGGCGAGATCCGCTCGGTCAGCCAGCCCGTGGCACGGGTCAAAGAGGCTGCCCTTCTGGGATTTGAAACGGTGGTGCTGCCTCACGGGAACCTGGATGCGCTGGGCAAGGAAGACCTCCCCGGCATCGAGCTCCACGGAGCCCGCCATATCCAGGAAGCGTTAGGATTCATATTTTAGTTTTACCCATATATATGTAGGAAGGTTTATCATGAGCATTTTTATCTTTCGATTGGTGGTTGTGGCAATCATAACCCTGGCGGGATATTTTTTCCCGCCCTTCAACCTGCTCCCCCAATACGGTGCGCTCACGGGGTTTCTGCTCTGTGTCCTTATCATCTACCTGGAGACCGTGATCCGCAAAAGCCAGTTCAAGACCATCTGGAGCTCGACCCTGGGGACCTTTGCCGGGGTGGTGCTGGGCTGGGCCCTGGGGTCCGTGTACCAGACCATCTCCAACGATCCGCCGACGATCCTGTTCATCCGGGTGTTTTTCCTGATCATCATGCCGTACATCGGATTCCTGGTGGGCTCGAAAAAATCGGAGTGGCTGATCCCGGCCCACCTGATGCGCTTCTTCAGGGAAAAGGCCGAGGGCCGGATCTACAAGATCGTCGACACCAGCGTCATCATCGACGGCCGCATCGCGGATATCTGCGATACGTCGTTCATCGAGGGGACGCTCATCGTGCCCCAGTTCATACTCAAGGAGCTGCAGCTGGTCGCGGATTCCTCGGACAGCGTCAAGCGCCAGCGGGGGCGGCGGGGGCTGGACGTCTTGGATCATCTCCAGAAATCCAGCGAGGTTAACGTGATCATAACGGAGCTGGATTTCCCCGATGTGGTCGATGTGGACTCCAAGCTGATCGAACTGGCCAAACACATGGACGCCAAAATCGTTACCAATGACTTCAACCTCCACAAGGTGGCCCAGCTCCAGGGTATTTCCGTCCAGAACATCAACGAGCTGGCTAACGCCCTCAAGCCCGTGGTGCTGCCAGGGGAATCGATCCATGCCTTCATCCTCAAGGAAGGCAAGGAAAAGGATCAGGGAGTGGCCTACCTGGATGACGGCACCATGGTCGTGGTCGACAACTCGCGGAAGATGATCGGCCAGACCATAGACGTCACCGTGACTTCGGTGCTCCAGACCACGGTAGGGAAAATGATCTTCGGCCGCTACAACGGCGAGGCCTGAGGAGGGTACCATGGCCGAGAAGAGTAAGACGGAAAAATACGAGTTCCAATCCGAGATCCGGCAGCTCCTGAACATCCTGGTCTATTCCCTTTACAAACACAAGGACGTGTTCGTACGGGAACTGGTATCCAATGCCGTGGATGCCCTCAACAAGGTCCGGTTCGAAAGCTTGACCCGGGAGGATGTGGAGGACCAGGACGCCGAGCTGCGCATCGATATCGGATTCAATGAGAGCCAGAACAAGCTGACCATCGAGGACAGCGGCGTGGGGATGACCAAGGAGGAATTGATCGAGAATATCGGGACCATCGCCCATTCAGGGACCATGGATTTCCTCAAACAGCTGGCTGAGACCGAAGAGAAGGAGCGGGTCGATCTGATCGGCAAGTTCGGAGTCGGATTCTATTCCAGCTTCATGGCCGCCAAGGAGATCCATCTCTATACGCGCTCGTTCCGCAAAGGGAGCAAAGCCTGGCTGTGGAAATCCAAGGGTGATGCCGATTACACGATCCAGGAGACGGTCAAGAAGAAACGGGGCACCCGGATCGAGCTGTTCCTCAAGAAGGAGGACAAGGAGTTTCTGGAAAAAACCCGTATCCAGGGCATCCTATCGCGCTACTCCAAGTTTGTCCCCTTCCCCGTGTATGTGGAGAATGAGAAGCTGGAGGTCATGGAGGCCATCTGGTCTCAGCCCAAGTCCGGCCTCCAGGATCAGGAGTATATCGACTTCTACAAATTCCTGGAAAATACGCAGGAGGAGCCAGAGACCTGGCTGCACCTCTCCTCGGATGCGCCGGTCCAATTCAGCGCCATCCTGTATGTGCCCAAGATGTCGTTCGAGCTGCTGGGAGTCTTCAAGGCCGATCCGGGCGTGGACCTGTACTCCCGCAAGGTCCTGATCGAGAAGGGCTCAAAGGACATCATGCCCGAGTATCTCCGGTTCGTCCAAGGGGTCATCGATTCCGAGGACATCCCCCTCAACATCTCTCGCGAGACCATCCAGAGCAACGTCAAGATCGAAAAGATCCGCAAACATGTGCTGAAGCAGATCCTCTCGCACTTGAAGAAACTCAAGGACAAGGACCGCGAACAGTACCTCCGCATCTGGGAGCATTTCAGCCGGAACCTCAAGGAGGGAGTCGCCACCGATCCGGACAACAAGGACCGGCTGGCACACCTGCTGTTCTTCCACTCCTCCAAGAAACCGGGGGAAGAGCTGCTGGATCTCAAGGAATACGCCGCGGGCATGGCCAAGGATCAGAAGGAGATCTACTACCTGACCGGGCTGGACCTGGAGAGCCTGGAGAAGGATCCCGCCCTGGAGGCATTCCGAAAAAAAGACCTGGAGGTCCTGTTCCTGGACGACCCCCTGGACGAGTTCGTTGTGGAGCACCTCCAGGAGTACGACGGCAAGCCTTTCAAGCGGGCCGAAAGTGCGGACATTAAAGTCAAGAAGGAGACAACGGACGACAAGACCTACCTGAAGAAAGTGGACGGCTTCGTGGAGTACCTGAAGGCCACCTACGGGGAACGGGTGGTGGATGTCCGGGTGTCGCAGCGGCTGGTGGACAGCCCCTGCCTGCTCACCGATCCGACGGGAGGGCCCTCCGTCCATGTGGAGCGGCTCCTCAAGATGGCGCACAAGGACTACCAGTTCACGCGGAAGGTACTGGAGATCAATCCGGATAACGACCTGATCAAGGAGATGGTCCGGGTACATGCGGCCAAGCCCAACTCGCCCCAGATCGAAGAATTGTCTCTTCAGCTCCTCGATAATATGCTCCTGCGTGAGGGCGTTGTAGAGGATATGGAGGGCGTGGTGCGCCGCATGCAGCAGATCATGCTGCATGCCTCCAAGGCTGTCCGGACGCCCGCCCGCAAGAAAGCTTCCGGGGACAAGGCATAGGCGCCATGCGTACGGCCGCCATCATCGTTTCCGCCGGGCTTGGCAGGCGGTTTGGCGCGGCCAAACACGAGGCCCTGCTGGCGGGACTGCCGATCCTGGAGCGGTCGCTCGAGGCCTTCCAATCGACGCCGGAGGTGGGGGGCATCGTCCTCGTCCTGAGGGGCCCGGCCGCTGGCGGATCGTTCCGGCAGCGCTTCTCCAAGATACTGTCGATCGTTCCGGGAGGGGCCGAAAGGCAGGATTCGGTCCGCCTCGGCTTTCAGGAACTGGATCCTGAGGCTTGGGACCTCGTCCTTGTCCATGACGGAGTGCGACCTCTGGCCGGACCGGAGCTTATCCGGCGTGTGATCGCTGCGGCGGCTGTATCCGGCGCAGCGATTCCGGTGATCCCTGAGGAAGACACGCTGAAAGAGGTCGCGCAGAATGTCGTGCGCGCCACGCTCGACAGGGCCGGCATCTTCCGCAGCCAGACACCCCAGGGTTTTCGCTATGGCATGCTGGAGAGGGCATTGGGCGAGGCGGAAAAGGCCGGCTTCTCAGGCACGGATGAAGCCGCCCTGGTGGAGCGCCTGGGCATCGAGGTTTCGGCCGTCCCCGGAGAACGCTCGAACATCAAGATCACCACTCCGGAGGATATCCGGATAGCGGAGGCGTACCTTGACGAAAATCGTTAGGACGGGGATCGGATACGATATCCACAGGCTGGACGAAGGCCACAGGCTTGTCCTGGGAGGAGTGGAGATCTCTTTTGCCAAGGGACTCGTGGGCCATTCGGACGGGGACGTCCTGATCCATGCCGTGATCGATGCGCTGCTGGGGGCCATGGGCGAGAAGGACATCGGGCAGTGTTTTCCCGATACCAATCCCGCCTACAAGAACATCCGGAGCACGGAGCTCCTGGTCTCTGTTGCGATCCAGCTCAAGCAGAAGGATTACGAGATCTGCAACATCGACAGCATCGTCATCGCGGAAGAGCCAAAGCTCGCCCCCTTTATTCCCGCCATGAAGGACAATCTGTGTCCCATCCTGGGCCTGCCGGTCCAGGACCTGGGCATCAAGGCCAAGACTCGGGAAGGACTGGGCGACGTGGGAGAGGGGCGAGCCATTGCGGCCTGGGCCGTGGCCACGATCGCGCCGCGCGGCTGACCGGGGAAATCCTTCAGATCCGCTCGATCCGGCGCCGGTGCGGCCGCGAGGGAGGAGGGGAAAGGATCGGGATTGGCTGAGCCTGTAGGGTCGATCCGCCCTTGAAGAAAGAGAGGAGAACGCTCTCAAGAGCATCTATGGTCAGCCAATCCCGAAAGGTTTTTCTGAGTGAGTCCGTTCTTTCCTGCAAGAGCCGCATGGTTTTTCTCATCTATTTATCTCATCGTTCCATATATATAGACGTCGCAGGCCCGGGAAAGGTTTCCCCCGGAGTGGGATTTGTGGGCCGCCCGGGGAGTGGAGGTGAAGCATGACGGGCTATCTGGTATACTAAGGCATCAGGAGATTGAGCATGGACAAAGACCAAGTGCGTGTGCGGTTCGCGCCCAGCCCCACGGGGCTCCTTCACGTGGGCAATGCCAGGACCGCACTCTTCAACTGGCTGTTCGCACGCCAGCGGCAAGGGACCCTGATCCTGCGCGTGGAAGACACCGATGCGGAGCGGTCTGCCCCCGAGTATGAGCAGAAGCTGATCGAAGACCTTCGCTGGCTGGGGCTGGACTGGGACGAGGGGCCGGATGCGGGGGGGGCCTGCGGCCCCTACCGACAGTCGGCCCGCCTGGACCTCTATGCCTCGCACACGCAGAAGCTGCTGGAAGGCGGTCACGCATATTACTGCTTCTGCACGCCTGAGGAATTGGACCGTGATCGGCAGACGGCTCTGGCCGCCGGCCGGACCCCGGTCTACGGCGGCAGGTGCCGCTCAATTTCCCGGGAGGCCGCACTTGAGCGCATCGCATCCGGGGAGGCTGGTTCGGTGAGGCTTGTGACCCCGGGAGAAGGGGAGCTCCGCTTCGACGACCTGGTCCGGGGGAACATGTCCTTCGATCTGGCCGTGGTGGGGGATCCGATCCTGGTGCGCTCAAACGGCCTGCCGGCCTACAACTATGTCGTGGTGATTGACGATGTCCTCATGTGCATCACCCATGTGATCCGGGGCGAAGACCACCTTGCGAATACCGTGCGTCAGCTCCTCACCTACCAGGCGTTCGATTATCCAGCCCCGCAGTTCGCTCACCTCTCCATGGTGATGGGAGAGGACAATGCACGCCTGAGCAAGAGGCATGGAGCTACGGCCGTGAGCCAATTCGCACAGGACGGGGTTCTGGCCCCGGCCCTGTTCAACTACCTTGCGCTGTTGGGATGGGCCCCGCCCGAGGGACAAGAGGTTTTGGGGCGGGACGAGCTGGTGGAGCTTTTCGACCTGGGGAAAGTCAGCCGTTCGGCCGCGATCTTCGATTACGGCAAGCTGCACTGGCTGAACCGCCAGCACATCAAGCGCCTCTCCGGCCGCTCACAGGCGGAGGGGGCCCGGCCGCACCTGGAGGAAGCTGGCTATCTTCCCCTGGAGATGACCGATGCGCACTGGTCCTGGCTGGAAGGGGCCGTTGCGGCCCTGAGCGAGCGGGTGGATACCTTCGCCGACCTCAAGGACAGCTTCGCCCAGATCTTCGACTTTTCCCTGGAGAAGCTGGGAGAAGAGGAGTGGGCCGATCTCGAGAGTGAATGCGGGGCCCGGGTCATCAGGTCCTTTGCCGGGCTGCTGGCCGGGATCGACCGCCTGGATTTTGCTGCCTTTGCCGAGATGACCAAGGCCATAAAGCAGGAGACCGGCTGCAAGGGCCGCGACCTTTTTCATCCCCTGCGTGTGGCCTTGACGGCCAGGGGCTCCGGCCTGGACCTGGACAAGTTCATCCCCATTGTCGAATCCGGTGCGGGGCTCGACTTCCCCATTCCCCTGCAGAGCTGTTCCGAGAGGATCGGGGCCGTCTTGGCTTATCTGGACAAATAATACTTGGGGGAAAACGGCCCGGGAGAAAGAGAGATGGGCCGCTTTTTTACGGCACTTCACCCTTGAACTCGAGCTCCGGCTTGAAGTTCACCCAGCGGTTGAGCAGAGAGATCAGGAAGAACACCACCATGATCGCGAAGGAGATCCCGATGGAGGGCCAAACCCCCAGCCGGCTGACCAGCATGGGTGCGAAGGCCGTGATGAAACCGCCTCCCAGGAACGGTTCGTAGATCATCTGCTTGAAGCCGAAGGCCCTGGCGGTGTCGGTCTTGTAGAGCGGATCGACCACGCGCAGCAGCAGCAGCCCGATGGCCGTGACCCCGGTCTGCATCCCGAATTCCGTGATCCCCCTCTCGAACCAGAAGCGCGGGAACATGCGCGGGGCCAGAAACACTGCACAGAATACCATCCAGCCCACTCCCGTGGTCATGATGATGACGAAAGGCCACAGGTAGCTCACGAACACGTCCAGGTTGATGCTGGCGATGGCGGAGATGACCAGGATATCCAGGGCGAATCCCAGGATGCGGTCGAAGGTATTCTTGTCATAATACTGGTTGATCTTGAGTACCATGGAGCTCCTCTGTACGATCAGCCCGCCGATCATGGCCAGCGGGAAGAGGGGGAGCTTGTCAAACTCCGGGTGGATGGCCTTGAAGCCTGAGAGCATGCCCCATCCCAGGAGGATGGCAACGCCCACGATGGCGAAATGAAAGGTCAGGGGCTCGATGGCTTCGGAGGCCACGGTGGCGGTGGCGATGGAGAAGCGCTGGGGCTTGGGGATGAGGCCCTTCTTCTTGTAGGAGGGGATGCCCTTTTTTTCGCTCAGGTATGCGCAGTAGTTCCGGCGGATGGCGATGTTGATCAGGATCATGCCTACGATAACGGCCGAGAGGACCCCGACCGTGGCGGACATGAGAGACAGGTCTCCCCCGGCCGCGAATCCGTAGCCTTCGAAGGCGTACTTCATGCCGGCGGCGGTCCCGTGCCCTCCGGAGAAGCCGATCTCGACGATGCAGGCGAAGAGCTTGTGGACCCCGAAGAGCGGCATCAGCACCAGCACCGTGACCAGCAGGGCGATGAAATACTGTCCCATGCCCGCCACGACACCGAAGCAGAGCTGAGAGCCGCCGGTCGACCAGATTTTTTTCACGCCGGGGATCTCGACGCCCAGGAACAGCGTCGCAAATACCACGTTGATCAGGATCCCCGCCAGGGGCCTCCAGTGGACCAGGATCCACTCCGGGATGAGGTTGATACCGTACGGACCCATGGCCAGGGCGATGAATCCGGCGATGATGGACGAAGGGAGGAACAGCCTCTGCAGTATTTTTATGTTGGCCCGGAGGGCCTTGCCGACCAGCAGGAAAGCAGACAGGACACAGATGCTGATCAGGAATTCCATATCGTCGCCTCCTCGGCAGGAAAGGATCTTCGCATCATAGAAGTTTTACCATATCGGATTTGACCGGGATTGTCCACGACGGACCCGCCAGGATGCTGGTCTTTTCATGCGGTTTTCTCTATGATATAAACCGGAACACGCAGGAACCCTTCATCCATGTCCAAGATCGGCCGCATCAATGCTGTCCGGGAGATCATCCTGGCTGACCCGGAACGCATCGACCGCCTGCTCGTGGCCGAAAACAGCGGCAATCCCAAGGTCCGAGAACTGGCTGCCCTGGCAAAGGAAAAGCGGGTTCCCGTGGAGGCCGTCAACCGGAAGCAGCTGGACCGCATGCTGCCGAGGAATCAGGGGCTCCTGGCCCAGGTCTCTCCCAAGGGTTTTGTCAGCGTGGAGGCCCTGCTGGGGGGCGAGGACCGTAACTTCCTGGTGCTCCTGGACGGCGTGGAGGATCCCCAGAACCTGGGGGCCATCATCCGGTCTGCCGAGGGCGCGGGGGCACAGGGTGTGATCCTCCCTACCCGGCGGGCGGTGGGGCTGACGCCTGCCGTCTATGAGGCATCGGCCGGGGCAGCGGAACACCTGCCCGTGGCGCAGGTCACAAACCTGGCCCGGACCATGGAATCTCTCAAGCGGTCCGGCTTCTGGTTGGTTGGCGCCGAGGGCGGCGCCCGCCGTCCCTGGTATGAATTCGACTACACCGTCCCCGTGGCCCTGGTACTAGGGTCCGAAGGCCGGGGGCTGCGCCCCCTGGTCAAGAGCAAATGTGACGCCATCCTGTCCCTGCCGCTCAGAGGAGCGGTTTCTTCTCTGAACGTGTCGGCGGCGGCGGCCATTTTTTTCTACGAGGTCGTGCGTCAGCGGGGCTGGGACAGATCCCAATCCACCGAAGTATAGATAAGGAGGCGAAGATTCCTTTCATCTGGAAACCTGCAAAAAAACCTGAGAAGACGGACGGCAACGGCCGCACCTTCGTGATCTGCAACCCCCATTCCAACCGGGACCGCCACCGCCCGCTCATCCCCAAGGAGATCAAGGCGCTGGAGGAGGCGGAGATCGATTTCATCTACGCCATCACCGAAAATCCCATGGATGAGTATCACATGGCCGTAGAGGCCATCCAGGACGGATTCGACACCATTGTCGCCTCGGGAGGAGACAGCACCGTCAGCAATATCGCCGATGCCCTCTTGAGCAACCGCCCGGAAACGCGCTTCGGCGTCCTGCCCATGGGAACGGGAAACGACTTTGCTACGGGCAATAACATCCCCCGTTCCATAGCCCAGGCGGTGGAGGTCCTCAAGCGCGGCCATACGGAAAAGCGCGACGTGATCAAGATCGGGGAGCGCTATGCGGTGAGTCTGGTGGGATTCGGATTCGATATCACGATGAGCGAGATCCATCTCAGCAACAAAGTACTCAAGGGACAGATGCTCTACTTCTGGTCCATCATCCAGGCAATTTTTAAACACAAGGGCGATTTCATCCGGGTGGAGACCGACAGCGGCGAGGTCATCGAAGGGAAGGCCATGATGCTGAACCTGGGCAACAACCGGATCTCCGGGGGCGGTTATCCCACCTGTCCCAAAGCCGACATGACCGACGGAAAGCTGGACGTCATGTTCATCGATGAGTGCGGGCCCGGAACACGCCTGCATCTGTTCCAGCTCGTGCAGAAGGCACGGCACCTGGGGCATCCGCTCGTGCACTACACACAGGCGGCTTCCGTGACCGTGACCTGCGAGGTCCCCATCGCCTTCCACACGGAGGGGGAGCTGTTCTACACGGAACACAAGGAGCTGACGGCCCAGGTTATCCCGGGCCGCCTCGAGCTGATCGTTCCCGAGTCCGCCGGGCCCGGAGAGTAGACGCGCTCTGCCCGTGCTGTCGCCGAATATCATTCAGGAAAAGATTCTCTTCATCATGAATAAAATGCAGATACCCGCAGTATATGCCCATGAAGAGACAAACAGATGGCCAAACAGACAGGAATATGCGCCGACCAGGTGTTGTCCGGAGTGCGGGTGAGACCCATGGCGGAGACTAAGCTGACGGAAAAAGAGATCTTGATCCGAGTCCGCCAGGGCGACCGCCAGGCTTACCAGGGGATCGTCAAGTGTTATATGCAGACCGCCTACTACATCGCCCTGGGATTTGTCCACAACCAGCAGGACGCCCTGGACATTTCCCAGGATGCGTTCGTGCGGGCGTTCCGAAAGATCAAACAGTTCGATCCCGAGAAGCGGTTCTTTCCCTGGTTCTACCGGCTGCTCAAGAACCTGTGCCTGGACCACATCAAGAAACGCAAGCGCATGGCCGAGGTGCCCCTGGATGATGTCCAGCTGTTCAAAGAAGACAAGGACAACCATGAGCTTAAGGAGATCGCGTGGAAAGGCATCGAAGAGCTCCCCTTTGAACAGCGGGAGGTCATCATCCTCCGCTACTTCCGGCAGTATTCCTACGAGGAGATCGCTGAGGTGACGGGGAAGCCCATAGGCACGGTCATGTCGTCTCTTTTTTACGCAAAAAAGAAATTGCGTGAGATCCTGAAAAAATATTGGTATTCGGAAGAGACCAGCTAGGAGAATCTCATGGAGCATGCAGATATCAAAAAACTCGTTGCGTCCTACCATGAGGATGTGCTTGACCAGGGCCAGAAAAACCAGGTGGAGGAGCATATCCGGACCTGCCCCGAATGCCGCAAGGATTTTGAGGAAACGCGAAAATTCGAGGAGGTCATGGGAAAAATGGCGTTCAAGAAACCCCCAAAAGAGACTTGGGAAGTCTACTGGACCTCGGTGTACAACCGCATGGAGAGGGGAGTTGGGTGGATTTTTATATCCATCGGTGCTATGATTCTTCTCTTTTTAGGCGGTTACTTGCTGGTGGAAGCCATCATCCAAGATCCGGAGATCCCCGTGCTGCTGAAGGTGGGGATCCTGGCCGTGATGGCCGGTGTGGCGGTTCTGCTGGTTAGCTTCGGCCGAGAGCGGCTGTTCGTGGATAAGCGAGAGCGCTACAAGGAGGTCCTGAAATGATGATCGTCACGATAAATGAAGTCCCGGGGAAGACCATAAAGACGAACCTGGGCCTGGTGCGCGGCAATACCATCCGGGCCCGTCATTTGGGGCGGGATATCTCGGCCGCACTGAAGAACATCGTGGGTGGCGAGATCACCGATTACACCAAGATGATGGCGGAGTCCAGGGAGCAGTCGCTCGACCGCATGGTCGAGGAGGCGGAAAGCCTGGGAGCCAACGCCATCATCGGCGTCAGATTTACGACCTCCATGATCATGCAGAGTGCGTCCGAGATCCTGGCCTATGGCACGGCCGTTATAGTCGAGTAGACGAGAGCGTCCTGCCCGAATCGGGATCCATGCGACGATTCCTTGCCCTTTTCACACTCGCCGGCCTATTCCTGTCGGCGGTACCCGTGAGCTCTTCACCACAGGAAGAATACGAGAGGGGCACTTTTTCCATCTATTTCATGGACGAAAAGGTCGGCTATGAGGAGTTTGTCTGGCGCCGGGACGCCGACGGCATTGTCCTGAGCATCGAGGGCCGCATCACCAAACCCATTCAGATGTCCATCGAGGAGCTGGTGATCCGCATGAATGCCAGCTTCATCCCCATTTCGTTCCGCTTCAGGGGCTCAGTGGGCGGCGTGGTTCAGAACATCGAGAGCGAGATCCAGGATGGGGAGGCTCATAACACCATCCGGGCGGGTGATCAGGAACAGTTCAGCAGGGTCCAGATCCGGCGGGATGCGATCCTGCTCCCGAATCCGATTTTTTCCCCTTACATGGCCATCACCAAGAAATACGGCTGTTCCCTCGAGGAGGCCCTCGAACTCTCCGCCTACATCATCCCTCAGGTCGAGACGCCATTCACCCTGAGCCCCAAGGAAGGTCAGCCCTGCATCCTGATCATGGAGATGGGGGCCACCCAGGTCGAACTGATTACGGATGAGGACGGCCAGCTCCACAGCATGTCGATTCCTCTGCAGCACCTTCGCATCGTCCGCGAATAGCCCTCCTGAATTATTCAAAAAAATATCGACACTTCCAGGATGAAGAGCCAGTCTTCTTCATGTCGACAGGTTGTGCCCTCCGAATTCTGAAAATTCCAGGAAAGGCGAATATTAATGCTTGACATGAGAAGCGCTGCGGCCTTAAGGTATACGCATGCTGTCAAGATTGAAGCAAACATGCGCGTAAGGGAACACCATGAAAAAGATCATGTTTACAAGGGAAGAGGTCCTGGAGCGGGCCGGGATATCCGAAAAAGAACTGCTGGACTGGGAACAATTGAAGCTGCTGAAGCCTGTGGGCCAGACCAAGGATAGAGTGCGGTTCTACACCCGGGAGTCGCTGGACCGGATCCTGCACATCCAGAAGCTGCTGGCGTTGGGTTATGAACCGGAACACATCCAGAAGATCATAAAAAAAGTGGGGATCCCTCGTGCCGATGATGGCAGGGAACCACCGGAGCGTTTAAACAAGTTCCTGACGGTAGGGGACCTGGCGGACCGCGTAGGCATCAGCCCCCGTGCCGTCAAGCACTGGGAAGACAAGGGCATCATCGAGCCGGAGATGAGGAGCGAGGGGGGATTCCGGCTCTATTCGGATAGCTATGTCTATCTTTGCCAGCTGATCAAGGACCTCCAGCTCTTCGGGTATTCCCTGGAGGAGATCAAGGCCATCTCGGATCTGTTCCGAGATTTCCTGACGATAGACCAGAACCTCTCCGCCTTTTCTACGGCCGAGGCGGCCCTCAGGCTGGAGAGCATGACCGATAATATCAAACATTTCGAAGAAAAGATGGCTCTTTTCAAGGCCGGGATGGAACGTTGGGAAAACCTGCTCAAGAAAAAAAAGCGGGAGATTTCCAGCCTCAAGACCCAGGTGAAAAAACGCCGGGGCAAAGGATTGATAAAACAGGAAGGAGCGAAGCAGGATGCCTAAGATAGTCCTCATAGAACCCAAGGCCCCGGGTCTCCATATCTATTCCCGGTTCAAGCTGCCCCGCTTGGGGCTCCTCATCCTCGGCGCCCTGATGCGGGATCGCGGCTGGGAGGTGGACTGGGTCTTCGAAGAGATCCAACGCATCGATTTCAAGAGCCTTTCCGAGGCAGACCTGGTGGGGATCTCCACCATCACCTCCACGGCCCCGCGGGCCTACCTTATCGCGGACCGGATCAGGGGCGAAGGGATCCCGGTCATCCTGGGCGGTCCTCATGTCACCTTCCTGGCCGATGAGGCCCTGCAGCATGCCGATTTCGTGGTCCGCGGGGAGGGGGAGCGGGCCCTGATGCACCTCATCGACGCTTGGGAGGGCGATCGCGATTATTCTCAAGTCCCCAACCTGTCCTACATCCTGGACGGGGAAACACATCACAATCCCATGTGTGCGATGGTGGAGGACCTGGACCGGATCCCCTACCCCGATCTGTCTGCCCTGTTGGCGGCCGGGAAGGGCATATTGGGGCACCAGACCATCCCTGTGCAGACCTCGCGCGGCTGTCCCTTTAACTGCGCGTTCTGTTCCGTCACCGGCATGTTCGGCAAGGGGTACCGGTTCCGGTCTCCCGAGAACGTCATCGAGGAGCTGAGGCAGTACGATCACCCCAAGAACCACATATTCTTCTATGACGACAACTTCGCCGCCAACCCGAAGCGCATGAAGACGCTGCTGTTGGCCATGCAGAAGGAAAATTTTTCCTTCACCTGGTCCACTCAGGTGCGGGCCGATATCGCCCGCCATGAAGACCTGGTCCGCCTGATGCGGCAGACCGGATGCAGCACGTTGTACATCGGCTTGGAGTCGGTTAATCCCAGCAGCCTGGAAAACATGAAAAAATGCCAGACTCCCGCGCAGATGGAGGAGGCGCTCGAGGTGTTCCGCCGCCACCACATCCCTATACACGGGATGTTCGTCTACGGATTCGATGAGGATGACTGGAAAACGGTCCGGAAGACGGTCCGGTTCGCCAAGCGCGCCCGCCTGTCCTCGACCCAGTTCCTGATCTTGACGCCCCTGCCTGGCTCCGAGTTCTACAACAAGGTCATCTCGGAAAAGCGCCTGTTGTTCAAGGACTGGGGCCTGTTCGATGCCCATCATGTGGTGTTCAAGCCTAAACTCCTCTCGCTCCAAGCCCTGCAGAAGGCACAGATGCTCAGCCACAGGAGGTTCTATTCCTGGATCCAGTCGCTCAGGAAGGCGCTGCGCTTCCGCTGGTTTGAGGTTGCGATCGCGCGTTATGCCCGCGGCCTGAACCGGATGTGGAAGAAGCGGAACAAGACCTTCATCTCGGCGATCAAGCTTCTGGGGGCCCAGAAGCAGGCTCGCATCACCATCGATTTCCAGCAGAAGATCGAGCTGGACTGACGTGTATCTCGTCACGCTCGACGCCGCCTGCTGCGGCCTCTCCGTCCGGTTGATATCTTCCGTCTATTTCTTTTTCCTGCGGACGAAGATTATCGTGTACATGGCCGGCACGACCACCAGAGTCAGGATGGTGGCAAAAGACAGGCCGAAGATGATGGTCATGGCCAGCGGGTTCCAGAACGCCTGGTTGTCCCCCCCCATGTAGATCTGCGGATCGAGCCGCGAGAACAGGGTTCCGAAGTTGATGTTCAGCCCGATGGCCAGGGGCACGAGGCCCAGGATCGTGGACATGGCCGTGAGCATGACCGGAGTCAGACGCGTGGCCCCCGCCTCGATCACGGCCTCCATCTTGTCCATCCCCGAGGCGATGCGGTTGTCGATGTAATCGACGATGATGATGCCGTTCTTGACCACCACGCCCGCCACTGCGATTATCCCAAATCCAGTCATCATGATCGATATGTCGATCTCGAACACCACGAATCCCAGCAGCACTCCGATGAAGGAGAAGAAGAACTGGGAGATGATGATGAGCGGCTTGGCCATGGAATTGAACTGCGCCACCAGGATGACGAAGATCAGGGCCAGGGCGATGAATACGGCCGTCACCATGAATTGGCCCGTCTCTGCCTGCATGTCCTGTTCCCCTGTAAACTGGATGGAGTATCCCTCGGGCAGCGGGAACTTGGGCATGGCCTGGCCGATGCGCGCTACGATCTCGTTGGCGTTGTAGCCGGAGAGGACGTTGGACGTGATGGTGATGACTCGCTGGTTGTCGATGCGCTGGACTCCGCCGTAGCTGGTCTCGTACCGGACATCGGCCACGGCCGAGAGCGGGATCTTGTTGGGAGGGGAATTGGGCTGCCGGGAGGGTACGGTGATCTCCTGGCTGAGCAGGACGCTGAGGTCTTCGCGGTATTTCCTGGCCAGGCGCAGCTGGATGGGGTATTCCTCGTCGCCCTCTTTGAACTCCGAGATCTCCATGCCATAGATGGCGGTGCGCAGGGCCATGCCGATCTGGGCCGTGCTCATCCCCAGCTGGTTGGCCTTTTCGCGGTCGAGCTCGAGCACCAGCTCGGGCTTGTTGACCACCATGCTGGCCTTGAGCTTCTCGATGCCGCGGATGTTCAGCGACTCCAGGAATTCCACGAAGCCTTCGGACACGGCGACCAGCTGATCCAGATCATCCCCAGAGACTTCGATGTTGATGGGCATGCCGGTCGGCACTCCCATGGCCTCCCTGTCGATGCGGATCTGAGCCCCCGGAATGCCCTTGACTTCAGATCTCAGCTTATCCATGTAGGTCCGGGTGCGCGGCCCGGTCCGGAATTTATACTCCACGAACGTGATCGTGACCTTGGCCAGCTTGTCCTGGGCGAACCGCTCGAACATGTCCGCGCCGGCGTTCTGTGCCACATTGGAGACCACCGACTCCACGTCCGGATTGTCCCGCCCCAGCACATCGAACACCTTCGATTCAACCTGCTTGCAGACCTCGTTCGTAACATCGATGTGCGTGCCTTCGGGCAGCGTGATGTAGACCATGAGTGAGTTGGGATCCCCGCTGGGGAAGAACACGACCCGAGGGGGCTTGATCCCCATGAGAAAGAACGTGAAGAATAGCAGGAGGATGATGGATGTGACCACCACATAGGGCCGCCTCCCCTTGAGGGAAAAGGCCAGGGTCCTGCGGTAGGCGCTGATGAACTTGGGGAGCACGCAGCACTGGAACTTGTCCACCAGGAAGTGCAGGACGTATTTGGAGATGTAGTAGAGGATCAAACCGAAGGCCAGCAGGTTGGCGAGGAGGGGATTGCCCGCGGCATAAAAGAGCACGATCAATACCAAGGCGATCAGGCTGAAGATCGCAGCTTTTTTTGAGGGGAGGCGGAACAGCTTCTTAGTCTCCTCCGGTTCCGGCCGCTTCATGAAGGAGACCGCGAATACCGGGTTCATGGTGTAGGCCACCAGGATGGAGGCCGTCAGCGTGATGATGATGGTGATGGGCAGGAAGGACATGAACTTGCCCGGGATACCCGGGACGAAGATCAGCGGGAGAAAGGGCGCGATCGTAGTGAGTGTCCCGGTGAAGACCGCCAGGGCCACCTCGCCCACGCCGCGCTTGGTGGCATCCTCGATGGAGAGGCCGGGGGTTTTGGTGAAATGTCGGTACACGTTTTCCACGATGACGATGGAGTTGTCCACCACGATTCCCAGCACCATGATGAAGGACATGAGCACCACCATGTTCATGGTGAATCCCACGATCGGGATCAGGATGAAGGCGATCACCATGGAGAGGGGTATGGAGACGCCCACGAACAGGGCATTTGTTTCTCCCATGAAGAACATGAGCACGAACACCACCACGAAGAAGCCCAGGATCACGGTATTGAAGAGGTCGTTGACGGAGTTGCGTGTCTGGGTGCTGGAATCTCCGGTCAGAGTGACGAGGAGGTTGTTGGGAGAGGTCCTTTTAAATTCCTGGATGATGTCCCGGATCTTCTCCACGGCCATGATCAGGTTCTTGCCGCTCTTCTTGATGACGCTGAGGGTCACGACGTCCCCGCTGTTCAGACGGGCATAGCTCTCCCGCTCCTTGTAGCCGTCCTTGACCTCGGCGATGTCCCTCAGGTAGATGCCTTCCTGGAGCAGCAGGTCGGCCACCTGCTGCACGCTCTTGAACTCCCCGACCACGCGGAGATTCCGCTTCATGCCGTCCGTGTCGATCTGGCCGGCGGAGATGGTCAGGTTCTCGGAGGCCACCGCCCCCTGGATGGAGTTGAAGGACAGCCCGGCCGCCTGCATCTTGTAGAGGTCCACGTTGATCTGGATCTCGCGGTCGAGGGCGCCGGCGATGTCGGCCCGGGTGATCTCTTCCAGGGCCTCGATCTCGTCCTGCAGCTCCTTGGCCAGGGACTTGAGCTTGACCAGCCCGATATCACCGGAAAGGTTGATGAAGAGGACGGGGATCTCGGACAGGTCGATGCGGGTGACCTGCGGGTCCTGGAACAGGTCCGAGGGGAGATCCGAGCGGGCGTCGTCCACGGCCTGCCGCACATCCAGGTAGGCCTGCATCTCGTCCGCCGACAGCTCGAACTCGATGAAGATCGAGGAATAGTCCTGGATGGAATTGCTGGCGATCTGCTTGACCCCGTTGATCCCCTTGAGCTGCTTCTCGATGGGCTGGGTGATCAGGCTCTCCACATCCGCGGGCGCCGTGCCCGGGTGGATGGTCCCGACCATGAAATAGGGGAATACGATCTCGGGGAAGAGCTCCTTGGGCGTTGCGTTGTACTGCATGATGCCGAAGATGACCAGGATCATGGTGAATATGTAGACCGTGGTCCGGTTGGAGATCGCCAGGTTGGTGGGTTTGAACTCTTTAAACTTCATGGCGTCCTTCTTTTTTGACTTTTCCTTCTATGGAGGAGGGATTACTCTTCCCGGTTGATGGAGACGGGCTGGCCGTCTGCCAGGTTCTGGAATCCGAAGGTCACGACGAATTCCCCGGCGCTCAGCCCGTCATTGATCTCGAGCTGTTCGCCGTAGTTCTCACCGGAGACAACGGTGCGCCGTTGGGCGATCCATTTGCCGTCCCGCTCTTCCGCCACGAACAGGAACGATTCGGAACCGGTCTCCTGGACCACGTTCTGAGGGACCGTGAGGGCCTCGGGATTCGAGTAGTCGTTGATGGTGATCACGGCCAGCATGTTGGGCATCAGTCCCTTCTCGCGGGCCGGGATGCGGATCTCGATCTGGAAGGTGCGGTTGTTGGGGTCGATCACCTGGGAGACGGAACCGATCGTCAGATCCATCTCGCGGGCCGCCACCGGGATGCGGACCCGGACCGTGTCTCCCCTCTTGACGCGGGAGATGTAGTTCTCGGAGAGGTAGGCCTTAAGCTTGAGCCTGGACAGCTGCACGATGCGGATGGTCCCGAATCCGGCCGCCGCCATCTCCCCTTCCTTGATCAACACGTCGTCGACCGTGCCGCTTATGGGCGCGCGGACCTTGGTCAGCTTGTACTGCTCCTGGAGGGTCTCGAGCTTCCTCTCCAGGCCTTCCTTGTTGTTCTTGGCTGTGAGGTATTCGAGCTCACTCCCGATGTTCTTTTTCCACAGCCGGTCCTGGCGCTCATAGATGGTGGTGGCCAGCTCCAGGCCGTGTTCCAGCTCTGCGATGCCGCTCTCCATGATGGCTCCGTCCAGCTCCGCCAGCAGCTGGCCCTGGCGCACATCGTCTCCCTGCTGGACGTGGATCTTCTTGACCACGCCGTTGCTCTGGGCCGGGATCAGGATGTTGTTGTCGGATTCCACTGTGCCTTGCGCCTGGATAAAATGCTGGAAAAAAGAGGGCTGGACTTCGATGCCCCGCACATAGGCCAGCACTTCCTGGGGAGCCTCTCCGCCTTCCTGGGCGATCTCAGCCTTGAGCTGATCGATCTGGGCTTTTAAGGCCTCGCGCTGAGCCTCGAGTCGGGCCAACCGGGCCTGGTTGTCGCGCGGAGGCGCACAAGAAGCGATTAACATTACGATCAATACCGGGATCAATATCTTGGTTCTATTCATGGTCTTATCCTTCCGAAATGATGATTTCATATCCGCTGTGGAGCCGGTCCAGCTTGTTTTTGGCGTTCAGCAGCGCGGCCATCGCCTGGATGTAGCTGGACTGTGTGCCCAGGAAGCGGTCGTTGGCCTGGGTGAGGTCGGTGCTGGTGGCCAGCCCCTCCTGATATTTGATCAGGGTCTTGTTATAGACCTTCTGGGCGAGCTCCATGTTGTCGCGCAGATTGGTGTAGTTCTCGAAGGCCGAGGACAGGTCGTTCTTGGCTTGGGCCTCTTCCAGGAGCAGTCCCTGGGAGACCTGGTGGACCGTTTTCCGTGCCTGGGCCAGGGCGATCGAGGCCTGCTGCACCCGTGCCTTCTGAGAGCCGCTTTTCCAGAGTGGGATGTTGAGGCTGAGGCCGATAGCCTGGGAGCGGTACCAACGGTGGTCGAAGTTGAAGAAGTTGAACCTGTTGCGCTGGGCCTGCCAACCCAGCGAGTAGAAGGCGCCGATCGAGGGCCAGTACTGGGCCCTCTCGTTCTTGAGGTTCATCTCCGCCAGCTGCTCCTGTGTCTGGATCAGTCGGTAGTCAACATTATTCTCAATATAGAAGCCTTTCGCGAGGGACTCTTCGATGTCCTGGGCCGTGATGATGTCCTCCAGCCCATCCGTGAGCCGGATCTCTTGGCCGAGGTCGATCCCCATCTGGAACTTGAGCAGCTGGAAGGCCGTCTCCGTCTGCTTTTCCAGGTTCTGGAGGCTGTTTTTGAGGGCTGTGACCGAGATCTGGATGACGTCAGCATCGGTCTCCTCCACAAATCCTTCCTTGTAAAACTCCCGGATCTCGTAAAGGGTTTTCTCCAGGTTCTCGATGTTGCCCAGTATGATCGCCTGACTCTCCCGGGAGACCAGGATCAGGTAATAGGTCTGAGTTACGGTCTCAACGACATCCAGGCGCGTCCGTTCCAGGCCCACGGTGGCCAGCTTCTCGAAGATGCGCGAGGTCTGCAGGCCCACCAGATAACTGCCGTTGAACACGAGCTGCTGGACCTGCAGCCCGACGTTGGCGTTGTGCTGCGTGCCGAACTGGATCTCGATGAATTCGGTGGGATCCCCGAAGAAGTCCGGGATGAGCAAGGTGGGCAGCTCCACGTTGTTGGTGTAGCCGAGCGTGGTACCGACCTGCGGCAGGCCGAGGCCTATGGTTTCCCGGATCTTTTTTCGGGCGGCCAGCACGTCCAGCTCCGATTTCTGCGCATCGTAGTTGTATTCCAGGGCGTAATCGCGAGCCTCCTTCAGGCTGAAGGACGCGGGCTCCTGCGCTGAGGCCGGTTGTGGGACCAGCAGGCACAGGAGCAGGGCCCATGCGCCCCATTCCCACAGCGGCCGCTTCTTTTCAGGTCTCTGTCTTTTGTTACTCTTCAACATTGGACTCCCTCTAGCTTAGGTTGCCGGATTCCCTTTTGAACAAAAGGGCTGGAAGAATTTATTCGTGTGTCTCGAGATGCAGTGTCTCTATCTCCATCCTTCCTTCATTACTCATCCTATAAGCTTGGTATAATACCATATACGTTAGGATTTGTTTACGGGTTCCTGCCCTTTCTCTCCCAGGCGATCATTAGAATCCTTACCGTTCGGAATCAAATAATTTGATTTCTAACCAAAAGTGTAGCATAATGGGATCGGCCGGTCAATGATCCGGCCATGGATTTGAAAAATGAATACCGACAGACTCATAGATCTGATAAGTGTGATCCCGTCTCTGATGCACGCACTCTTCCATGACATCGACATCCTCGAGCTGGATGTGCCGGTCAACCGGACCCAGCGCAAGGTGCTGATCGTGATCGACAGGCTGCCGGGCGTGACGATGACCCAGATCAGCCAAATGTCCGGGCTGGAAAAGGGCTCGTTCACGGCCGTGGCCGACAAGCTGATCGCCATGGGGTTCGTGAAGAGGGAGCGGGATCCCGAAGACCGCCGTAAGATACTGCTGCGGCCGACACGCGAAGGGGCTGCGATCACTCGCAGGCTCATACAGAATGCAGAAACCCATCTTGAGAAAAAACTCTCCAAGCTGAATGAGACCGAGCGCGGGGATCTGATGGATGCATTCACCGTCCTCTCTGGTTTCGTGGACAGATTGAAAGACTGATATAGGAGGGTCCCTGAGTGCTCACTTCGACAATACGCTGGGTGCAGGGAACACAGTTCGTAGGGACGGATTCACATGGCCAGTCCATTGTGTTGACCGGGGATGACGAGTTTGGGGGGATCCGCCCCTCCCAAGCCCTGCTCATCGCACTGGGGGCATGTTCCTCCGTCGATGTCGTCGAAATCCTGCTAAAGAAGCGCATGCCGCTTCGGTCTCTGGAGATCTCCGTTACCGGAGAACAGGACGAGGAGCCTCCCTGGGCCTATCGCAAGATCCACATCCACTATCGCCTCTCCGGTGATAAGCTGACCGAAAAAGCCGTGGCCCAGGCCGTCAGCCTGGCAGAGGAACGATACTGCTCGGTGGCGGCTACCGTCCGTGGCGTGGCCAAGATCACGACCGACTTTGAGATATTTTAGGATTCGGGAGGAATCCGGGCTTCCTCTGATCGAAGGCCGGATCCTTAACGGATGGGGATGACGCGGTCTCGAAACCAGCGGCGGTAACGCCGCATCTTTGCGCGCTGGTCTTCTGGGGCCCGGCGGCCGCATGCAGCGAGCCCTGAGCTTCCCTCCGGCGCCCCCCAACGGATCTCGATGCAGTCATTGGGATTGTATCCCATCTCCAGGGCCTCCAGCCGGCCGATCACATCCGCCATCGACAGGACCCTCTCCCCTCCGCCTGAGCTGGCGTAACTGATGCGATATTCCTCGACCCACCTCCGGTGCAGGGACTCGAGCCCCGTCCGGATCTGTTCCGCAGTTTTTCCTGCAGGGATCCGGAATGCATCCGGATTTCTGGATACCTTATCCGGGAAATCGAGCAGCACGTCGAAGGAGATGAGCATTCGCATGTCGCGGGCCGGCGTTGAATAATCCTCCCAGGGCCCGACCGTCTGGAAGATTCCGGCCCCAGAAGGCATGGGCACTATCGCATACGCCTCCTGTTTCATGTAGGCTTCGCCGTTGCGGACCGCCAGGGCCCGGGCTTCGAGCCGGTCGAACACGGCCCGGTGCAGCTCGCGGAAGGCGGTCTCGGGATCCAGGGGATCGGGATTGATAAGCCGGTCCATGCGGTCGTAGAAGGCGCGGGGAGACAAGTCCTGCTGCTCGAGGGAAAAGTCGCCGTAGCCCGGATGTTCCGCGATGGCGGCGTTGTCGAGCAAGTGCAGCGTGCCGTCTTCCAAAGCCAAGGGGCGGAAGGCCTTGAAGCCCGGACCCCCGGGGATGCCCTCGGTGACAAAGAAGAAATTCCCCTGCCAGAACCTCTTGACCGCGATGGTCCCGTCCGGCTGGGCGTCCACAGCCAGCAGTGTTCCCGCTGAGCTGTCTGTCTGGGGAACCCAGCGCACCAGGGTCAGGGTGTGTCCGTAGGGATCGGCGAAGACCACTCCGGGGCGCAGGTACTCCCTCTCGAGGGCCACCGGATACAGGTCTGTGCGGCTGTCATCCAAAGCGGTCCGGCCGCTCCCCGAGTGGACATCGTTCAGTATGGTACGCACAAAGCCCTGGAAGGCCCGTATGCCACCCCGCCCCTCTTGTCGTTGGGCTTGGTTCGTGATCCACTCCCCGGAAAGAGGCGCACGCTCGGCCGTGCCCCGGTCACACCGGAAATGGGCATGGGGAAGCCCCAGCTTCCAGGCGAAATAGGCCCGGAGTACGAACGGATTGTCGGCGCAGTCCGGTTCCAGGATCAGGCTTTTTTCCTCATCCCTTCCCAGGTGGTTGTGCAGGACATTGTTTTCGGGGTCACGGATCACGTCGTGCAGATTTTTCCAGGTATCCCCCTCCTCCGCGCCCAGGAACAGGCGCTCGAGCCAGGCGGAATAGAGTGCTTCCGCAATCCCTGTCCAGGAGGACTCGATCTCCCAGATCACACGGCTCACCGGCCGGTCGACCTTTTGTGCTGAGGTGGTGAATTCGGCCTTCGCGAGCGTTCTCTCCCCTGCCCGCACTGTGATCAGGTAAGTTCCCGGGCCTTCGGTCCGGAAGCGCTCCTCCCGCCAGAATGGGGGGCCGCCTCCGCTCCTACCATTCACCGGGCTGAGCCGGCCGTTGAGGCCTGTCACCACGATCTCCGCATCCAGAAGTGGCACCTCTGCCACGGCCAAGACTCGAACCGCCTCTCCAGGCGTGATCGACTTCGGGGAGACCAGCAGCCCGGATGATGCCGGATGTTGAGCCGCACAGATCCAGGTAGACAGGCAGGCCATCAGAGAGATCAGCAGGATAGCATGGATTGGCTTCGTTTTCACGGTGCACCTTCCTCAATGATAGAGGGCGGCGAAATGATTTTCAAGCCTGTGCTGAATATGGCAGGATCCTAGTTCCCGTGCCCAGGCGAAGTCAGGCAAACGACTTCCTCAGCCATCCCCAAGGAATCTAAGGCTCCTTTGCTTGTATCAAAGAGAGCGGACAGGTATCATACACCAAGGGAACAGCGAAATGGATCGGATGCCCTGATGCAGAACACAATTCGACAGAAAGGCGTGTGGAACCATGGAAGCTAAAGGCATCATCGCGCTCATGGGATCGGGGGAGCTCACATCCACCATGGTCGAGGTCCACAAGAGCCTGCTGTCCGGGCTCGTGGTCGCGCCCCAGGCCGTGTTCCTGGACACACCGGCCGGATTCCAGCTGAATGTGGATCAGCTATCCGAGCGCGCCGCTGACTATTTCCGGAAACGGGTGGGAGCGGACATGCGGACCGCTTCGCTCAAGTCAAACGACGTCCCGCCTCCGGAGGCCGAGGAGGCGTACCGGGCCCTACGTGGGGCCGGCTATGTCCTTGTGGGCCCGGGGAGCCCGACCTATGCCGTGCAGCAGTGGCGAGAGACCCCCGTCCCCGAAATCCTGCAGGAGCGGATCCGATCCGGAGGCTGCCTGGTTGCGGCCAGTGCGGCGGCGCTCACCGTGGGCCGCTTCACGCTGCCCGTGTATGAGATCTACAAGGTGGGTGCGGATCTCTACTGGGAAAAGGGGCTCGATATCCTGGGCCGCTTCGGCCTCGACCTGGTCGTCATCCCCCACTGGAACAATGCAGAGGGCGGAACGCACGACACGCGATTCTGCTACATGGGGGAGTCCCGCTTCCGTAGGCTGGAGGACATGCTGCCGGAGGGCCTGGGCGTGCTCGGCCTGGACGAGCACACGGCCTGCTTGATCGACCTGGCTACCGATGAGGCCAGGGTGGCAGGGATCGGCCGCGTGACCCTGCGCCGTGCCGGCAGGGAGGCCAGCTTCGCCAAGGGAGACCGTTTTCCTTTGGACGTGCTGAGGAAGTTCCTGTCCGAAGAATCTGGGAAGCCCTTGACTGAAGGATCAAGGAAGGCCGCCGCCGGTCCACCTGGGATTGACAGGGAGGCTCCGTCTGAGCCGAAGGCTGCACCCGAGCCTGCCGATTCGTTCTGGGACAGGATCCATATCCTGGAAGCGGATTTCCAGGAGGTTCTGGAGCGTCACGACAGCGCTGCCGGGAGCCATGCCCTGCTGGAGCTCGACCGCCTGATCTGGGAGGCCCAGCAGGCCAGAGAGAACCCGGAGGATATCTCACAGGCCCGCGAGATCCTGCGCGAGTTTATCGTGTATCTGGGGCAGCCTGAGAAGCCGGAGCCCGAGGATGCGGCTCCGAAGGTGGCCCCGTTAGTCGAGGCTCTGCTGGCCCGGCGGGAGGATCTGCGGCGGGAGGGGCACTGGGATCAGGCCGACGCCGTAAGGGACGTGCTGCAGGCGGCCGGCGTGGACATCACGGACACGCCCCAGGGGCCAAGCTGGGAAATGATCAATAGAGAGGGATCATGAATGAAAAGGGAAGACCTAAGATAGGGAGGGCCTTTTGGCTCGGATCAAACTGAAACCCCTGGACACCTACTCATTCTCCATCGAGCTGCGTGTACGCGTGACAGACCTGAATTATGGCGGGCACCTGGGGAATGATCGCCTGCTTTCGCTTGTGCATGAGGCCCGGGTGGCCTTTCTGGCCGAACAGGGATTTTCCGAGCTGGACTGCGGAGGTGTGTCGCTGACCATGGGGGACGCGGCCCTAGTCTTCCAAGGCGAGGCCTTTGCCGGAGACGTACTGTGCTTCGAGGCGGCTGCCGGAGAGGCAAGTTATTCGGGCTTCCGTATCTTCTACCGCATTACCCGTCCGTCGGACGGCTCCCCTATCGCCTTGGTCGAGACCGGCATGGTCTGTTTCGATTACCAAGCGCGGAAGATCTGCCCCCTCCCCGAGGTGGTCCGAAGTATATGCACTGCACGGCAGTGACGTTCCCTCCACCCGAGGGGATACACCACATTTGCCTGGGGCAGGCATCAAGCCGGACTTGTCAGCCGAGGACCTGTCCTACAGAGCTCAGGATATGAGAAAACCGGGTTTACTTCTGGCCCTGATTCTGGCTTTCCTGCTCCTGCCTGTCCAGACCGCCGGCCTTTCCCAGGAATCCCAAGATTGGAGCCTCCGCTTCAACACGACCTACAGCCCCCATTACACCGGCGGCGGGGACCGGGCCCTGCTCGACGGCAACAGGGGAGACAGAGACTTCCGCTCGGATGCCTGGCAGGGTTATCTCGGCGTGGACCTGGATGTAGTGGTAGACCTGGGGCGATCACAGAACCTGCAAAGCGCGTCTGTCGGCTTCCTCCAGGATGCTGATTCCTGGATCTTTTTCCCCGAGGAGGTGGAGTTCTGGGTGGCGCAGGATGAGGCCAACTTCCGGAGGGCTGGGGCGGTCGCGAGTGATGTGTCCCCGGAGCTACACGGTGTGCACATCAGGGATTTTGCTATCGAGCTCGACGATATGCCCGCCCGCTTCATCCGGGTGATCGGCAGGAACCTGGGAGTCTGCCCCGACCGGCACCCTGGGGCCGGCCGGAAGGCCTGGGTGTTTGTTGACGAGATCGTGGTCCGCTGAAATGACAAATATGTTCTATCTGTGGCTCCCCTGTTAAGAGGGTAAGATTTCTGATTCTTGATGCATCGGCCGCAACACATCCGTGCACCTGGGCCTGAAATTCGCTCCGGTCCCGACCTGGGTGCAGGAAAAGGGCAGCCACCCTGAACCGGATGACCAGGAAAAGATCTGGCTCAACGCGTTCTCTTTTACGCTGGGCATCAAATACTTCTTCGATTAGATTTGACAAAGACTCCCCGTCTTGAGCAGAATAGCGGAGGTCTATCCTGCGCTGCCCGGATAGAGCCCTACTGACGACATGGTGGAATTCAGCTTCCTGGACTGGTTCTGGCTGGTGGTATTCATCGCCTTCATGGTGGTCTGCGGCGTGCTGTTCTACCGCCTGGGCCGGCGCTCCCTGTCGGATTTTTTTCTGGCGGGCCGCGGCTTGCCCTGGTGGCTGCCTGCCGCCTCCGTGTATGCCACCCACTCGGCCACCGACACCCCCATGTGGATCAGCGGTGTCATCTACCAGTACGGCCTCAGGGGGATCTGGTACACGTTTTTTTCCGCCTGGTGCGCCATCTCGGCCTTCGCTTCCACCCGCATCTTCCGCCGCTCCCTGGCCTACACCCAGGCCGAGTGGCAGACCCTGCGCTTCTCCGGGCTGGGGGCCGAGCTCCTGCGCGGCTGGATCGCCGGCTGGCAGGTCTTCATGAACATGTTCATCCTGGGCTGGGTGGGCATCGCCATGGGCAAGCTCTGTGAATACCTGTTCGGCTGGCCGGAATGGAGAGGGCTGGTGCTCTTCTCCTCGCTATGCGCGGTCTATGTGCTGGCGGCCGGCTACTGGGGCGTGGTCATGGCCGACTTCCAGCAGGGCGTCATCGCATTCTCGGTCATCGTCCTGGTCTCGATCTGGGGCATCGTGGCCGCCGGCGGGCCATCGGGCATCATCAGCAAGCTCGATGCCCTGGGCGAGAGCTGGCGCCTCAATCCCTTCGCCTTCTCGGGTGTGGCCACAGGGGAATTCCCGCTGGTCTGGTTCCTGACCATGCTGGTCATCGCCATCATCGGCGGGTTCGGTATGGGCACGGCCATCGACTGGTACCCGGAGGCGCAGCGTATTCAGTCCGCCAAGACGGTCCGCGACGCGTCCTACAGCATCTGGTCTGGCACGGCCCTGATCGTGGTCCGGAACTCGCTGTGGGCCGTGGCCATCCTGGGCTTTTTCAGCATGTACCCTCACATCAAGGAGACGGCCTCCTATGAGATGGCTTGGTATAGGCTCGGTTTCGAGCTGCTGCCCGTGGGGCTGGTGGGCTTTTTCTTCGCTGCTATCGTGGCCATCCACCTCTCCACCATCTCAACACACCTCAACCTGGGCGCCTCCTACGCCACGCGGGACCTCTATCAGCACTACTTCCGACCCCGGGCAGGCGAGAAGGAGCTGATCTGGGTGGCACGCGGTTCCACCCTCGTCCTGCTCCTGGGTTCCTTCGCCTACGGACTCATGATGCAGGAGATCACCCAGTGGCTGATCTTCGCCCTCTGGATCATGGCCGCCGGCATCTGGCTGCCCTCCATCCTGCAGGTCGTGTGGTGGCGCTTCAACAGCTGGGGTTATCTCTCCTCCTGGATCGCCAACCTGGGCTTCAGCTGGCTGGTGGTCTGGGTTCTGCCCGAGTTCGGGCTGATCCCGGTCCTGCCCGACTACCTCCAGTTCTGGATCATGATGGTGCTGGGGGCCACGATCTACCTACCGATGACGTTCCTCACCAAACCAGAGGACATGGACCGCCTGGTCAAGTACTACGTGATGTCGCGTCCCCTGGGCTGGTGGGGTCCGGTGCGAGAAGAGGCTGAGAGGAGAGGTCTGATCTCTCCCGAGGCACCCGCTTCTGTGGAGGCTGTATCATGAGCTGGATCAAAAAAACGTGGACAGCTGATGAGGCCGACCGCTGGAGCAAAGAAGACTATATCGCGTTCGTGATCTCTCCCCTGATCTATGTCCTGCTGGCCCTGGGTGTGATGTTCAGCCTGCTCCTCAAGTGGTACGGGTGGGTCCTGTTGGGGGCGAGCATCGTGCTGCTCGTGGTCCTGATCAAGGTCATCGATCCTAAGCTCAAGGCCATCTCGCTCGACTACGAGGTGAAGCAGAAAGAATATCTGGAGGAGCTCGACCGCATCTCCCGGTGGGAGGAGGACTGAAATGGACCAGGGCTTTGCCGTCGTGATCGGGATGTCGATCGCCTATTTCTTTTCCTTCCTGGGCCTCCTGTTGGCCTATTTCTCCTATAAGAAGAAAAAACGGCGCGAGGAGGAGGACTGAGCCATGCTGGGCATCCTATTCCCCGCGGCCGTCCTGCTCGTTTCCTTCGGCCTGACACTCTACCTTTTTAGACACTTCTCCTCGAAACAGGATTGAATCGCGTTTCCCCTGTATGGGACTTTTGACACGGCCCCCTTTGTTTCGTGTATAATCCCCAAACGACACCCATTCGGAGATTTGTTTCAGTCTTGATGGAGGGAGGAATTATGGGGAAAGTTAGAAGTCTTGTCTACTTGAAAGTATTAGCGCCGATACTGTTCGTTGTCCTTGCAGTAGGATTTTTGGCCTGCGGAGGGGGCGGGCCCGAAGGCACAACGGGCGAAGAAGAGGGTGAAGTCAGGCCCGAGACGCTGGCAGAGCGTGACGCCCGCATGGCCTGGTGGCGCGAGGCCCGCTTCGGGCTCTTCATCCACTGGGGGCTCTATGCCGTACCGGCTGGAGAATGGAAGGACGAGACCCACCACGCGGAGTGGATCCTGACTACGGCCCAGATCCCGGTGGCCGAGTATGAGAAATTCGCCCCCCAGTTCAACCCAGTCCGGTTCGATGCCGCCGACTGGGTCCGCATGGCCAAGGAGGCGGGCATGCGCTACATCGTGATCACCAGCAAGCATCACGACGGATTCAGTTTGTACGATTCTCAGGTCTCGGACTACGACGTGATCGATGCCACTCCCTTCGGGCGGGACATCCTCAGGGAACTGGAGGCGGAGTGCCTCAAGCAGGGGATCCGGCTGTGCTTCTACCACTCCATCATGGACTGGCACCACCCCGATTACCTGCCGCGCCGCGGCTGGGAGGAGCGGTCCGAGGAGGGAGCCGACTTCGACCGCTACGTCGACTTCATGAAGGGCCAGGTCAAGGAGATCGTGACCGACTACCGCGACATAGGTGTACTCTGGTTTGACGGGGAATGGGAGCAGACCTGGACTCCGGAGCGGGGGAGTGACCTCTACGATTTCGTGCGCTCGCTCGACAGCGACATCATCATCAACAACCGCGTGGGCAAGGGCAGGGCAGGGATGGCGGGCACCTTTGACCCGACCACCGCATCCGGTGATTTCGGGACCCCGGAGCAGGAGATCCCGGCCATGGGCCTTGGGTACGACTGGGAAACCTGCATGACCATGAACGACCACTGGGGCTACAACAAGAACGATACGAACTGGAAGTCCAGCCAGCGCCTCATCCGCATGCTGGTGGACATCGCCAGCAAGGGAGGCAACTTCCTTCTGAACGTGGGGCCCACGGCCGATGGGCTCTTCCCTCAGGAGAGCATCGACCGGATGGCGGAAATGGGCCTCTGGATGGAAGCCAACGGCGAGAGCATCTACGGGACCGAAGCGAGCCTGTTCGAGAGCCTGGCCTGGGGGCGGTCCACCACCAAATCCAAAACCCTGTACCTTCATGTCTTCGACTGGCCGGCCGACGGCCGCCTGGAGGTCCCTGGGCTCCTGAGCCGCGCGGACAGGGCCTATCTCATGGCTGATAAAGAAGCGGCACTTGAGGTGTCCTACCAGCCCGGCTCTGCAGTGGTATCGCTTCCCGATGCCGCCCCTGATGCGGTAGCTTCTGTCGTGGTCCTGGAATTCGCAGGAGAGCCAGAGGTCATCAACTCTCCCGCGATCCAGGCCGACGGCGATATCTTCGTGACCACACACGAGGTGGCGCTGGGGCCCGGGATGAACAATGCCCGCATCCGCTACACGCTGGACGGGAGCGAGCCGGGCGAGGCATCATCGGAGTATACAGAACACCTTTCCCTGGACACAGGAGCCATGGTCCAGTGTGCGTATTTCCAGGAGGGGCGCAGAGTGAGCGCCGTGGTGAGCCGCAATTTCCATAAGGTGAAACCCCGGCCCTCCCTGGAGCTGCCCGATCGTGTCCCGGGCCTTACGTACTCCTATTTCGAGGGAGAGTGGGAGACGCTACCCGAATTCGGTGCGCATTCTCCCCTGCAGTCGGGGACCAGCTCCGCATTCGATCTCGGGCTGCAGCAGAGGCCCGAGGACTTTGCTGTCCGCTTTTCGGGATACATCCTGGTGCCCGAAGATGGGGTCTACACCTTCTTTGTGGCGTCCGACGACGGCAGCCGCCTCTGGATCGGAGACACCCTGGTGGTGGACAACGACGGGCTGCACGGCTCCCAGACCGAATCGGGCCGCGTAGCCCTGGCATGGGGGCTGCACCCCATCACCGTTGGATTTTTCCAGCGGACCGGCGGCGTGGACCTGGAGGTGGCCTTTCGCGGCCCCGGAGTGGAGCACCAGGTCGTGCCGCCCGCGGTCCTGTTCCACAAGGAATAGCCGGAGGCGCGGCTCTCTCTGTCCGAATCCGAAGACCCTCCCACCTCCCCATGGGCTTCGGATAGAGAGAGCCACGCCATAGGTACAGATCGTCGCACATTCAAGATTTTCCTGTTGGGAGAGGTTTTGGCTAGCTTGCGGCAGGAGGGGTTTTTCTATAGAATAGGCGGGTAAAATCACGGATATTTGGGACAGCGCCTCCATGAGTAAACAAGCGGAAAAGAGCTATTATGAGCTGGAAAAGCCTATCATCCAGCACAAGGAAAAGATCGAGGCCCTGCAGGCCGGTGAAAAGGGCGACAAGGAAGAGATCGGCCGTCTGAGGGCTCTCATCGCCAGGGACTGGGAGAAGCTCCACCCCAAGTTGGATGCCCTCCACCTGGTCCAGATCGCGCGTCACCCCCAGCGACCCTTCACGCTGGACTACATCGATTTTCTCACGGATGATTTCCTGGAATTCCACGGCGACCGCCGGGCGGGGGACGACCCGGCCATGGTCGCGGGCTTCGGCTTCTACCGGGGCCGGAGCGTGGCGTTTATCGGACATCAGAAGGGCCGGAGCACACGCGATCGCATCGCACGCAACTTCGGGCAGCCCGTACCCGAGGGCTACCGCAAGGCACTGCGGATCATGAAGCTGGCGGAGAAATTCGGCTACCCGGTGGTGACCCTGATCGACACGCCGGGCGCCTACCCCGGCATCAAGGCCGAGGAACGTGGGCAGGCAGAGGCCATCGCCTTCAACCTCAAGGAAATAGCGAGGCTCAAGGTGCCGGTGGTCAATCTCGTGATCGGCGAGGGCGGGAGCGGCGGGGCCCTGGCCGTGGGTGTGGGCGATGTCCTCCTGATGCTGGAGAATACTTTCTATTCGGTCATCTCGCCCGAAGGCTGTGCCGCCATCCTCTGGAAGGATCAGGGTGCCGTGAAACCTGCCGCCGAGAACCTGCGCTTCATGGCCAACGACTTGAAGGAATTCGGAGTCGTCGACAAGATCATCGCCGAGCCCCCTGGCGGGGCCCACATCGACTGGGGCCTGACCTTCAAGAACGTGGACAAGCAGCTGAGCCAGACTTTGAAGAAGCTGGAGGAACAATCTGTGGAAAAGCGGCTGGAAGCCCGCTACCGGAAGTATCGCAAGATCGGGGTCTTTACCGAAGATGAGTGACACGCCGAAAAAGAAGAAGCGTGTGGCGGCCATCAAGGGCACGCACGACATCCTCCCCAGCCAGGCCCGGAAGTGGCAGCGCGTGGAGAGGACGGCCAAGGGGCTGTTCGAGCTCTACGGCTATAGAGAGATACGCACCCCGGTATTCGAGGCCACGGAGCTCTTCGAGAAGGGAACGGGCGAGACCTCGGACATCGTGATGAAGGAGATGTACACCTTCACAGACAAGGGGGGACGCTCCCTGACACTGAGGCCCGAGTACACGCCCTCCATCGCGCGGGCCATCATCGAACACCGGCTGCATCTTCTGCCCGATCCCATGCGCTATTACTTCATCGGGCCCATGTTCCGCTACGACAAGCCCCAGAAGGGCCGCTACCGCCAGTTCCACCAGATGGACGTCGAAGTCTTCAACGAGAAGGACCCGGCAGTGGATGCCGAGATCGTGGAGATGGCGGCGACGCTGCTCGAGAGCGTGGGGGTGACCGGGAGCGAGATCCTGGTCAATTCGGTGGGCTGCCGGGCCTGCCGCCCGGATTACCACCGTGAGCTGCGTGCGGAAGCGGAGAAATCCCGGTCCGGCCTCTGCCCGGACTGCCAGCGCAAGATCGACACCAATCCTCTGCGCATCTTCGACTGCAAGGTGGAGTCGTGCCGTGAGATCGCCGCCGGGCTGCCCAAGATCACGGATTTCCTCTGTGAGGAGTGCGAAGACCACTTCGGCCGCTTCAAGGGCGACCTCGACCTCTTTGCCCTGCCCTACACGGTCGAGCCCCTGCTGGTGCGTGGGCTGGACTACTACACCAAGACGACATTCGAATTCACATCCGCAGAACTCGGGGCCCAGGATGCCATCCTGGGCGGGGGCCGCTACGACGACATGATGGGAGACTTCGGGGGGCCGGACATCTGCGGCATCGGATTCGCTCTTGGAATGGAGCGCCTGCTGCTCCTGGTCCCGGACGAGGAGGCCGTTGCTCCATTTGTCTATGTGGTCTGGATGGGAGAAGAGGCCCGGAAGGCCGGCATGACGGTGGCGCGCACCCTGCGCAGCCAGGATGTCGAAGTCTGGATCGAATACAAAGAGCGGAGCTTCAAGAATCAACTGAGCAGGGCCAACAAGCTGGGGGCCGCCTGGAGTGTCATCATCGGTGAGGACGAGGCCCGCAAAGGAACTCTCCAGCTGAAGGACATGGCCTCCGGGGAGCAGCAGGAAAAAACCCTGGAGGGGCTCCTCTCGACCCTGCAGAAAACCGACTAGGCCCTCCTGGGCCGGCACGAAGGAAATAAATATGCCATCCACAGAAGCTTGGAAACGCACACACTACTGCGGCGACCTGAGGAAGAGTCACATCGGACAGGAGGTCGTCCTGTTCGGGTGGGTCAACCGCCAGCGGGACATGGGGAACCTCGTTTTCATCGACCTGCGCGACAGGCAGGGCCTAATCCAGGTCACGATCTCCTCGGACGCACCGGAGCTGCTGGAGCTGGCCAAGACACTCAAGATGGAGTACGTGATCGCCGTGCGCGGGACGATCCGTGCGCGCGGGGAGGGCCTCGAGAACCCGGAGATGCCCACGGGAGCGGTCGAGGTCGAGGCGCTGGCCCTGGAGGTCCTGAACGCCTCTGCCGTGCCGCCCTTCATGGTGGTCGACGACACACAAGCCTCGGAGGACGTGCGTTTCAAGTACCGCTACCTCGACCTGCGGCGGGCCCGCATGCAGAGGAACTTCAAGCTGCGCCACCAGGCCTCGCTCGCCGTGCGCAACTTCCTGAGCGGCCAAGGATTCATGGAGATCGAGACCCCCTTCCTCACCAAGTCGACACCCGAGGGCGCCCGAGACTACCTGGTGCCCAGCCGGGTGTACAAGGGGCGGTTTTTCGCGCTTCCGCAATCGCCCCAGATGTTCAAGCAGCTCCTGATGGTCTCGGGGTTCGACCGCTATTTCCAGATCGTGCGCTGCTTCCGGGACGAGGACCTGCGGGCGGACCGCCAGCCCGAGTTCACCCAGATCGACATCGAAATGAGCTTCATTCAGCGCGAAGAACTTTTTGAGATAAACGAGGCCATGCTGGCCGAGATCTTCGCCCTGATCGGTGTCGAGGTGGAGCGCCCCTTCCCGCGCCTCACCTATGAGGAGGCCATGTCACGGTTCGGATCGGACAAGCCGGACTTGCGCTTCGGCCTCGAACTCCAGGACCTGAGTGAGGCTGGGGCCAAGGCCGGCTCCGAGCTGCTGCAGAAGGCTCTGGCTGCAGGCAGCGCGCTCAAGGCGCTCAAAGTTGAAGGCGCCGGGGGCCTGTCCCGCGGCCGCCTGGACAAGCTGAACGACAAGGCCCGGGAGCTGGGCGGCAAGGGTGTCATCTGGATCAAGCGGGCCGAGGGGAACTTCAAGTCCCCCCTCAAGCTTTCTGAGGAAGGCTTTCAGGCGCTCTGGGCTGCCGCTGGCGCCGGGGACGATGACCTGCTGCTCCTGGTCGCGGATGAGAAATACAAGGCTCTCTCCCTGCTGGGTCATTTCAGGCTGGAGTTCAAACCCGAGGGACTCTCCGAATCAGGCCTGTACAGGTTCGTGTGGGTGACAGATTTCCCGCTCTTCGAGTGGAGTGACGAGGAACAGAGGCTGACCTCCATGCACCATCCTTTTACCTCGCCCCGGCCCGAGGATGTGCCCCTGCTTGAGGAGGCGCCTGAAAAGGTCAAGGCCCAGGCCTATGACCTGGTGCTCAACGGGGTGGAGATCGGTGGGGGCTCGATCCGTATCCATGAACTCGGGGTACAGCGCAAGGTCTTCGAGATCCTGGGGCTTTCAGCAGATCAGGCCGAGGCCAAGTTCGGCTTCTTCCTCAAGGCTCTGGAATACGGAGCTCCCCCACACGGTGGGATCGCCCACGGTTTCGACCGCATCGTGATGCTCCTGGCCGGGGAGGAGTCCATCCGGGACGTCATCCCCTTCCCCAAGACCACCTCCTCGCTGAGCCTCATGACCGAGTCCCCCTCCGAGGTGGATGAGAAACAGCTCAGGGAGCTGGGCCTCAAGCTGGATCGCCCCGCGGAATAAACGGATCCCCGCTTGCCGGGTCTCTCCCGCCCGGCGCTAGGAATCTGCCGCTAACACCTCTTCTTCTTCCTGCGCGATCCCCTGCCGCTTCCGCCCAGCGCAAAAGCCGCACCCAGCAGGAATCCCAGGTCATACAAGCTGCCGCTGTTGCCGACCTCATACATCCGGACGTTGTCTGTGAACAGGCTGATGATGAAGGTGATCACAATGATAAAGCCGTGCCACAGCCCGGCGAAAAAACCGGCCGGTTTCTCTTCGAATCGGGTGTTCCCGGGCGCGCAGCTGATGCTCACTAGAAACAGCACCAGCACGGCCATCACAACGAAAAATCTTGTTCTCATTCCAATTCCCCTTTCTTTTTCAAGTCCTTGGCTGTCTTCCTCCTCCGTCTTGTTTTAATATCCATTGTTATAGGGGGGCTGTCAATCGCTTAGATGTACCACCCGTCTTTTTCATTCCTCGGTTTGATTTTCGTTCTTGTGTGGCTTATGATTCGGAATCATGACCCGTCCCCGGCAGAAGGCGCAGGATTTCCTCGAGGCCCTGGGCCTTTCGACTGCTTCAATTGACGTGGATGCGCTGTTGGGCGGCTTCATGTCTGAGATGAAGTCCGGCCTGTCCGGGCCAGCCAGCTCCCTGGCCATGATCCCCACCTTCATTCCCATCGACAGCCCAGTTCCGGCCGGGGCGCCCGTGATCGTCCTGGATGCCGGCGGTACACACCTGCGTGCGGCCACCGTTGTGTTCGACGAGGAGGGCCGAGCCGAGACGCAGGACTTTTCCCGGCATCGCATGCCGGGTGCCGATGGGGAGCTGTCTGCTGACGCATTTTTTGACCGCTTCGTGGACATCCTTCTTCCCTTAGCTCAAAGATCCGACCAGGTGGGATTCTGCTTTTCCTACCCTGCCGAGATCACTCCGGGGGGAGATGGCCGGCTGTTGACCTGGACCAAGGAGATAAGGGCCCCAGAGGTGGAAGGCTCCTACCTCGGCCGGAGCATCGGCGACCGCCTGAAAGCCAAGGGGATCGACCTGAAGTTCACCCTGCTCAATGATACCGTCGCGGTGCTTCTGGCGGGGAGGAGCCTAGCACGTGGGCGGGAGTTCGGATCCTATGTCGGTTTTATCCTGGGGACCGGGACCAACACCGCCTATGTTGAGCAGAACCGCAGGATCACGAAGCGGGACGACCTGCCACACGGGGGTGGGCAGGCAATAAACATCGAGTCCGGGAATTTTGCGCTGTGTCCACAGACGGAGATCGACCGAGCACTCGATGCCGGAACCAACAATCCCGGGGAGTACACCTTCGAAAAGATGGTCTCGGGCGCCTACCTGGGGCGGTTGAGCCTGCGGCTGCTCAAGGCCGCGGCAGACGAAGGGCTCTTTTCTACGGATGGCGGATCGGCAATACGGCAGGTCAGCCGGCTTTCGACCGCTCAGGCGGACCGCTTCCTCAGGGAACCCAGGGGAGCCGGCCCCCTGGGAAGGCCAGCCCTGACAGGCGGCGACAGGGAGGAGGCCGGTACGCTGATCGCTGCCATGATCGAGCGGGCGGCCCTGCTCGCCGCGGTCAACATCGCCGCGGCGGTGCTCAAGTCCGGTGCCGGACGCTCCCCACATCGCCCCGTGTGCGTCAACATCGACGGGTCCACATACTACAAGACCTCCGGCCTGCAGCGCCAAACAGAGCAGCACTTGCGGGACATACTCGGAGCAAGGAGCGTGTTTTTTGAGCCGGTGCAGCTGGCGGATTCTCCCCTCGTCGGCGCCGCCGTGGCGGGCCTGACCCACGCTTGACACCAGAGGCTTCCTCGGCCCTGGACTATCTGACCGCCGTCCACTACAATATCCCCTTTTTGAAGGAGTGGATCATGCCCAAGAGACTGGTGATCGTAGGCGGTGTGGCGGCCGGGGCCTCGGCCGCGGCCAAGGCGCGGCGAAGCAACGAAGAGATAGAGATCGTGATGTTCGAGAGCGGCCCCTACATGAGCTTTGCCAACTGTGGGCTTCCCTACTATGTCGGAGGCGAGATCGCCGAGCGGCGAAGCCTTTTCGTGGCCGATCCCAAGTCCTTCCGGCGGCGTTTCAGGGTGGATGTGCGCCTGGAGTCTACCGTGACGGATGTGAATCCCAAGGCCTGTGAGATCACGTTCAAGACTGCTGGTGGAAACGAAGACAGGCTTGCCTATGACCGCTTGATCCTCGGCACAGGAACCGTCCCCTTCCGGCTTCCCCTCGAGGGGATCGACGCACCCAACATCTTCGAGTGCCGGACCGTCCCGGATGTGGATTCCATCCTGGCCTCCCTGCGTGGGCTGCAGCAGCCGCTTCCCGCAAAGCCAGAGACGGCCCCGAATGGGGAGGCGGCCAGCAAGGGCAAGGCCCTGATCATCGGGGCCGGCTACATCGGGCTGGAGTGTGCGGAACAGTTCCTACACCGGGGACTCGAGGTCACGGTCGTGGAGGCCCTGGACCAGATCATGAGCCCACTCGACAACGAGATGACACTTCCGGCCCTGGCGGCCCTGCGTGCGGCCGGGGTCCGTGTCCTGCTCTCCGACCTGGTCGGGGGATTCGACCATTCCGGTGCCCGGTCCCAGGCCCTCCTCAAGAGTGGGAGTAAACTCGAGTTCGACCTGGCCGTGGTTGGGGTGGGGGTTCGGCCCCATGTGGAGTTGGCCAAGGCGGCCGGCCTGGAGCTGGGGGAAACAGGCGCCATCGCCGTGGACGCGCACCAGCGGACATCCGATCCACTCATATTTGCGGCAGGCGACAACTGCGAGTCCGTATTCCTCCCCACAGACGGGAAGGTGAACATCCCCCTGGCCGGGCCCGCCAACAAGCAGGGCCGGGTGGCCGGGCAGAATGCGGCGCTGGACCTCCTGGGAAAAGAGGAAGCTAGCAGCGGTAGACTGAGCTTGCGCGGGGTCCTGGGGACCAGCATCGTGCGGGTGTGCGGCATGGTGGCCGGCGGGACAGGCCTGACGGAAAAGGCCGCCCGGCGCCTCGAGCGGGAGGTGGCCGTGGCCTACAACATCGGATCAAGCCACGCCGAGTATTATCCGGGGGCCCAGTCCCTGTTCTTGAAGCTCGTGTACGATCCCGGGGACGGCCGGCTGCTGGGGGCCCAAGCTTCAGGGCAGGACGGCGTGGACAAGCGCCTCGATATCCTGTCCACGGCCATCTACGGCGGGATGACCCTCGAGGACCTCGAGCAGCTGGACCTCTGCTATGCCCCGCCCTTCGGATCGGCCAAGGATGTAGTCATCCTGACCGGCATGGCGGCGGCCAACACGTTTCGCGGCACCAGCCCTGCCATAGCCCCCACTGATCTGTTCGAGGAGCAGAAGGGAGAGCGCCCCCCCTTCCTGCTCGATGTGAGGACGGGCTTCGAGTTCAAGATGGGCCATCTCCAAAACGCGGTGAACATCCCCCTGGAAACACTGAGGGAGCGGCTGGGCGATATCCCACGGGACCGACCTCTGGTCACGCAGTGCAGCGTGGGCTACCGGAGCTATGTGGCCCAGCAGATCCTGCTGCAGAGCGGCTTCGCCGATGTCCGCAACCTCTCCGGCGGATTCAGCCTGGCAGCCCAGCTACAGGGCGGCGCCGTTTAAGATCGGACCCTCGGTGCCGATCGGATAATTTTCGGCCTCTGTTACCCCCTATCACGACTCCGGGTACCGCCGCTAAAAAAATCACCGATGGGGGTGGAATACCGAGCCCAAGTCCTCTATAATAGGCCGTTCCCGTTTTCGAGAGCGCAATATCGGAACTGACAGAAACCTGATAATATAGAGGGGATCCAAGGAATACCGACGCCCTTTTTTATTTGAATAGGAGAATTTTCCCATGGGAAAAAATCTTTACATAGCCACCATGGAGCCCAGGAGCGGTAAATCCGTGGTCCTGCTGGGACTCATGGAGCTGCTCTCCCGCAGGATCCAGAAGATAGGGATCTTCCGCCCCATCGTTCATGCCGGCGAGAAGCCTGACGACTACCTCGAGCTCATCCGCAAGCGCTACAAGCTGGAATTCGATTATGATGAGCTTTACGGTGTGACCCATCAGGAGGCGCGCGACAAGCTCAGCACCGGAGAGTATGACGACCTGGTTAAGACCATGGTCGACAAGTACAAGGCCCTCGAACGCAAATGTGACTTTGTGGTGTGTGTGGGCACCGATTTTACGGGAGTAGCCACGGCCTTTGAATTCGACTTTAACGCAGAAATCGCCAACCAGCTGGGCTGCCCCCTGCTGCTCATCGTCAACGGCTTCGAAAAGTCTCCCGAAGACATCGTGGATGCGGCCCGCGTGTCCTGCGAGGCCTTCATCGAGCAGGGCTGCACGGTGATGTCCACGATAGTCAATCGAGTGAAAGAAGGAGACCTGGATGCCGTGGCCGAGCACCTCGGCGGCGAGACGGATGATCTTGGCCCCGTCTATGTACTCAAAGAGGAACCGGCCCTGAATTTCCCCACGGTGGGCACCGTTGCCCGTACCCTGAAAGCCACGTTTCTGACTCCGAAGGAGCGCGGGCTGAACCGAGAGGTCCGGCTCTACAAGGTCGCAGCCATGCAGCTGCGGCACTTCCTGGAACACCTGGAAGATGGCGTGCTGATCATAACACCGGGAGACCGGGCCGATGTGATCCTTGGGAGTTTGATCACATTGTTTTCAGAGAAGGCACCCCAGATCGCCGGGCTGATGCTCACGGGGGGGCTGGAGCTGGAGCCCCCGGTAAAAAGGCTCCTCGACGGCCTTAAAAAACCAAGCTTTCCAATCATGAGCGTAAAGACCGATACCTACACCACGGCCATGAACATCAATGCCGTCCACTCCACGATCACTGCGGGGAATGAACGCAAGATCGCCCTGGCCCTAGGTGTATTTGAGTCCCGTGTCGACCTGTCCGAGCTGGAGGAACGGATCGCGGTAGCCCGCTCAGACCGTGTGACACCCCTCATGTTCGAATACGAGCTCATCGACCGGGCCAAGTCCGAGCGCAAACACATCGTGCTTCCCGAGGGTAGAGAGGAGCGCATCCTGCGTGCGGCCGAGATCCTGCAGCGCCGGGGGGCGGTAGACCTCACCCTCCTGGGCAACGTCGATGAGATCAAACACAAGATCACAAACTTCGGGCTGGACCTGGGCCAGGTCAGGATCATCGATCCGCAGGACTCCTCTCGGCACGAAGAATTCGCCGCGACCTATTTCACGCTCCGCGCGCACAAGGGGATCACCGTGGACCAGGCCCGGGACGTGATGCTGGATGTCAGCTACTTCGGTACCATGATGATCTACCACGGGCTGGCTGACGGGATGGTGTCGGGATCGATGCACACGACACAGCACACCCTGCGCCCCGCCTTCGAGTTCATCCGCACCACGCCGGGCTTTTCCATCGTGTCGAGCGTCTTCTTCATGTGCCTGGCCGACCGGGTCCTGGTCTACGGCGACTGTGCCGTGAATCCCAATCCCGATCCGGAACAGCTAGCGGATATCGCCATCGCTTCGGCGGACACGGCCGCCATGTTCGGCGTCGATCCCCGCATCGCCATGCTGTCCTATTCCACGGGTGAGTCAGGCAAGGGGGAGGAAGTGGAGAAGGTGCGCGAGGCCACACAGATCGCCCAGGCCCGGCGCCCGGACCTCAAGATCGAGGGGCCGATGCAGTATGACGCGGCAATCGATGCGGGAGTGGCGGCCACCAAGATGCCGGGCAGCCGGGTGGCCGGGCATGCCACGGTCTTCATCTTCCCCGACCTCAACACCGGGAACAACACCTACAAGGCGGTACAGCGCTCGGCCCAGGCCGTGGCCATCGGCCCGGTGCTGCAGGGGCTCAACAAGCCCGTGAATGACCTCAGCCGGGGCTGCACCGTGACCGACATCGTAAACACCGTGGCCATCACGGCCATCCAGGCCCAGGCTTTGGGGGCGCTTGCGGAGAAGGCCTCATGAACATCCTGGTCATCAACTCCGGGAGCTCGTCCATCAAGTACCAGCTTTTCGACATGGCTGACGGCACAGTCCTGGCCGCGGGCTTGCTGGAGCAGATCGGGGAAGCGACCAGCCGCCTGACCCACAATGCCCGCCGTGAAGACGGGGACATCGACGAGCTGGTCCAGGTCGAGCCCGTGTCCGATCATGAGGAGGGTTTCGAGACCATCCTGAGGGCCTTTGCAGACACCGGACTCCTGAAGGAAGGAGGCGATGAGCTGGGCGGCATCGGGCACCGTGTCGTGCATGGCGGAGAGGCATTCCAGGAACCCACGCTGATCACGGACGAGGTCATCGAGACCATCAGGGAGCAGATCCCGCTGGCTCCGATCCACAATCCCGCCAACCTGACCGGGATCGAGGTGACGTTCGCCCGTATGCCGAAAACTCCCCAGGTCGCGATCTTCGATACCGCTTTCCATCAGAGCATACCGCCTCATGCCTTTCACTATGCCCTGCCCCATGAACTGGCCGCGAAGCATTCCGTGCGCCGCTTCGGATTCCACGGGACATCTCATCGGTACGTGACCCGGGCCACTGCCGCATTCCTGGGCAAGAGCCTTGAGGATGTGAACCTGATCACCTGCCACCTGGGGAACGGGGCCAGCGTGTGTGCGGTCCGAGGGGGCCGCAGTGTCGACACTTCCATGGGCATGACGCCGCTGGAGGGTCTGATCATGGGCTCGCGTTCCGGCGACATGGATCCCGGGATCATCTTTTACCTGGGCCGGAAGGCCCGGATGTCGCTCGACCAGCTGGATGCCCTGCTCAACAAGCGCAGCGGAATGAAAGGCCTCTGCGGTGTGAACGACATGCGGGAGATCGAGGACATGGCCCTGAACGGCGACCAGCGGGCCCGGCTCGCGCTCGACATGTACTCCTACCGCCTCAAGAAGTACATCGGCATGTACAGCGCGGTCCTGGGCCGTGTGGACGCACTTGTGTTCACCGCCGGCATCGGCGAAAAATCCCCCATCGTGCGCGGCCTGGCCTGCGCCGACCTGGACAACCTGGGGATCCGCCTCGATGCGGATAAGAACGAGGCCAAGTCCAAGGCGATCCGAGAGATCCAGGCCAAGGGAAGCGCTGTCAGGATCCTGGTTGTCCCCACCAACGAGGAATTGGAGATCGCACAGCAGTCTTTTGCATGTATTCGCACGAACTGTTGATCCGGTTTGTGTTAGAATAGAACCAAGACAAACAGAAGAGAAGGAGGCATATCATGATCGACCTTGCCAAGATCGAAGAGCTTCTGGGAGACGAGGCCAGGGACCTGCTGGCATTCGATTCCCCCAAGATCCCCAAGAATAGACTCCATGTCCCGGGTCCGGATTGGATAGACCGGGCCTTCGGACTCAGCGACCGGCCCATTCCAGTGCTGCGCAGCCTGCAGGCCCTGCTCGGAAACGGGCGCCTGGCCGGTACCGGTTATGTCTCGATCCTGCCCGTTGACCAGGGCATCGAGCATTCGGGCGGCGCTTCCTTTGCGCCCAATCCTGCGTACTTCGACAGTGAGAAGCTCATCGAGCTGGCCATCGAGGGCGGCTGCAACGGCGTGGCCTCCACCCTGGGAGTCCTGGGAAGCGTGGCCCGTAAGTACGCGCACAAGATCCCCTTTATCCTCAAGATCAACCACAACGAGCTGCTCACATATCCCAACACGTTCGATCAGATCATGTTCGCCTCCGTAGAGCAGGCCTTCGACCTGGGAGCCGTGGCCGTAGGCGCCACCATCTACTACGGCTCTCTCGAGAGCTCCCGGCAGATCCAGGAGGTCAGCGAGGCCTTCCAGTATGCTCACGAGCTGGGGATGATGACCATCCTCTGGTGCTACCTGAGGAATCCTTCGTTCAAGGTCGCAGGCCAGGACTATCATGCCAGCGCGGACCTCACCGGGCAGGCCAACCACCTGGGAGCCACTATCCAGGCCGACATCGTCAAGCAGAAACTCCCCAACTCGAACGGGGGCTACAAGGCTCTCAACGCCGAGGGGGAAGGCTTCGGCAAGTTCAGCGAAAAAATGTACACCGACCTCTGCAGCGATCACCCCATCGACCTGACCCGGTACCAGGTGGCCAACCAGTACATGGGCCGGGTGGGCCTGATCAACTCGGGGGGCCCCTCGGGCAAGACCGACCTGGCGGATGCGGTCAAGACGGCCGTCATCAACAAGCGAGCCGGGGGCCTGGGCCTCATTAGCGGACGCAAGGCCTTCCAGAGGCCGATCGCGGACGGCGTGGAGCTGCTCAACGCCATCCAGGACGTGTACCTGGAGACGAGGGTCACCATCGCCTAGGTTGTTCGAGCTCCGCGCGACCGAAAAGATGAAGCAGGGGTGTATTCCCAGGCGCGGGGATTTGGAGCCATCGCCCTTTTGGGGCAGCAGGGGCCGATAGAGAGAAGGGCCGGGGCCGCGAATCCAGGGGCCGGATCAGGGGGTGGAAGATTGGTGAGCGATAACTTGGAAAGACTGGATTTCAGCATAGAGAATCTGGGGGAATGCCGCATCCCCTCTCCCATGGAGGGGATCCCATTCGCTGACGACAGCGAGCGTCTGCTCTTTCACTCCAACCTCGGTGATGTAGAAGAATTCCTCAAACGTGGAGACACGCCTCCGGTCTTCGAGGCCGCCGGACCCAGGGAGAAGATCTATTTCGATCCATCCAAGCTCAAGTGCGGGATCGTGACCTGCGGCGGGCTCTGCCCAGGGCTCAACGACGTCATCCGTGCCATCGTGATGAGTTTGACCTATCATTACCGGGTCGATCATATCTTCGGCTTCCGCTACGGATTCGAGGGGCTGTCCCCTAAATACGGCCACACGCCCCTGGAGCTGACCCCGGATGTGGTCAAGGACATCCACAAGGAGGGCGGCACCCTGCTGGGAGCCTCCCGCGGACCCCAGGACGTGGGAGAGATGGTCGACACCCTGGAACGGATGAATGTAAGGCTGCTCTTCACCGTCGGGGGAGACGGCACACTCAGAGGGTCCCAGGCGATCGCCGAAGAGATCAAACGCCGGGGCATCAAGATCGGCGTGGTGGGGATCCCCAAGACCATCGACAACGACATCTCTTTCGTGGAGCAGTCCTTCGGATTCGATACGGCCGTCGGCGAATCGCGCACCGCGATCTATTCCGCCCATACCGAGGCGCGGGGGGTGCGGAACGGCGTGGGCCTGGTCAAGCTCATGGGACGCTACTCCGGCTTCACTGCCGCCTTTGCCACCCTGGCGAACAACGATGTGAACTTCTGCCTCATCCCGGAAGTCCGCTTCTCACTGGAAACTTTCCTCGCTGCCCTGCAGCGCCGCCTGGAGGCAAGGGGGCACGCCGTCATCGTGGCGGGCGAGGGGGCGGGACAGGACCTCCTGGCCGCTCAGAAGGGCCGGGACGCCTCGGGCAACGCACTCCTGGGCGATGTCGGGCTGTTCCTCCGGGACCGCATCAAGGAACACTTCCGACGTGCCGGACTGGATGTCGGCCCTAAGTACATCGATCCCAGCTATACCATCCGCAGCGTGCCCGCCAATCCCAAGGATTCGGCTTTCTGCCTGCTTCTCGGACACAACGCCGCCCACGCGGGCCTGGCCGGCCGCACGAACATGCTTGTGGGGTATTGGAAGCACCGCTACACGCATGTGCCCATTCCCCTGGCCGTGTCCCGGCGCAAACAGATCGATCCCGGCAGCCGCCTGTGGCGGGACGTGCTCTCCTGCACCGGCCAGCCCCGGGAGCTTACATGAAGCAAAGGGACCTGAAGCGCCTCCGTGAGGATGCCGAGGCCGTGTTCCGGTCTGGGTTGGAGGCCGTAGATCCGATCCGGGCCGTGGAACGGCATGTGTCCCGTGCCAACGAGATCCTGACCGTCGGGGACCGCCGCTATGACCTCTCGAGGTTCGAGCGGATATTCGTGGTGGGAGCCGGCAAGGCTTCGGGTGCCATGGGCCAGGCCGTGGAAGCGGTCTTGGGCGACCGGATCACGGACGGGCTCATCAACGTCAAATATGCACACACTCTGCCGCTCGAGACCCTCCGCCTGAACGAGGCGGGCCATCCGGTTCCGGACGAGGCCGGGCTGGACGGCGCCAGGGAAATCATGAGTCTCCTGCGGACGACCGGCAGGAAGGACCTGGTCCTCTGCCTGCTCTCGGGAGGCGGCTCTGCGCTGCTCCCCCTGCCAACCGGAGGAGTTTCCCTGGCGGACAAACAGGAGATGACGCGGCTGCTGCTCGAGAGCGGGGCCACGATCCAGGAGATCAATGCCCTGCGCAAGCATGTCTCCGGGATAAAAGGAGGACGCCTTGCGAGCGCTGTCTTTCCCTCCACCCTTATCACACTCATCCTCTCGGATGTCATCGGCGACGACCTGGACAGCATCGCCTCCGGGCCCACGGTGCCGGACAGCACCACGTTCGGAGACTGCCGGGATGTGATCGAACGGTATGGATTGGCCGCCCGGATGCCTCAAAGCGTACGGGAGGTTATTGAAAGAGGCCTGCAGGAGGAAGTGCCTGAGACACCCAAGGCGGGAGATCCGGTCTTTAAGGGCACACAGAACCTCATCGTGGCCGGGAACCATCAGGCCCTGCAGGCCGCGCACTCGAAGGCGGAATCCCTGGGTTACAACACGCTGCTGCTCTCCTCCACCATGGACGGAGAGACCCGAGACGTGGCCCGCGTGCATGCGGCCCTGGCCCGGGAGATCCGCACGAGCGGAAACCCGGTCCCACCACCTGGCTGCCTGCTTTCCGGAGGGGAGACCACGGTCACGATCCGGGGAAATGGCCTGGGCGGACGCAACCAGGAGTTTGCGTTGGCGGCCGCGATGGCCATCGCCGGTATGGAGGGAACGGTCGTTCTCAGTGCCGGCACAGACGGCACGGACGGCCCCACGGACGCGGCCGGAGCCTTGGCCGACGGACAGACAGTACAGAGGGCCGGCGTTTTAGGGCTCGATCCCCACCGGTTCCTCCGAGACAACGATTCCTACCGCTTCTTCCATCCGCTGGGAGACCTCCTGATCACGGGACCGACACTGACCAATGTGATGGATCTGCGTATCGTCCTGGTCGCCTGAGCAAACTTGGCGTATTGGCCCAAAGTCCAATAGACAAGAGATTTTTCAAGTCTCATCATATGACTTGAAAGATCTGGAGAGATGGACCGTGGATGCTGAACCACGAGAATAGATGAATCCACCGAATATGGTGGATTCAGCGCCACATAAATGTCTCTGTAGTTTTTTGGATACACGGATAGCCTTATTAAAATCAGTAAGATAGGCTTTTATTCAGTCAGTGTCTCTGTGTTGGCACAAAGATTGATAGGTTTTGACAAGTATGACGCTCTCATTCTGATTGAAAAACCATTCGACAGAATGTACGTAATGTAAAAAGAGTCCAATCAATTGAAAGGAGTATGAGGGAATGAAGAAAAACCTCTCGAGAATAAAGTATGTACTGCCCGGATTGCTTCTGGCATTGGCCATGTGGTCCTGCTACCCGGGCGGGCCCGAGAACATCGCGGATACGGACCTGGTCTTCACCTACTACGACCAGAGCGCCGATTTCGGAAGTGTCGTCACCTTCTTTATGCCGGATCAGGTGTTCGTGCGCGAGGGATCTGAGGAGACCAATGACAGCTTCGATAGTCTGATCCTCTCCGATGTGGCCCGAAACATGGAGGCGATCGGATACACGCGCGTTACCGATCCGGAGGCCACCCCCCCCGATTCCGTGGTCATCGTCAGCAAGGTCCGGACCCAGTATACGTCGGTCGGCTGGGTGCCCGGCTACCCCTGGTATCCCGGGTGGGGCTACCCCGGCTGGGGCTGGTACGGTCCCTGGTATCCGGTTGCCAGTCGTTATTCGACAGGTTCGGTGTTCATCGAATTTGCGAGTGCCGCTGATGTCAATGTGCCGGAGCAGCAGGTCAATGCCAGCTGGTCCGGTGTGATCAACGGCGCCCTGGGTTCGAGCGCCAGTGCCACGGCTTCCCGTATAACAGCCAACATCGACCAGGCCTTCAAACAGTCTTCCTACCTGGGGAAAAAATAGCTGTCGGATCCCAGCTGACAATTAGGAGGGTACAACAATGACAATCAAATCAATAGCTACAAAAGCTACTTTGTTCGTGATCCTGGTCGCCGCTCTGAGCCTTCCAAGCTTCTCCCAGACAGGAACGAGCATCCTGACCTGGGACCTGCAGCTTCCCCAAGGCGACTCCAAGGATTTTCTGGGTCGGGGCACGCTGACGGCCCGCGGAGTGGGCTTTCAGATCCGCCGACAGATGCAGGAAAACATCTGGGCCGGCGCCTACTTCGGATGGCACGTGATGAACGGCAGCGAAGAAGGCACGTTCCCCATCGGGCAGGAAGCGTATATGGGTAATGTCACCGGAAAGTACTGGAGTTATATCAATGTCTTCCCTGTGATGGCCAACGTCTTTTATCAGACGGGTGCACCCCGCGGCCTGCAGGTGTCTTTCGGCCTCAACGCCGGCGGCTACATCTACGAGGAGAGAATGGAAGTATCTGCCGTCGCCTTCGAACAGAGCCGGTGGGTCTGGGGATTTGCTCCGGAGATCGGGATCAAGTACCCGGTAACGTACGAGGCCAGCGCCTATCTCTCAGCCAAGTACCATATTGGATTCAAGAACTCCAAGACCATCTCGGGCGAGAGCACAGGCCTTTCCTACCTGACCATCAGCATCGGCGTGGCCTTCGACCACGGTTTCTTTTAGAGCGAAATTTTCGCTGCGGATGCAGCTTGCACACACAAAGGGGGCTCATTGAGCCCCCTTTTTTTTCGCCTATATCCAATTTCACATGGAGAAATCTCGCTCTGGCTAAATGCCAACTTCCGCAAGCCAAAATAATCAATCCAGGCGCGTATCTGTTCGGAGGTCAGAAAATGAACCGATCATCTGGGCTGCAGCGAAGAAGTCTCCGGCGCCTAGAAACTCAGGCTCAGAGTGAATTGGAAGTGGTCATTCGAGATCTTCAACTCCTCCTGGGCACAGGTCTTTGACTTCCGGCCGGTCCTGGAATCGGTGGCTCAGACCGGGCGGATGCTGGTGGTGGACGAGGACTATCGGCGGTTCGGCCTGTCAGGTGAGCTGGCCGCGGTGGCAATGGAGGCGGGCGTTAAGGCCTCCTACGCCCGTGTGTGCACAGAGAGCACGATCCCGTTTGCCAGAGACCTGGCCGAAAAGGCCGTCCCCCATACACGAAATATATTGGAGGCGGCCCGCCGCCTGGTTGGGGCCTAGGGCCGGATTCTGCGGGTTTCAGCGATCAGGAGGGCCAGCACGGCCAGTAGGGCAAAGATAAACGCCTGCCAGAATCCCGCGGCCGCGGTGCCGCCCAGGAGGGCCTGAAGGCTCAGGGGCTCAGGAGCGCCTTCCTGGAACACCTGCAGAACCAGGGCGCTGCTTACCGCGTAGAGCCAGCCCAGGAGCGCCCCAGTCAGGGCGGCCAGGCCCAGGCGTCCACCGAGAGACATCCCCCCGGCCCATCGAGTCGCTGCGATGCCTGCCAGGACCGGCACCCAGAGGGCGGCCCACCAGATCCGGTGGAAGCCGGCCGGGGTTCCGGTAAGCTGTGTAAACAGGATTTCGAGGGAGATCAACAGCCAGATCCCGATCAGGAGTATAGGTGCGATATGCCAGGCACGCGTTTTCTGCCCTGCCCTGGCTTCCCTGCGCTGCGTCATGCGGCGGCGCAGGGTCAGGGGGTAGTTGTAGAACAGGTCGAAAACGGCGTGTTCCAGGAGTGCGCCGCGCTCCCCGAAGACCGGGACGATGTGGACGGCTCCCGTGGCCCAGTGCCCGGCCATGAAGCGGGCCAGGTCCGGATAGCGGTAGGCCATCTGGATGGGGAAAGCCAGGTAACCGATGTATTTGAAGAAGCTCAGGAAAAAGGCGACATTGTAGTCCTTGAAGTTGCGCTCCCGCAGGACCAGGATCGTGACGTAGAGGCCGCGCACCAGGGAGCCGGGTGATATGGGGATGACCTGGAACAGTCCCAAGATCAGCCCCGCGGCCAGGGACGCCTCCTGCCAGGAAAGCTCGGGATGGAGGCGCACATATAAAAAGGCCACCAGGACCGAGACGATCTGTGTGACGGGCACCGTGCACACGTGTACAGCCAGGCTTTTCAGATATTTCTGGATGTAAGGGTCCTTGACCCGCGACTGGATGCGGGCGCTCTCCTCTTCCGTGAGCATGCCGTTCTTTTCTCCCTGCGCGATGGTGTCCCGCAGCCACTGTTCGCGGGCGTCCGCGCGGAAATAGAGGCGGAGCGGCCGGAGGAAGATGAAATCCAGCTTTTTCTTGGCGTACCGGCGGTCGGAAAAGAAGCGGTGCAGGCCCACAGGGAGCAGCGAGAGCGGGAGGTGGGCGGCGAAACGCAGAGGGCTCTGGTTGAGTTGCTCTGCCTTCTTGTCCGTCACACGCTGCTTCCGGTGCCAGCGGATCAGGGCCTCGGACCGCCGGGCCTTCCAGGTGCGTCCGATATAGCGGGGGCTGGAAGCCAGACCGCGGTAGTGCTTGCGGTACTGGGCATGGCCCCAGATGCGCCGGATCAGGCGGCCCAGGAAGGGCAGGATCCCCAGCCAGTACAGGGCTGCTGCCTGCGGTCCCCCTCCAGTGACCAGCGCTTCCATTTCCTTGTCGATGTGCTTGCGCAGGGCCAGGCCGGCCATGTGCTGCCGGGTTATGGACCGCCAGAGGGAGGCGCTGAAAAGCAGCCGATAGTGGTGGTGGGAAATGTCGGGAAGAGAGGCCCGGTATTCCCCGTCCGTTCTTGTCAGCTCTTGAAAGGCGTCCTGCATGTCGGCGAAGACCTCGGGGTGTTCCTCGATGAATCTCTGCAGTTTTGGCAGGTTTCCTCGGTCGAACTGGACCAGGCGGCCCTTGAAGATCCCCTTGAGAATGAGCCAGACATCTGCCGGAGACATGGGGAGGAACGGCAGGAGCGCCAGCCCGGCCCGGAAATCAACGGCCACGTGTCCGGCCCACGGATCCGCGTCGTCGCGCAGCCGCTTGAGTGCGTTGGGCTGGCTCTTGCAGGTCCACCATTCGTACTGGCGGGCCAGCTCCGGGGCTCCCATGTCATGCAGGAGGCCCACCAGGTTGGCCATGAAGGCCTTCTTGGCACGGTATTCAGGGGAGCCGATCCCCCCCTTTTCCGGGCGGCCGGGCTTCCATCTCTTGCGGGCATCCAGGTCGTCGTCCACCTCGAATCTCCACAGGCGGCCGTCCACCCACTCGCTGAGCTCTCCCGATGTCCCAAGATCGGGATCGATCAGTGTGGCCAGGATGTCGACCACGGAGTCTTCTGTGCCGAGACGGATCCCGGCTCCTCGCCGGATGAACTTCTGCCACAGCGCCCCAGATCGTGCCGCCGCGGGATTGACCTGGGGAGCGAAGGGCCCCTGGAATCCCAACCAGTAGAGCATGCCGCGCAGCAGTCGGGAGAAACTGCTGAGGGGCACGAGCAGCTTGAGTGCGCAGATCGTCCCCGCAGCCAGCCCGGGGATTGGCCCGTCGGGCAGCTTGAGGTCCAGCACCCGGACCCGGTAGACCTGGCCAGCGAATCCGCCGCCCACAAAACGTTCGATCTTGAGGTGGGCGCGGCCCTGGCTTGGGGAGGATACTCCCGCAATATCGTAGTGGAGCTCGTCCCCGGGATCGTAGCGCCGACGCCGCAGGGGACGATGCAGCCTCTGCGCGGCAAAGGACGCCCTGAGGCGCGCCAAGGTGGGGAGGGAGTAGTCCAGGTCCCCGGCAATGTTATCGTTTGCGGTCGGCGTCATGATATCTGTGGGTGGTCCTTGAAAGAGCAGGTATTGTGATGTGTATAGCAGAGGCGGTGGGCGAAGTCAACGCCGGCGCCGGTTACAGATACTCGTCCTTTCCTGTTTTCCGGAGCTCCGCCACGATGTCCTTGACCCTCTGGTCCTGGTCCCTGCGGCAGACAAGGAGAGCATCCTCGGTCTCCACGATGATCAGGTTATCCACACCGATCAGGGCCGTGAGTTTGCCGGAGGCCGAGTAGGTGAGGCAGTTCCGGGAGTCGAGTGCAAGCCCCTGGCCCCTGATCGCATTCCCATCATCATCCTGGGGCCAGAATTCGGAGAGGGCCGACCAGGCCCCGACGTCCGACCAACCGAAGTCTCCCTCGCCCATCAGCACATCCTGAGACTGTTCCATCAGGGCATAGTCGATGGACGTGGAGGGGAGTTGCTTATAGACATCGGCGATCATGGCCCGGTCGCCGCTGTCCACGGCCGCGAGCATCGCCTCCCAGTGATCATGGAGCCCGGGAGCGAAGCGCTGGATCTGGCGGGCAAAAACCCGGGCCTGCCAGAGGAACATGCCGGAATTCCAGAAATAGTTGCCTGCATCACAGAATGTCCGGGCCGTTGCCACGTCCGGCTTTTCCTTGAACTCCCGGACGGGGTAAAAAGAGGAGCCTTCCCCGAATTCGCGGGGCGATTCCTGGGAGAAGCGGATGTAGCCGTACCCAGTGGCGGGGAAGGTCGGCGGGATCCCGAAGGTGATCAGCCGATCTTCGGCCGCTGCCGCCTCGGCCCCTGACTGCAGCCGTTCCCGGAACAGTTCCGCATCCCGGATGGAATGATCGGCGGGCAGCACAGCCAAAACCGCCTCCGGGTTCTCCAGATACAGTGCCGCGGTGGCCAACATCAGGCAGGGTGCCGTATTGCGGGCCTCGGGCTCGATGAGGAGGTTCTCATCCGGCGCATCCGGTATAAAACCGCGGAGTATCTCGGTCTGCGTATGGTCGGCGATCGTGTAGATGCGGGCTGGATCCAGGAGGGGAGACAGGCGGGACACGGTCTCCTCGATCATGGTCTTCTGACTTATGATGGGCAGGAACTGTTTTGGCCGCCGCTGCCGGCTCAAGGGCCAGAACCGGGTCCCGGTCCCCCCTGCCATAATCACTGCACGCAGATCCACGGTATCCTCCTCTTAGTCAGGGAGTCAGGCCCTTGATGGCCTCTTCGATGACTCCATCCACCTCGGCCCTCATGTCCGCGAGGTCCTCAGATGTGTCCGCTTCGAAACGCAGGACCAGGGCCCCCTGGGTGTTGGAGGCCCTGACCAGGGCCCATCCATGGGGAAAAGTGGCCCTCACCCCGTCGATGTCCACGATCGGGTAGCGGGCCGCGAGGGTATCCCGCACCCGGTCCACGATCTCGAACTTGACCTCATCGGAGGCGTAGATGCGGATCTCGGGCGTGATGAAGGTTTTAGGCAGGTCTGCCAGCCATTCCGAGAGTTTCTTGGGAGACCGGGAAAGGATCTCCAGGACACGCGCGGACGAATAGATGGCGTCGTCGAACCCGAAGAAGCGGTCGGCAAAAAAGATATGTCCGCTCATCTCACCCGCCAGCAGCGCGTTTTCCTCCCGGATCTTCTTCTTGATCAGGGAATGGCCCGTCTTCCACATGATGGGGCGTCCTCCCAGCTTGGCGATCTCGTCGTAGAGCTGCTTCGAGGCCTTGACCTCGGAGATGATGGCGGCCCCGGGATTGTTGGGAAGGATGTCCCTGACCAGGAGGATAAGCAGCTTGTCCCCCCATATGATCCCCCCCAGGTCATCGATGACGCCGATCCGGTCGCTGTCTCCGTCATATGCGATGCCCAGGTCGGCCCCGGTCTCCTTGACGGTCCGGATGAGATCCTCCAGCGCCTCGGGGAGGGTAGGGTCGGGGTGATGATTGGGGAATCGGCCGTCCATCTCACAGTAGAGGGGGATCACCTCACAGCCCAGCTCCCGGAAGATGGGGACCGCCGTCTCCCCCCCGGTGCCGTTGCCCGCATCGACCACGACCTTCAGGGGGCGCTCCAGGCGCACATTCTCTATCACATATCGGTGATACTCAGGGCCGATGTCGTATTCCCGGCGCTCGCCCCCCGGCTCGGAGACAAAGTCCCCCTGCTCGAGGATCTGGCGTATGTCCTGGATGTCCTGTCCGAAGAGGGCTTCGTGCCCGAGCATCAGCTTGAATCCGTTGTATTCGGGTGGATTGTGCGAGCCCGTGATCATGATGCCTGCCTCCTGGTCCTTGGTGAAGACGCAGAAATACAGCAGGGGTGTGGGGATGGTGCCCAAAGCCAGAACGCTGCAGCCCGTAGAGAGCAGCCCCTTGGTCAGCGCCGCTGCGAATTCGGGCGAACTAAGCCGGCAGTCCTGTCCTAAGGCGACCTGTTTCCTGCCGTGCTGCCGGATATAGGTCCCGATCCCTTTGCCCAGCAGCTCGACGGATTCCGGTGTCAGGTCCTCGCCCACGATGCCGCGTATGTCGTATTCTCTGAAGATCTTAGGTGTTAAGGACATTCCGATCCCTCCTCTCGATTTGACTAGACTTTTACCCCTGTCAGGCCACCCAGCTTTTCCTGGATCTCCGGCCATTTGTCCTGGGCCTCGAAGATGAATTCCAGGAACTCCCGCACGGCGCCCTCACCTCCTGCCAGCCGGCAGAGGTAGTGGCTGTGTTCCTTTACCCAGGGGTGTGCATCGGCCACGGCCGCTGCCAGGCCCGCGCGCTTGAGGACGGGCAGGTCCCCCAGGTCATCCCCGATGAAGGCGATCTCTGCATCGCTCAGTCCATGGCGGCCCAGGATCTCGTCCAGGACCTTTTGCTTGTCGAGAACGCCCTGGTGGACTTCCTGGATCCGGAGGCGCTCGGCACGGAAGGTCAGGGCCCGGCTCGTCTTGCCGGTGATGAGCCCGGTCTTGAATCCCGCCAGATGGGCCATGAGGATTCCCATGCCGTCCCGGACATGGTAGGTCTTGAGCTCCTCCCCGTCCGGCAGCACGGTCAGCGTCCCGTCTGTGAGTGTCCCGTCCACGTCCATGAGGATCATTTTCACGGCGCGGGCCCGGATCCGGTTGTCACTGTCCATCAGACCATCTCGGTGCGCCAGAGGTCATGCAGGTGGATGATCCCGGCTACCCTACCCTCGCTGGAAGAGACGACCAGGGACGTGATCTTGTGCTCTTCCATCACATTCAGAGCATAGGTGGCCAGCTCCTCCTGGCCCACGACCAGAGGTTCTTCGGTCATGCACTCTCCCGCAGTCAGCTTGAAGAGGGACTCCCCGAAATCCTGCAGCTTGCGGCGCAGATCACCGTCGGTGATGATCCCGACAAGTTTCTGCTCGCTGTCGACGATGCATGTCATGCCCAGCCTTTTATCAGACATCTCCTGCAGGACCACTGACATGGGGGCCTCTTTTTCGACCACCGGGATCTGGGGGCCTTTGTGCATGAGGTGCTTGATCTTGAGGAGCTTGCGGCCCAATGCTCCTCGAGGATGGAAGAAGGCGAAGTCCTGCTCCGTGAAGCCTTTGACCTCCATCAGGGCCACAGCCAGGGCGTCCCCCATGGCCAGGGCCGCGGTTGTGCTGGCTGTGGGAACCATCCCCCCGGGTTCGGCCTCTTTTTCCACGCGTGCCTCGAGGACGATGTCGCTGTACTGGGCGAGCTTGGACTTCTGGTTGCCCGTGATCCCGATGAGCTGGATCCCGATGCGCTTGACAAAGTCGAGCAGCCCCACCATCTCCCGTGTGTCCCCGCTGTAGGAGATGGCGATCATGATATCCTTCTTGACGATCATGCCCAGGTCGCCGTGGCCGGCTTCTACGGGATGGACAAATATGGAGGGCGTGCCGCAGCTGGCCAGTGTGGCGGCGATCTTGCGGGCCACCAGGCCGGATTTGCCGATCCCGGTGACGATCACGCGGGACTGCGCCTCGGCGAGGATTCGAACGGCCTGGACAAAGTTGTCGTCCAGCCGCGCGGCCACGTATTTGAGGGCCTCGGCCTCGATGTCGAGGACCCGCTTCCCCGCAATCAGGATCTCGTCGTTGGTTAAGGACATCCAATTTCTCCTATTCAGCAGCCCTTGCGGAAGACCGCGCGCCTCACCTTGCGCAGCATGGCCAGCAAGTCTGGCAAATCATTTATAATCAATGAGTTGGCGCTATCCGACAGGGCCTTAGAGGGACGGTCATGTACCTCCAGGAACAGCCCGTCGGCGCCGACCGCGATGGCTGCCCGGGCCACATGCGGGATGAACTCGGCATCCCCGCCGGAGGCCGTTCCCAGGCCTCCCGGGCGCTGGACGCTGTGTGATGCATCGACACAGACAGGGAAGCCCCACTCCTTCATGATCGGGACGGACCGCACATCGAAGACGAGGTTGTTGTATCCGAAGGATGTGCCGCGCTCCGTGAGGATGATGTTCTCATTGCCCTGACTCAGGACCTTGTCCACGGCGTTCTTCATTTCTTCGGGCGCCAGGAACTGCCCTTTCTTGATGTTGATCGGCTTGCCGGTGGCTGCCGCGGCCAGCAGCAGGTCGGTCTGCCGGCAGAGGAAGGCCGGGATCTGGATGACATCCAGGACCTCGGCCGCCCTTTCCACCTGACCGGGCTCGTGGACATCTGAGAGGACCGGGACCTTCAGCTCTTGCCTGATCTGGCCCAGTATCTTGAGTCCCTCCTCAAGCCCGGGGCCCCGATAGGAATCGATCGAGGAGCGGTTGGCCTTGTCGTAAGAGGCCTTGAATATGAACGGGACCGATGCGGCGTCACAGATCTGCTTGAGTTCCCCGGCCAGGGCAAAGGCGTGCTCCTCGCTCTCGATGACGCACGGGCCTGCGATCAGGAAAAAAGTCTGGAATCCGCCGATGCAAAGATCAGGCGTTATCCCGATCTCTCTGGGTACGATGGACATAGCTCGCTCCTATGAAGGATCTGAAGATCGGATGGGGCTGCAGGGGACGGGACTTAAACTCAGGATGGAACTGGCAGCCGAAGAACCAGGGATGCCCCGCAAGCTCGATGGTCTCGACCAGCCTGTGTTCCGGATTCTTCCCGGATATAACGAGTCCCGCCTCGGCAAGCCTCTGCTCGAATTCCGGGTTGAATTCGAAGCGGTGACGGTGACGCTCGTTGATGCTGAGCCTCCCGTAGATGCGGTGGGCCAGAGTCCCTTTCTCGATGCGGCAAGGATACTGCCCCAGGCGCATGGTCCCTCCCAGGTCGGTGATGCCCTTGAGCTCCCGCCATTTGAAGAAGATCTTGTGCGGCGTGTTCTTGTCGAACTCCGTGCTGTTTGCGCCTTTTAAGCCCGCGACGTTGCGGGCGTATTCGATGGTGGCGCACTGCATCCCCAGGCAGATCCCGAAAAACGGGATCTCCTGTGTGCGGCCATAGTTGACAGCCTGGATCTTTCCCTCGATGCCTCTGACCCCGAATCCGCCCGGGACAAGGATACCATCCGCGTCCTTGAGCACGGCTTTGGCTCCTCTCTTTTCGATCTCCTGGGCCTCCACCCAGGCGAAATTGACCTTGAGGCTGTGTGCGGTGCCGGCATGGATCAGGGCCTGGTTGAGGCTTATGTAGGAGTCCTGCAGCCCGGTGTACTTGCCCACCAGGGCGATGGTGACCTCATCCCGGGGGGCCTTCATCCGCTTGACCATGCGCTTCCACTGAGTCAGCTTCCGTGAGTTCACGGGGAGGTTGAGCCGCTTGAGCACGATCGTGTCCAGGTTCTCCTGGGCGAAGATCAAGGGGATCTCGTAGATGTTGTCCACATCCTGGGCGGAGATCACCGCTTCCAGGGGGACGTTTGTGAAGAGGGAGATCTTGGACTTGAGCCCCTTGTCCACGGAACGGTCCGAACGACAGAGGATGATGTCCGGCTGGATACCGATGGAGCGCAGCTCCTTGACGCTGTGCTGAGTGGGCTTGGTCTTGAGCTCCCCAGAGGTCTTCATGAACGGGACCAGTGTCAGGTGTATGAACAGCGTGTTTTCGGTCCCCAGCTCCAACCGCATCTGTCGAGTGGCTTCCAGGAAGGGCAGGCCCTCGATGTCGCCCACGGTGCCGCCGATCTCGATGATGACGATGTCGTTTTCCTCGGAGGCGGCCCGGAAGGCGGCCTTGATCTCGTCTGTCAGATGGGGGATGACCTGCACGGTCTTTCCCAGGTATCCACCTTCACGCTCCTTCTTCAGGACCGACTCATAGATCTTGCCCGCGGTCCAGTTGTGGGCCTGAGAAGTGCGGGTGGAGGTAAAGCGTTCGTAGTGGCCGAGATCGAGGTCGGTCTCTGCCCCATCGTCCGTCACATAGACCTCACCGTGCTGGAAGGGACTCATGGTCCCCGGGTCGATGTTGAGATAGGGATCGAATTTTTTGATGGTGATCTTGTAGCCATGGCTCTCGAGGAGCCGGCCGATCGACGCTGCGGCGATCCCCTTGCCCAGCGCGGACAGCACGCCGCCCGTCACGAAGATGTACTTGGTCGTCGGAGTCATCATTCTATTTGTTATCCGCTTTCTCTCAATCGTTCTTCGACCTTGATTATATCCTCCGGCGTATCCACACTCAAGGAGGAATGCTGAGTTTCCAGCACCTTGATCCGGAATCCATGTTCCAGGGCCCGGAGCTGCTCCAGTTTCTCGACCTCCTCGAGCCTGGATGCCGGAAGTCCAGCGAACGTCTGTAAAAATTCTTTCTGATATCCATAGATCCCGATGTGCTCATAGAAATATTCCCTGGCCTGGTGCGGCAGGGGGGAGCGCGAGAAATACAGAGCGAATCCCTCGGCATCTCTCACCAGCTTGACGACATTGGGATCGGCGATCCGGGAAAGGTCGGCTTCGCGGCGGGCCAGGGTTGCCATAGGCACGGATTCGTCCTGGAGGGCCTCTATCAGGGCATCGATGGCCTCCCCCCTCACCAGGGGCTCGTCCCCCTGGATGTTAATCACGATGGGGAGGTCATGCCGGGCCGCAGCCTCGGCCGCACGTTCCGTGCCAGAGGTGTGGTCCGGAGAGGTCAGGCAGGCCTCGGCGCCGAATGCGCGTGCCGCCTTCAGGATCCGCTCGTCATCCGTGGCCACGACCAGCCGCTTGAGGCGTGTGGCCCGGCGTGCTCCTTCATAGACCCACTGCAGCATGGGCCGCCCCAAAATAGGGGCCAGGGGCTTCCCTGGGAACCGCTGAGCGCTGAAGCGGGCCGGGATGACCCCCAGGGCCTCCCTCAAGCCTCCGTCCTTGGTCCGGGGATCTGAGGGACCTCCGGCTTTTTGGCCGGCTCTGACTGAGGCATTTTGTCCGTGGTTTGACAGTTGGCCTCCAGGAAGGCTCCCTCTTCGATGACGAGTTTGGGGGATATGATCGTGCCAGTGACTCGCCCCGAGGAGTGGATCTCCACCTTGCTGCGGGCATGGAGGCTGCCCTTGAGTTGACCGTCGATGATGGCGTGGCCGATCTCGACATCCGCCTCAACTTTTCCGTTCGGGCCGACGATCAGGATGGAATCGGACTTGATCGTGCCCTTGAAATGCCCGTCCACACGGAAGGATCCCTTGAAGTTCAGGTCTCCCTTGAAGTGTGTGTCCTTGTCGAAAAATCCTGTAATCTTTGTATCGTCCATTTCTCTCCTCTTTTCCTTCATGAGTTGGCTCCTTTGAGGGTCTCATAGATGCGGTTGAGATCGTCCAGCGAGAAATAGTGGATCCGGATCACTCCTTTCTCTGGTTTGCCGGCGATCGAGACCTTTGTGCCAAGGATTTTTAAGAGCTCCTCCTGGACCGCATGGAGGTCTGGATCCAGGGCGGGGCCACCCTTCTCGAGCGGGGCGGCCTTCAGCTTCTGTATGAGCTTCTCCACGTTCCGGACCGACAGCCCCTTGTTCACGACCTGGCGGGCGCACTGCAGCTGTATCTCCGGATCTTCCAGGGTGATCAGGGCCCGCGCATGGCCCATGGAGAGGCCTTCAGTTATGATCATCTCCTTGATCTCCGGTGGGAGCTTCAGCAGCCGCATGTAGTTGGTCACCGAGGTCCGGTCCTTGCCCACCTTATCCGCGATCTGCTGTTGGGTCAGCATCAGGTCGTCTGACATCTTCTGATAGGCCTCGGCGATCTCCACGGGATTGAGGTCCTCCCGCTGCAGGTTCTCGATCAGGGAGGCCTCGAACTGCTGGACCTCCGATAAATTCCGGATGAGGACGGGAACCTTGGTGAGGCCCGCCTGCTGGGCCGCGCGCCAGCGCCGTTCCCCCACGATGATCTTGTAGTGGTTTTCCTCGGGCACCACGACGATCGGCTGGAGGATCCCCGTCTCCCGGAGGGAAAGGGCCAGTTCCTGCAGTGCCTTGGGATCGAAGTGGGACCGGGGTTGGGCGGGATTGGGCTTGAGCCGCTCTATGTCCAGCTCTGCGAAGCGTTCTTCCTTGAGGATCCCGTAGTCTTCGGGCAGGAAGGCTTCCAGTCCTTTGCCTAGTGCTTTTTTTTTCATCGTTGCAGCAGCTCCGTTGCGAGGTTGAGGTACGCCTGGGCGCCCTTGGATCGGATGTCATAGAGCAGGGCGGGCTTGCCGAAACTGGGCGCCTCGGCCAGCCTGACGGTACGGGGCACGACGACCTCGAACACGATCCCGCTCAGGGAATTTCTGATCTCCTCGGCCACCTGCTTTGCCAGGTTGGTCCGGTCGTCGTACATGGTCAGCACGATCCCCTCGATAACCAGGGAAGGATTCAAGTAGGATCGTACTTTGTCCAGCGTGGTGAACAGGTCCGGCATGCCCTCCATGCAGAAGAATTCGGTCTGGACCGGAATGAGGATGGAATCGGCAGCCGTCAGGGCATTTATCGTGAGATAACCCAGAGACGGGGGGCAGTCGATGAGGATGTAGTGGAACTTGGAGCGAATGCCCTCGAGGATCTCTTTCAGGCGGGTTTCTCTGGATTCCAGGTCGTGAGCCTCGGCTTCGAAGCCCGCCAGCTCACGGGAGCTGGCACAGACGTAGAAGTTGTCCAGCTCGGTGGGCTGGATGAGACCCATGAGGGGCTGGCCGTTCATGAGTGCGGAGTAAATCCCCTTCCCTGGGGCCTTTTCCAACCCCAGGCCTGCCGTGGCCATGCCCTGCGGATCGAAATCGACCAACAGAACCCGTTTGTTGTTCAAGGCCAGGGAGGCCCCCAGGTTAACGGCCGTGGTGGTCTTGCCCACGCCGCCCTTCTGGTTGGCTACAGCGATGATCCTGTTCATTATGCAAGCTTTTTCCGATGTTCCACGTGAAACAAACACCGTGTTAGTCGTTCAAGTCTATATTTGTACCATAGTTCAGGGCTGATTTGTACCGTGTATTTGCTTTTTCTCCGAGGCGGACGGCTTGGAAAGCAGCTTGAGATAGATGTGGAGGTTGATCAGGGCGGCCGGCGTCATCCCAGGGACCCGCTTCGCCTCTCCCAGGGTGGAGGGGGCGGTTTTCTCCAGTTTTTCGACGACTTCCGAGGTCAGGCCCGGGACTTTTTTAAAGTTCAGACGGGGCGGGATCTTTACGCCGTCGACCTTGGCGATCCTTGCGATCTCCTTGGCCTGCTTCTTGAGGTATCCCTCGTATTTGACCTCGGATTCGATATGGCGGACCTCTTCGTCGGTTGGCTCCAGGGGAAGGGGCGCCAGTTTGGATATGGATGCGAGTGAAATCCCCGGCTTCTTGAGCCGCTCCTTGAGCGCGACCTTCCCGCCCTTTTCATCCGGGCCGGCCTTTTCTGTCTCGAGAAACGCCATCACTTTCTGTGTCCTCTCCTGCTTCCGGCGGAATTCCTCATACTCCTCTTGACCTATAAGCCCGAGACGATGCCCGTATTCCGTCAACCTCCGGTCGGCATTGTCGATCCTCAGCTGCAGCCGGTATTCGGCCCGGGATGTGAACAGCCGATAGGGCTCTTCCACGCCCTTCGTGATCAGGTCATCGATCATGACGCCGATGTAGGCCTCATGCCGCCCAAGGGCCAGGGGGGGCAGGTTCTTGTGTTTGAGCCCTGCATTGATACCGGCCATAAGCCCCTGCGCGGCGGCCTCCTCATACCCGGAGGTGCCGTTGATCTGTCCGGCCAGATAGAGGCCCCTGATACTCCGGGTTTCGAGCGTGGACTGCAGCCCCGTGGGGAGCACGGCATCGTATTCGATGGCGTAGGCGGGCCGGAGGATCCGGGCGTCCTCCAGGCCTGGGATCGTCTTGAGCATCGCTTTCTGGGCCTCCAGGGGCAGGGATGAGGAGATGCCGTTGACGTAGACCTCCTCGGTTTCCAGGCCCTCGGGCTCCAGAAAGATCTGGTGCCGCTTGTGATGGGGGAACTGCACGACCTTGACCTCGATCGAGGGGCAGTAGCGCGGTCCGACTCCTGATATCCGGCCCCCGTAGAGTGCGGATCTCTCCAGGTTGTCCCTTATGACTGCGTGGGTTTGGGGAGTGGTGTATCCAACATGGCTTACAACACGGTTTTCCAGGCGGGTTTTGGTACGGAAGGAGAATGGGACCGGCACTTCGTCACCTGGCTGGGGCGAAAATTGTGTCCAATCGATGGTTTCGCGGTGCAGGCGCATGGGCGTGCCCGTCTTGAGCCGGAACACAGGCATCTTGAGCTCCTGCAGTTGGGCGGCCAGATGCGTTGAAGCGGGCTCGTCGGCCCGTCCTGCCGCGTAGCTCTCCAATCCGATGTGGATCAGTCCGTTCAGGAAGGTGCCCGGAGTGAGGACTACGGATTCGGCGTGGATGCGGAGGCCGTCCAGGAGCTCCACCCCGGTGGCCCTCCCGTCTTCGAGCAGCAGACGGGCCACGGTCCCCTCGATCAGCATGAGATCCCGAGCCTGCTCCAGCCGGAGGCGTACGGCCCTGCGGTATCGGGCCTTGTCCGATTGGGCCCTGGGGGCCTGCACGGCACCGCCCCGGCTGCGGTTGAGGAGGCGGAACTGGATCCCGGTCTCGTCCGCGACCAGGCCCATGATGCCTCCCAGGGCATCGATCTCCCGGACCAGGTGGCCCTTGGCCAGGCCCCCGATGGCCGGATTGCATGACATCTGGGCGATGTTCTCGAGAGAGATCGTGATCAGGCCGGTGCTGAGGCCCATGCGGCTGGTGGCGTGAGCCGCCTCGCAGCCCGCATGTCCGGCCCCGATGACCAGGACGTCGAAGCTGGATTCTCCGCTCATGGTCGTCTATTTCCCTACACAGAATCGGCCGAAGATATCATCCAGGATGTCGTCAGCGCGGATCTCACCGGTCAGCTCCCCGATCAGGGAGAGGGCCGGGCGTATCTCCTCGGCCAGGAGCTCCTCGGAGTGCCCCTCCTCCAGGACCCTCATGGCGGAGGCGAGAGCGTCCCGGATCTCTTCGAGGATCAGCTTCTGACGGAGGTGCAGGATGACCTCTTCTCCCTCGATATTACCGTCGGGCACGAATAGGCCGTGGATCTTCTGCTTGAGCTCCGTGAGGTGGGTTCCCTTCAAAGCCGAGATCTCCAACTGGGGCAGGCCTCCGGCGGCTTCCGTGATCCTTTCGGCCCCGATCTTGCGGGGCAGGTCGATCTTGTTCAAGAGGATGAGTGTCTTCTTGTCCCTGAATTTCCGGATCAGGGCCAGGTCGTCCCGGTTCTCGGCACGGGAGGCATCGAGGAGCAGCAGGATGCCGTCGGCTCGGGTGGCCAGCTCCTTGCCTCTCCGGATGCCCTCCTTTTCGACAGGCTCTGCTGCAGCATCCAGGCCGGCTGTGTCCACCAGCGTGAATACGGAGTCCTCGATCATCATCTGTTCGCGGATGTAGTCGCGGGTGGTTCCGGGGAAGGGCGTGACGATGGACCGATCGTGATCCAGGAGCAGGTTGAAGAGCGTGGATTTTCCGGAATTCGTGCGCCCCGTGACCGCCAGAACGATCCCCTCACGAAAGGCCTTGCCCAGGTCATAGCTCTGGACGAGCCCGGAGACGGCTTCCAGCGACTTCCGGAGCGTACGTGTGATGACCTTGGGCGATATGCGAAGCCCCTCGTCCGGGAACTCGATACCGGCCTCAACCTGGGACAGGAGGTGGATGATGCGCCCCCGCAGCTCGTCGATGCGGCGGGACAGGCTGCCGTCCAGCTGTCGGCAGGATATCTTGGCCTGGTTCAGGGAGGACGCCTGGATCAGGTCGTTGACGGCTTCGGCCTGGAGGATGTCGATCCGTCCCCCGACGAGGCCCCTGAGGGTGAACTCTCCCGGATGGGCATGGCGAGCCCCGGCGGCGATGCCGAGCCTCACGATCTCTTTCAGGAGGACCGGGCTGCCATGTGTGCTCAGCTCTACCACGTCCTCGGTGGTATAGGAACGGGGGGACGGGTAAAAGGTGAGCATGGCCTCTTCGAAAGGTTCCCCTGTCTCCGGATCGAAGATATGCCCCAGGATCGGCTGTCGAGCGGGGGTCTTGTGGCGGCGGGTCCTGGGTTTGAAGATCTCCAGCGTGATCTCGAGCGCCCGGACGCCGCTCAAGCGGACCACTCCAAGGCCCCCGTAGCCCAACGGCGTGGAGACGGCGATGATGGTGTCTTCGAGCATCCCTCTCTCGACCTGCTGTCGAAACAATGTAAGCTATTGATAATAAAATAAATATGACAGAGGGCCGGCTGTCCTGATACGGACAGGGGCCTCAGGAATAGGATCTCTGCTTAGGGCGTCCTTTGCTGGGATAGACCTTGACCTTTTTGAGGAATCCCTCGCCGATGCTCTCTGTGGAAATGCCCTGGATCTGGTTGACGGTGATGTGGACCAGGCGGCGTTCGTAGGGATTCATGGGATCCAGCGTCTCTTTCCGGCCGGACTCGCGCACCCGTTTCGCCACATTCTGGACATAGTCTTTGAGCTCTCGTTCCTTGCGCCTGCGGAAGAAATCGCAGTCGGTCTGGACCTTCTGGGGAGACACCTTGTTCAGGATGTGCTGGAAAGCCAGGAGCAGGGCTCCGTCTTTCTGGAGGAGGAGGCCCTTGTCTCGGCCTTCGAATATGATGAATAGGATGTCATGGTTCTTTTTGGTGTGATACTTGAGATCCAGGGGATACTGCTTCAGAAGCTCATCCAGGAACTTGGTGGCGGGTTCTGAATCCTTGGTGGTCTTGGGCCAGGCCCGGATCACGATCTCCTTGGTCTTGATGCCAAAGAGCTTGGTCTTTTCTGCGACGATCTCATAGTTGAACTGGGTCCTGGTGATCTTCAGGACGTGTTCGGCCAGGCTGATGACATCTTCCAGGTTGCGGCCCTTAAATTCCTGTTTATCGTCATTTTTTTCTTGGTTTTCCATGGGTTTCCTTCTTTTTCTTGTGCATGAAACGGTTCATGATGTACTGCTGCCCGATCTGAAGCACGTTGTTGGTCAGCCAGTACAGGACCAGCCCGCTCGGGAAGCTGATAAAGAAGATGGTCATGATGACCGGCATGATGAGCATCATGCGCTGCTGAGTGGCATCCCCCGAGGTGGGCGTCATCTTCTGGCTGATGAACTGCGTGATTCCCATCAGGACGGGGATGACGTAGTACGGATCTTTCACCGACAGGTCCCCTATCCACAGGATCCAGGGGCTGTGGCGGAACTCCACGGCCACGCGCAGCAGCTGGAAGAACCCCCAGAAGATGGGGAGCTGGATGAGCATGGGAAGGCACCCACCCGCGGGGTTGACCCCTTCCTGCTTGTATATACGCATGGTCTCTTCGTTGAGCTTGCGCCTCTGTTCGATGTCCTTCTTGGCCTTCTTGTACTTGTTGCGCACGGCCTTGATCTTGGGCTGCAGCTCCTGCATCTTGGACATGGACTTCGTGCTCTGGTAGGTCAGGGGGAAGAAGAGGATCTTGATGGCGATGGTAAGGATCACGATGCTCCAGCCCCAGTTGGGGATCGTGTTGTAGATCGCCTTGATGGCGACGTACAGGATCTCCGTGATGAAGCCGAAAATGCCGAAGCGGATCGCCCGCTTGGTCTCGTGGCCCAGGTCGGAGAGCTGGTCGTACTGTTTTGGGCCGAGGTAGACCTTCTGGACTGCGCTGACATTGAGGAAGTGAAAAGCCTGGGTCTCACCGACCATCTCGCGGGAAAATAGGGCGCTGCTGGTCCCGGGCGTGCCGATGAGCATGGCCATGAAGTACTGATCGTCGTAGGAGGCCCAGTTCACGAAATTGTAGGCGCTCTCTTCGGGCTTGTATTTCGTCCCCTCGTAGTGCCTGAGCACCTTGGCCCCCGAATAGACGGAGATGCCGGGGTTACTGCCCATGCGGCCGCCCTGGGTAGCGGTGAGGTTCCCGAATCCGGGCCCCCACACCACGTAGGATTCCTGTTCCTGGCCGTCCTTCCAGAGATTGACCTCGAGGTCGAAGTCGTACCCTTCCCCGCGGAAGGACATGATCTTCTCGACGCGGTTGCCCCGCTCGTCCGCGTATTCGAAGCGGAGCTCCTTGGCTTCTCCGGCTATAAGCTCTAAGCTCTGGCGCGAGGGCAGGAACAATGCCTGGCTGAGGAGGGCGTCGAGCTCGGGATCTCCGGTCCGCAGCGAAAGGGGATACTGCCCGATCTCCCCGGATGCAGAGGCGACGAGCTCCAGGTCTTCTCCGTTATCGCCCGTGTGCTGCTTGAGACGCCAGCTGGTAAGCACCGCTCCTCGGGTGTTCCAGGTAGCCCGGTAGAAGGGCGTGTCGATCCTGATCTCCTGTTCCTTTTCTCCGGAAACAGGCTCAACCGGGGAGTCGAGGCGCTTCGCATCGGGCTTGAGGGTGTCCTCTGTCTCAGGTTCGAGTCCTTCCGCCGCTTTCTGAGCCCGCTCGAGAGCCGTCGGAGGCAGGGATTCTGGCGCCTGCTGCGATGCGACCGGCTGGCCCTCGATCGGCGGGGGAGAGGGCTCCTCTTTGTTCACGAAGATGAACTGCCAGCCCAGCAGTACTACAAGCGATAAAACAATAGCGATAACTAGCCGTTTTTCCATCTATTCGTCCTTTAGGGCACAGGGTCGATTCCGCCGGGGTGCAGGGGATGGCACTTGCAGAGCCTCTTGGTCCCCAGAAAGACGCCCCGGAGAAGGCCGTGCTTCTGGATTGCCTGATGTGTATAGTCCGAGCAGGAGGGGAAGAAGCGGCAGTGGTTTCCCAACAAAGGGGACAAAAGCTTCTTATAGCCCTTGATCAGGGTCAATGCTATTTTCTTCATACAGCTCGACTTTTCTTGTTCAGGAACTGAATGGCCTTCTTGTACTCGTCAAAGATCTCATTCCAGGTCGAATCCGGCATGCCCGGCTTCGCGATCATGACCAGATCGAAGGAAGTTTCCAGCAGGTCCTTGTTCCGCCTGAAGAGGGCCCTCATCCACCTCTTTACCTTGCTCCTCTTGACGGCGTTGCCGACTTTTTTGCTGGCGACCGCCGCCATGCGAGAGTAATTCAGGTCATTGGTGAGATAGACGAGATTGAAATATCTTCCTCTGAAGCGACTTCCCTTCTCATATATCCGGGTGAAGTCGCTCTGTTTTCTTATCCTCTCTTGAGGCCGGAGGGATTCGGTCATCAGACGGCAAGTTTTTTTCTGCCTTTCTGACGCCTGTTCTTTATGACCTGCTGGCCTCCCTTGGATCTCATTCGCACGAGAAAGCCGTGATTCTTTTTTCTTTTTCGGTTATTGGGTTGAAACGTTCTTTTCATCTTCCTAGCTCTACTTTCTAGCTCTACAACAGTCGTTGAGTTACGTATGGTAATAAACAAACCCTTATATGTCAAGGGTTTCCGTTGGGGATGGTACGCCGCGGAGGGTGATCGCTCAGGTAATTGTTTGCTTCCCGCGAAAATTTAGTTTATAATGACAACTTCCTATGGATAGCTTTTCGATCGGCGATAAGGTCATCTACCCGAACCAGGGGATTGGGGTTGTCGAAGATATCCAGAAAGAGAAGTACTTCGGTCAGGAATTCCGCATCTATCATCTCAGGATCGTTGCCAACGACAGCAAGATCATGGTCCCGTCCTCGAATGCCGAGGAGATCGGGATCCGCAGGCTGATCTCCCTCGATACCATCGGTGAGGTCTATGACTTCATGCGTTCAGGGGCGGTCGAGGTCTCCATGAACTGGAAGGGCCGCTACAAAGAGCATGTCAACCTGATGAAGACCGGCTCCATCCTGGACATGGCGGTGGTACTCAAGAGCCTCTACTATCTGAACCTCGTAAAACCCCTTTCGTTCCGGGAAAAAAAGATGATGGAGAAGGCCAAGGAGCTTCTGGTCACGGAGATCTCTGAGGTGATGGATTCCACTTCCGAGGACATCGAGAGTAAACTCCTCGATGGGCTGTCGGATTGTTACAAGAATTTTTCCTCAAAAACGGAAGCCTGATCTTTCCTAGGATGCTACAGCCGACCCTGATCCCGTACTGTCTTTCTCTACCTTCTCGAACGGCCTCTTCCTGACAGGCACAGCCATGAAGCACAGCACGGCGAGAGTCATCGCAAGAAACAAGAAAGCCTTCTTCAACTACGAGATACTGGAGACCTTCGAAGCGGGGATCGTCCTCCAGGGAAGTGAAGTCAAGTCGATCCGAGATGGGCGGGTCAGCCTGAAGGAGAGCTACGCAGAGGTCCGCGAGGGAGAGGTCTTCCTGTTGAGCTGTCACATCAGCCCGTATCCCCCAGCCAACCGCCTCAACCACGAGCCGCTTCGTGTGCGCAAACTGCTTCTCCACAGACGCGAGATCAAGCGCCTGTTGGGGAAGATCAAGGAGAAGGGCTTGACCCTGGTGCCCACGCAGATCACCATCTTGCCCAACAACCGTGTCAAGGTGGAACTGGGCCTGGCTCGCGGGAAGCGGACACATCAGAAACGCGAGGTCATCCGAGAGCGTGACCGCGACCGCGAGATGCAGGCCGAGCTCAAGCGCTTTCGCTAGCAGGATCGGTGCCGTAGTTAAATAAATCGAAAGAATCGGATAGAACCATGGCAAACATCAAGAAGAAAAAGGGCATAATCGGGATCCTGACCGGAGGGGGAGACGTCCCGGGACTGAATCCCGCCATACGAGCGATCACGATCCGGGCCCTGCGTGAGGGCTACAAAGTGATCGGCATCCGCCGGGGATGGGCCGGCCTGACTGAGATGATCCGGGACAAGGAGGCGCCCCACGAGGGCTCCTATCGGGTCCTGACCGAAGAGAACGTGAACAAGGTGGGCCGCACAGGGGGGACATTCCTCCACACATCGCGGACGCGCCCCAGCCACGTTCCCAAGATCAATGTCCCGGATCACCTGAGGAGCACTTACCCGGAAGACTACAATGACCTTACACCGGAGGTGCTGAAGAACCTGGACTACCTGGGTATCGACACGCTCATTCCCATCGGGGGCGATGACACACTGAGCTACGGGGCCCGGCTGCACGAGGAAGGTGTTCGCGTGATCGCGGTCCCCAAGACCATGGACAACGATGTGCCGGGCACGGACTACTGCATCGGATTCAGCACCTGTATAACCCGGACCATCAGCATGACCCATGCTCTGCGCACCACGGCCGGCTCACATGAGCGCTTCCTGGTCATCGAGGTGTTTGGCCGCTATGCTGGCTTCACAGCACTCCTGCCCACCATGGCGGGCGCGGCCAGCCGCTGTGTGATCCCCGAGTTTAAGTTCGACATCACGAAGCTCTGTGAACTGCTGGCCGCCGACAGGGAGACCAATCCCAGCAGCTATTCCGTAGTACTGGTCTCAGAGGGCGCCATGTTCGAAGGCGGAGAGATGGTGTTCAAAGAGCATGAAAAAGACATGTATGGACACAAGAAACTGGGAGGCATCGGCGACCTGGTGTCGAAACAGCTCAAGGAGCTCTCTCCCCGCTTCAACCAGGGGAGGCAGATCAATGTCATCAACCAGCGTCTGAGCTATATGGTCCGGTGTGGCGATCCGGATGCCATCGATTCCGTGGTCCCCATGGCCTTCGGCAACCTCGCCCTGGACCTCATTATGGAGGGGAAGGCCGGACGGATGGTCTGCCTGCGCCACGGACAGTACGACAACGTCCCCATCGGTGTCGTGACCAGCAGGAAGAAGATCGTGGACGTAGCTAAATACTATAATACCGAGCGCCTGAGGCCATACTACAAGAGCTTCAACCACAAGCCGCTCTTCATCATGACATCGGATTACTGATCACCTGAGGAGGCTTCAGTCCGGGGATCAGAAGATGCGATTGTTCAAATCCACCAGCCAGCGGTGCAGGCCTGCGAGGGGCGCGAAACGTTCCATACAGTAGTCGAGCAGCCGCTCAGAGTACAGTTCCTCCGGTATGGGGGCCTCGATCCCGGCGTAGAGGCCGTTGTGGAGCAGCAGCTCTGCATTGGGGTGGGAGGAATCGAATCCCGGGGGGATGCGCTTGTAGTGTTTCCCGCCCAGAGTGTATCCCTCCATTTCTTCAATATGACTCAGGATGTCGGTCAGTTCGGCTCCGTATTCCGGATCCACCACGGCGCTCCGGTAATGCTCCAGTGCTTTTCGGGGGAACATGTAGAAACCCATCCCCAGCATCAGGTTGGGGGGCTCGAGATGGAAGTAGAAGCCGGGACACTCCATGCGCGGACGGATGCCCTCCCAGAGGTAGATCCCCAGATGAGTTTTATAGGGGGATTTGTCGCTGCTGAAGCGTGTATCCCGGTAGATGCGGAATATGGATCGGTTGGGTTTGGGCACGGCGATGATGCCCGGGGCGATCTCCTTGAGGCGTTCGCCCAGGTCGGTCACGAGGGCCTGTGCGGGACCTATCACCTGGCCGGTATATATGTCTTTGTGGGCATTGAACCATTCCCGGTTGTTGTGTTTCTTGAGGTCCTTGAGGAACTTTACCGTGTCCCGGGAGAATCCATGAAAAGTTTGATCTATCGTCATGTTACCCTCCGAATTTTCATCTGATATCGCCTTGTCTTACCGGGCCGGGAGTAGACCGCGGCTCATCGCCTGTGTGCGGGGATAGAGAAGCCGGTTCGGCGGGAGCGGAGGGATCTCGAGGCCTCGAGGCAGATCATAGGAAAGGTCGGCACATACCACCTCAACATCTCCTTCTCCTTCCGCCTCCAGGTGCAGCTGGAGCCCTCTCTCCGGCAGCGCGTAGAGGTAGAGCAGCAGCCGGTGCGGCCTTCCTGCGTCGGAGGCCTGTTCTCCCCGACTGGTGGAGAAGAGTTTCTCTCCCCCCGGCCCGATCTCCAGAGTAAATGGATCGCCGGCAGCCAACAGGACTCCCATGAGCGGCGCTCCGCGGGGCGAAAACACCCGGATCTGCGCCCGAGTGTTTCCTTCTTCCCTGGATACGGAAGCGAATACGAGCCTGGGTGCAGCTACATCGATCCTTGAGGCCGGGCTCTTCAAGACGGCTCCTCTCAAGGGAGATGGCGCCTCAAAGATCCCTTCCTGGGTGCTCCCCAGGACAGCCTCGGCCCAGGCCGTTCGCTCGAATACCCCGAGGAAGGCCGATCCCCCGTCACGCTCGTAGATCACGTGCTGGGGCAGGGGCCGTGAGTCGTGGGGCAGGACGAAGAGGCCGAAGCCGATCGCTCCCAGGGCAGCGATCAGGGAAACCGCGCCTGTTATCCAGAGGAACTTCTCCCGGTAGCCGGCCAGGGCAGGGATCAGCAGCCCCAGCATGAGCCCCGGGATGACAACTGCCAGGGGCATCAAGCGAAAGGCGGTATTGAAGGCGACATAGATCATGCTGAGCTGGATCAGTGCCGGCAGCGCCAGAATCCCCATCAGGAATACCTGGGCTCCGGACACCTCATCCGGATCGCCATAGGACAGGATCAGCCAGAGAGAGATCACGGCAAACAGGAGCGGCCAGGTCGCCATGAAGCTGGCCTGGGGAAGGAACAGGGCTGCGGCTGCGGCTCCCAGGGCCCACCAGATCAGTGCGCCAGCGGCCAGAGAAGGCGTGTCCTCCCATTTTCGGGCCCAGGCAAAGATCAACATGAACAGAAAGAGGGTGATGCAGAACAGCGCGATGAGAAAGACATGCCGGAAATCCGGATACTGAGAGATCGTTTGATAGGCGTCATCGAATCTGGCGCGCAGTATCCTCTCGAGGAGGAAGGACGCGCCGAAGGCGGCAGCACAGCTCAGGCCCAGGCCTGCGAATCCCAGCAGGATCCCCCTGGCAGCCAGGTGACGCTTCCAGAATCCTACCATCATCGTCAAGACAAAAAGCCCCAGGGCCAGGCCGGTGAGGGGCCAGACCCATGTGATCGGGTAGGAGATCAGCCAGGGGCGCCAGAGATTGAAGTAGACGGCATCCCCTGAAGGCTGGGAATCCAGGGAGAGGTCCCGAAGGCGGTTCACGAGCTGCAGGACGCCGGAGCCGTGGTGGTACAGCGTGTCGTCATCCAGGTGCCATAGGTTGTCCAGGGGCGTATGGTAGGACTGCCATCCGTCTATGTAGGCGAAATTCAGGCCTGCGAGCCCTGCGGATTTGGCAAGAGTGAAGTCCGAGTCATTGGGCATCAGCTGATAGATGGCATGAGTCAGGGAGTTCCCCACTGGAGCGGAGGCGCTGCGGGCGAATTCCCTGACCAACCAGGCGTTTTCGGGCCCTGTCTCATACATGAAGCTCATCCCTTGACTCCCCCGCGCCTCGAAGTTGAGCACTACGCCCACATCCTGAGCCCAAGTATGTCTCTCGAAGAATATCTGGGCACCGTACATGCCGATCTCTTCTCCGTCGGTGATGAGGGCGATGACATCATTCTTACCGGGTCCACTCACGGAAAGGATGCGCAGGATCTCCAGGATAGCGGCAACACCGGCGCTGTCATCGTTGGCGCCGGGGGCATCGGGAACCGAGTCGTAATGGGCCATGAGCAGGATCGCTCCGCTGCTGTCTTGACCGGGGATGCGCACCATCAGGTTTTCCAGCCATGCGATCCGGGCGTATCCATTCTCCCAGGAGGTGGTGCACATATCCCGCTGGATCACCGTGGTGAGCTCGAGCCGCTGGAACTCCGCGAGGATGTATTCTCTTACGCGCTTGTGTTCGGCGGTGCCCAGGGGATGAGGGGCCTGAGACATCTGTTCGATGTGGGCCCTCTCGTTCTCCACCGAGAACTGCTTGAGCGACAGCGCCTTAGGCATCCCTGGAGGGATGGTCAGCATCACGCCAAGGGTGATGCCCAGGCCGATCAGGATCCAGAGTATCCCGTACGAGATAGATTTGCTCATGTTTTGCCTCCCGGTCCAGAGGATATCCTCTGCAAACGACGATCAGATTCTTTCATGTCAGGCTTCATCCAGGGTGAGAATAAGGGGCGCATGATCCGAGGGAGTGGGGCTGCGCCGCTTGCGGGGCCAGAGGTCGACGCCGATATCGCTGATGCGCTCGAGCAGGGGAGCCGTAGCGAGGGCATAATCGATGCGCATGCCCTCGTCCTTCCAGATGGCACCTCCCATGTAGCCCCACCACGTATACTGTTGAGCTTCGGGAAAAAAGTGACGGTAGACATCCGTCAGGCCCCAACCGAGAAGGCTGGAAAATGCCTCCCTCTCTTCGGGCATGGTGCCTATGGTGTCGAACAATACCTCTGCAGAATACACATCCGAGTCATTGTGGGCGACATTGAAATCTCCCACCAAGAGTAGAGGATCTTCCGGGCTGTGGTTCTTTCCCAGGAAGCGGATGAGCCGATCATACCATCCGAGCTTGAAAACAAACTTGTCTTGACCCCGTTCTCCGCCATGGGGAACATACAGGTTGAACAGGGTGAAGTCTGAGGCCCGGGCTGAGATCGAGCGCTTCTGTTCGTCCCAGTCCGGGTCCTCGAATCCCCTCCTCACATCCTGCAGGCGGGCTTTGGAACAGATGCCGACACCGTTGTAGGCCTTCTGGCCGGACACGGCGCAGGTATAGCCGAGGTCTTCGAATTCCGCATGGGGGAACAGGGCATCCTCTGCCTTGAGCTCCTGCAGACACAGGACATCGATGTCCTGGTCCCTGTGGTCGAGCCACTGCAGGACCAGGTCTTTACGGGCCCGGATGGAGTTGACGTTGAAGGTGCAAATCTTCATCCTGCTCTCTCCTGGAAGGTCTATCCATTATAGCCGGAACCGGGCAAGAACGGAACCACTGCTTTGGGTGGAATAAGATGGCCTTGGCCGCGGGCCCCTCCAGCCGGATAAAATCGGGGCATGCCGAGGTCGATCAGGGAGAACCTGCGAATCGATGGGCCAGCTGTACAGCAGCGAGCATGCTGCGGGGATCCGCCGTTCCCTGCCCGGCGATATCGAAGGCCGTACCGTGGTCGGGCGAGGTGCGTACGAAGGGGAGCCCCAGGGTCACATTGACGCCGGTTTCGAATGCGATCAGCTTGAAGGCGACCAGGCCCTGGTCATGATACAGGGAGACCATCAGACGGTCGGGCCGGCCCAGGGCCATCCGTGGAGCGGTGTCGGGTGGATGCGGTCCGGAGACCGGAATCCCGGCATCCCGAACGGCCTGCAGTGCGGGGATGATCTCATCTGTCTCCTCCGCCCCTAGCAGCCCGTTCTCTCCGGCATGAGGATTCAGGCCGCAGACCAGGAGTTCGAGTCCCTCTCCCAGGATCGGCGAGGCATGTCGGTGCAGCCTGAGCAGGAATTCCTGCAGCGGCTGCGTCCTGATCCTCTCCAGCGCATCCCGGAGAGGGAGGTGATGCGTATACAGGGCCAGATTCAGTCTCTCGGAGAAGAATGACATGATGGCTCCCGGCCAGGACTGCTCCAGGAAATCGGTGTGTCCGGCCCAGGCGATGTCCGCCAGGCTCCAGGAATGTTTGGAGATCGGGGCTGTGACTACAGCCTGGAGAATGCCCCTGCGGGCCGCATCCACCGCGCTCTGCACACAGGAGAAGGAGGACCGGCCGTTATCAGCGGACGGCTTGCCTGTGACAAAGGCTTTCCGAGAAAGACCCGAGTCCTGGATCCGGCAGCGTTCGAGCGCGGATGACAATCCCAGCCGATCGGCCTCCCGCACGATCACGGAGCGTGGTCCGAACAGGGTGTAATCGGCATGCGGCAGGTGATCTGAGCCCAGTGATTTAAGCGTGACCTCCGGGCCAATGCCCCCCGGATCGCCGAGAGTGATGCCGATCCTCGGGCGCGTCATCCTTTGCTGTCAGTGTCCGTAGGTTCCGGCGCCTTCTCTGCTGCTGGTTGGTCCGGCTCGTGTTTGGATAGATATTTGATGCTGCTCTTGTAGATCAGCAGGTTGGACGCACCCTCCCGGTTGAGCTTGATGCAGTCGCGATCATACCATTCGACATAGCCCCGAACGGTTTCCCCATCATTGAGGGTGATTGCCATCCGGACTTTTTTATTCATCTGTTTGAGATAGTAGTAATTTTCCGCATGTGTTTCGTAGGAAGGCTGGGACTTCTTTTTCGAAGCGTCACGATCCCGGTCCCGGCCTCGATCTCGGCCTCGGTCGCGATCCCCGTCACGTTCCCGGACGGGTTTTTCCTTGTATTCAGAGAGATTGGGACGGATAAGTTTCCTGTTCATCTTATTTCTCCGCGGGTTTAGACTGTGTGAGAAATACCCTAACTTGGTTTTATTATAGCACTTGCGGCGATAAATATCAAATTTTCGCCTCCTGTGCTATGAGTGGAGGGCTCTTATTTGGCGAAGCGCGTCTTCAGGGATTCGTAGACCAGGGGAAGCACCACCAGAGTGACGAGCGTGGAAGTGAGGAGTCCGCCCACCACGACCGTGGCCAGGGGCCTCTGTATCTCGGCGCCCGGCCCGCGCGCCAGCAGGAGCGGCAGCACACCGAAGATGGTCGTGAAGGTGGTCATCAGGACCGGCCTCAGCTTTTCCTTTACGCCCAGTTCGACCGCGCTGCTCAGGACTTCACCGGACTTGAGCTTCTGGTGAAAGGACGACATGAGGACCAGGCCGTCCTCCAGCGCGATGCCGAAGATGGCGATGAATCCGATCGAGGCCGGCACACTCAAGTACAGACCCGAGAGCTTCAGGGCCAGGATCCCTCCGGTGAGGGCCAGGGGGATGTTGATCAGGATGATCAGTACCTCCTGGAACGAATAGAAGATCGTGAAGAGCAGGAGTGCGACCAGGGCCAGGGTGATCGGAGTGATGAGGCTCAGGCGCCGGCTGGCACGCTGCTGCAGCTCGAACTGCCCTCCCCACCTGACAAAATATCCAGAGGGCAGGTCGATATTCTCAGCCAGCGCGCCCTGTGCCTCCTTCACGAAGCTGCCGATGTCCCTTCCTCGGATGTTGCACTGGATCGTGATATACCGCTTGTTGCCCTCGCGGTTGATGATCCGTGGGCCCGTGACCTCTTCCACCGCCGCCATCTGTGCCAGGGGTACCTGCCCGCCCTGGGGGAGCGGGATAAGCAGGTTTTCGAGCTGGTCGACATCCTGGCGAAAATCCGGGTGGTAGCGCAGAAAGATGTCGAATCGTTTCTGTTCTTCATAGACCTGGCCCAGTGTGATGCCTCCCACCGCGGCCTCGATGGTCTCCTGGATGTCGCTGATGTTGATCCCGTAGCGGGAGATCCTCCCGCGGTCGAGGACGATCTGGATGTGGTTCTGTCCGCTGAACTGCTCCACCTGGATGTCAGCGGCTCCCTGAATGTCCCCGATTCCCTCCTTGATGTCCAGGGCCAGGTGCTTCAGCGTGTCGAAATCTTCTCCGTAGACCTTGACGGCCAGCTGGGCCCTGACGCCGGTCAGCAACTCATCGAGGTTGTGGGCGATGGGCTGGGTCATGTTCAGGTTGATGCCGGGGAACTCCTCCAGGCGGTGTTCGATCTCGTGGATCAGCTCGTCCTTGTTCTTGAACGATTTCCATTTGCGGATGGGGTTGATGCGGATCAGGATCTCGGCATCGTTTATGGCATGCGCATGGCTCCCCACTTCCCCGCGCCCGATCCGGCTGAGTACTCCGGTCACCTCCGGGACTTCCATCAGTACCTTCTCGATCTCGATGGTCGTGGCGACGACCTCGTCGAGGGCGGCGTTGGGGTCGAAGGTCACCCGCAGGTGCTGTGTGCCCTCTTCGAGGTAGGGGATGTACTCTCGACCCATGAAGGGTACGAGGGCCAGCCCTGCCGCGAAGACGATCAGGGTCAGGGCGAAGACCTTCTTGCGGTTTTTTCGGCACAGGGCAAAAAATGGCAGGTAGGCTTTCTTGAGGTTCCGGATGAGGAAAGGCTCCTCCGTACTGGAATCAGGTCGTTTGGCTTTGAGCAGGTAGTATGCCAGGGCCGGGGCGGCCAGGAGGGCAAAAAGCAGGGACCCGACCAGGGCGAACGAGATGGTGAATCCCATGGGGCGGAACATGATCCCCTCCACGCCCGTCAGCGTGAAGATGGGGAGGAAGACCAGGACGATGATGATGACGGCAAAAAAGAGCGGCCGGCCCACCTCCTGGGCTGCGGTCAAGATCGCCAGGCGCTTGTCCTCACCGTGCAGGCGCAGGTGGCGGTGGATGTTTTCAACCAGGATGATGGCCGCATCCGCGATCAAGCCGATGGCGATGGCCAACCCCCCGAAGGAGATCAGGTCCGCTGCCAGGTTGAACTGCTGCATCAGGATGAAGGAGAATAGGATGGAGAACGGCAGGGCGAACACTGCGATCATTGCGGTAGGAAAATCGCCCATGAACAGGAACAGGACAAGGATGATCAGGATGATGCCCAGGATCAGGTTGGTGGAGACGGTGGAAAAACACTGCTTCACCAGGGAGGCCTGGTTGTAGAAGGGGACGATCTCGACTCCTTCCGGGAGAGAGGAGTTGATCTCGGCGATCCGGGCCTCCAGATCCGTTATGACCTTGGCGGTGTTGGAACCGAAGAGCTTGAGAACCATTCCAACGACCTTCTCACCCTCGCCGTTGACCAGGGCCGCGCCCCTCCGTACCTCCGGAAGGACCTTGACCTCGGCCACGTCTCGGAGCTTGATGGGGGTGCCTTGGTAGCTGGAGAGCACGATCTCGCTCAGGTCCTCGATGGTCTTGGCCAGGCCCACGGAGCGGACGATGAACTCCTCCTGTCCCTTGGTGATGAAGCTGGCGCCCACGTTCTGGTTGTTACTGCGGACGCTGTCCATGAGCTCTGTCAGGGAAAGGTCGTACTTGAGGAGGGCCCGCGGGTCCACCAGGATTTGGAACTGCTTGACCTCGCCGCCGATGCTCAGGACCTGGGACACCTCGGGAACAGACTTGAGCTCGTACTTGATGAGCCAGTCCTGCAGTGTGCGGAGCTCCAGGGCGGACTGCCCCTCGCTTTCCAGGTAGTAGAGATAGACCATGCCCAGGCCCGTGGCGATCGGGCCCAGCACCGGATTGTGTGCGTATTCGGGGAGCTGATCCTTCGCCTCCAGCACTCGTTGTGCCACCAGCTGCCGCGCCCAGTAGATATCGGTCTTGTCCTCGAAATAAACGTTGACCAAAGACAGGGCATAGGAGGAGGTGGAGCGGATGGTCTTGACCTTGGGCAGGCCGAACATGCTGGATTCGAGGGGGTAGGAGATCAGCCTCTCGACCTCTTCTGGGGCCATCCCGTGTGCCTCGGTGTAGATCTGGACCAGGGGCGGGGAGGGATCGGGGAACACATCGATGGCCAGGCTGCGGTAGGCCGTGTAGCCCAGCACAGCCGTGATGAGCGTCGCCAGCACGATGAACAGCCGCTGCTTCAGGGAGAATTGGATGATTTTTTCGATCATGATCTTGGCCCCGGGTCGATCAATGGACGTGGGAATGCCCGAACGTGCCCTTGCTGATCTCGGTCTTCAGGGTGAATGCCCCTTTCAGGACAACGTTCTCGTGTTCTACCAGTCCCGCCAGAATGATGCGGCGGTCCCCCACTTTGGCTCCGATCCGGACGTGCCGCACCGCGAACACGTCTCCCTCCTCCTGGACAAAGACGACCTTCTCCCCGTCGATGCTCTGGACGGCCTCTTCTGGCAAGGCCATCATCTTCCTTCCTTCGTTGACCGGGCTCTCCAGGACTCCCTGGACATACATGTTGGGTTTGAGCAGTCCCTCGGGGTTTTCCACCTCGACCCGGACCCTCATGGTGCGGAGCCTCTCATCGATGAGGTTGGAGACGTAGGTGATGCGTGCCGGGAAGCTGCGTCCCGGGTAGAGAGATATCTGGATGGAGACCTGGTTTTCCTCCGATACGAGGGGGATGTCCTTTTCATAGACATCGAGGTGGGCCCAAAGCTTCCCCAGATCCGAGACGGTGAGCAGGATCTTTTCGGGCTCGATATGGGCGCCCCTGACCACATCTCTGAAGATCACGGTCCCCGAGATGGGGGACAGGACGGGCAGGAGGGGATCGGCTACTTCGCACTTGTAGTCCTGCTCTTCGACCAGGCGGGATTTCTCGATGATCGCCTCGATCTGCTTATGGGAGATGCCCAGCGAGTGCAGCTTCGATCCCAATACGCCGTATTCCGTGGCCAGCTTTTCGTTCTCGGCCTGGCGGCGCAGATACTCCTTTTCCTCGATGGCCTTGGCCTCCCACAGGGCCTGGGCGCGCTCGTATTCCGAGCGGCTCAGGTTGTATCTGGCCCTGGCCTGGAGGAAGTCGGCCTGGATCTGGGCAAACTCCGGAGAATTCAGGGTGAGCAGGGCCTGGCCCTTGCGGACCCGATGGCCCAGATCGGTGGAGAGGTCCGCGATCTGGCCGTGCACAAAGGCGGAGACGTGGGCCGTGCGGTTATCGTTCAGGGCCAGGACGCCGGGCAGGACGACAAGGGCGGTCAGGGATTCCCTGTGCACATGGCCCACACGGATCCCCCAGGCCTTCTGTTTTTCCAGCGGCACGGTGACGTCCTGATGTTCGTGCTCATCCTCGGCTTGAGCTGAGGCCTGTCCGGGTTCCTGCTCTCCCTCGCCTTCATGCGTGTGATCTGCCGCTTCTCCCTCATGGCTGTGTTCGGCGGCCGATCCTGCCTGTTCTGCCTGGCCCGGCGCCTCAGCTTCGTGGGTATGTGTAGCGGACTCGCCTTCATGCGTATGCCCCTCTTCCGCGGCCGGTTTCCCCCCGCAGAATGCCAGGAGCGCGATGCACAACGTGGATAACAGGACGATCTGATGGAGTTTCATTGGATATCTTCTCCCACGGCCTTTTCCAGGGCCGCCTTCTCGGCATTCCAGGAATAAAGCGCGTCGACGTAGTCTCTCAAGATGCTGATGTATGTCCTCTGTGAGTCGAGGAATTCGAGCAGGGATATCTCCCCTTCTCGATAGCTGATCTCTGATATTTTAAGGCTCTGCTCGGCCTGGCTCATGAGGCCCCCTGAGAAGATCGCAAGCGTCTCCTCAGCCAGGCGTGTGCGCCGCAGGCGCGAACGGACCTCCTGGGCGAGGTCCAGGCGCAGGGCGTTGAGCTCCTGTTCGCTCTTGTAGGACAGGTTCTCTGCCTCGGCCAGCTCTTTCCCCTTGAAGTTCCAGAGGGGGATGTTCAGGGACACGCCCAGCCCGCGGTTGATACCGTCCAGTTCCGTGTCACTGAAACCCTTCAGGGCCAGGTCCGGCAGCCGCTGCCATTTCACATAACTGATATTGCTGCGGGACTGTTCGAGCTGCAGCTGCTTGGCCACGATCAGGGGGTGGCCTGCCAAGGCTCGTGCGAGCAGGCCCTCCTCATCCGCCGCGATGGGCCGAAAGGCCAGCTCGCCTGAGACCTGAAAATCCGGCGGCAGCATGTTCGCCAGGAGCTTGTTGAGATTCTCCTTTGCCAGGTCGGATTCCGTCCGCAGCTCGATCAGGGCCTTCTGGGCCTTGAGTGTTTCCACATACAGCTTGATGGCATCCAGCTCCTTCACCTCACCCAGCTCCGCACGCTTCTGGATGAGCCGGTGGGTCTCCTGTATGGCCTGTTCGATCTGGGTGAGGAGCTCGTGCTTCTTCTGCAGGAGCAGGAGCGAATAGTACTGGTTTTTCACATCGTGCGCGACCTCCAGGGCTCTCATGTCCCTGCGGGCAGCGACCTCCTCCCAGGCGTACTTTTGCATCTGGATGCGGCGGCTCCGCTTGAAGGGATTCTCCAGGGGCTGGGTGACAGCAAAGCCGTGCGTATTCCGTTCCTCCAGTTTGTCGTAGGATTCGGCCTTGCCGAACCAGAACTCGAGCTCCGGATTGAACAGGCGCTTCGCCGCCTGGTAGGCTGCTTCCTGGGCCGATACTTCAAGGGCGCTGGCCGCCAGCGTGGGATTGTGCTGCAGGCCCAGCTCCACGAGCTCTTCCAGTGAATACTGGGTTTTTTGCTGCCCTGCGGATGCGGCGATAAAACACGCGGAAATAAGTACACTCAAGCCGAAGCGAGTGATGTGCTTCATTGGATTCATGGTGGTCGGTTTCCTTTGATCCCCGTATTATAGCGGATTCCCCAGTGATTGGGTAGGAATTAAGAGAAGCTGCTGAAAAGGGAATATCTGCCGGCAGGGGCGTTGAGTTAACGCTGGTTTCGGTAGAAAGGCGGATCAGAGCCGCCACCAGTAGGAGAACTTCAGGAAGTAGAAGTTGCCCAGGTTCTGGAAGACCCCGTTCTCCCGGATGCGGCTGTCGTCCATGCCCAGGTAGAACACGGTGCCTGGGTTGAGCTGGTAGCTCAGAAGCACGCTGTTGAAGAGGTCCCCGTCATAGTCGTTGTAGTCGGTGATGAGCCGCAGGCTCAGGTGCCGGGTCATCTGCCAGGTGATGCGCTGGCTGATGATGTTGATCTTGTAGACCAGGGGCCCGCCCCGGCGCTCCCAGAAGGTATTGCTGCTGTAGTTGTAGAAGAGGCGCAGGTTGGCCAGAGGGCGGAAGGTCAGCGTGCCCCCGTAGGAGACCTTCCATCCCAGGTAGGGATCGTCGTCATAGTAGATCGAGTCCCCCACTGAGAAGTTCAGGCGGCCGCCCACCCATTTCAAGGGATCTGAACCCAGGCTTGTGCGGATGCCCTGGCGTGTGAAATCGACGCCGTTATAGCGCTCGAACTCGTAGTTGTAGTTGGCGAATACGTAGGAATTGCGCCATCCGCTGATGAAGCCGCCGATCTGCACTTCCTCATCGGTGAGAGTGCCGTCGAAGTCATAGGCACGGCGGTATTCGATGGAGGGCCTGATGTCCACGATGATGTCGTTCATGGGCAGGATGTTGTATCCCACGCGGGCCCGGGCCTGGCGGATGTCCTTGCGCCGGATGAAGCCCACCGAGGCGTCGAAATCCGGGGGGAGGTGCGTATAGGAGGCGGACATGCTCCAGCGGCGCGACGCATGGCTGAGGTCGAACTGCATGCCCGGCACCACGTCCGTCTTCTGTTCCTCCACCTTGCTCTGGGATCCCACGACCTGGAAGGTGAAGCGGTTGAACCGGCCCAGCTTGAGGTGGCCGTCCACGCCCCCCACCTGGTTGTAGTTGGAGTTGATGGAGCTCCAGTCCTCTCCGGTCCGCTTGTCTGTGTAGATGGCTCCGATGTAGGACTCCGCGTAGATGTCTTGCTTGAGCCGGAAGATGTTGACGAATCCGCGGCTGGTTTCCTGCTCGGGGGCCCCGGGGATGTCGATGTCAGTGGGGGCGGCATCATAGGTGCTCATGAAGCCCATGGTGGTCTTGCCGGCCTTGCCGGTCAGCTTGCCTCCCCACATGGGGGTGCTTATGTTCCGTGTGTAGATCAGCTCGATGGGAGTGTCGAAGTAGTCCTTGCCCTCGAGGAAGAAGGGGCGTTTCTCGGGATAATAGACCGCATACCGCTGGTTCACGTCGATCTTGGGTATGTCCGCTTCGATCTGGCTGAAATCGGGGTTGATAGCCACGTCTGCGGTCATGTTGGAGGTGATGCCGTATTTCAGGTTGAGCCCTGCCTCGGGATCGATCGTGCCCGAGCCTTTCTTGAGAGCGGTCAGGACCGGCATGATCTCCAGGTTCTTACCCTTTTCCAGCTCGCCCTCGATCTGGAGCTGTCCGGCCTGGATCAGGAAGCCGTTCACATTGCGGGAACGGGGATACCAGTAGATCTCTTCGTTCTTGCGCCGGATCGTGCGCTGGATCTGAAGGCCCCAGGCCTGGGAAGTAGAGTCGGGAAAGCGAAGGCTCTTGAAGGGGATGGCGATCTCCGCGGAGTAGCCCTCGTCGTCCATGGTCGCGTCGGTCTGGAAGAAGGTGTCCCAGTTTTTGTCGATGCGGTTGAAGCCCCCGCCTCCACCCCCGCGGTGTCGGCGCTGTGTCTCGTTGTATACGCCGTCGGACTGCACGCCGCAGGGGTTGACGAGGAAGGCGAAGGCCCGTTTCTTGTCGTTGAAGGTGTCCAGGTAGACGGTGATCTCGTCGTCCCCCATGGACTTATCCCTCTGGGTCAGGCAGGCGCGTACGGCCTTGGGATTGGAGTCGAAGGCCCGGATCCCGATGTAGAGGTTGTTGCGGTCGTAGCCGATGTAAGCGATGGTTTTTTCGGAGGGCTCGGCGCCTTCCCGGGGTTCGAACTGCGTGAACATGTCCAGGACGGCCGCCTCTGCCCAGAATTCGTCGTCCAGGATCCCGTCAATTACGGGGGGTGAGGTCGCTTCCGTGGCTACCACCAGATAGTCCGCGGGGTTGGGCTCGTCGTCCTTTTCGGCCCAGGACAGAGAAAAGCAGGCCAGGATGATCAAGATCGTTGTCAGCGCCTGTTTAAAAATGTCCATGTCCTTCGATTCGCACCTGTGATTGTGTAAGCCTGGATATCAGTCTAAATGAGTCTCGATTATAGCAGGTTTCCCCTGAAAAATAAAGTCTATCTCCCTCCGGTGTTGGTGTTGGCGATCGTGACGTTCTGCTCGTCCAGGCTGATGCCCATGTCCCGCTCCAGGCCGGCCAGGGCCATGTTGTATTGAATGACTGCATTGAGCTCGCGCGCACGCGCCGAAGCCAGGTCTCTCTGGTACTGCAGGACCTCGAAGTTTGTGGAGAGCCCCACCTTGAGCTTCTCGGTCACCGCTTCCAGCTGCCTCTCGGACAGCTGCCGGGCGATCTTGAGAGCCTGGATGGTCTTGTAGGCGGTCTCCACATTGCGCACCGCGATCTTGATGTCCGTGTAGATCTGGAGTTCCTGTTCCTTGAGCTGGAGTATGGCAGTATCCAGGTTGATCTGGGCCTGGGCCAGGGCAGCGCGGGAGAAGATGGCGTTGAAGGGGATGTCCAGTGTGAAGCCCAGGGACCAGTTTTTGTAGGTGAAACCGAAGACGTCCTTGAAGGAATCGGATATCCCGCCCGGTATCTGTGTCAGGGGAGGGCCGAAGGGATTGTTGGGATCCAGGATGAGCTGTGTCCCGGACAGCCCGGGGCTCCAGTAGGAGGCGTCGAAGCTCAGGTTGGGGAGCAGCTGGTTTTTCTGGTATCCCACGTCGAACTCGGTCGTCTCGATGCCCAGCCTTGCGGATTTCAGGTCGGGCCGGTGCTGGAGCGCCGTGTTGAGGGCCTCGTCCAGGGAGATCTCGAAGGATCCCTCATCGGGGATGTCTGTTGGCTCGATCCGGATGAGGTCGTACTGGGGGTCCTCCGCCCGGAGGTTGAGGATCTGCTTGAGCCGGTCCTCCTCGTTGCGGATCTGGGCCTCGGCCACCAGCATGTCGGCCTCGCGAGAGGCCACCTCGGCCTCGGCGCTGATGACCTCGATGGGGGCCATTGTGCCCACTTCCACGCTACGCTGGTTGCGATCCAGTAGGTCCCTGGCGTAGTCGAGTGACTGCTCGGTGGCCTTATAGTTTTCCACGGCATAGACGAGGTTCCAGTAGGCCTGCTCCACGTTGTAGATGGTCTGCTGCAGAGACCTCTGCAGGTCCTGTTCCGACTGATCCAAACGCGTTGCCGCCACGATGATCTCCCGCTTGGAGGTCTTCAGGCCGAAGTTTCTAAGCAACGGCTGAGTGAATGTGAAGCGCAGCTCGGAATTGAAGCGCGGGTTGACCGTCGATCCGGTACGGTTGGTGTTGTACCTGGAGGAGTTGAGGCGCAGCGAGAGGTTACCGCCGCCGGGGATCTCCTGCCTGACAGTGCCTGTGTAGACATTGAAATCCTGGGTTGCGATATCGGCCGCATCGAGGAAGTTGGCCGAGGCATTCTGAGTGCTTGACCTGCCGAAGTCAAGGGTCACTGTAGGCAGGAACTTCTCCTTGGCCTGCATCATGTCCGATTCCCGAAGTTCCGGTGTCAGCATCTGGACGGCCACTCCCAGGTTGTTGTGCATGGCCTTGGCCAGAGCTTCCTGTAGGGAGAGCTTCATGGGCGGGTTTTCCGCTGCCTGTGCGACCACAAGGGCCGGCGTGATCAATAAGATTGCGATCCACACGAATAATCGTTTTGTCATTGGTGCCTCCTAAGCGAACAGGCCCGGCAGGACAGAGAAAAGCATCTCCTCTCCGGCATGACGGCAGGTCTGTGTTTGGTTGTTCATTGTTTTGATACGTCAGTTTCCAGTATTTGGTTTCGAAAATCTTCTATAGAACCACTTATTATACAGAGAATGGATCGAGAATACATCGGGGAATGCTGACAAAGTGACGGCATGACCCTGTGTTCTCAATCTAAATACCCTAGTCTCTGTGTTTTATTCATATCTCAGGGCGTCGATGGGATCCAGCTTCGAGGCCTTGCGGGCCGGGTAGAAGCCGAAGAAGATGCCGACCGATCCGGAGAAGAGAAACGCCAGCACGATGGCCCCGATCGAGACCACGGTCGACATCGGGGAAAGGTGGGCGATGAGCTTCGAGCTCCCGATCCCCAGGGCGATGCCCAGGATGCCTCCCAGGAGGCTCAGTACGATGGCCTCCGTCAGGAACTGGAGCAGGATGTCCTTCTCCTTGGCTCCTACCGACATGCGGATGCCGATCTCGCGGATCCGTTCGGTCACCGAGACCAGCATGATGTTCATGATCCCGATCCCGCCCACGAGCAGCGAGATGGAGGCGATGCCTCCCAGCAGGAGCGTCAAGATCTGGGTGGACTCGGCCGCGCTCTCGGCGATATCCGACATGTCTCGGACATAGAAGTCATCCTCGGAACCGGGAGCGATCTTGTGCCGGAGGCGCAGCAGCTCCTCGATCTGGGCCTGGGCCTCCGCTGTCCTGTCTTTATATGAGGAGAGGTCGATGGACTGGATGTGCTTGATGCCCAGCAAGCGCATCTGGGCGGCGGTGTAGGGGATGAAGATCACGTCGTCCTGGCTGCCCCAGCCGGATTCGCCCTTCTCCTTCATGACCCCGATGATACGGAAGGGGATCTTGTCGATGCGGATGACCTGTCCTAGGGCGGGTGCCCCCTCGAACAGGTTCTGGGAGACTTCCGAGCCCAGGACGCAGATCTTCTGCCCTCCCCGGACCTGCTGTGCGTTGAGGAACTGCCCTTCAGCGATCTCCCAGTTGCGGACCAGCGGGTAGTCCGCCCCGACACCGTAGATGGAGGTGTTCCAGTTCTTGCTTTGGTAGATCACCTGCTTCCGAGTGTTGACGTTGGGAGACACATACTCCACTGCATCGCAGCTATCCAGGATCGCCTCGGCATCGCTCTCGGTCAGGGTCTGTGTGCTACCCCCTCCTCCGTGCCTGCCTCTGTATGACATGCTGCCCGGCCTAACCGTAAGCAGGTTGGTGCCCATATCTTCGAAGCGCTTCTCCACGTCGGCCTTGGCCCCCTGGCCGATGCTGACCATGGCGATCACGGCGCCGACGCCAATGATGATGCCCAGGGCGGTCAGGAAGGAGCGCATTTTGTTGCGGGCCAGCGCCATAAGCGCCACTCGGTTCGTTTTCATGATGTTCATGGTCTATTCTCCCTCGATCCGTTCGACGAGGCCGTCTCGGAGGTACATGACCTTCTTGGCCACCTCCGACACCTCCGGATCGTGGGTCACCAGGATGATGGTGATCCCTTCCTTTTCGTTGAGGTCAGTGAAGATCTTCATGATCTCGTCCCCTGTTTTGGTGTCCAGGTTTCCGGTTGGCTCGTCGGCCAGGATCACGGAGGGGCTGTTGACCAGGGCCCGGGCGATGGCCACACGCTGTTTCTCGCCTCCCGATAGCTGGTTGGTCTTGTGGTGCTCCCGGCCCTTGAGGCCCACGATCTCCAGGGATTTGAGGGCCATCTCCCGCGCTTTTTTGGCATTGACATTGGAGTAGAGGAGGGGCAACTCGGTGTTCTCCAGGGCCGAGGTGCGGGCCAGCAGGTTAAAGTTCTGGAACACGAAACCGATCTTCTTGTTTCGGATCTCGGCCAGCTGGTTCCGGTCGAAGGTGGAGACCTCTTTGCCGTCGAGGAGGTAACGGCCCGAGGAGGGCTTGTCCAGGCATCCGATGATGTTCATGAGCGTGGACTTGCCCGAACCCGAGGGCCCCATGATGGCAAGCAGGTCGCCCTGGTGGATAGTGTAGTTCACACTCTTCAGGGCGTGGACCCGTGTTTCCCCCATCTCATAGATCTTGGCGACATTATCCAATTCGATTAGGCTGTTGTTGTCCATGTATTGGTCCTTGGATGTGTTTTTTTCTATGTCCTGACAGTGGTGATTAACGCATGAAGCGCATCATGCGCATGGCGTCGTTGCTCCTGCGTGATCCGGAGCCGGATTCGATCTGACCGATGATGACCTCCTGGCCTTCCGTGAGGTCGCCGCTCACCACTTCGGTGTAGACGTTGTCTGTCACACCCATCTTGAAAAAGAGCATGCGCAGCTTACCGGTTTCGTCTTCGAGCCACACGCGGCCCATGTCCTGACTGCTGCCCCGGCGCCCGCCGCCCATGCCGGCCTGCATGCCCATCTGACCCTGGGGCCGCTGGCTCTCGCCGCCCTGCTGCCCTTCGGGCCGTGCCTTCTGGGTCGCCTGGCCGCCCTCTTGTCCACCGCGCATCTCCTGGAACAGGGCCTGCATTTCATCCTGGGAAAGATCGGGCGTGAAGCGCATGGCCGTGTTGGGCACCAGCAGTTTATTGCGGGCCTCGCCGACCACGATGGACACGGTGGCGGTCATCCCGGGTCGCAGTTTCATCTCCGGATTGGCCACCTCCACGATGGTGGTGTAGGTCACGACGTTCGAGACTACCTCGGGAGCGTAGCGGACCTGTTTGACCGTCCCGCCGAAGTTCTCGTTGGGATAGGCGTCCACGGTGAAGCGGACGGACTGGCCTTCCGAGACCCGGCCGATGTCGGCTTCGTCCACCACACACTCCACCTGCATCTCGGTCAGGTCCTTGGCGATCTGGAAGAGCACGGGGGCCTGCAGGCTGGAGGCCACGGTCTGGCCCTCGTTGATGTTGCGGTTGATGATGACTCCGTCGATGGGAGATTTGATGACGGTGTAGCTCAGGTCGACTTTGCTCGAATCCAGCGCGGACTGCTGCTGCTCCAGGGTGGCCTCTGCCATCTGGAGGTCGGATACCGCGCCGTAGTAGTTGGTCTCGGCCGTGTCCATCTCCTCGATGGAGATCAGGTCCTTCTCGAATAGGTTTTTGGCCCGTTCCAATTTTTTCTTTGTGTTTTCCAGGTTGATCTTGGAGTTGTCCATTCGGGACTTGGCACTGCGGTAATTGGCCTCGCTCTGTTTGATCCGGGTCTGGAACTGTTCCGGATCGATGCGGGCGATGATCTCCCCAGCCTTGACCTCGGAGTTGAAATCCACATATATGTTGTTGATCTTCCCCGATACCTGGGCACCCACATCTACCATGGTCACGGCGTTGAGGGTTCCGGTGGTGTCGACCAGGGCTTCTATCGAGCCTGTCTTCAGGGCTTCGATGTTGTAGCCGATCTCTGCTGCATCGCCGGTCCTTAGCACGGTGAAGTATAGAGTTACCGCGGCGGCTGCCACGATCAGTATGCTGATGATGATCTTCTTTTTCATGGGGATTCTCCTTTCTTCCTTCTCTATCGATCCTCTTCTTTTTTCTTTGGTCTGGGAGAGCGCTGCTGACGCCTCTCAGCTTCAGCGTGTCTCTGTGCTCTATATTCTTCCAGCATTGCATCGAATTTTTCGACTTGGCCCGGATCGAGTACGGCCTTGATCTCTTCCAGGAATTGAATCTGCAGGGCCCGGTACTGGTCGCCGATGTCTTCGCGTACCTTCTTGATGCGCTCCTCACCCTGCTGGAACACCTCCTGTACTTGGTCCTGCTGTTCCGCACTCAGTCCGAGCGTTTCCGCCAATTCGGTGACGGTCGGGAAGTGGGGCCGGTCTCCCCGGTGGGCGTCGTTCGAGCGCCGTGCGGGTTTCGGATTCAATATATTCTTCTCCAGGATCACACCGCTCACGAGCCCGGCGGCGAAGACCACCAGGAAAGAGAGCACGATCCAGAACTTGTAGTTATTCTTCATGGGGACTGCCTCCTCAGCGATCCGTCCTCATCCAGGGAGGAAAACAGGAGTGCCATGTTGGGATTTCCCTGAACATCCTCGGCCGGCAGAAGCGAGTCCTGGAAGGGGTTCTGGTCGCGCAGCAGCATGCCGGACTGGCTCAGCTCAGCTGGCTCAGGAGAGATCAGGAAAGTCGCTGCCAGGACGACAAAGACGATGACGGCCAGAGAGCAGGGCATGGCCCTGAGGCCCAGCTGCTTCCACAGAGCTTGGAGTCCGGGCCGGCCTGCCTCAGCGAGCCGGGGCTGCAGGCGTTCCCAGAAATAGGGATTGGGAGCGGGGAAGTCCTCGCTCTGCAGGGTCTGGCGCAGGCTGAAGTACTCCTCTTCCAGGGCGTGGCAGGCGGCGCATTCACGCCGATGCGCTGCCAGCGCCTGCTCCTGTTCCTCATCCAGAGGAAGATCCAGGGAGCGCAGTATCCATTTTTCCGCCGTTTTACACCGCATAGTCGCCTCCCAAGCGAGCCGAGAGTTGATGAACCTTTTTGCGCAACATTTTCCGGGCCCGGTGGAGCCTAGAGTCCACTGTCCCGGGTGATATTTCGAGCATCTGACTGATCTCGTTATATGGAAAGCCCTGGATATCCCTCAGGCTCAGGATGACCTGGTATTTCTCCGGAAGGGACTCGAGGGCCTTGTGTACCATCTTCTTCTGTTTCTCTTTCTCTCTGGCCTCATCGATCTGGGATGTCGTGTCCTCCTGCATCAAGGTGCCCGGAGGGCTGTCCTCCAGCGGGATCTTCCGCACCCGGGTCTCCTTGCGCAGGAAGTCCTTGGACGCATTCACCGCGATGCGGTAGAGCCAGGTGCTGAAGGCGGACTGGAACTTGAAACTATTCAGCGCCAGATAGGCCTTGATAAACACGTCTTGGGCCAGGTCGTCTGCAGCTTCGCGGTTGCGCGTCAGGCTGTAAGCGAGATTAAACATCTTCATCCTGTATTTCTCGACGAGAGCGCCGAACGCATCCTGATTTCCGGCCTGCGCCTTTTTGACCAGCTCTCTGTCGTCCATTAGCTATCACGATATATTCGCCTCCGTACACTCATTAGACGGAGACGAGTGAACTTTCTTCCCTACCGGCCCTCTAGTCCGGCCTGCCACCTCGATCAGGACCCTATATTATCGCATCTCCTGATCTCTGTTAAGCGCGATTGCGTTGCTCCGGCTCTTTTTCCCCCCTGGTTCATTCGGGTTGCCAGATATAGAAAAAGGAAGGAGGGATCGCCCTCCTTCCTTTTTCTAATAACAAAGGGGAAATCAGCCTTGTCTTATGCAGACGGTTTCGCTTGCCGCTATTTTTTCTTGGCGGTCCATTCCATCTCGCGGTCCATAACAGACATGGTCCCGCTCATGGAGTCGCCGTCCACCGTGCCCTTGTACTCCATAACCATTTCACCACGCGGGGTTTCCCGGGTGATGGTCCACTGGAGGTCGTTGCCTTCGATGGTTCCTTCTCCTACCATCTCGCCGCCCTGCCGTCCCGGCATGGTGACTTTGATCTTGCTGCCGTCCTGCTCGATGGTGAAATCCGAGGTCATCGGCCCATCCCGGCCTTCTCGTGTCATCTCCCAGGTGCCGCTGACATCTACCAGCGCATATGCCGCGAGGGACACCAGGGCCAGGGCAACAAACAATGCGGTCAAGGTCTTCTTCATTCTCTCTCTCCTTAAAAAAGTGTAGATATTCTTAGATTACCATACTTTAGACCTAGAGACGGCGGAATTTCTTCCCAAATTCGGGCAATATATCCAGCCTTTGTCGAACGTTTGCGGGGATTTGTGGTTAATTTCCGGAGCCATTTCTAATGCCGAGATAAAGCGGAAGTCAGGCGAGCTTACGATCAACACTGATTTGGACATGCATTCAGATTGTCTACAAAATTGTCATGCTTCCGACTTTTATGTTAAAATGGCTTATAGTGCAAGTTATGCAACTTGTAGAAAATAAAGAAAATAGTATTTGGCACCGATCATGCATAGGTCTCGGTGAAATCAAATTAAGGAGATGCACATGCGTATCAAAATTATTTTCACCGTATCGGTCATGATCCTGAGCCTTAGCTTCGGATCGACCCTGATGGCTCAGGAAGGCAAGACATCCCGCAAAGGTGTCCGTGTACACGTGACTGAGAACCGGCCCGGAGCCCGCCTCTTCTTCATGGACGAGGACGGAGATGGGATCTGTGACCACTTCCAGGATCATGACGGGGACGGCATCCCCAACGGCCAGGACCCGGACTGGGAGCAGCCCAAAGACGGGACCGGCGAGCAAAATCGAAGATCATTGACCCACCGGAATTCGTTCCAGGAAGAGGGAGAAAACAGCAAGAACAAACGCTCTTTCCGTTACAACTGGAATCAGTCGGGCAGCCCGGCCGGCGATGGCTCCGGGCCAAATGGCGGCACACAAAAACGCGGCGGAAAGTAAACTTTGAGGGCCGGCCCGGCGCCGGCCCTATTTTTCTTTCTTTATTTTTGTTAAAGAGATCGAGCTTATGAAAAAGAGCGGAATGCTCCTCGTGTTGATCCTGACATCCTTCGTCTATCTTCGCGCCGACATGCTCACGCTTTCCTACAATCAGTATGCCACGGACAACCTCTTCCAGACCACCTATTCCCAATCCGATCACGTGTCGAGTATGGGATTTTCTCTGGACAAGGACGTGGGAGGCGTCTCCCTCTTTGCACAGGGGAGCTTTTCCTACCTCTATGAAAATCCGGATCTCACATATTACATCCAGGACCTGGGACTTGACCATGTCTGGGTGGTTGGAAAAGCCTCGGGACTTTACGTGTCCCTGACCGGCCGCGGCGCCTTTTACCGCTCTGAGTTCAGCGATTTTAACTATGGGGCCCTCAATGCGTATGGGGCCTTTAAGTCCTATCTCACCCCCACATCCATTCTCAAAGCCGACTACGCCCTGACCTTACGGGACTACCGGTGGTCGCAGTTTGACTATGTCAGCCAAGCTTTGAATGTTACCATGGACAAGTATTTTCCCTCGCGAACAACCCTCAAGGCGGGACTGGGCTGGGGATTCAAACACTACTTCCATCCCTTTTCAGATGAGGTAGAGCCCGCGGTGGATGAGAATACCTTCCAGGATTCGAGCCTGGCAAAATATACGATTCAAGCGCTCGGGTTTGAGAATGGTCCGGGCATGGACAAGGGGACGGGACCGGGTATGGATCAGGGAACCGGCCCAGGCACTGACCAGGGGACTGGCCCTGGCACTGACCAGGGGACTGGCCCTGGCATGGATCAGGGAACAGGTTCCGGCAGCGGTTCCGGCCAGGATCAGAATGATGGCCCCAGCAATGGACCCGGCATGGATCGAGGCATGGGCCCTGGCCGGCCGGTCGGCTCTGATCCCCTGGTTTCTTCCCTCCCTCAAACGGGAGGACAGCAGGGCGGCCAGGGGATCCATACGCTGGCGTTTAATGCCCTGATCGCACAGGGGATCGGCGACCGTCTGGGCGTGCAGGTCACCGGTGTCAAGCAATGGCCGCTTTCCGGAGAGAACCCGTTCATGTATGTCTGGGAGTTCTACATGGTGGAAAATCCCTTCTACGACCGCTTTTCCTGGATCGGCCATGAACTCGGGGCCCAGGTCACATATCTGCTTCCCGGAGATATCCAGACGAAGCTGAAGTATGAATACTCCCGGAAGGAATTTCCAGGGGTCGAGGTCTTGGATCAGGACGGAGTTGCCACTGGGGTGGGGCGGGAGGACAGCCGCCATCACTGGCAGGTCCGACTCTCTAAAGACTTCCACCGCTTTTCCCTGATGTTGACCTATAACTTCGTCAACAACGGCTCCAATGATCCTATGTTCGAATGGCTGGGAAATTTTATCGCCTTGGGGATCGAATGGAACCTCTTCTTTGGAGACAAACAATGAGGCTGAGAAATCGTGTGGCTATTACCGTGGCAGGGCTGGCCCTGTGTTGTGTGCTGATCGCCTCATCGCAGGAGCCGCCGCATTTCTACAACGTGGACCGGGAGGTGGACATCAACGGCACAGTACGCGAGGTCATCATGGAGCCCCGTTATCAGGACAAGGCCGCCTTCCTGACGGTCGTCTTAGAGGACAAAAAGACCGGGAAACGGTTCACGGTCGAGATAAGTCCGGCCTGGTTCTTCGAACAGGACCTCCATCAGGGAGAGGCCCTGAGGATCACGGGCTCTTTGGTAAGGGAGGGCAGGGTGAACCTGGTCATGGCCCGACAGGTCCGGATGCGGGGAGAGATGATGGCGGTGAGGGACAAGCATGGATTCCCCAATTGGAGGGGGGGGCGGGCCCAGCAGAAGAAGCGCTGGAAAAGGTAAGTGCATTTGAAGCGGAATCGGCCTTTCCTTGTTTTTTCACTCCCCTTCCTGGGGCTCATCGCGCTTTTCCTGGTGTCCTCCCAACTGAACCGTTACGCCATTCGGAACCAAGTGGAGGACCTGGTGGAGGAGCAGCTGCAGGCCACCTCCGACATCCTCAGCAATCAGGTCTCCCTTCTTTTGTCCGAGGGCACGCCCGCCGTCGAGATTTTCCCCCTGAACATCGGGGAGGAGAACATCTATTTCATGGCGCTGCTGGACAGGGAACGGAACATTCTGGGATGGAGCTCGCGCTTCGAGGGATATCTCCCTTTGTCCCTCAAGGAAACGGAGAACCGGCGCTCCTGGGTGCTGGATTCTCCTATCGGCCGGATCCAGAATCATTTTTCTTCCTTTTCCGCCTCGGACGGACAGACCTATTTCCTTTACCTGGGGTATTCCCTGGGGAGCCTGGAGACCATGCTGTCCCGTTCCCGACAAACCTTCTGGACCATATTCATTGGCCTCTGCGGAGTGGGCCTCCTCTTTTTCATCGGGATGTACAGGCTGCAGGGACGCTATCTGCACAAAACTCGCGAGCTTGAGAAACAGACTCAGGAGAAGGAGCGGTTCAAGGAAATCTCGGCGTTTACTTCCGGAGTGGCCCACGAGATCAAGAATCCACTGAACAGCCTGTCTTTGCTTTGTGACCTGTTTGAAAAGAAAGTTCCAGAAGGCTTGAAGCAGGATGTGCTGTCTGGGAAAGCGGAGGTTCGCAAGATCTCGCGTATCGTAGACCAGTTCTCAGCCTCGCTCAGGCCCTTGAACCTGCAGCTGGAGCGATTCGAACTGGATGAGCTGAACCAGGAAGTGCGGGATTCATTCTTGAGGGAATACGCCAGGCCTCCAGAGGATGTGAAGATTGAGGGAAGCACGGGAGAGTTGCTTACCGCGGACCGGGGACTGTTGGGGCAGGTCCTCCTGAATCTGCTGAAAAACGCTCACCAGTCTTCCCCGGAGAGCATGATCGTGCTGAAGAGCTGGCGGCAGAAAAAGAAAGTCTCCATCTCAGTCCGGGATTCTGGTGCAGGTGTGTCTCCGCGCGACCTTCCTCATATATTCGATCCTTTCTACGGAGGCACCAAGGGCGGCCTGGGCATAGGACTCTATCTGTCCAGGAAGATCCTCGAGGCCCACGGCGGTCAGATCCATGCCGGCAGCACGCCGGGGAAGGGCGCGGAATTTGTGATAGAACTACCAGGAGAGTGAAATGTCAGAGGCCAGCCTGATCATTGTGGAAGACGATCCCCTTCAGCGGCGGTTGATCAAGGAGCACCTGGAGGGCGAGGGATTCCTGGTTTTCGATGTGGCGAACGGGGCCGAGGCCCTGGCCACGCTGCGCACCTATCCAGTGGATGTGGCGATCGTGGACCACAAACTGGGGAAAGAGGAGAACGGGCTGGAGGTCATCCAGGAGATGCTGAAGCAGAATCCTCTGCTCACTCCCATCATGGTGACCGCATACGGCAACGTCGAGAACGCGGTGACCGCCCTGAAAAACGGGGCCTACGACTATATCGTCAAGCCGATCGATTTTGAGAAATTCCTGCTGGTCATCAAGCGGGCGCTCGAAAGGCAGACCCTGCGCCGGGAGATATCCGTGCTGCGGGATTCTCTTGAGGAGCGTTTCAGCGCCAAGAATTTCGTGTTCACCTCCTCTCACATGGAAGAGGTGGCTCGTTTGATAGGCAAAGCTGCCCGCAGCGATGCCACCGTCCTCATCTCCGGGGAAACGGGCACCGGCAAAGACCTGGTGGCCAAGTCCATCCATTTCTCCTCCCGCCGCAAGGACGGACCCTATATGGCGGTCAACATCCCCTCGCTGCCCGAGACCCTGATCGAGAGCGAGCTTTTCGGCGCCGAAAAGGGCGCGTTTACCGGGGCGCACGAACGCCGCATCGGGAAATTCGAGGCAGCGGCCGGGGGAACCCTCTTCCTGGATGAGATCGGAGACCTGCCGCTTCATTTGCAGGTCAAACTCTTGCGGTTCCTCCAGGAAAAGGAGTTCTACCGGCTCGGGTCCTCCAGTTCAGTCCGGGCGGATGTCCGCATCATCGCCGCCACCAACCGCGACCTCGAGGCAATGATGAAGGCCGAGACATTCCGCCAGGACCTGTACTACCGCCTCAATGTCGTCCGCATCCATGTGCCTCCCTTGGGGGACCGTCGTGACGATATTCCCCCTTTGGTGGACCATTTCATACGGAAGTATGCCAAACGGGAAGACAAGTCCATCGCCGGGATCTCGTCCGAGGCCATGGGCCTGCTGCTGCGCTATCCCTTCCCCGGGAACATCCGCGAACTGGAGAACATCGTGGAAAGGGCTGTGGTGTTCGCAGAGGGAACAGATATCGTTTCCGCCGACCTACCGGTCTTCCTGACCGAGCCTCCTGAGGAAGATGAGCAGACGGCCGGGCTTTCCCTAAAGGAAAAGGTGCGTGTTTTGGAGTCGAAGGAGATCCGGAAGGCACTCAGGGAGAGCGGAGGCGTTAAAAGCCGTGCTGCCAAATCACTGGGAATAACCGAACGCATCCTCAGTTACAAGATCCGCACCTATGGGCTGGATTAGCCTGCCGGTGCGCCCTTTTCTTCCTGAATCGGAACTTCCTGAGCATTGGGTACCAGATATTGCTCAACCTGTGATTATTTCCCGTTGCATTACGTCTTCTGTTATACAGGAATGTCTGGACAGCACGACGGAATCGAAGGACACAGGTCACGGTTGAGGGAGAAGTTTCTTGAGAACGGGCTCCGGGGATTTCTGGACTATGAGGTCATTGAGCTGCTGCTGACTCTGGGGACCCCCAGAAGGGACTGCAAGCGGCAGGCCAAGGCGGCCATGCAGAGATTCAAAACACTGAGTGCCGTATTAGAGGCACCGTCTGAGGAGCTCCAGGAGATCGATGGGATCGGGCTGCAGAATGTTTTCGGCATTCGGCTCATACAGGACGTGTCCCGCCGCTTCCTCAGGGAGAGGATGCTGGAGCGGCCGGTTTGCCAATCCTCCCGGGAGGTGTTCGACTATCTCTATCATTCTCTGCGGGACGCCAAGCAGGAGCAGTTCCGGGTCATGTTCCTGGACGCCAAGAATCAGGTGCTGGAAGAGAAAATCCTGTCTGAGGGGACGGTGGATTCGAGCGCTGTGTATCCCCGCGAGATCATCCGCTCTGCACTGCGCTATCATGCCTCCTCGCTGATCTTCGTGCACAATCATCCCTCGGGGGATCCCGCTCCTTCGGAGAGCGACCGGGCCATCACGCGTGAGCTGGTCTTTGCCGTCCAGATGATGCAGATCAGCGTGCTCGACCACATCATCATCGGCAACAATCGGTATTTCAGCTTTGCTGACCAGGGATTGATCCAGGAGTATGAGTGTGCGTTCAGGAGTCTCAAAGAAAGGTTGTAGGAGTAGTTTTTGTATTGAATCGGAAGACCCACCCAACCACCCCATGCGGTTCAAATAGATTGCACCTCCTACAGCAACGTGCGAAGTGTCTGCTCAACCCTCCTCATGCGATTCAATAATAAGACAACCTCTACTACAGCCTATGAGGTGTCCGCCCATGCCCTCCATGCGGGTCAAACAAGCTACACTTCCTACCGCAACATCTGATGTATCTGCTTAATGGCTATATGAGCTCCAAATGATCCAATCCAGAAGCACAGCTCAAGAGTAAAACGGTCCAGCTCCAGCGGTGTGAACAGAGTCGCCCTCAATCCCGAAAGCTGGGAGTCGTTCTCCTGTTGGAGCCGCATGGGGTGGCTGGGTGGGTCTTCCGGCTCCAACAGGAGAACAACTCCCCCCCCCCTCTTTATGGCCAAGGGGAAGCAATCGTGTTAAACTTTGTTTTTAGGAGGGAAAATGGACGACTGGGAGATCGCAAAGACATACACACTGAAACCTATCGAAGAGATCGCGGCGAAGCTGGGCATCCCCGGAGATGCCCTGGAATCGTTCGGAAAGTACAAGGCCAAGCTCGAACTCGAGGATAGATACGACCCGGAATCAAGGGGCAAGCTGATCATGGTGACCGCCATGTCTCCCACCCCGGCCGGGGAGGGCAAGACCCTGACTTCCATCGGCCTGTCCGATGCGCTGAGCAGCCTGGGCAAGAAGGCTGCCGGTGCACTGCGCGAGCCCTCGTTGGGCCCCGTATTCGGAATGAAAGGCGGGGCCACCGGCGGCGGTTATGCACAGGTCATGCCCCGGGAGGAGATCAACCTGCACTTCACAGGGGACCTTCATGCCGTGACGTCCGCCCACAACCTGCTGGCCGCCATGGTGGACAACCGGCTCCACTTCGACGGTTCCTGCGGACTCCTGGACAGCCGCCAGGTCACCTGGAAGCGTGTCCTCGATATGGACGACCGGGTCCTGCGGGAGATCGTGGTGGGTATCGGGGGGCCTCTGCGGGGGCTGGCCAGGGAGACGGGCGTGGATATAACAGCCGCCTCCGAGGTCATGGCCATCCTGTGCCTGTCTCGCGACCTGGCTGACCTCAAGGAGAGGCTGGGCAACATCATGATCGGCTATTCCCCCGACAACAAGCCTGTTTTCGCCCGCCAGATCAATGCCCACGGCGCCATGGCCGCCCTGCTCAAGGATGCGATCAAGCCGAACCTCGTGCAGACACTGGAGGGAACGCCTGTCTTCATACACGGCGGCCCCTTTGCCAACATCGCGCACGGGACCAATGCCGTGATCGCCACTCGGCGTGCCCTGCAGATGGCCGACTACGTAGTGACGGAAACGGGGTTCGGATCGGACCTGGGTGCCGAGAAATTCTTCGACATCGTAGTGCGAACGGGCCTCATCCCGCCGCCGGATGCCTGTGTATTGGTGGCCACGATCCGCGCCCTCAAATATCATGGCGGGGTCAAGAGGGATGCGCTGGGGAGCGAAGACATCCAGGCTCTGGAACATGGGTTTGTCAACCTGTGGAAGCACATGGCCAACCTCAAGGCTTTCGGGGTGCCGTTTGTGGTGGCGGTCAACCGCTTCGCCTCCGATACGGATCTCGAGGTCGCCCGGGTCAAGGAGCTGTGTGCCGCCCAGGGAGCGCGTGTAGCCGAGAGCCGGGTCTGGGCCGAGGGAAGCAAGGGCGGCCAGGACCTGGCCCGGGAGCTGCTGCGGGCGCTGGATGAGGATGAACACAACTTCGAGTTCACCTATCCCTCCGACCTGCCGCTCCTGGACAAGATCGAGGCCGTGGCGAAAAAGGTATACGGCGCTTCGGCCGTGGCCATGGAGGGCAAGATCCGGCGCAGGATCCGTCGTCTCGAGAAAAAAGGCTTCGGAGGCCTGCCAGTCTGCATCGCCAAGACCCAATATTCCCTCTCCGACGATGCGGAGCTGTTGGGAAGGCCCGAGGATTTCACCCTGATCGTGACCGATGTGTCGGTCAGTTCCGGTGCCGGCTTCGTGGTGGTCTACTGCGGGGACATCATGACCATGCCGGGGCTTCCCAAGATCCCCTCCGCAGAGCGCATCGATGTCACGGATGAAGGGGAGATCACCGGCCTTTCCTAGGTAGATTTCGACATTCGGGGGCGGGATTTTCGTTAGAGTTTACACGCCTAAATGATTGTGTTACAAATAGTGTGCATTGTTATCATTCCAACTCGAGAGGACTAATTCATGTGTGATTTGAGAGAAGTTTTTATTGTGGGAGCGGCGCGCACGCCGATCGGGGCTTTCCTGGGTTCGCTCAAGAAATTTGCGGCCCCGGATCTGGGTGGCTTCGCCATCAAGGCAGCCCTGGAACGGGCGGGCGTATCCGGCGATGACGTGGACGAGGTCATCATGGGGAACGTGGTGTCTGCCGGCATCGGACAGGCCCCGGCCAAGCAGGCCCTGGTCAAGGGGGGCATCCCCTATACAGTCAACAGCTTTGCCGTGAACAAAGTGTGCGGTTCGGCCCTCAAGGCCGTGGAACTGGCTGCCCAGGGGATCTGGCTCGAAGAGCGGGAGATCGTGGTGGCCGGCGGCATGGAGAGCATGAGCCAGGCCCCCCGCCTCATGTGGGGTGCCAGGGAAGGTGTCAAGATGGGGGACATGACCCTGAAAGACGCCATGATCCATGACGGGCTGTGGTGTGCCTTCGACTGCAAACACATGGGGATCACCGGAGAGGTCATCGCGGAGAAATTCGGAGCTGCCCGGGAAGAGCAGGACGCCTACGCCGCCAGCAGTCATCAGAAGGCGCGGCATGCCATTGAAAAGGGATATCTCAAGGAAGAGATCGTGCCGGTCGAGGTGCCGCAGCGGAAAGGCGATCCTATCGTTTTTTCAGAGGACGAGGGGCCGCGCGGGGACGCTACGGTCGAGAAGCTGGCCCGCCTGCGCCCGGTGTTCAAGAAGGATGGGACGGTCACGGCAGGAAACGCGTCTTCTCTTAATGACGGAGGTTCCGCTGTGGTGGTGGCCTCGGCCGATGCGGTCAAAGAAAAAGGCTTGAAGCCCCTGGCTCGCATCCTGGGAAGCGCCACGAATGCCCTGGCGCCCGAGATGGTGATGTATGCCCCCAAGGGCGCCATCGAGAAGCTGCTGGGCAAGGTCGGTTGGGACATCGCGGATGTGGATCTGTTCGAGATCAACGAAGCCTTCTCGAGCCAGCTGGTGGTGCTGCTCAAGGAGCTGAACCTGGACAGGGACAAGGTCAACGTGCACGGAGGGGCGGTGGCCCTGGGGCATCCCATCGGAGCCACGGGGGCTCGCATCCTGATCACTCTGATATATGCCCTGAAACACCGAGGCCTCAGCAAGGGTGTTGCGGCCCTGTGCCTTGGAGGTGGTGACGCCATCGCCATGGCCGTCGAGATCGTCTAGAAGGAAAAGGAAAGAACATGGAGATCAAGAAAATAGCCGTTATCGGCGCCGGAACCATGGGTACTGGAATTGCCCAGGTGGCCGCCGCCTCCGGATTTGACGTAATCCTCAATGACGTGGACGATGCCATGCTGCAGCGGTCACTCAAGATCATGGGCAAGAGCCTCGGCAAGCTCCAGGAAAAGGGCCGCCTGAGCGAGGACAAGGACGCCATTTTGGGCCGGATCACAGCCACCACCAGCCTGGAAGACTGTGGAGCCGCGGATTTCGCTGTAGAGGCGGTGTTCGAGAGCTTCGATGTGAAGAAAGCCGTGCTCGTGAAGCTCGACCAGATCATGCCTGCCGAGGTTATCATTGGATCCAATACCTCCTCCATCTCCATCACCCGGCTGGCTGCACTGACTGGCCGGCCCGAGAGGTTCATGGGTATGCACTTCATGAATCCCGTTCCACTGATGAAGCTGGTGGAGCTGATCAAGGGCATCGCCACCTCGCAGGAGACCTACGACGTTGTCAAGGGGCTGGCAGAGAAGATGGGGAAGGTCCCTGTGGAAGCCAATGACTTTCCCGGCTTCATCGCCAACAGGATCCTCATCCCCATGATCAACGAAGCGGTCTACGCCCTCATGGAGGGCGTGGGAACGGTCGAGGCCATCGACGAGGTGATGAAACTGGGCATGAACCATCCCATGGGCCCGCTGGCCCTAGCCGACCTCATCGGTTTGGATGTGGTCCTGTTCATCATCGAGGTCCTGCACGACGGCTTCAAGGACCCCAAGTACCGGCCCTGCCCCCTGCTTCGAAAGATGGTGGATGCCGGTTACCTGGGACGCAAGTCCGGGAAGGGCTTCTACGATTACAGCGCCTGAAGGCGAGTCTTACGCGTACGATACAGAGACATCGGCAGAGGCTGGCCCGCCCGACGAGGGCGGCCTGTTGCCTTGGATGGCACTCGGCTCCTGCTGTATCCTGATTGAATTTGAATATGAGAGGAAAACATGAGTGAAAAAGACAGCGTAAAGGAATCCCGGAGTAAAGCCATAGATGCCGCCCTTTCGCAGATCGAGAAGCAGTTTGGCAAGGGAGCCGTGATGATGATGGGCCAGAAGGCCGCCCAGGATGTCCCGGCCATCCCCACCGGTTCTATCGCGTTCGACCTGGCGTTGGGGATCGGCGGCTTCCCGCGCGGCCGCGTGATCGAGGTCTTCGGCCCCGAAGCTACGGGCAAGACCACCCTGGCCGTGCACGTGATCGCCGAGGCCCAGAAGCTGGGCGGACAGGCCGCCTTCATCGATGCCGAGCACGCCATGGATCCCAAATATGCAGCCAGCATCGGAGTGGATGTGGACAACCTGCTCATCTCCCAGCCGGATTTCGGGGAACAGGCGCTGGAGATCGCGGAGGTCCTGGTACGGAGTAATGCCGTGGACGTCATCGTGGTGGATTCGGTGGCCGCGCTGGTCCCCAAGGCCGAGCTGGAGGGAGAGATGGGCGACGCCCACATGGGCCTCCAGGCCCGGCTCATGTCCCAGGCCCTGCGGAAGCTGACCGCCATTGTCGCCCGCTCCAAGACCTGCTTTATCTTCGTCAACCAGCTCCGGGAGAAGATCGGCTTCTTCCTGGGAAACCCGGAGACCACGACCGGCGGCCGGGCGCTCAAGTTCTATTCCTCCTTGCGCGTGGATGTCAGGCGTGTGGCCGCCCTGAAGGACGGGGACCGTGTGGTCGGCAACCGGGTCAAGGTCAAGATCGTCAAGAACAAGATGGCCCCGCCCTTCCGGACCGCCCAGTTCGACATCATCTACGGGGAGGGCATCTCCAGGGAAGGCGACCTCATCGACTGCGGGCTGGAGATCGGCATGGTGGAGAAGAGCGGGACCTGGTATTCATATAAGGGAGAGAGGTTGGGGCAGGGCCGCGAGAACGTAAAAAGACTTTTCAAGGAACGCCCGGAGATCGCGGATGAGCTGGACCGGCTGATCCGTACAGAGGTCGGCCTCATCAAGGGCGAAAAGAAGGCAGAGAAAAAAGAATCATGAAGCTCAAAGGAGTTGGCGGGCTCGTGCTGGCCGTTGTGGTCAGCCAAGCAGCCGGTTTCCTGGGTTCTCTGGTCACCGTGAAGGCCATCCCCAACTGGTACGATTACCTACAAAAGCCGGTGTTCACGCCTCCGTCCTGGCTGTTTGGCCCGGCCTGGATCACGCTCTACACCCTGATGGGGATCGCAGTCTATCTGGTTTTCCGGAAGGGCTGGGAAAAACCGGATGTGCGTTCCGCTGTGTATCTCTTTGGGCTGCAGCTGGCCTTGAACGCGCTCTGGACCCCCCTCTTCTTCGGACTCCACTGGCTCCTGGTCGCGTTTGTTGAGATCACCCTGCTCTGGATCTTGATCTTCCTGACCACACAGAGATTCTGGAAGATATCCCGGACCGCCGGCCTGCTTATGATTCCCTACCAGTTGTGGGTGACCTTCGCCTCGGTTCTGAACCTCAGCTTCTGGCTCCTCAATCGCTGATCCCGGATTTCCGCCTGTGCTGGATTGCATCCGATAGAACCCCGTTTGTCAGCCTGAGAGTGGGCGTCCCACAACACTCATGTAGAGCACGCTCTCTGTTTCGCCGTCTATTTCCAGCATCCCGTTGACCTCGTCGTCGTAGAGGGCGGCGATCTGACAGCTGCCCAGGCCCAGGGCCGTGGCGGCCAGGGCCAGGTTCTCCGCGATGTGCCCTGCATCCAGGTAGACATATCGGTAGGCCCGCTGCCGGTATTTCCACTTGGAGCGCTCGAAGATCGCGGTCCAGATAAAGACGACATTGGCGGCATAGGCCATGTCCTGGTCGAGTGCCGACCGGGCAGCCTGGAGACGGAAGTCGCCGGGCTTGAGCTGCTCCAGTTCGTGGGTTTCGACGGCATAGTGATAAAGTCCCGAGTCAATCCCCTCCACCGAGTGCACGGCGAGGTAGGTCTCCACCGGATAGAGCGCCCCGGCCGAGGGGGCGGTCCGGAATGCGAATCCCTGGCTGGCTCGGGTGATCCCCTGACAGGCCCAGGTCAGCTGTGAAAGGTCCTGCTTCCTCAGGGCCTCCGGCTTGAAGCCGCGGATGCTCTGGCGTTTCTGCAGGACCTGCCAGATTGGATCGCCCCCTGAAAGGTCGGAAGGATCCAGGGCCGTACGGGGCGCGTCCGGGTAGCGTTTGTATGGTTCCGGTTTGAGGTCCCAGCGAAGGGGGCCCCCACCTGTCATTCCCCGGGCATACTTGGTTTCCTTCTGGAATCTGTCTCCGATGTCGTCACCCATGGTGTTTCTCCTCATTCGCAGATAATGAATACGGGATCATGAAAAATGCCCCTCCTCGATTCTGGCCCCTCCTACAGGGCAAACCCGAACAAAAGGTACAGGGCCAGGGCTGCGGTCCCGGCGATCAGGGCGTAGGGGAGCTGCGTGCGCACATGATCGATGTGATCGGTGGCCGCTGCCATGGAGGAGATGATGGTCGTGTCCGAGATGGGGGAGCAGTGGTCGCCGAACACGCCGCCGCCCAGGACAGCGGCCAGGATGAGCCCGGGATGGAGCCCGATGCCCTGGATCATGGGGACGGCGATGGGAACCATGATGGCGAAGGTCCCCCATGATGTTCCGGTGGAAAACGCGATGAATCCGGAGATGACGAACAGGATGGCCGGGATCACACCCGGGGGAAGGGTCGCTTCGGCGGCCTGGGCCACAAAGGGTCCCGTGCCCAGGGCATCGCAGGTGTCGCCGATGGCAAAGGCCAACATCATGAGGGCCGCCACCGGGATCAGTCCTCCCACGCCCTTCATGAAGGCATCGGTGATCTCCTTCAAGGTCAGGATCCCCTGGGCCCGGTATGCCACAGCCCCGGCCAGCAGACCCAGGATGACAGCCCACAATACCGCCACAGAGCCGGAGCCGTCCATCAGGTTGCCCTTGCCTGTGATGAACAGCACGATCGGCATGGAAACCACCATCACGACCACGGGGATGAGCATGTTCAGGGGCCGGAGAGGAACTCCCTCTTTTTCAGGCATCATGATGACGTCGTCCGAGATCAGTGGTTCCGCACCATCACGCAGCAGCTGACCCGTCTCTCGGACCCTTTCCTCTGCTGCCCGCATGGGGCCCAGGTCGCGCCCCGTGAGCACCACGGCCAGCACAAGCCCTACGGCCAGCAGCGCGTAGAAGTTGAACGGGATGGAGGACACAAACACGCGGACCGGTTCCTCCACTCCCTGGGCCACCAGCAGACCCAGGATGAATGCCCCCCAGGCGTTCATGGGTACCAGGATGCATTTGGGGGCCGAGGTGGAGTCGAGGATATAGCTGAGTTTCTCACGGGAGATCCGGAGCCTGTCGAAGATGGGGCGGGATACGGCCCCTGAAACCAGGACGCAGATGCTGGACTCGATGAAGATCACTACCCCCAGGAACCAGGCCAAAACGCCGCCGGCGCGCCGCGTCTTGATCAGGCCTTTTTCCACGACCCAGTTGACAAAACCCTTCATGCCCCCCGAGTACTGGGTAAAGGTGATGATGGCGCCGATCATGGCGCTGAATAGGATCACCCGGGTATTGTCTGCGTCAGCAAAGACGGACACCAGGGCATCGACGGTGCGGATGACACCTGCCAGAGGATTTCCCCCGCTGAAAATGGTCCAGCCCAGCCAGATGCCCAGCGTCAGGGAAATATAGACGTGTTTGGTCTTTATGGCCAGGAAGATGGCCAGCAGCGGCGGGAGCACGGATAGCCAGCCGAAGGTGTCCATGGGATTCTACAGACAGTAGCACCCTGTCCCGACACTTGTCAAGACGGGCACGAGGGATTACAATGTCCTCGAAAAGGACGTTTCACAGGCATGGTCACCGATCGAGAAAAAGCCACATTCTGGGCCCGTTCTCTCCTTGAGCGCCTGGACTGGGTGCTTCTGGATACCGAAACCACCGGCCTTTCCCCCATGGATGAGATCGTCCAGATCGCCGTGCTGGCCCCGGATGGCGAGACGCTGATGGACACGTTGATCCACCCCACGCGCCCTATCCCTTTGGAGGCCACCCAGATCCATGGGATCACCGATGCGGAGGTGAAGGATGCCCCGCTCTTTCCCGAGATCTTCGACCGGCTCAAAGAGATCACCGCCGGGAAGAGCATCGTCATCTACAATGCCTCCTTTGATATGCGTCTGATCCGGCAGTCCCTGGCCAAGTATGACCGGCCCTTTTCCGGAATCGAAGATGAGCAGGTCGAGTGTGCCATGCTGCAGTATTCGGCCTGGTATGGAGCCCTCTGGCCAGGCGGAGGGTACAAGTGGCAGAGGCTCAGGGGGGGAGACCATACCGCCCTGGGGGATTGCCGCGCTACCCTGGCCGTCATACGGAGGATGGCCGGAGAAGGTCCCGAGGAGATATCTCATGAGTGACTGCGATCGACGTGATTTCTGCAAGACGTTGTCCTGTTCTCTGGTAGGGGGGCTGGCCGTTTTTGCCGGCACAGGCGGTGCTGCACCCGTGAATGCCAAGGAACATGGACTTGAGGGAAAAGGGGGCAGTGTGAAGACTACGGAAAAGGTCACGGCTGTGATAGCAAAGGTCAAGAGCCAGGAGGGAAGCTGCGGCATGGGGCACAAGGTCGGTGATGAGACACGCTTCACCGAGTCCGGAGTGGAGGGCCGGATCTGCATCCATGCCCTCTACAGCATGCTGCCGGCGGTTTTTGCCATGCTGTTCGACGCACAATTCCCCTGGCTGGATGACCCCGACACCAAGACCCATGCCTGCCCGGACGCTTATAATCCTGTGGTCTTCGAGATCACACGCGTGCGTGAAGGCTGAGGAATATCCACATGAAACGGCGCAGCTTTCTCAAAGCCGGTCTCTGCGGTTGTTTGGGCCTCCCCGGGCTTGAAAGCGGGCTAACAGCCGGCGCCCAAAGGCGCAGTATTTCCCGGCTTCCGCTGCTGCGGCGCGAGCTGGGGCGGACCGGCGAGAAGCTGTCTATCCTGGGGCTGGGCGGCATGGCCATGAGCGGGGAGGCACCGGAAATGGTTGCGGCGGTCGTGCGCGAGGCCATCGATCATGGGATCAACTATTTCGATGTGGCCCCCAGCTATGGAAATTCCGAGGAACTGCTGGGGCCGGCCCTCAAGCCCTATCGAGACCAGGTTTTCCTGGCGTGTAAGACCGAGAATCGGGACCGCCGGGGAGTGCTGGAAGAACTGGACCGCTCCCTTATCCGTCTGCAAACCGACCGGATCGACCTGTACCAGTTTCACGCGTTCACAACGGCGAGGGACGTTGAACAGACCTTAAGCTGGAGAGGCGGCCTCGATGCAGTCACCGAAGCCAAGGAGGCCGGGAAGATCCGGTTTGTCGGATTTTCGGCCCACTCCGAGGAGGCGGCCCTGCGGGCTATGGATCTCTTCGAGTTCGACACCGTTCTCTTCCCGGTTAATTTTGTTTGCTATTTCAAGTCAAATTTTGGGCCGGAGGTCGTCCGGCGGGCCCGGAACCTGGGCCTGGGCGTGTTGGCCATTAAGGCCTTGGCGCGCCAGCCCTGGCCAGAGGATTCGGAGGAGTCGCACAAACGGTCCTGGCCCAAGTGCTGGTACCAGCCGGTCACGGCCCCGGAGGAAACCGACCTGGCCTTGCGGTTCACCCTGTCTCAACCGGTCACTTCCGCGATCCCTCCCGGAGACATTCGGCTCTTCCGTCGGGCCCTGGAGATCGCTCACGGCTTTGTCCCCCTACAGGACGGTGAGATGAGGCGGCTCCACAGCCTGAGCGATGGGCTGACACCGCTTTTTCCCCTGTCCGAGGAATAAAAAAAGCCCGGCCGTCCTCGATCCACAACTGGATGAGGAGAGGGCCGGGCTTGTCTATATGGGAGAAGGACTACCAGCCGGTATCCCCGAAATAGGGTTTTCCGTCGGCGTCATACAGGCCACGCTCCATGGGAGTGCCCAGGATCTCTTCCAGGTCTTCCTGTGAGATATACCGCGCCTGATACGAGATCTGGTACCGTTCGAGCTGACGTATATAGGCCCGCATATGATTGCGGGATCCCTTCTGCAGGTTCTGGAATAGCACTCGGATGTCCTCGTTGTCCGATTTTTTCAGGTATTTCTGCAGGTCGTAGATGTCCAGGTCCTCGATGATGGCCCCGACCTCGAGAGCCGCCTGTAGGGAGGAGCGTGCTTGATACGTCAGCTCGTTATAGAGCTGCTGCATCTCGGGATCGGTGAACACTCCCACGGTGTCGTCCCGCACGGGGTCTGCAAGCCCGTACTTCTGGATCAAGACACGGACGGAATTCATGTGCCGGTTCTCGCTGCGGGCGATGTTGCGGAAGATCCGGTGGCCCCATTCTTCGAAGAGTGCTAGGTAGACGTCCCGGGCCAGCTTCTCTTCCTCGACCATGTGCAGCAGTCCTTTCTCTTCCTGGCTGCCCAGATCCTCCATGGGAAGTCCGGTCAGGACCGAGTTCATGCCTCCGTCGAAGTCCCTGCCTCCCCCGAGTGCTCCCTTGCCGCCTCCGCGGCCTCTGCCGTTCCCATTGCCCTGGGCAAACACCGGCGCCAGTACCAGGCCCAGCAGGGCCAGGATCGTGAAAATCTTTTTTGTCATCGTATGACCTCCTGATTAATTTCAAGGAGAATACTTTTGCAAGATGTGTGCCAAGCGTAAGTGATAGGGAATAAACAAAATAACAGATGCCAAGAGCTGTTTGGGCGGACAAATATGTGGATAGTACGACAATTTCGTAGGATTCATGAGGCCTAGGCAGGGGATTGTTTAAAGATGGAGGTCAGCGTTCCGCTGGGAGGGCCAGGAAAACCTCGGTTGGAGGGGGGGGGAACTGGCTGTGAGGTAATAGCAGAAGGATAATCTTGACGCAGGATAGCCCGCCCAGCCAGCCAAGCAGGTTATGTAGTAATTATATAAAAACTATAGATTGTGTCAAGTAAAAAATGAAATTGTGCATGATTTGACACCGGCTTCCCGGCTGGGATATTCTTTTCCTAGGAGTGTGAGGGGATGAGCACATGGAAACGGCGTGACTTTTTGAGGAGCCTGGGATGGGGAGCGGCCTCCGTGGGGCTGGCCGGATGGGGCAGTGCCACAGGCTGCCGGACCAGGGAGCGCCTCCCCAATATTGTCCTGATCTTCACGGATGACCAGGGCTATGGGGATGTCGGATGTTATGGGGCCGAGGGCTTCGAGACCCCCAATCTCGACCGGATGGCCTCGCAAGGGATCCGCTTCTCCGATTTTTATGTGGCCCAGCCGGTCTGCGGAGCCTCCCGTGCCGCTCTGCTCACCGGCTGCTATCCCAACCGCCTCCATTTGCATGGTGCCCCCGACCACCGCGCCAGGCACGGCATCCATGCGGAGGAGACGCTCATTTCCGAGCTTCTCAAGCCCCTTGGCTATGCCACGGCTATCTATGGCAAATGGCACCTCGGACACCTGCCTCCGTTCCTGCCCCCACGGCATGGCTTCGACGAGTACTTCGGGCTGCCCTACTCGAACGACATGTGGCCCTGGCATCCCGAACGGCCAGGGGACTACATTGACCTCCCCCTTATCGAGGGAGAGGAAGTCATCGAGTACAACCCGGATATGAACGGCCTGACAACACGCTACACTGAGCGGGCCGTCGATTTCATTCGGCGGAACCGGAACCGGCCGTTCTTCCTGTACCTGCCCCACAGCATGGCCCACGTCCCTCTTGGTGTTTCAGACAGATTCAAGGGCCGGTCGGCCCAGGGACTGTACGGCGATGTGATGATGGAGCTCGACTGGTCCGTGGGCGAGGTTCTCGCCACACTCAAAGACTTGGGCCTGGAAGAAGACACGCTGGTCCTGTTCACATCCGACAATGGTCCCTGGGTCAGCTACGGCGGCCATGCCGGCAGTTCGGGGCCCCTGCGAGAGGCCAAGGGGACCACATGGGACGGCGGTGTGCGCGTCCCCTTCATCGCCCGCTGGCCCGGGCATATCCCGGAGGGAGCTGTGTGCCGGGAACCGGCCATGACCATCGACCTCCTGCCCACCATCGCCGGCCTGTCGGGAGCGCCGCCGCCGCCCCTGCCCATCGACGGCAAGGACATCTGGCCTCTGATCTCCGGCGATTCGGAAGCTGTCTCACCCCAGGAGGCCTACTATTTTTATCAGGGGAACCGTATGGAGGCGGTCCGCAGCGGGCGCTGGAAACTGCACTTTCCGCATCCCTACCGCACCCTTGCCGGAAGGGAGGGCGGGACCGGGGGCATGCCGGTCCGGTATGAACAGACCCAGACCGAACTGGCCCTCTTCGACCTGGAGGCAGACCCGGGAGAACGCCTGGACAGGGCCAAGGAATTTCCCGAGGTCGTGGAGCGCTTGACCGCGGTGGCCCAGGCCTTCGATGCCGACCTCCAGGCTAACCGCCGGGAGCGTGGTGTCATCTCAGAGGAATAGCCGCGGCAAAATCCGCGATCCGTACAAGATCCATTTCACTCTCCCTGATTTACTTGGGGTGGACTCGATGTTGCCTCTTTGTGCAGGCGCCCTGATCTCCCTTTACGTTTGACCGCTCCCATCCCGGTATGATAGGACTTGAGACAGATAGGAGGGCAGTATGGAAAATATCATGGATCAACTGATCGCGTTTGCAACGACCTACGGCTTGAAGATCGTCGGCGCGATACTCATCCTCATCTTGGGACGCTTTTTTGCAGGGATGGTCCGCAAGGGCATCCGGCGCTTCCTGGGAAAGAAACAGACCGATCCGGCGATCACGGGATTCGCCGCCAGCCTCGGATACGCCCTGGTGATCGTCTTCACAGTCTTAGCGGCCCTGGCGAAGTTCGGAGTCCAGACGGCTTCCTTTGTCGCCGTCCTGGGAGCGGCCGGTTTCGCTGTCGGATTTGCCCTGCAGGGATCCCTGTCAAACTTCGCATCGGGGATCATGCTGCTGCTCTTTCGGCCGTTCAAGGTAGGCGACCTCATCGAGGCGGCAGGAGTGTTGGGCATCGTCCAGGACATCCAGCTCTTCAACACCGTGGTCGCGACCCTGGACAACGTAAAGATCATCATACCCAACGGCAAGCTCTACGGCGATGTGATCAAGAACCTCTCGGGCTACGACACGCGCCGCATAGACCTGGTGTTCGGGATCGGATACGCATCCTCCATGCAGAAGGCCTATGACATCATGCAGGGGCTCCTCAAGGCGGATGACAGGATCCTGGCCGAGCCCGCCCCTCAGATCGCGGTATCGGAGCTGGCCGATTCCAGTGTGAATTTTGTGGTGCGGCCCTGGGTCAAGGCAGAGGATTACTGGGACGTACGCTTCGATCTCACCCGCAAAGTCAAGGAACAGTTCGACGACGCGTCCATCGAGATCCCCTTTCCCCAGCAGACGGTCCACCTCATGCAGGACGAAGCCTGAAGCTTCTCTTCGTGCAGCGGCGGGGAGCCTAGACCAGCTCGGTCTCCCCCGGTACCGCAACGGGCCGCACGGGAAGATCTCCGAACGTGTAGCCGCCTGGAGGCGACAGGTCCAGCTTGGAAGAGTTCATCGCCCAGTCCCAGCTCAGGGCCCGGCCCGTGTAGGCGCTCATTCGGCCCATGATGGCGGTCATGGTACTCTCCGCGACCTGCCTGCCCTCGTTCAGCGGCTTTCCGTTCCGGATGCTGGCGATCAGGTCTGTGTGTTCCACCACATAGGGATTGGGTGACTCATCCGGATATTCGTAGGCCTTCGCTCCCTTGAGGTAGCCGTTGGCTCCGTCCGTGTAGGAGAATCCCCGCGTGCCGACCACGCGCTCCGAGACATTGTTGTGACAGCCGGCGGTCTGGCGGCACATGCTCATGACGCGTGCGCCGTTGGCATACTCGTATTCGATGGCGAAGTGGTCGAAGATGTTGCCGAACATGGGATCGGTCCGCACCTGACGCCCGCCCATGCCCGAACAGCGGACCGGATGAGAGCCGATGGCCCAGTTGATGACATCCAGGTTGTGGACGTGCTGCTCCACGATGTGGTCCCCGGAAAGCCAGGCCATGAACAGCCAGTTGCGGATGTGCCACTCCATGTCCGACCAGCCCTTCTCTGTCTTCCCCGCCCAGTTCTGTTTGGCCCGGTCCAGCCAGAGAGCTCCCATATTCCAGTAGCACTGGCCCGAGACGATCTCGCCGATGTCCCCGCTGTGGATCCGCTTCAAGATCTCCAGGTAGTGCGCCTGGTGTCGCCGCTGTGTCCCGGCCACGATTCCGAGTCCCTTGGCATTGGCCTTTTGGGAAGTGGTGATCACCGAGCGTATGCCTTGCGGGTCCACGGCCACGGGTTTTTCCATGAACACATGCTTCCCGGCTTCGATGGCCGCCCTGAGGTGGAGGGGTCTGAAATGCGGCGGGCAGGCCAGGATGACCATGTCGATGTCGCTGGCCAGGACCTTCTTGAAGTTGTCGAAACCCGAGAATCGGGTCTCTGCCGTGACCTTCAGGTTTTCCGGCTTGAGCTGCTCGGACAGCCATTTATAGGCACCATCCACCCGGTCAGGGAACAGGTCCCCCATGGCCGTTATCACGATATTGGGAGACGAGTTGACGCAGTCCCGGGCTGCCCCCCGTCCCCTGCCGCCAGATCCGATCAACCCGACCTTGATCTGGTCCGAGCCTCCGGCAAACAGGGCGCCACCGCCCGATACCATGGCGACCATGGAGGCGGCCGAAGTGGTCTTGATGAAGTCCCTGCGGGATATCCCGTTGCTGGTCGATGTCTTACTCATGTGTTGTCCTCCTTTGCTAATTTTCGCATATTTCAATTTTATCGTTAGAAATCATCGCAGGTTCGGTAGGCGGCGAGCAGCGCTTTCTCACCCTCCAGCCCCTGCTGGCTTTTGCCGTGCTCCATTCCCAACACACCCTGGAATCCCTTCTCTGAGAGGTGCCTGAAGATGTTCCGGTAGTTGATCTCCCCCGTGGTCGGCTCCTTGCGGCCGGGATTGTCGCCGACGTGATAGGCGGCGATCTCGTCCCAGGCCATGTCGATGTTCGGGATCAGGTTACCCTCCGTGATCTGCTGGTGATAGATGTCGTTGATGATCTTGCAGCTGGGGCTCCCCACGGCCTTGCAGATCTGATAGGCCTGGGGGATCTTGGTGAGGAAGAGCCCGGGATGGTTGGTCCAGGGATTGAGGGGTTCGATTACGATGACCAACCCCGAGGGCTCGCAGATGTCGGCGCAGAACTTGAGGTTGTCGATGACGTTGGCTGTCTGATAGTCCCACTCCAGGCCCTCGTCGAAACGCCCGGGCACCATGAGCGTCCACTGGATGCCGGCCCGTTTGGCGGTCTCGACCGCGGTCAGGGCGATCTTCTTGAGCATGGTGCGGACTTCCGGGTCACGGGTCACGAAGGATTTGACCTTAAAATCTGCGTAGGCCACGAAGGGTCCCCATTCCAGGCCCAGTCGTTCCATCTCCCCGGCCAGTTTTTCCTGCTCTTCCCGGGGCCGGTTCATGAAGCCGTTGTCGAACATGGCGCGGAAGCCCTGGTCGGCTGCGAACTTGATCTGGTCGACCGGGTCCTTGCCGGCGTGGTTCTGGAACATGCCGAAATAGGGGGCATATTTCAATTTGAACGCCCCGGCCGCCGGGGCTGCACTCGGGCCGGAAGCCCTAAGGTCCGTGGGCAGTGCCGTCATCGCCGCAAGGCCGGCTGCGGCTCCCCCGATAAACGTACGCCGTGAGAATCCCTGCGGCTTCTCAGGTGTCATCTCGGATTTCCTGGACATGGAGTCCTCCTGCAAATTTTGGGTTTTTCTTGGTAGATAAGGAAGGATACGGTCCGCCACACGAGCATTCTATGCCAAGGAAATCCAATTTGCAACACACTTGCCGGCCATCGAGGACCAACTGAATCATGGAGCAGAATTCCTGGCCGGCGGACGGCCAGGGATCATGCTAAAAGAGAATATTCCGCTTGACACAGCGCATGGTTGGCCTTATATTTACACCTGACCGACCGGTCGGTCAAGAAAGAATGGGAAGCCCTTCATGCCAAAGATCGTCGATAAAGAAGAAAAACGCGGGCGGATCCTGGACGCTGCGATCCGTGTCTTTGCTCAGAGGGGGGTGAAGAACGCCAAGATCGTCGACATTGCGGAAGCCGCCGGGATCGGCAAGGGCACGGTATACGAGTATTTCAAGAGCAAGGACGAGATCATCTCGGCCAGTTTTCGATATTTCATGGAACACGTGGGCGATGTGATCGGCGGGCGTGTTGCCTCTCTCACTGATCCCCTGGACAGGCTCATGGCCTTCTTTTCAGGGTGGGCGGAAATTCTTGACAGTGAGTTCATGGGCTACATCGATGTCGTGCTGGACTTCTGGGCCGAGGGGATCCGGGAGGACAAGGGGGCCCTGGCGTTCAACCTGGCCGAGATGTATGCGGAATATCGTGCTGTGGTGGAACGACTCCTGGACGAGTGTGTGTCTTCCGGCTGCATTAGGCCCGTGGACACGCGCATCGCTGCCTCGGTCCTCCTGGGGACCATGGACGGCCTCCTCGTCCAGTGGGTCGCGGACCGGGCGGCCTTCGACATTAAGGCGGCCGTCGAGGCCCTGCCCGACCTGATCATCTACGGCCTCAAGAAGGAGACTCCCGATGAAGACTAAACGGTACGGATCCTTACTCGCCGCGTGCCTCCTCCTCACTTCTCTGTGGGGACAGGATGCCGCGCTGACCGGAGATGACATCATCCAAAGGGCCAACGAGGTGTTCACTCCCCAGACCTCCCATTCCAAGTCCCGGATGACCATCGTCACCACCTCGGGCGGCCAGCGCACATTCGTGTTCGAGTCCTGGAGCCAGAACAAGGGAGAAAAAAACCTGGTCCGCTACCTGGAGCCTTCCCGTGTCAAGGGGCAGGCGATCCTGATGCTGAATCATGCCGACGACATCTGGTCGTTCTTCCCGCGAACACAGCGCGTGCGGAAGCTGGCTTCCCATGCCAAGAAGCAGAAGATGCAGGGCAGCGATTTTTCCTACGAGGACATGGGAAGCGGTGATGCCTTTATCGAGGATTACTCGGCCCGACGCCTGGATGACACCAAGGTGGAGGGCTTCGACTGCTTCACGCTGGAGCTGACGCGAATGCCCGAAAGTGAGATCGCGTATTCCCGGCTGGTCCTCCACGTCATCAAGGCAAACTTTTTCCCCCTGTCCATCGACTACTACGACGACAAGGACCCGGAGCGCCTGCTGAAACAACTCATGCAGAGCGACATCAGAGATGTCGATGGGCGGCCCACGGCCTTCAGGATGGTCATGTCCAACCTCAACGACAACACGCGGTCCGAGATGGAATTCCTGGAGGTGCGCTTTGACCTGCCCCTCGAAGACAGCATGTTCACGGAAAGGGCGCTGAAGAAATGAGCGGCTGGAGTTTCCGGCTCTGCCTCTCGGCCCTGTGCCTCTCGCTCCTGGTCCTGCCCGCTTCCGCGCAGGACAGGCTCGAGATCTTCGGTTATTACGAGCCCCAGTACATGGGGACCACCATAGGCCGTGATTACTATCAGCTCTTTACCAATAAGCTGCGGATCGACCTCAAGTACGCATTCTCCGATCACGTCACCTTTGCAGCCAACTTCGATTTCATCACCTATCACGGCAAGACCCGGTGGAGCGTGCTCGATTTCTTGTCATCCGACATCGTGGATCGTGTGCCCGAGCCCGCCAGGAGCCTGTACGTCGTACCCTTCGAGAATGAGGTATTCCTCGACAATGCCTTCCTCAAGCTGAGCTTCTCGGGATGGGACCTCACGGCCGGGAAACAACAGATATCCCTGGGAGCCGGGTATGTCTGGAATCCAATCGATGTCTTCAACACCAAGGACGTTCTGGATCCAACCTATGAGCAGCCGGGACACAACGCGGTGCGTGTGGACGTCCCGGTGGGCGGCCGCTCCACTGTCATGGCCCTGTATTCTCCGGAGTCGACCTGGACGGAATCCGGGAAGCTGTTCGAGATAAAGTCCGGTGCGGGCCGATTCGATCTCACGCTGGATTTTATCGAAACCCACTGGGTGTTCCATGACTACACACGTTTCGATCCCGCTGCTCAGAATTTCGTGGCCCTACACGGCAAGAGGAGCCTCTTGGGAGGGAGCGCCGTCGGCGAGCTGGCGGGTCTCGGTGTCTGGGCTGAGTTTGGCTACAACTGGATGGAGCGCACCGACGATTTCTATGAGCTCGTGGTGGGAGGGGACTACACCTTCGACTCCCAGACCTATGTCATGGCGGAGTACTACCGCAACACCCTGGGAAAATCGGACTATCTGGAGTACGACCTGAACGACTGGATGCGCTTCTTCACCGCCGAGCAGAAGGCCGTCTCGAGGGATCAGCTCTATGTCTTCGCCCAGCACCCGGTCACCGACCTCCTGAGCCTTGGACTGCAGAATGTCCTGAGCCTCTCGGATGGGAGCCTTGCCCTGGCTCCCACGGCTTCCTATTCCCTTTCCGATAATGTGGAGCTTTTTGCCTACCTGAACTTCAGCATCGGCTCGGAAGGTAAGGCCTACGGATCCAACATGGGCCACGGCGGGCTGCTGCGGCTCCGAGTCTATTTCTGATCTGAGAAGTGAAAGAGAGAACATCATGCGAGAACGATTCCTGAAAAACCTGGCTCGATGGCACGCCTCCCATCCCTGGAGGATGCTGGCATTGGTGCTGCTCCTGACTCTGGTCCTCGGCTATGCGGCGGGACACCTGGAGGTGACCATGCGCTGGTCCGACCTCCTGCCCACCGGAGACCGGCGCACCGTGCAGTTCAACCGCATCATAGAAGAGTTCGTGTCCGCCACCAGCCTGGTGGTGGTGGTCCAGGGCGAGGAGGAACGCATCAAGGCCTATGCCGATGCCCTGGCCCCTCGGATCCTCGCTGCCCATGATGCCGAGCGGGAGATGGACCTCTTTCGTCGGGTGGATTACAAGCGCGAGGTCGAGTTCATGAAGGACCACGGGCTGCTGCTCATCAAAGAGAAAGATCTGGAGAACATCCAGGACATATTCCGCGATCCGAACCTGGGGGGGCTGCTCGTCAACCTGAACAATGCCATGGAAAAAGAATATGTGGGGCAGCAGGAATCCCTCTCCACACGAGAAAAGGAGGACCAGGCCGTACAATTCCTGGACGGGATCCAGGGGCTGGTTGGAGCCCTTCATAAGGCCGCACAGGGAGAGGCCCTGACGGAGGAGGAGATCCGGGGCGTGGCCGACAGGCTCCTGATCGGAGATCCCTACATCCTCTCCTATGACAAGCAGGCGCTCATTCTCAATGCCATCCCCAACTTCACCATGCTGGACACGGAGATGATGGTGGAAGGCACGGACATGGTGCAGGAGATCCTGGACGGAGAGTTGGCCCGAGAGTTTCCTGACATCGAGGCCGGCCTCACCGGTTTCATCGCCATCGGTCGGGATGAGATGGTCTATTCCGAGCAGAGCCTGGGCTACACCACGGTCATCGCTGTGGTCGCGATATTGCTCATGCTCATGCTCTCCTTCCGGATGTGGGTGGCCCCCCTCCTGGCCGTGGGGAACCTCCTGGTCGGTCTGATCTGGGCGGTGGGGACGGCCGCCCTGGTCGTGGGGCAGCTCAACATTATGACCTCCATGATGGCGGTCATCCTGTTGGGCCTGGGGATCGATTTTTCCATCCACCTCATCTCCGGGTTCACGGAGTGGCGGGCGGCCGGCGATTCCATCGG
>RCNB010000008.1_pt1 | contig 159882 bp, 163 predicted proteins | sample 2041321 | NCBI WGS metagenome assembly RCNB01 (sample SAMN09708232, study PRJNA481090) | Marine sediment metagenome, whole genome shotgun sequencing project. | reverse complement strand
ATGGTTGAGAAATGGTTGAGAAATGGTTGAGAAATGGTTGAGAAATGGTTGAGAAATGGTTGAGAAATGGTTGAGAAATGGATTAATTATTGGCAGTCAGAAGTTGAAGAATCACAGTCAAGTCCTATCGTGCAAAGTGAACAAGAAATTTTAGAAAATCTAACCTAGTATTACAGTTTTAAACCAAAAGCTCAGGGCTTATACTCTGAATGGATAAAAGGGTTGCAGTATTAACTTAAATGCCAGTGGGCTTATTTAGGCAGCCTTAGCTTTGCCGACAGAGGTAGTCATTGTGGTAAAATTCACTTTTATTTAATACTGAGATAGCATCATGTCTGGTAACACGTTTGGAACTTTATTTACCCTAACATCCTTTGGTGAATCACACGGACCTGCAATAGGTGGTGTGGTCGATGGGTGCCCACCGGGATTAGAAATAAGTGCCGAAGATTTACAAATAGACTTAGATCGTCGTAAGCCGGGCACTTCTCGACATGTAACGCAACGCAAAGAAGATGATGCGGTAGAAATTCTTTCCGGAGTTTTCGAAGGTAAAACGACAGGGGCGCCTATCGGTTTGCTTATTCGCAATAAAGATCAGCGTAGCCAAGATTATAGTAAAATTATGGATACGTTTCGTCCCGGGCATGCAGATTACACTTATAGCCAAAAATATGGGACTCGTGATTATCGTGGTGGTGGACGCAGCAGTGCACGCGAAACGGCAGTTCGTGTGGCAGCAGGTGCCATTGCAAAAAAATGGTTAAAAATGCAATTTAACATTCAGGTGAGAGGCTGCATGAGCCAGCTTGGTGAAATTAATATTCCTTTTAAAAGTTGGGATGTTGTTAATAAAAATCCTTTTTTTTCGCCAAACGAAGATGTCTTACCTAAGATTGAAGCTTATTTAGATGCTGTCCGGGCTGAACGTGATTCAGTTGGTGCACGTTTAGCTATCGTAGCTGAGGGAGTCCCTGTAGGTTGGGGTGACCCTGTATTTGACCGATTAGATGCCACTATTGCACATGCGATGATGAGTATTAATGCGGTCAAAGGTATTGAGGTTGGTGCCGGTTTTGATAGCGTTGCTCAACGTGGCAGCGTGCACTCGGATGAAATGACTTCAACTGGCTTTACAACGAATAATGCAGGTGGTATTTTAGGTGGTATTTCTACTGGCCAAACAATCAATGTGAATATCGCTCTGAAACCGACTTCTAGTATTCCACAAGCGCGCCGCTCAATAGATAAAGATGGACATGATTTAACAATGCAAACCAACGGTCGCCATGACCCATGCGTAGGGGTGCGTGCTACACCTATTGCAGAGGCGATGTTGGCATTGGTCCTAATGGACCATGCTTTACGTCATCGTGGTCAAAATGCTGATGTAGTCAATCAAACGCCTATTATCTAGTTTAAAACTTGAGCCGCGCACTGCACGCTAACCTTTCCCGGTTTTATTTCACTTACTATTTTTTTGTGGGTGCATTTGTCCCTTATTGGGGTTTGTATTTACAATCTGAAAATTTTTCAGTAACAGATATCGGCATTCTATTGTCTGTATTTCAACTTAGTCGAATTTTTGCTCCAAACTTTTGGGGTTGGCTAGCTGACCACACTTCCAAACGCACCATATGGATAAAATTGAATGCTTTTTTAGGTGTGGTTGGTTTTATTGCTGTATTTTGGGTGCAAGGTTTTTGGTCAATGTTGTTAGTGATGGGAGCACTAAGCTTATTTACAAGTTCGACATTACCATTATCAGAATCTCTGACATTAGCCCACTTGGCGACAACAAATGGTCACTATAGTCGTATTCGTATGTGGGGTTCATTAGGGTTTATTGTCGCCTCTGTTGTCTTAGGCTACTTGATTGATTGGCAAGGGATTGCTAGTTTGCTATGGATGATACTGATGATGCAGGTTGTTTTGTTTAGTCTTACGCTTACATTACCTGATGCAAAAGTTGCACCCCATTCGAATGATGATTTTTCAGTTTGGAAAATAATTAAAGAACCTGCTGTCATCGCATTGCTGGTCGGTTGTGCCATGATGGTGACAGCGCATGGTGTACTGTATAACTTTTATTCGATTTATTTAGCAGAGCACGGCTATAGCAAAGGTATGATTGGGTTGCTGTGGTCAGTAGGTGTTGTTTGTGAAATTGTAATTTTTATACTGATGCCTAAAATCATGAAAAAATTTAGTCTCAAAGCGATTCTACTGACAAGCTTAGCATTGGCTGTCCTCCGATTCGCTTTGATAGGCGTTGCAGTAGATAACCTAATATTAGTTTTAGTTGCACAAAGTTTACATGCGGCTACATTTGGTAGTTTTCATGCGGCGTCTATTGAAGTTGTTGATCAGTTTTTTAAAGGCAGACATCAAGCTAAAGGACAAGCTATCTACAATAGTGTCACATACGGTGTTGGGGGGGCTCTCGGAGGTATCGCTGGTGGTTATGCGTTGCAATACTTAGGTGGCGAATTAACATTTTTATACGCCGCAGGCTTTCCATTAGTTGGTTTTATCGTGATAGCATTAGGGTTGAAATTATCACAAACGCATGGCCGCGTAGGTATGTTTGGCTAGTTGTTTGTTAATAAAGCGAGGATTAAATGTTAAAAAAACAGGGTGCATTATCCTTATTGGTGAGTTTGTTCTTGTTAATTTTTTTATTCAGCACATTAGCGATGGCTGATACTCAAGTGAATGTGGTGGGCTTATTTAATAATAGAGCACTTGTGATTATTAATGGAGGAGCCCCAAAAAACATGCGAGCTGGGCAAACTAGCAATGGTGTAAAACTAATTTCGGCGAATAGTAGTGCCGCTACTTTTGTCATCGAAGGAAGGCGCCAAGTATTGAAGATGGGGCAGGCTGCCTCTGTAGGCGGTGGTTCGATTAGTGCTGAACTTGGTAAGCCTAATAGTCCTGTGCATTTGTATGCAAATCCGCAAGGTCATTATTATGGCAACCTAAACGTTAATGGTACGTCTCTTAAATACGTTATTGACTCAGGTGCAACGTCAGTAGCATTCAGCAGTAAAGATGCTAAGCGGGCAAAGATTAATTATAAAAATGGCCAAAAGATCAACATGTCGACTGCCAATGGCATAGTAGCCGCATTTTTAGTGACATTAAATACGTTAAAAATTGGTACGATTGTTTTGAATAACGTAAAAGCGACAGTGATTGAAGGTGATTCGCCGCCTGTTGTCTTATTAGGTATGTCTGCACAAACTCGATTAAATATGAAACAAGAAAACTCAGTATTAACGCTAACTAAAAAGTATTAGCATTACTGAGTGAGCCAAATAAAAAAACGGGCATGTGCCCGTTTTTTTATTTGGCTTATTTTTTGTAAGCCATGAGTAACTAAGAATTTTATTTTAAAACAAAAGTAACTTTTAATACAACATTATATTTGGTGATTTTACCGTCTGACACCTTAACACTGTGATCCTTAACCCAGGCACTGGTTACGTTATGGAGTGAATCAGCGGCTTTTGCTACACCGTTTGCGACTGCATCTTCAAAACTTTTATTACTTGAGGCAATAATTTCAATTACTTTAGCGACACTCATACTTAGCTCCTTTTGGAATAAATTTTATTGTTAAAATACTTCAGCCTAAATAGTTAATTGCAAGATTAACTAGCGTTACGACAGTTAGCACGAATATAACAGCGCCAATAATACCTGCAATCACAAGTTGTTTGAGTGAAATTTTTGCAGCATCATCTTCATAGCCTTTTTGCCCGCGTACACCAATCATGCCCCAAAGCACTGCTCTAATGACTTGGAATATATTGGCACTTTGTTTTTGTAAGTTATTATTTCCCATTAATGACCCTAAAGATTGTATGGATTATTTAAAGCTATTTTACTTGATTCGCTTATCGTGTTCAATGAGTGCATAAGCAGAATGATTATGAATGGATTCGAAATTTTCGCTCTCAACTATATAAGCATCAATACGTTTTTCATTATTTAGCTCAGATACGACATCACGCACCATATCTTCTACAAATTTTGGGTTGTCGTAGGCACGTTCAGTAACAAATTTCTCATCAGGGCGTTTAAGCAGCCCATATAGCTCGCAAGAAGCTTGTTTTTCTACTAAGGTAATAACATCTTCGATCCATATAAAATCATTTAAAACGGCTGTAATGGTGACATGAGAACGCTGATTATGCGCGCCATAATCTGAAATCTTCTTACTACATGGACATAAACTAGTAACAGGTACCAATACTTTAATCGTGTTACTAAATATGCCATTTTTAATTTCACCAATAAAAGTTACATCGTAATCTAAAAGACTAGTCACGCCAGAAACAGGTGCCGCTTTGTTTACAAAATAAGGAAAACGCATTTCAATATAGCCTGACTCAGCTTCTAAGCGTTTCACCATTTCGCGTAGAATTGTTTCAAAAGATTCAATTGAAATTGCTTTTTCGTTCATTTCGAGAATTTCAACGAAGCGCGACATATGTGTGCCTTTGAAATTGTGTGGCAAATGCACATACATATCGAACATAGCCACTGTGCTTTGTTCGCCACCATTTTTATCTTTTACTACAACAGGGTGACGAATTGATTTGATACCCACTTTATTAATATCTAAATGTCTAACATCAGGTGTGTTTTGAACGTCTTCAATATTAAGCGTGCTTTTGTTTGATTCATTCATAACAGGTGCTTCTCCGAATTTAGCGCAACTTTAATTGTTGCGTGCCTATTTGCGGCTTTATCTCTTAATGATTTAGGTATTCTATAGATATTGTGTGTAACAACATAATATCAAGAGGTAATTAATGCTAATTTTTTATTAATTGCTTCTAGAATGCCAGCAGCATCAAGACCGCATTCAGATAACATAGTTTCATGCACCCCATGCTCAATAAATTTATCCGGCAAACCAAGACAAACCGTCGGCTTAATTAAATTGTGTGATTGCATCTCCTGAAGCACGGCATCACCAGCACCTCCCATCAGCGCATTCTCTTCCACAGTTACAATTAAATCATGTTGTTCACACATGGTTTTTATCGCTTCAGTATCAAGTGGTTTAATAAAACGCATATTAATCACTGTTGCATTGATTAATTCTGCAGCTTTTAAGCAAGCAGACAACATGCTGCCAAAAGCTAGTATTGCAACTTTTTTATTTTTGATTTTTGCTTGGGTATCTTGCTTTCTAACAATATCAGCTTTTCCAATCGGCAATGTCGTTAGCTTCTCATTAACATTTGCCCCAATACCAGTGCCTCTTGGGTAACGCACCGCTGCTGGGCCTATATGTTGATATCCAGTCGTTAGCATTTGACGACATTCATTTTCATCACTTGGCGCCATAATCACAATATTAGGAATACAACGCATAAAACTTAAATCAAAACTACCAGCATGTGTGGGACCATCAGCACCAACTAAACCTGCGCGATCTATAGCAATCAATACATCTAAATTTTGTAAAGCAACATCGTGAATCAATTGATCGTAAGCGCGTTGTAAAAAAGTACTGTAAATTGCAACAACTGGTTTCAGACCATCGCAAGCCATACCAGCGGCAAATGTTAAGGCGTGTTGCTCTGCAATACCTACATCAAAGTATCGGTCAGGAAACTGTTCTGAAAATTTATTTAAACCAGAACCATCGCACATGGCAGGTGTAATACCGATTAATTTTTCATCAGTAGTAGCCATGTCAACAAGCCAATCGCCAAACACTTGTGTGTAGGTTTTTTTAGAATTACTTCCAGATTGCGTGAGGCCGTTACTTGGGTCAAATTCACTAACACCATGATACTTGTTTGGATTGTCTTCTGCCGGTTCAAACCCTTTGCCTTTTTGTGTAACAACATGCAAGAACTGCATGCCTTTAAGTGCTTTAATATTGGTTAATGTATCCTGTAATACACCAATATCATGACCATCTACAGGCCCAATATAGTTAAAGCCTAACTCCTCAAAAAGTGTACCGACGGGGCTAACCATCCCTTTAGCATGCTCTTCTGCGCGACGGGCAAACTCTTGCACTGGCGGCACTATGTCTAATACTCTTTTACCTTTTTTACGTACATTATCATAGAATCTTCCAGATAATAATTTAGCTAAGTAGTTATTAAGTGCTCCAACATTGTTTGAGATACTCATGTCGTTGTCATTAAGAATCACTAACATGTTGGCATTTGTGCCACCAGCATTATTGAGCGCTTCGAATGCCATGCCAGCCGTCATAGCGCCATCTCCAATGATGGCAATGCTATGACGATCTAGCCCAGCTTGTTTTGCAGCAACAGCCATACCAAGCGCTGCTGAAATAGAGGTGCTAGAGTGGCCTGTGCCAAACGTGTCGTATTCGCTTTCAGAGATGCGTGGAAAACCAGCAATACCGTTTTCTTTTCTGATGCTAGCCATAAGCTCACGACGGCTAGTTAAAATTTTATGAGCGTAAGTCTGGTGCCCAACATCCCAAACTAACCGATCATTCGGCGTATTAAAAACATAATGCAGCGCAATAGTCAGCTCTACCACACCTAAATTTGAGGCCAAATGTCCACCAGTTTTTGCAACACTCTGAATTAAATATTCACGTAGCTCTTCAGCTAGCACAGGGAGTTGGCTTCGTTCAAGAAGCCTTAAGTCTGCTGGCGAGTTAATAGTATGTAGCAAAGATGACATGTGCAATTCTTGTATTGAGTTAATTAGTAATTACGATGGGAAATGAAGTTGGCTAAATGCCGTAATAAATCTGCTTCTTTGCCATAAAAAGAAAGCGCCGCCATTGCATTGCTATGTAATTCATTGGCAAGATTTTTAGCAGCTGATAGCCCTAATATCGTCACATAAGTTGATTTATTATTAAGTGCATCTTTACCTGCTGTTTTTCCTAAAGTTTCAGTATCTGCTTCTTCATCCAGAATGTCGTCAATGACTTGAAATGCTAGCCCTATTGATTTAGCAAAATGATCAACCGCTTCAACTTTCTCTTCATCCGGACGATAAGCACTGTATGCGCCTAATAATGCCGCTGCACGAATTAGTGCACCAGTCTTATGGATATGCATTAACTCTAATTCATCTCGGCTGAGGTGGATGCCTACACCTTCTAGGTCAATGGCTTGCCCACCGGCCATACCGCGTGAACCACTAGCAATTGAAAGCAAGTGTAGCATTTTTATTTTCTGGTCGTTTCTTAAGTTAATTTCTTGTGAAATAAGCTGGAAAGCTAAGCTCTGTAATGAATCACCCACCAGTAATGCCATTGCTTCACCATATTTTATATGTGCAGATGGTTTGCCACGACGTAAGTCATCATCATCCATACAAGGTAAATCATCGTGTACCAGTGAAAAGGCATGAATTAACTCAACAGATGCTGCGCCAGCATCAGCTTTTTCTGAGCTGGCACCACAAAACTCTGCTGCAGCATAGACTAATAAGGCACGCACACGTTTTCCTCCACCTAGTGTGGAATAACGCATTGCCTTATGCAAACGTTGCGGAACCACACTGCTCACTGGTAAATGCTTATTCAGCAAAGCCTCAGTGTGTAGTTGCATATTTTCAACCCATTGTTCAAATATGCTATTACTATCTATCGCTGATTCTGACGGGTTCTTCACACTTCAGACTGCTTAGTATTTACAGTATATTTTTCTAATTTATTCTCTTCCGAAAGTATGCTGACTTGTTGTTCAGCATCTTTAAGAGATTTCTGGCAGATTTTCAATAATTCCGCACCTCGTTTGTAAACATCTATCGATTGTTCTAAAGGAAGGGTGCCTGTTTCCATTTGATTGATAATAGCTTCAAGTTCTGCTATGGCAGTTTCGTAAGTGGGAGTTTTTTTCGGCATTTTAGCCTGCAATTTTATTGTATTCGATTAAGTATCGTTATTTTAGCAAAAGTTGGAGTAAGTTGCTTATTAAACATCAGTTAATCATGTTAAAACTTGTAATAGAAATGTTTGAATATCATCTACTTCATCCATAGAAAGTGTATGTGCAATCGGATATTCATGCCAAACCACCTTAAAACCTTCCGATTTTATAAAGCTTAGAGATGTTTTGCATGTATCAAGACTGATCACATCATCATAAATACCATGCGCCATAAAAATAGGCATTGATAGATTGGCCTGTGATTTCTCTAAAGAAAATGACGTTTTAAGTGGTAAATATGTAGATAAAGCTATAACGCCTGCAAGTTTCTTTGTATATCTTAAACCAGTATGTAATGCCACAGCACCGCCCTGTGAAAACCCTGCGAGAAAAACCTTATTGCTAGCGACACCTCTTTTATTCTCCTTAGCAATTAAAGTTTCAATTTGGCGCTGAGTCGCGGTTATGCCAAGTTGATCTTCTTTGCTCTCCGCGTTAAGTCCATATAAATCATACCAAGCGCGCATTTTATAACCATTGTTAATAGTGACGTTTCGATAAGGTGCATGTGGCAAAATAAAACGCACATTGGGCATCTTGAGCATTTCAACAATAGGGACAAAATCATTACCATCGGCACCTAGGCCGTGCAGCCAAATCACACTGGCAATGGGTGTTTTAGTATGGCATATTTCTATGAGGTCTTCTGTGAATTCAGTTGTTAGCTCTTCGCTCATTGTCTTAGATGCTTAAGTTTAAGATGAAAATTATTGATTATTAAGTAATCATAATCTAAATATTGAGCGAACCTAAATTTAGTAAGAAATTATTACTTTTAAGCTTGTTAATCTATAATAGAGGTAAGTGTTAATTTAAGTTTTAATTCATTAAAAACATATATATTTACTTGGAAAAGTCACATTACTATACAAATAAAAGTGTTGGGTTGCAGTGGCGGCATTGGTGGTGATATGCGCACTACATCATTATTAGTTGATGACAGTTTACTAATTGACGCGGGGACAGGTGTTGGCGATCTGTCATTTGATGCGCTGATGAAAATCGACCATATCTTCGTAACGCACACTCACCTAGATCATATTGCATGTATCCCACTGCTACTTGACACAGTAATGGGATCAAGACATAAGCCAGTTACGCTGCATGCTAGCAAGCAAGCGATCATTGTATTTAAAGAGCATATTTTTAATTGGATGGTTTGGCCTAATTTTAATTGCTTGCCAGATGTTGTTAGCCCTTTATTGATTTATGAAGAAATGAATGTTGGAGATATTTTCACGATGGATAAAAAAACCATCACAGCACTGCCTTCAAATCATGTGGTGCCTAGTGTGGGTTATCAAGTAAATAGTGGCGATGCTAGTTTAGTATTTACAGGTGATACTGCAGGGTCACCAGCCTTTTGGCGTGAAGTGAATAAAATATCGAATCTGAAGTATTTAATTATTGAAACAGCATTTGCCAATGCTGAAGCTCAATTAGCAAAAGCTTCTAAACATTTATGCCCTCAAACATTAGCATCAGAATTAAAACAACTTAATAAAACAGTCGCAACTTACATTACACATCTTAAACCTGGTGAAGGTGATGCAATTATGCAAGAAATATCACTTAATGCCATCACAAAACATTGCGCTGCATTAAATCAGCAACAAGTATTTGAGGTTTAATTTCAAATGACAAAAGATACAGAAATACTCAAAACTGATAAGCCTTTATTGATAGGTAAAGAAGCACTAGTGAAGTTTTCACCCATTTCGCAGCTCTCACCTTCAAGGCAAGACGAGCTGGTAGAAGTGTGTATTTTAGAGAAGGTAAGCAAAGATTTAGATCCAACACGGTTAAGTATTCTGAATGTAGAGGCACTTTATTTGCTAAATGGCGATTTAGGTATTCGCTATGAGAATGGTAAAAAAGTAATTTTGCGTGGCGGTACAGAAGCTGCTAAACATCCGGTGGATTCAGAACGTTTGAAAATTAAAGACACGATTGCAATTACTCCTATTGAGATTGTTCGCATTGATTTAGATTTGCTAGATATTATGCTGACTTGGGACCAAGTATCTGGTTATAAATCGACTGTTCCATCGACACCTGTGATTGATGAAATAAGCTTCAACGCATTTAAATTGAAAAATGGCATATTTAGAAAATTACCTGCAGCCAACATAGAAACCATGTTTTCTCGTTTAAGCAGTGTTGATGTCGAAGCAGGCGACACTATCATCATGCAAGGTCAGCAAGGGGATTATTACTATCTTATTCAGTCAGGTACCGCTGAAGTGAAACGTATGAAAGACCCAAGTAAGCCACCCGAGTTATTAGCAGAAATTTCAGCTGGTGATGCTTTCGGAGGAGAAGCTCTAGCCTCAGATGCCAAACGTAATGCCACAGTAACAATGAAAACGAAGGGTCAGTTATTAAGACTTAAAAAAGATGATTTTATCGAGTTGCTAAAAGAGCCGATCATTAAAACAGTCGATATGCAAACAGCTAAACAGCAGGTAGAAAAGGGCTCTGTATGGATGGATGTGCGTTTTGAGTCTGAATTTAATCATCACCATATTCAAGGTGCTGTAAATACACCATTGCATGAGTTGCGCAATAAAATTGATTGGTTAGACAGAGAAAAAAAATACATTGCTTATTGTCAAACTGGCCGCCGCAGTTCAGCAGCTGCATTCATATTGGCGCAATATAATATTAATGCAGTTGTTTTAGAAGGTGGTACAAGGGCTTAGAGATAAAGTATCTAAACTGCTTTATTTTTTTCAGTATAACTAAATGCTATAGTGCTTCAGCTTTGTCGCCATTTGAAACTCGCATCATGCCGGTTTTTTGGCACTTCGCATTGAAATGGCATGTATATCGATTCGCCATAATCACATAAGTATGGAAAGAGCCATTTTCTCTAGTTAGAGAATGCTCTATATCTCCATTAATCCTAATCATATATTCTTTTGACTTGAAGATTTATTGTCGGTAGTTACTGCGATGCATAATACGGAACAGCTGATTAGGAATGTCTATTCTTGGTATGCTTGCCATGGAATTTCTTTGATATCAGAAGGAATAGAAAATCAAGCTGGTTGAGTTCTTTACCCCTTGATTTATTGAAGTATTGTGTCCACCTGAGTATATTATTAATTATTGTGCGTACAGTTTCCTTCGGGATTACATGTAACACTACCTGTGCCAGGAAGAACAGGGTTGGCAGTAATTTGAGCAGCAACTGTAAATGCAGAACCATCTGATGTGTTCATGCATGCTCGGTTTGGTGGGCCAGGAGGGGTCTCTCTTCTTGAAAGCTCTGCTAATACAGATTGAGTGTAGCCCTTTGCTTCGGAAACGCATGCACCATTCGCTGCCTTGATTGTGTAACTGGTGTAAGCGGGCAATGCAACTGCTGCTAGAATACCAATAATGGCAACTACAATCATTAGTTCGATTAATGTAAAGCCTTTCTGTATGAGTTCCATTATTCTTTCCTTTTTATCTTAATGTTTAATAGAATAGAAATTACTTTAAGATTCTATTAGGTAATAAAAAACCCTTCATAGGAAGGGTTTTTTATTTCTAACCAAGAAATCAAGCTGACTGACCCCTTAATTTTTTACTTAAGCTGGAGTAAGCGTGCAATTGCCATCCACAGTACAAGCGATAGCGCCTGTTCCTGGAAGGTTAGGTGTTGCAGCGATTGCAGTCATTGCTGCGGCAACAACAGCAGTTGTAGTTGCACACGCAGCAAGAGAAGGTGCATTAGCAGGGATAGTGCCCTGGCTAGTTTCAATTAATGCATAGTTTGCATAGGACTTTGCCTCAGCTAGGCACGCATTGTCTGCTGCTTGAATGGTATAGTTAGAATAAGCTGGAATCGCAATAGCTGCCAAAATGCCGATAATCGCAACCACAATCATTAGCTCGATAAGTGTAAAACCTTTTTGTACTTGTTTCATTTTATTTCCTTTTATTAAAAAATTTATTGTATGACTATTGTTGGTTAAAAAAACCAGCACTAGTCGTTTGTTATTACCAGTGCTTGCATAGTTATTAGCAATGGCTGTGCCAACTATTATATTTATATTTATCTAGTTGTTTTTAAACAATAAATTAATTTAACAGAGGTGTTACTTCAAAGTATTAAGCTTTTTCAGCGACAAAAAAAGCAGGTTTTACCCTACTTTTTTTGTTATGTAGGTGACCATAATTGTCACCTTTCTACATGTTATTTACCAATTTCCCCAAAATTTCCACCATGGTGTTAGTTGAAGCATTGTGGTTTCTGCGCTTTTGTTGGAGCTGTTAGCCGCTGCGCTAGCTGCATTGCTCGTTACTTTGAGTTTTCAAGCACCTTTTTAAGGTTAGCTAAACCTGAATCGAAAACACCAGTGATGAAGTTAATCGCTGTTTCATCATCTTGACCTTCAGGAATCGGTGGATTTAATTTGTAAACACGGTAAAAACGACCAAACCATCTTACGGTTGATTCACCTGCATTAGGACCTTGTTTAACTTGCATCCATGCGTTGTAGTCTGAAACCGGGGCAATTCCGCCAACAATTTCATATTTAATTTTCATATCTTCTTCATTAATGTATCTTAATTTTTCATTAATTTCGCCACCACCTTTTAAAGTCAAGGTTCTAAAAGTATCTTTGCCTTTTTTCTCTAATTTAGTGCTTTCAATGGCAGGGTGCCATGCTTGCAAGTTGCCAAAGTCTTTAACCATTGCCCAAACTTTTGCTGGTTCTGCTTTGATTGTGATTGTTTTATCTACTTTTTGTGGGGTAGGCCCGTGGGCAAAGGCGTTGAAAGATAAGGCTGCTATTGCGATTAGTGCTAAAAACTTTTTCATGCAGTGTCTCCAAAATAACAATTTAAAAATTTAACAACAAATGACTCAAAAATAGGGCGCTATATAATAGAGCTATATAAACAGTTGAGAATGTTCGCTATTATAAATGACTTAATGCTTAAAGACTATGTGCTCCAAGGCATGCGTATTAAACCTTTGCGCTATAAGTCATTCTATATTATTAACGTATTGCTGGCATTGACCGTTGACCAAGCGATAGTATGAGCAGCCGTTGAACGAGCTATTGCAATATAAATTGTCCAAAGGCCCGGCTTTTATCACCGGTGCTAATTGTGTGCGTGACTTTTTTTGTGTTGGCATCAATAACGCTCACATTATTGTCTGCCCAGTTTGTTACTAGCACTCTTTGGTTAATTGCATCGTAACTGACGCCTTCTGGGGTAATGCCAACATCAATGGTTTTAATGAGTTTTTGTGTGGTTATATCAATAATTGAAAGTGTGTCATCTAAGGTGTTGGTGACATACAGTGTCTTATTACTATCGCTAGGCACGGCACAATAAGGGTGGTCACCCACCTTAATTTTGCTTTGTTGCCATGTATTGGTATTAATCATAGAAACATTATTATCAAAAACATTCACACTATATAAAGTACTGCCATCTTTGCTTAATGAAATACCAAAAGGGTGCCTGCCAACCTTAATACGTTGTTGAATTGTTAATTTTTGAGTATTAATGACAACCACTTCATTTGAATCACGCGCTGCCACGTACAGCCAATGGTTATCTGGGCTGACTAGTAAACCTGCAGGGGCTTTTTTTACAATCAGCTCGCCTTTGGTTTCGTAAGTCTTTGGGTCAATTGCAATCACCTTGTTACTAAACCAGTCTGCTACATAAAGTGTTTTGCCATTCGGGGCGATAGCAATGCCAACAGGTGAACCTTTCGCTTGGATAGTATGAATCACCTGTTGTGTTTGCGTGTTGATAACTGAAATATTTTGGCTATCTACGTTGGTCACAAAAGCACGCTGCAGTTTTTTAGAAACCGCAATGCCAACAGGCGCATTACCTACTGCAATTGTATGCGTTACTATTTGTTGATCAATATTGATGACAGAGACTGTGTCATCACCTTGATTGGTAATGTAAGCTAAGTTCAATTGTGGCGCTAGTTGCTGACAGCCAGTCAACATTGAACTGAAGAGAAAGCTGCTTAGTAGACGTTTAAAGCTGAATAGATTCATTAATTATCCTAATAAGATAGTTTTTTACATTTTAAATACAATTGTCACCTTTCAATAGTGCTTAAAGTATGAAAAAATTACAACAAAGATATTTAAGGCAGTTGTAATATGTTAGATCGTGACGGATTTCGTCCGAATGTGGGCATTATTTTATGTAATACGCAAAACCAAGTATTTTGGGGTAAACGTATTCGTGAGCATGCGTGGCAGTTTCCACAGGGCGGTATAGACTATGGCGAAAGCCCAGAGCAAGCAATGTATCGTGAGCTAATGGAGGAAATTGGCTTGCAACCCCAGCATGTTGAAATTTTAGGCCGCACTCGTGACTGGCTTCGCTATGAGGTGCCCATTAGCTGGATACGTCGTGAATGGCGTGGGAATTATAAAGGCCAAAAACAAATTTGGTATCTACTGCGTTTGGTTGGTCGTGATACTGATGTTTCTTTGCGTGCTTCAGAAAAGCCAGAGTTTGATGCATGGCGTTGGAGCGATTATTGGGTGCCGTTAGAAGACGTGATTGAGTTTAAACGAGATGTTTATCGCATGGCATTAAACGAGTTGGCAGTACACTTACATCAGCACCCTAAGGTTTCACCCAAGTAAGAAAAAATAAAATCACCCAATTAATCAATTAGATGATAATAAAAAAGACCTGCTTACGTAGAATCTTTTATTATGTGCTTAGTTAAATTACACCAAGTACTTCACCTAATCGAACATTGCCAGTAGGTTTCCAGTTTGCATTAAAAGTGAGCGTATCTTTTTCAAAAAGCATCACCACGGTTGAGCCGAGTAAAAAACGACCCATTTCTTCGCCTTTGGCAAAGCTAATACGTTTGTCACTATAGTCCCACGTGCGCACTTGTTTACTGCGTGGTGGATTAACAAGCCCATGCCAAACAGTTGCCATACTGCCGACAATAGTAGCGCCAACTAACACCATGATGAATGTGCCATGTGTTTCTGAAACAAATTCACAGACTACGCGCTCATTACGTGCGAACAGATTAGGTACATTGGCGGCTGTATTTGGGTTGACTGAAAATAAATCACCTGGCACATAAGTCATGCTTTTTAGTGCGCCTGTACAAGGCATGTGAATACGATGGTAATCTTTTGGACTTAAATATAAGCAAGCAAAGCTACCGTTTTTAAATTGTTCGGCCAATGGCATATTGCCAGCTAATAAAGCCAGCGTGGTGTAATTGTGTCCTTTAGCTTGTAAAATTTGATCGTCATTGATCTTGCCAATTTGACTAACTGCACCATCGACAGGACATATAAAATCTGAAGTGGCGAGTGGTCTTGATTTTAATTTAAGTGATCTGGTGAAAAATTCGTTAAAAGAGGCATAACTAGCTGGGTCGCTATTTTCTGCTTCATTCATATTGACCTGATAACGCTTAATAAACCATTTGATGACCACAGTTGTGAGCATGCCGGCTTTTTTGTTGGCTAGTTTTCCTGCAACAATAGTAATCAGTTGCTTAGGCAATATGTATTGCATTAAAATTGCAATGTTTGGCATAGTAATCACCTTAAATTTGAAATAAAATAAAAAAGGGCAAGAAAATCTTGCCCTTTAATATCTGAAAATAAACTTAGTTTTTACTTTGATCAACCAATTTATTTTTAGAAATCCACGGCATCATAGAACGTAATTCGCTACCCACTTTTTCAATTGGGTGTTCTGCGTTAAGACGACGACGAGCGACCATTTCTGGATAATTTGTACGACCTTCTAAAATGAACTGTTTGGCATAGTTGCCGTTCTGAATGTTCTCTAAACATTTTTTCATTGCTTCACGTGCTTGAGTACTAATGACTTCTGGGCCAGTCACATACTCACCGTACTCAGCATTGTTTGAAATAGAGTAGTTCATATTGGCTATGCCACCTTCGTACATTAAATCAACAATTAATTTAAGTTCATGTAAGCATTCGAAGTAAGCCATTTCAGGGGCATAACCTGCTTCAGTTAATGTTTCAAAACCTGCTTTTACTAATTCAACTGCGCCACCACATAATACAGCTTGCTCTCCGAACAAATCAGTTTCTGTTTCTTCACGGAAGTTTGTTTCAATGACGCCGCCTTTAGTGCCACCATTGGCAGCTGCATAAGACAGTGAAATATCTTTTGCTTTTGTAGATTTGTCTTGGTACACCGCGATAAGTGTTGGTACGCCTCCACCTTTTAAGTATTCTGAACGCACTGTATGGCCAGGGCCTTTTGGCGCAATCATAATGACGTCTAAATCAGCACGTGGCACGATTTGGTTGTAATGGATATTAAAGCCATGTGCAAATGCAATTGCAGCGCCTTTTTTTAGGTTAGGTGCAATTTCAGCCGCATAAATGCCAGCCATTGTTTCATCTGGCAATAACACCATGACAACATCTGCGCCTTTGACAGCCTCTGCAATTTCTAAAGTGTTATGGCCAGCGGCTTCAGCTTTGGCCCATGAGCCACCTTCCTTACGTAAGCCAACTGTAACGTTAACGCCACTTTCTTTTAAGTTTGCTGCATGTGCGTGGCCCTGTGAACCATAACCTACGATGGTTACTTTTTTGCTTTTGATAATGCTGAGGTCAGCGTCTTTGTCGTAATAAACTTTCATTTTTTTTTGCCTTTCAATACAAGTGCTTAATTAATTTTATTATAGTTTGAGGATTCTGTCGCCACGTCCTATGCCAGAGGCGCCGGTACGCACGGTTTCTAAAATTGCAGTTTTATCTAAGCTTTCGATGAACGCATCTAGCTTGTGGCCAGCGCCTGTCATTTCAATAGTAAAGCTACCATCGGTAACATCAATAATACGTCCGCGAAAAATATCACACATACGTTTCATTTCATCCCTGTGACTAATAGTCGCTTTTACTTTGATGAGCATTAGTTCGCGCTCTACATGTTTGCCACCACTTAAATCAAGCACCTTAACAACGTCGATTAGTTTGTTAAGCTGTTTGATGATTTGTTCAATCACTTCATCTGAGCCACTTGTGACAATTGTCATGCGAGAAAGTGTTGAGTCTTCTGTAATAGCAACAGTGAGTGATTCGATATTGTAGCCACGCGCGGAAAAAAGACCTGCGACCCGCGATAAAGCACCTGGCTCATTTTCCATCAACAAAGAAATAATATGGCGCACTATGACTCCTTACCTGTAATCATTTCAGATAAGCCTTTACCATTAGGTATCATTGGGAATACATTTTCAGATTGATCTGTAATGAAGTCCATAAACACGAGACGGTCTTTCAGTTTTGGGCTGAATGCTTCTCTTAAAGCACCTTCAATATCTGCTGGGTCTGTTATCTGCATGCCAATATGGCCATAAGATTCAGCTAACTTAATAAAGTCTGGTAATGCGTCCATATAAGACTCTGCATAGCGATTTTCATAAAAGAACTCTTGCCACTGCCTCACCATGCCCATGTAGCGATTGTTTAAGGTAATCACTTTTACAGGTAAACCATATTGTTTACAGGTAGAAAGCTCTTGAATGCACATTTGTATCGAAGCTTCACCAGTAATACAAGCCACTTGCGCTTCTGGATGCGCTAATTGCACACCCATTGCATAAGGTAAGCCAACACCCATGGTGCCTAAGCCTCCAGAGTTAATCCAGCGTCGTGGTTTATCAAATGGGTAATACTGTGCTGCCCACATTTGATGCTGACCAACATCAGACGTAATAAATGCTTCACCCTTTGTGACCTCATAGAGTGTCTTAATCACTTGTTGTGGCTTGATCAGCTTCTCATCTAAGGCAAACTCTGAGAATTTTTTGGCACGCCATCCTTCAATTTTTTGCATCCATTCCGCTAAGGCAGCTGTGTCTTGCGCTAGCTTTTCAGATTTAATTAAATCATTTAAATCAGCAAGCACCGACTTAACATGACCAACAATCGGCACATCAATCTTTACTCGTTTAGAAATGGACGATGGGTCAATGTCAATATGAATAATAGTGCGTGGGCGGCTTAAGAAGTGCTCAGGATTACCTATCACGCGATCGTCAAAACGGGCGCCAATAGCGATTAATACATCGCACTCTTGCATGGCCATATTGGATTCATAACTACCGTGCATCCCAAGCCAGCCTAAGGATTGTTTATCAGTTGCAGGATAGCCACCTAGGCCCATTAATGTGCTGGTAGTAGGGATGCCTAGAGATTGAATGAATTGAGTAAGTTCTGTTGCTGCATTGCCCAAGACGACACCACCACCTGTATAGGCCATTGGCCGTTTTGCTTTTGCAAGTAACTTAAGCGCTTTCTTAATTTGTCCAGAGTGCCCTTTGGTAATTGGGTTATACGAACGCATCTCGATTGTTTTTGGATACTCAAAACTATTTAACGTTGCTGTAATGTCCTTAGGGATATCAACAAGCACAGGCCCAGGACGACCCGTAGATGCCACATGGAAAGCCTTTTTCATCACAGGCGCAATATCTTTGATGTCTTTAATCAAGAAATTATGTTTGACACAAGGGCGCGTAATACCAACTGTGTCACACTCTTGAAATGCATCCTCGCCGATGGCGTGGGTTGGCACCTGGCCGCTAATAACGACCATGGGAATTGAATCCATATAAGCAGTTGCGATACCAGTAACTGCATTAGTGGCACCAGGGCCTGATGTGACTAAGGCCACACCGACTTTTCCAGTAGAGCGTGAATAACCATCAGCTGCATGTAATGCTGCTTGTTCATGGCGTACCAGAATATGTTTGAATTTATTTTGTTGATAGATAGCGTCATAAATATTAAGCACAGCGCCACCTGGGTAGCCAAACACGAATTCAACCTGCTCTTCATGTAAGCATTTAATTAAAATTTCAGCTCCTGTCATTTGCTGCTGGGAACTTGCTTTTTGTTCGGTAATTGGGGTCGAAATTTGATTCATAAACTTATCAGTCATAGCTGTTTTGTACGAACCCTAAACAATAACTGTTTGGACTAGTTTGGTCAACATCTCGAGTTGTTAAATATACCTTAAAAACAAATGTTTGACTTTTTAAATGATAATCATTATCATTTAGTTATTATTCATACAGCTTAAGGATGTTAATTATGGAAAGTGTCTCTGAAAAGCAGCAAGTTCAAACCTTGCCAATGTCGTCTTGTAAAGTCGAGTATGCAGATATTGAGGGTATGGTTTTGATGAAAATAGGCTATGTATCAATAAATTTAGATACGCATAGTTTTATTCTAATGCATGAGGTCATGCGAAAAGCAGTGGCAAGACTTGTGATGAATACAGAAATTAATATCAAATAAAAAATAAACATATATCAACTGTAGTTGAGTTTTATAGAAATAGGTTTTAATTCGACGGAGTATTGAGAATATTCTTGTTTAATAAAAGAATTTGGAGTGCCCCTAACAGCACTCTTATTTTAATAAGTGCATAGTGATGCATTGTTATCGTGAGTTATATTTGGTCGCTTTTTATGAATAATTAATGTAAGTCGGCCATCTTTTTAATGGAGAGTTAACTAAATGAGTCTCAGAATGAAGGGAAGATAGTGGATTCAAAAAACGAATATAAAAGATTGTTATTGAGTAAAAACCTAAGCGGTAGAGTTGAGTTCTGTCAAACGTGCAATGTTGTTGAGTTCGAACTTGGTGCAATTAGTTTAAGATTACATGCAGACGATATGCAGTTATTTAGCCAACTGATACAAGAAGCTGAGATGCGTTTGCGTTATTGCAAAGTTGATAAAGCGAACTTTGAGGATGAGATGTTAAAAACCAGTGGTATTCATTAATAATACAAGTTGTTATTCGTCTAAATGTGGGGCAACTTTCAATACTTCATCGATGGTAGTTAACCCGCTTGCAACTTTCTCAGCTCCGTTTAGCATCATTGGTTGCATGCCTTGTTTGTAAGCAAGTTGTTTAATGTCAGCTAAATCAGTATGTGGTGTGATCATTTTACGTAATTCTGGCGTAATAGTGAGCATTTCATAAATACCTGTTCTGCCAAGGTAACCTGTATTACGGCACTCTGTACAGCCAACTGCTTTCATGATGCTTTGTGGTTTCTTTGCCTTAAATGGTCTTGTCACTGATTCCCACTCGGTAGGTGATATGTCTGTTTTTATTTTACAAGAAGAACATAATGTTCGGACTAAGCGCTGACCCATAATGCCAAGGACTGTGGAGTGAATTAAATATGAGGGCACACCTAAATCTAACAAACGTGTGATTGCTGCAGGGGCATCGTTTGTATGTAATGTAGATAATACTAAGTGACCAGTTAACGCTGCTTGAATCGCCATTTCAGCAGTTTCAATATCACGAATCTCACCAATCATAATAATGTCAGGGTCTTGCCGCATCAGTGTGCGAATGCCTTGAGCAAAATCAAGCCCAATATTAGTAGTGACTTGCATTTGATTAAATGCGGGTTCAATCATTTCAATTGGGTCTTCTACTGTACTAACATTGAGCTCTGGCGTAGCAAGTTGTTTTAGTGTGGAATACAGGGTGGTAGTTTTTCCAGAACCAGTCGGCCCTGTAACTAAAATAATACCATTGGGATGTTGTGTCCACTCCTCCCACAGACTCGCTTGCTTTTTAGTAAAGCCTAATTTAATGAAATCTTGCACAATGGCTTCGGGTGTAAAGACACGCATTACCAATTTCTCACCAAAGGCTGTTGGCATAGTAGATAAACGTAATTCCACTTCTCCACCATCACTATTTACCGTTTTAATACGACCATCTTGTGGGCGACGTTTTTCAACCATATTCATCCGGCCAAGGAGTTTAATACGGCTGGTGATGGCATTCATAATGTTTGGTGGTAATTGATACACTTGATGCAATACGCCATCAATTCTAAAACGCATGATGCCTTTATTGCGACGAGGCTCTAGGTGAATATCACTTGCACGTTGTTCGAAAGCATAATTAAAAATCCAGTCAACTATATTAACGACATGTTGCTCATTTGCATCTAAATTTTTATCTTTTCCTAGCTCGACTAGTTGCTCAAAATTTTGCACGCCAACTACTTGACCTGATTTAGAAATATTGGCTTGATTAATAGAGCTGGCAAGACTATAAATCTCAGGTAAGTAGCGACTGATATCTAATGGGTTAGCAAATACTAGTTTTATTTGCATGCCAAGTACACGCTCTAAGTCTGGAATCCAGTCAGATTGATACGGCTCAGCCGTAGCGACAGTCGCAGCATCACCCTTGATAGAAATAGGCATAATTTTTAGACGTTGGGCAAATGCTTTTGAGACGATTTGAGATGCTGCAGTAAAGTCGAGTTTAAGTGGGTCAATATGGTAATACTCAAGCCCTGCTTCTTTTGCTAACCAGCGAGACAAGAATTCAGCATTCATCACCTTATGAGGGGATTGCACATCTTTCCACTTTTGCTCACCAACAATGATAATTGGATGCAGGTTAGAGCTATCTAATTTACGATCTTTATACAGTTTTTCTGCATTAGATTTTTCAATTTTATTGGCGTTAACAAGCATGCGAAGAAACTCGCCTAAGTTAAGTTTATTTTTTTTACTAGTCGCGCTTACGTTTGTCATCAAAGATATGGAAAATTACTGTATGTTGGTTATTATTCTATGCTATTTGATTCTCATGGACAAATCAATGGCTCGAATGTTTTTTGTCAGCGCACCAACCGAAATACGGTCTACGCCTGTTTCCGCGATATGACGCACGGTGTCTAAATTCACATTGCCAGAGGCTTCTAAAATTGCTTGTTTTTGATAAAGAATATGATTGGTTTTCACTGCTTGTTTCAGTTCATCTAAGGTAAAATCATCTAGTAGTATGTTGGTGGCACCAGCATCTAGTGATTGCTTTAACTCATCTAAGCTTTCTACTTCTATTTGTATGCTGGCATTAGTATTGAGTGATTGCGCTTTTGTAAGCGCCGCAGCGATGCTGCCGGCCGCAGAGATATGGTTTTCTTTGATTAAAATTGCATCATATAAAGCAAGCCGTTGGTTGTAACCACCACCCACAGTCACTGCGTATTTTTGCGCTAAGCGCAATCCTGGCAAAGTTTTACGAGTGTCTAAGATTTTTGCACCAGTACCGATAATTAGCTCGGCATATTGATTAGTTTGTGTAGCGACAGCGGATAGTGTTTGCAAAAAGTTAAGTGCACAGCGTTCTGCACTTAATAAAGCGCGTGCACTGCCTTTAATCTTGCATAAAGTTTGTTCTGGATGTATTGAATCAGCTTCTTTTGCCAACCAATCCACTTTTACATTATTATCCAATTTCTTAAAGGTTGTATTAACCCAATCTACACCACAAAGAACGGCATGATCTTTGGAAACAATCGTTGCTTCTGCTTGATGGGTTTCTTCAATTAATAAAGCAGTTAAATCTCCATTGCCAATATCTTCATCAAGTGCTTGTTGTACTTGCATTTTGATTAAGTTTATAAAGGCTGGTGAGCCATGTGGATAGCTTTGGTTAAATAGCGGTAAAGTCTTAATTTCATCGTTCATAATTGCATTATAATGCAGTTGCTACATAAAATTACATTGGTCATCGAATGAAGCTCCTATATACAGTTAACAGCCCTTATGCTCGGAAAGTCCGCATTGTGGCGCTAGAAAAACACATTGACCTTAAGCTTGAGATAGTAGAGTTGGGCGACCCAAACTCACTAGTTAAAAAATACAATCCATTAGGCAAAATTCCTGTGCTAGTTCTGAACGAAGACGAAGCCTTATATGACTCACGTGTGATTGTTGAGTACTTAGATGCACGTACCCCAGTGACTAAATTAGTGCCTAGCGAAAATGCACTTAGAATTGCTGTGATTCGTTGGGAAGCGCTTGCAGATGGCATTTGTGATGCAGCAGTTGCGACTATGATAGAAAAGCGGAAATCAGAGAATCACCAATCAGAAGCTTATATCGCTAAGCATTTGACTAAAGTCTCAGCTGGTTTAGAGCAACTTAATAAAGATATTAATAAAAAGAAATGGTGTGTAAATGAAACATTTAGTCTAGCGGATGTTTCAGTTGGTTGTATGTTGGGTTATATCGATTTGCGATTTAAATATCTAAATTGGCAATCGCGTTATCCAAACCTGTTTAAACACTATACAATTTTAAGCAAACGGCCTAGTTTTAAAAATACAAGACCAATTTCTTGATGCGAGCTCAAATCGCAGACGTTATAATACCGCCACCAAGACAAACATTACTTTCATAAACCACTGCAGATTGACCTGGGGTAATTGCCCATTGTTTTTGACCAAATCGAATATCGACTATTTGTTGATCAACTGCATCAATTTCACATGCAGCATCGGGCTGACGATAACGTGTTTTTGATCCATAAACCCAATTAGTTTCAGGGTCTTCTTCGCCAATCCAATGCAATTGACTAGCTTTTAAGCCATCGTTTAGAAGTAATGGGTGATTATGTCCTTGTACGACAATCAATTCATTATTTTCCATATCTTTAGCCACAACAAACCAAGGTTCGCCATTGCTATCACGGCTACCACCAATTTTTAAGCCTTGGCGCTGACCAAGTGTGTAATACATTAACCCATCGTGTTGACCAACAGTTTTGCCTTCAGGGGTTTTTATTTCTCCTGGTTTTTTTGGTAAATAACGCTGTAAAAACTCTTGAAATGGTCGCTCTCCTATAAAGCAAATACCAGTAGAGTCTTTTTTATCAGCATTGATTAATCCTGCCTCTCGCGCCATTTGACGCACTTCGCGCTTAAGGTGTTTGCCTAATGGAAATAGAGTTTTACTGAGTTGCGCTTGATTTAAACGGTACAAAAAGTAGCTTTGGTCTTTGCTACCATCATCTGCTTTGAGTAATTGGTAGCTACCTGTTTTTAATGGATTTTCGCGCACTTGGGCGTAATGACCTGTTGCAATTAAATCAGCTCCTAAGGCTATCGCGTGATCTAAAAAGGCTTTGAATTTTATTTCTGCATTACATAATATATCGGGGTTAGGTGTGCGACCAGCTTGGTATTCTTCTAAAAAATTGTTAAACACACGATCTTTATATTCTTTGCTAAAGTTAACGGCTTCAATGTCAATATCGAGCTTATCTGCTACCGCAACAGCATCAATTAAGTCTTGTTTGCTAGAACAATACTCATCATCGTCATCGTCTTCCCAATTTTTCATGAAAAGGCCTGTCACATCATATCCTTGCTGTTTTAGCAGCATCGCAGTCACGGCAGAATCGACACCGCCAGATAATCCAACAATTACTTTTTGTTTGCTCATAAATGTGAAATCACTTCTAAAGGGTAGCGTATGTTAGCTAGGTAATCTTCAACGCATTTTAGTACATGATCGCTGCGCATTAGGTGTTTTTTTTCGCGAATTTCATCAACAGTCATCCACACTGCTCGGATAATACCATCTTCAAGCGGCTGAGATTGATAGTGCTTACCTAACTTACCAGCAAAGCTAAAACGTAAATAAGTGATGTCATTATGTGCATGCTTGAAGTGGTAAATGCCAACTAAGGAATCTGCCGTGAAGTCGTAAGCAGCCTCTTCTAACGTTTCACGCGACACAGCATCGAGCAGCGTTTCATTATTTTCTAAATGCCCTGCTGGTTGGTTGAAACGATTGCCGCGCTCAGTCTTTTCTTCTATCAATAGAAACTTCCCGTTTTGTTCTATGATTGCTGCAACAGTTGCATTCGGCTTCCAAGGTTCTTTTTTCAAAATTTCAATCTATGTTTATGTCAATTTATAATTATTTTACGCTATGCAGTATGTTCCTGGAACCTTCATCATACATTTTAATGATTGATTTTTAATTATCAACCTTTAGTAATAAAAGTTAATTGTTTGGATACACTTTTGCACTCAAGCAAAGTAGTGTAATGTGCAAAAGAATGAAAAAGGAAACTGCACAAATAGTGTTATTGGCTTCGCGTAGCCCACGCCGTGTTGAGTTGCTTAAACAGATTGGTATTGAATGTATAGTGTTGCCCGCAGACATTGATGAATCTACATTAGCAGATGAATCTCCTATCGATTATGTTAAAAGAGTAGCGAAGCTAAAAGCATTGACTGTGGCTGAAAATATGAAAACTGAATACACCTATATGCCAATTTTATCTGCTGATACTGCGGTCACTTTGAACGATGAAATACTTGGTAAGCCAGCGACTGATGGCGAAGCGATTGCAATGTTAAAAAAGCTATCGAAAAAGAAGCATGAAGTTCATACTGCTGTTGCAATATATCAACGTGAAAATATAAAAATTGCATTAAGCACAACCTTGGTAGAGATGATGTCACTTACGCAAGTCATGATTGATGACTATATTGCAAGCGGTGAGCACAGAGATAAAGCAGGTAGTTATGGAATTCAAGGTGCAGCAGGTTCATGGATAAAACGTATTGAAGGAAGTTACACAGGTGTAATGGGGCTTCCGTTATACGAAACGACGCAATTGATTAATAGCATTGCAGTAAAATAAATCGATTCTACGTCTTACAAATTTGAATAGTTTAAATAATATAAAGAGTAAATTTTGGGACAAGAAATTTTAATAAACGTAACACCGCAAGAAATTCGAGTGGCGGTTTTAGAGCAAGGTATTACGCAAGAGTTGCTCATTGAGCGGGCTACTTCATTGGGTGTCGTTGGTAATATTTACTTTGGTAAAGTATGTCGTGTCTTGCCGGGCATGCAGTCAGCTTTTGTTGAGGTGGGCCTGCAGCGCGCAGCCTTTTTACACGCTGCTGATATTAAAGAATGCCAAACGGAAGATGAAGCAACACCCGGTAAGCCAATCCAAGAAGTATTGCATGAAGGCCAGTCAATTATCGTGCAAATAATCAAAGAGCCTATAGGCACTAAAGGTGCAAGACTTACAACTGAAATTAGCATTGCAGGACGTTTTTTAGTGCTATTGCCGCATCAGTCACATATTGGGGTTTCACAACGGATTGAAGATGAAGCGGATCGTGAGTTACTGAGAAATCGTTTAATAGACTTATTGTCAAAAGGATATGAAGGTGGATTTATTATTCGCACAATGTCAGAAACTGCAACAGATCAAGAATTATTAGCAGATATTGAATACTTGCAAAAAGTTTGGCTTAAAATTCAAGCAGATAGCTTAAACGCTGTTGAACGTTCGCTTGTCTTTTGTGATTTAAGTTTACCTAAGCGAATATTGCGTGATGTGGTTAACGGTGAAACTCATAGTATTAGGGTAGACTCAAAAGAAACATATCAAACCATGAAAGCGTTTGCAGAATCCTATGTGTCTAATGCTATTAAGCCATTAACGCACTACAATGGCCAGCGGCCAATATTCGATTTTTACAATATTGAAAAAGAAATTGAGTTGGCATTGGCACGAAAGGTTGAGCTTAAATCAGGTGGTTATTTGATTTTCGATCAAACGGAAGCATTGACTACTGTTGATGTGAATACGGGTAGTTTTGTGAATGGGAAAAATTTATCAGACACTATTTTTAAGACGAATCTTGAGGCTGCTTTTAGTATTGCCAGGCAACTGAAATTACGAAATTTAGGAGGCATTGTTATCATTGATTTCATTGATATGGATGAAGATGAGCAACGTGAAAAGATTTTAGAAGAGCTTGAAAAATCCCTAGGAAGTGATCGCGCACGTACTAATGTGAACGGATTTACTTCACTCGGTCTAGTAGAAATGACGCGCAAGCGAACGCGTGAAAGTCTAGCACATCTATTATGCCAAACTTGCGATGTTTGCCAAGGACGAGGCGAGCATAAGACGTCACAAACAGTAGCCTATGAAATTATGCGTGAACTCATGCGCGAATCTAAGCTATACGATGCAAAAGAATTTAAAGTCATAGCATCGCCTAATGTGATCGCTTTATTACAAGATGAAGAATCACAAACTTTAGCCAGCTTATCTGATTTTATTCAAAAGCGTATCGTACTAAAGACAGATGACTTTTGTTCGCGTGAGAAGTTTAATATAGCGTGGCAATAACTTTGTGCTTTCTTGATGAAGCATTCTTTAAATTTAAGATATCTAAAACGATAGTTCAGGCATTTGTTGATTTTCGTTAAAAGCAAAACTTTTAGCAGCTTTTTGCGCTTTTAAAGCAGGTTGCATTGCACTCACTATATTTAGTAGCATAGCGTCAAGTGCTTGGCTTTCTTTTGATAAGACATTGTATTCGTTTTCAATGATGCTTATTTGCCCATCTAATGATTTAGCACTTTCTTTGGCTTCCATTAGGTTTTCAGTTCGCTCATCGAGAGTTTTTTTATGGTTTGCCATTTGAAATTTAAGTGTGGATGACATATTGTTTAGCCAGTCTTCACAATGTTGTCTTGTTTCTTCAAATATCATTTGTTTTTGAGCACCTAAACCTAAGAAAAATTTGCGAATCAAAAAATGTTTTTCCGTCATCACATTGATAGGGTTTTTACAAAAGTCATTGGTGACTCTTTCTAGCTCTTGCATTTCATTAATGAAGGGACTGATATCCAGCACAGGCACCTCAAATGACTCAAAGCCATGTCTTGATTGAAATGCACTGTAAATATCATCTGCTAATTTTTTAATTTTTTCACTTTGACTGGTGACATGATTGGCTAACTCAGTAGCTTGTTTCATCATGTTACGCATTCCTTTATTTAATGACACTGTGGTCCAGCTTTTTTTAATTTCTCTTCTGCTTTCAGCAATGGAATTGTCTAGATAAGAGGCACTTAAATACTTGAGTAGCTTTTCACCTCGGCTAGAAATTTTTTCGTTAGCTAAATTGAATGTAGGTATAGACGCTTCATAACGTTTTCTTTCAGCGACTACTTTAGCCAATATTGTTTTTGAGTCTTTGATATTTTCACCTTGCAAAGCTTTTAGCTCTTTTATTTGCTGACGTAGATTTAGTAGGCGAGATTGCACCGTTTTTCTTGATGCTTTAATCATTTCATTACATTCGCTTGCAATGCTCTCGCCAAGAATTTCTTGTTTTGCTTTTACAATTTGATGACCAAGTGCGGCTTCTAATTGTTTTAATTTGCTTTGCTCAAATAGCGCCGAATTATTTTCCATCCTAGCAGAAAGTGCTTTTATGGCAGAAACTGGAAATACCTGGTTTGGTGCAAGATGCAAATGATGTGACATGACATTGATATGTTTTTCTATATCATTGGTAACATCTTGATTAGATTTTCGACCATTCCATAATAAATCTATTTTATTTAATACAGCTAATTTGTTTTTACTTCTGTTCTTAATATGTTGATCCCAAACACGTACTTCTGATGCTGTTATGCCTGTGTCAACTGCTGATATAAACACTACAGCGTGTGCATTTGGGATGGTGTTTAATGTAATTTCAGGCTCGGCACCAAGTTTTCCAACATTAGGCGTATCTAAAATAACGAGACCACTTTTAAATAAGGGATGAGGCATATTGATCACAGCATGTCGCCAAGCAGGGATTTTGACATGACCATTGGTTTTAAGGTCTGTTAACATGGATTGATCAGCAGGGTCCCATAACCCAAGCTCATCAGCTTCTAATTGCGTCACTTCTTTTTGTTCACTTAATTTAGTAAGAGTGTTTTGCATTTCTTGAGCAGAGTGCTGGTTTAACTGAAATGATTCCCAAATGCTAGGGGTTGTTTTCAAATAAGAGATTGTATCTTCACTTTTTTTTGTTTCAATCGGTAGTAATTTCAGTACAGGTTCTTCGTTTGAATTCCAAAGTATTTCAGAAGGACAACTTCGGCTACCTTCGCTAGGCAGTAGACGAAGATTGAATTCTGGAAAAAATAATGCATTAATAAGCTCAGTTTTACCGCGACCATTATCAGAAATAAAGCCAACCAGCATTTGATCATACTTAATGGTCTGCATTATATCAAAAAGTCGTAACTCTCTAACGCTGTCACTTTGCTGGCTTTTTACTAACCAGTTACGGTAATCAGAAATCGTTTGCGAAAGCTTGAGCCGCCATGCGCAGTAATCATTTATTTTTTCTGTAATCAGCGAGTTGTTCATAATTTATATTGTAATCAGCAAATTTATAATAGAACAGTTATAAGATAGCCATCAAGATTTTTTGCATCCACGACATGATTGAAATACTTGCCATCTGTAGTAATATTAACGCAACTAATGGCGAAAAATCAATCCCATTGAGGACGGAAATAAGCCTTCTAATGGGGTCTAAAATAGGACGAGTAATCACCGAAAGCACTGGTGCTATTGGGCTGTGTGAGTTTACCCAACTTAAAATAGCTTGTAAAATAACGGCGTAGAAAAACAGATCAATAATGCCACGCAATGTGCCGAGTAGGGCCATGGCAAATATATTAGGCCAAATAAAGCTACCTGCTACGGCAAATGGGAAACCTCGCATCCATAACAATAATAGCTGCAAAATAAATTGGGTGACTAAGGCCAGAAATAAAGTCGATAAATCATTTTTCTTCCAGCTAGGTATAAATTTTCTTGCTGGTTTAACGGCAAAGTCAGTCAATGCAATGACGATTTGGCCTATTGGGTTGTTAAATGAAGCTTTAAATAGCTGCATTAAAAACCGTAATAAGAACATCATCGTCAGCAAACTTAAAATAGTACTGACTAAAAAACTAAATGCTGATGAAAACATAATTTACCTTGTTGGTTTTTCCGCTTTTGCGAATGATTTTATTTTTATTAATATTGTTATGAATCGCTTAATTCGAGCCCTAATGCTTGTGCACGCTCAAATGCTTTTTTAGTTGCCAAGCTCATGATTTGAGTAATATTAGCATCCTTTAAAGCCATTAATCCTTGTTCTGTTGTTCCACCTTTGGAGGTGACTTGTTCACGTAATTCGGCTAAGGAGATATCACTTTTTTCGGCTAGTAAACTAGCACCTTTAAACGTAGCAATGCTCAATTGCTTTGCTTGCGATTCGCTTAAACCTAATTCTACTGCAGCAGCTTGTAAAGCTTCAATTAAATAAAACACATAAGCAGGCCCGCTGCCTGAAATTGCCGTCACTGCATCAATTTTATTTTCATCACTAAACCATAATGTGCTGCCAACGGCGTTTAATATTTGATTAGCCATCCTTTTTTGTTTTTCAGTTACTTTTGGCATGGCGTATAAGCCAGTGATGCCCTGTTGTATCTGCGCGGGTGTATTGGGCATGCATCTTACAATAAATGCATAGTCATCCATCCATCGACTTAAGTCTTGTGAATTAATGCCAGCAGCAATTGAAATCACCAGTTGGTTTTTAAGATATGGTGTGATTAATTTTGCTAATAAAGCTAATTGTTGCGGCTTGATTGCTAGCACGACAACTTCAGCATTTAATACAACTTGATTATTATCGCTAGTAATAACACCAAACTGACTTTCTAAAGCTGTTCTTTTGTTTGCATTTAATTCGACTACAGTTACGTCAGCCATAATAAATTGCTGAACTTTTAAGCCAGTAATTAAAGCTTGAGCCATGTTGCCACCGCCAATAAAAGTTATTTTCATACTATGTAAATATTGATCTTTAAATTGAAATTCTAATTATTTTGTCTTGTTCCGAAAATTGCAGAGCCAATACGTACAATAGTAGCACCTTCTTGAATTGCGGCCACGTAGTCATTAGACATACCTATCGATAATGTATCGACATCAAAACCATGTTGTTTAAGTTGCTCAAAAGTGTCATGTACAGTTTTAAATTGGCTATGCTGTATTGCAATGTCTGAAGTAGGAGTAGGGATAGACATTATGCCACGCAGTTTAAGCATAGGTAATTGTGTAATTGTAGAGGCTAGTTGCTCAATTTCTTGCGTTGTAGCGCCGCTCTTTGAAGCCTCTTGGCTACTATTAATTTGGATGCAAACATTTAGCGGCAACATATTAGTTGGCCTTGCCGAGGCTAATCGATGAGCGACCTTTATTCGGTCTATCGAATGTACCCAGTTAAAATGTTGGGCAATTAATAGCGTTTTATTACTTTGTATCGGACCAATAAAATGCCAATCAATGTTGCAATCTTCCAACAATGTTTGTTTGTTAATGGCCTCCTGACAATAATTTTCGCCAAAAGATTGTTGGCCTGCTAAGTAAGCTTCTCTAATCTTTTCAGCAGTTTGCGCTTTACTTACTGCCAGTAGTGAGACATTTTGTTTGCAATTCGCACTCACTTTTGCATTGTGAATATTTTCTTGAATTACTTGCAAGGAATTAGCAATTATGGTCATAATTCAGTCATCTTAATGAATAAACTTCATGTGAAATCTTAGGTTATGGTTTTAAGTGTAAAACCTGAGTTACTATCTTAAGTAAAAATTATAACAGGAGCTGGTAGTGGATATTTCAGATTTGTTAGCATTTTCAGTAAAAAATAAAGCCTCAGATTTGCATCTATCTGCAGGCTTGCCGCCGATGATTCGAGTGCATGGTGATATACGTAAAATAAACGTGCCCTCTATGGATCATACACAAGTGCATGGGATGGTGTACGACATCATGAATGATGGCCAGCGTAAGGTGTATGAAGAGACATTAGAGTGTGACTTTTCATTTGAAATTCCAAACTTAGCACGGTTTCGTGTTAATGCATTTAATCATAACCGTGGTTCAGGTGCTGTTTTTCGCACTATTCCTTCAAAAATTCTAACATTAGAAGAGCTTAATTGCCCGGCGATTTTTAAAGAAATTGCTGAAACACCACGTGGTATCGTGTTAGTCACTGGACCAACTGGTTCGGGTAAATCTACCACACTTGCAGCGATGGTTGATTATGTTAACGAGAATGATATGGGACACATTCTCACGGTAGAAGATCCAATTGAATTTGTGCACACTTCAAAGAAGTCTTTAATTAATCAACGTGAAGTCGGCCCGCATACCTTATCATTTCAGAATGCACTTCGTGCGGCATTACGTGAAGATCCTGATGTAATTCTTGTTGGTGAGTTGCGAGATTTAGAGACGATTCGTTTAGCACTAAGTGCAGCTGAAACAGGCCATTTAGTCTTTGGTACTTTGCATACAAGCTCAGCTGCAAAAACTGTTGACCGTATTATTGATGTTTTCCCTGGAGAGGAAAAAGAAATGGTGCGTTCGATGTTGTCAGAGTCGCTACGCGCTGTAATTTCACAAACCTTATGCAAAACTAAAGACGAGCAAGGACGTGTGGCCGCACATGAAATTATGATTGGTACGCCTGCGATACGTAATCTAATTCGTGAGAGTAAAATTGCGCAAATGTACTCTGCAATTCAAACAGGTAATAATGTTGGTATGCAGACATTAGATCAAAACTTACAAGATTTAGTTAGACGTAACGTAATTTCAGTAGCTGAGGCTAAGTCAAAAGCGGCGAATAAAGAATCAATTGTCGGTTAAAAATTACAAATAAAGTAGTACATTAAACTAGGAAAAAACATGGAAAAGGGTCAGGCGGAAAAGTTCGTATTTGATTTATTACGCTTAATGATTAGTAAAAAAGCGTCAGATATGTTTATTACTGCAGGTTTTCCTGCGGCAATGAAAATTGATGGCAAGATGACGCCAGTTAATGCGCAAGTGCTAAGTCCACAGCAGAGTCGGGAGATTTCTCGTTCTATTATGAACGATAAACAAACATCAGAATTTGATGCGACAAATGAGTGTAATTTTGCGATTGGCATTCCTAATGTTGCCCGTTTTCGTGTGAATGCTTTTATTCAGCGTGGTTCAGTAGGCTTGGTATTCAGGACAATTACTTCAAAAATCCCAAAAATTGATGACCTTGGATTACCTGAAATCCTTAAAGATATCACCATGACCAAACGCGGTTTGGTTATATTGGTTGGTGGTACGGGTTCAGGAAAATCCACAACTTTGGCAGCGATGGTTGGCTATAGGAATGAAAATAGTTATGGTCATATTATTACCATTGAAGACCCAGTAGAGTTTGTCCATGACCATGGAAATTGTGTAATTTCTCAAAGAGAAATTGGAGTAGACACCGAAAATTGGCACATTGCACTAAAAAACACTTTGCGCCAGGCGCCAGACGTCATTTTAATAGGTGAAATAAGAGATCGAGAAACGATGGATTATGCCATTGCATTTGCTGAAACAGGTCATTTATGTATGAGTACATTGCATGCTAATAGTACAAACCAAGCACTAGATCGTATTATTAACTTTTTTCCAGAAGAGCGCCGACAACAGCTTTTATTAGATTTGTCACTGAATATCCGGGCATTTATTTCCCAACGCTTAGTGCCATTAGTAGATGGTATAGGACGCGTAGCAGCGATTGAAGTAATGCTTAACTCTCCTTTAATTTCAGATTTAATTTTCAAAGGTGATGTGCATGAAATTAAGTCGATTATTGGCAAATCTAGAGAAACTGGTATGCAAACTTTTGACCAAGCTTTATTTGACTTACATGAAGAAGGCAAAATTACGAAAGAAGATGCATTGCGAAATGCGGACTCTGTGAATGATTTAAGGCTTAAATTTAAGCTTGAAGGTAAAGATAGTAAGGGGCAAGATTTATCATCAGGGCTAGATCAATTAGGAATGGTTTAGCACCGAGTGTTTAGTTTTTAATGATAGATATTTATTCTATTGTAACTTCCACACGTCTAGCCCCAGCTAGATCGCCGTCTCCTTCAGTCGATGTTGGTTTGCGTATTTGGATTCTTGATTCTTCTACGCCAGCTACTAGTAATGCGCTAAAAGCTGATTGCGCACGTTTTTTTGACAACAATTCATTTCTAGCTGGGTCACCAGTTATATCATGATAACCAGAAATGATTGCCATGGCTTCAGGGTGATTATTTAGCCAAAAAACAATAGGTGCGATTATGTCAGCATTATTCGCAGGTAAAACACTTGAGGCTGTGTCGAAATATAGTTTAGCCAATTCTGGTTGTATAGCTGGAGGTTGTTCTAGATTAATTACTTCTTCAATGACGTGTACCAATTGATTATCGATTGTCACGTCAGGACCAAAAAACTCTTGTACATCTAGACCAGTCTGCGCTTTAATTTCTTCACTTGCCACGTTGCCAGATAAGATTACATTGCTGTCATCCCCTTCAACTATAAGGTCGCCACCAAGAATGGTTGTTAGCGATGATGTGTTGTATATCCAACGTACTTCACTGCTATCACCATTGCTATTAAAGCCATCAGCATTTGCTGAAAAGCTAAACGCCTCAGTAACCGCTAAAGCTGGTTCTACTGGAATCACTTCTGCCACAGGGGTGGCTGTTGTGCAACAAGACTCAGTGGGGCCTTTACCAGTAAAAAGCATCCACAGCAGGGTTGCAGCAAGTAGTAGTGAAATAACCCAACTCCAAATTGAGCGGTTTGATTGATCATTTTGCATAGTTAGTTACCTTGAGTTATTTCTTAATGCCGCCAGATAGCTCGTCTTGTAATTTCTTAAGCTGGTCCCACTTGTTATTCGCAGCAAGTTTTGCTTGTTTAGCCCAAGTACTTGGGTTTGCAATACGGAAACGAGCGCCGCCATTATCTAAAATTGTGCGCATCTGTTTCACTGTTGTGCCGGATACTTGAATAAAAGTTTTTAATCCAGCATCATTAAATAAGGCATTAATTTTAGGTCCAACACCTTCAATAATTGTTAGGTCATTCACGCCTTTAATCTTAAAACCTGCTGCCTTAGCCGCAGCTAAATCAATTTTAACTGCTTTTGGTTTTGCAGGTGTTTTGGCAGGTGTGGAAACTTTTTCTGGCACAGTTGATATGACTGAAGTCGTTGTTGAAGAGGCTTCTAAAGGAGGTGCTGAGAAATTATTTTCTAGTAATACAGGTTTAGATTTACAGCATTTACATAGCAACCAATGGGCAAGCCAGCCTACAAGAGCGCCTAATAAAAACCACCAAAAACAGCAGGATAATGAACTCATCTTTACTCCCAAAAAAATCAATGTACCGTGGTTGAGATGCTATGAGTAACCTAACCACAAATTAAAACTAACTATCTGCGTATTTCATTTTTTCGTCAAGTTTTTGAAGTTAAGTTTGTATCATTTAAACAAATAATTTACTAAGTTTCATATTTTCTTAATATTCATCACTTTGATAAGTTATTTGACCCTCTATTAAGGTATGGCGTACTTTACCTTGCATTTCTAAGCCAAGAAATGGTGTGTTATTACCTTGGCTCTTCAGGTTGTTTGGAGCTACTTCCCATGCTTGTTGCGGGTCAATTATGGTAATATCAGCTTGCGAATTCATCGATAAATCACCGGCATGAATACCTAATATTTTCGCAGGCTCTATCGTGATTTTGGCAATAGCATCGCTTAGCGATGCGTTATTGACTTCAGCCCATTTTAATGACGAAGGTAATAATAGTTCTAGTGCAGATGCCCCAGCTTCTGAAGTTGCAAAAGGCAATAGTTTTGCATCATCATCTACAGGTGTGTGATCAGAACAAATAGCATCAATACTGCCATCTTTGACCCCGTTACATAATGCATCTTTATCGCGTAAGCTGCGAAGAGGTGGCTTCAGGTGTGAATGCGTATTAAAGTAGCTAATATCATGCTCGGTAAAGTGTAAATGTTGTGCGCTGACATCAGCGGTTATCTGTATCCCTTTTTTCTTGGCTGTACGCACTAGCTCAACGCCTTCAGCTGTAGAAAGCCTGCACAAATGTACTTTAGTCTTAGTTTCAGATGCAATGCGTAAAATCGTATCAATTGCCAATGTTTCAGCTGCACTTGGGATACCTTTTAGACCAAGTCGAGTAGCGATTTCCCCATCATGTGCAACCCCATTGATGCTAAGGAAATGTTCTTCAGGTCTCAAGAATAATGTGTACCCAAAAGTAGAGGCATACTCAAATGCACGCCATAACACTTGAGTATTTAAAATAGGGAAGTTAGCTTGTGTAAAACCGACACAACCCGCTTCAGTAAGCTCGTACATTTCTGTTATAGCTTTGCCTTCGAGTTTTTGAGTCAATGCAGCTAGCGGGTATACATGCGTTAATTTGAGTTGTTTAGCGCGATACTTTAACATTTCAATTAATCCAGGCTCATCCAAAATAGGATCAGTGTCTGGCGGGCAAGATAAACTAGTGATGCCCCCAGCTACTGCTGCCATTAACTCACTATTCAGTGTGGCTTTGTATTCATCTCCAGGCTCTCGTAATCTAGCGCTAAGGTCAACAAACCCGGGTGCTACGATAAGGCCTGTCGCATTAATAGTTTGATTCGCGGTAAAACCGTTAGGCGCTTTTCCAATACCTGCGATACGACCAGCAGCCACAAATAAGTCTTGGACCGTATCGAGATTATTTTTTGGATCAATGATGCGGCCATTTTTAATATGTATTTTCATGAAGCACCTCCAGCAAGAATCGCCATGACAGCCATGCGGATGGCAATGCCAAATGTGACTTGCGGCAAAATAACTGATTGTTTCCCATCAGCAACACGAGAATCAATTTCTATACCACGGTTCATAGGCCCAGGGTGCATCACGATAGCATCTGGTTTTGCATTGCTGAGTTTTTCTGGTGTTAAGCCAAATGTTTTAAAGTATTCTTGCGCACTCGGTAGCATTGCCCCTGACATACGTTCATTTTGTAGGCGTAACATCATGACGACATCTACATCTTTTAAACCTGCATGTATATCGTGAAACACGTGCACACCTAGTTTTTCAACATTAGCGGGCAATAATGTTTTTGGTGCAATAACACGTACTTCAGGTACACCTAAAGTTGTGAGTGCATGTATTTCACTCCGCGCAACACGTGAATGCAAAATATCACCAATTAATGCTACACGTAAGTTATGCATGTCTGGTTTGTAGCGACGGATTGTAAAGGCATCTAGTAACCCTTGTGTTGGATGGGCATGGCGACCATCTCCTGCATTGATAACACTAATGTTGTCTGGCACATGCTGGGCAATTAAATGTGCCGCGCCACTTTGACTATGACGCACAACAAACATGTCAGCATGCATTGCAATCAAGTTGTTAATGGTATCTAAAATAGATTCACCTTTTGATTGAGATGACGTATTAACGTTGAGGTTTATCACATCAGCAGATAAACGTTTAGCTGCAATTTCAAATGTTGTACGTGTGCGTGTGCTATTTTCAAAAAACAAATTACAGACAGTTTTGCCACGTAGTAAGGGTACTTTTTTAATATCACGCTCAGCCACGCCTACAAATGTTTCTGCAGTGTCTAGAATTTGTGTCAGTACTTTTTTCGGTAAGCCTTCAATGCTTAGTAGGTGTCTTAAGTCACCATTGCTATTGAGTTGTGGGTTATACATGGTGTTTAACCTTATTTTTTTCTAATTCAAGATGAAGCTTGCCATGTGTATCTTGAGAGAGCTTGAAGGCTTGGTTTGCTGTTAATTGTATTTCTACACCAAAAATATTAGGAGCAATTGGTAGTTGAGCCCCGCCTCGATTAATTAAAACGGCAAGCTTGATGCTTGCAGGCCGACCAAAATCGAAGAGTTCATTCATTGCAGCACGCGTGGTGCGACCTGTGTAGAAAATATCATCTATTAAAATAATATGTTTGCCATTTAAATTAAATGGAATGTTCGGTGGTTTAACTGTTGATTTTAATCCGCGTTGGGAAAAGTCGTCACGATATAGCGCTGCATCTAAGGTGCCATGAGGAATTCCATGATCCAAATGCTGTAGCACATGGTTCATCACCCAAACCCCACCACTATGAATGCCAACAAGTGCGGTATCAGCATTGGTTTGCGATTTTATCTGTGCAGTAACATCACTGAGTAAAGATTCTGGATTAGGCAGTTTCATTTTTTAACGTTTTCTAGATTTGGCAAACTGTCGAAATAAGATTGTAATATGACTTGAGCGGCTACTGCATCAATGATTGATTTTTGATCATGTGAATTAACACCAGCATTTGAAAGTTGTTGTGTAGCCTCCACCGAAGTTAAACGTTCATCTCGCATTAATATAGGTAGATTGAAGCGGCCTTCAAGCCTTTGTGCAAATTTTTTAGCCAGCTGGGTAAGTCTATGTTCTGTTCCATCCAAATAGGAGGGTAATCCAACAATGATTAGGCTAGGCTTCCATTCTTTGGTCAACTCCTCGATAGCAGAAAAACGTGTTGCGTTTGTTTCCAAATTGATGATGGAAAGTGGATGTGCCACTTTTAACATAGTTTCTCCGACAGCTACACCAATACGCTTTTCACCAAAATCAAATGCGATAACCGTACCGCTAATTTCAGGGTAACTACGCTCAGTTATCGGTAAATGACTTTGAGTTAGCATTAGGCATGACCTGCTGTATTTAATAAATTGCTAATATTAAGCCCCATGGCTTGCATGGCCGTATTAAATTTATCTTCATTTGGCGTGTCAAATACAAGATTGATTAAATCTTTTGAAGGTTGCATTTTAAAGTTCAGCCAAGCGTTATCAGCCATTTCTTTTTCAAGTTGACCAGCCGTCCAGCCAGCATAACCTAATGCAATTAGGATTTTTTCTGGACCAGTATTATTGGCGACTGCTTCCAATATATCTTTAGAAATTGTGAGTGCGATGACATCATTCACTATAACAGTTGCGTCGTATTCTTCGCCAGATTGATGCAAAATAAAACCGCGTTCTTGCTCAACAGGGCCACCCGTATATAAATGGTCAGGGAGTGATTGAAATGTTGATTTTTTTGAATCTGAAGTGAATTCTAAATCTAGTTGTTCGAACAGACTTGCAACATTAAGGTCTATCGGCCGGTTAATGACAACACCCATTGCACCATCTTCACTATGTGTACAGATGTAAGTAATTGTTTTAGAAAAAGAAGGGTCATCCATGCTAGGCATTGCAATGAGAAGATGACCTGTTAGATTAACGTTTTCCAATATTCAGTATATTAACACGGTTATATTTAAGTGGATATATTACGTAATTTTAGTGTACTTTTTAAGCATTATTATGCTTTTAACACTTGGGTTTTAAATAATTGATTCAAATTCCAAATAGCCGGTCACTTCCAAACCAAAGCCATCCATGCTTGGCATTTTTCTTGGTTTTGCCATTAGCTTCATTTTCCGCACGCCTAAATTTAATAAAATTTGAGACCCAATACCATAGGTTCGTAACTCCTGATTAGTTTTAATCGGCTCATCTGCATTTTTTATTCGATCAATCAAATCGTTTCCAGACTCGCCATGATAAAGTAAAACCATTACACCGCATTCTACTTGAGAAATTGCCTTCATTGCATTAAGTGAGCTCCAACTGTGCGTTAAGCTGCTAATATCTAATAAGTCAAATACAGATAATGGCTCATGCACGCGAACCAATGTCTCAATTTCTGGAGTTGGCACACCCTTAACAATAGCAATATGCGTTTCATTAGAAATTTTGTCTCGGTAGGCATATAACTGCATTTCACCGTAAGGTGTTTTTATGTATCTGGTGGCTACACGTTCTATTAACTTTTCGTTTTCACTGCGATAATGAATAAGATCAGCAATAGTCCCAATTTTAATTTGATGCTTTGCAGCAATTTCAACTAAGTCTGGTAAACGTGCCATTTCACCATCGTCTTTTAGAATCTCACAAATTACGCTGCTAGAAGATAGGCCAGCTAATTGTGCTAAATCACAACCCGCTTCAGTATGGCCGGCACGTACAAGTACGCCCCCGTTCATTGCTGATAAAGGAAAGACATGGCCTGGGCTAAGAATATCTTTTTCGCTCGCATTATTTGCAATAGCAGCCTTTATAGTCGTTGCGCGATCGGCTGCTGAAATGCCAGTCGTTACACCTTCAAAGGCTTCGATCGAGACCGTAAAGTTGGTACCTAATCGCGTGCCGTTTTTCACCACCATGGGTGGTAGTCTTAATTGTTTACAATGAGATTCAGTGAGCGTTAAGCAAATTAAACCACGGCCATATTTTGCCATAAAGTTAACTTGTGCGGCATCTGCAAATTCTGCAGCAATGACAAAATCTCCCTCATTTTCACGGTTTTCATCATCTACTAAAATGACCATTTTCCCATTCTTAATATCGGCAATAATGTCAGTGATTGGGCTAATGTATTTTTGTGGCATAGTGAATTTAAGTGACCTAAATATGATTGTTAAACAGGGATGCTACACGAAGATGTTCTAATTGTTTGCAGACCATTCTGCCATGCGTTCTACATAGCGAGCAATTTGGTCAATTTCTAAGTTGACTTTACTATCGACAGCTAGCGCTGATAGTGTTGTTTTTTCTAATGTGTGCGGGATAATATTCATTGTAAATGTATCTTGTTCTATGCTGTTAACCGTTAAGCTCACACCATCCACACAAATCGAACCTTTGCGTGCAATATATTTTGATATGGCATGTGGTGCTTTAACTGACAGCAACCAACAATCACCTAAATTATCAAAACGTTGGACAATGCCTACTCCATCAACATGACCGCTCATTAAATGACCACCTAGTCTATCACTCAAGCGTAATGCTTTTTCTAAATTAACAACACTTTTATTGTTTAAGCCCGTTGTTACGTTAAATGTTTCTTTTGAAACATGAGCAGTAAATTGGCTACCGTTAATTTTTGTTGCGGTTAAACATACGCCGTTCACGGCAACACTATCACCTTCTTTAATATCATTAAGATCAAGATGGTTGGTTTCAATGCTGAGTTTCGCGTCTTCATCTACGCTCGTAATCACTTTGATTTCACCGATGGCTTGTATTATTCCTGTAAACATAGTGTAATTTTAGCAGTAGTTAAGTTGGTTTATTCAATTATTCAAAAAAATCAATTCATCTAATATTTTAAAAAGTGGTATGTAAATTGCAAATAGCCAGGTGTATAACACTTTTTGATAGGTAGAACTCTTATGTTAAGTAGCATAATGCAAAATAAAGAATCAAGATCAATGGCTATGGAAAAGCCTGAGGATACTGGCTGGCTTGACACCATGACTGGGATGGTGGAGCTGAATGAATTAATGGAGATTAAAGATAAGCTTGCAGACATTGACTTTGTTAAATCAACGTATTTAAAAAACAAGATTAATGCAGTGCTCGATTTGGATGAGCGCACTTATCAGAAGATAAAAAAAATAACGCATAACTATCTAATTTCATTGAAATATAATAGATCGATCAAAGAAGATATTCAAATATTGATTTTTGAATATCATCGACAACTATATACCGCTTACACCGTTATTTTAGATAGTTATTATAATCAAAACAAAATAAAACTTAGTCCAGCTAAAACTCATTTATTATTTGCACGTTTATTTAATGCTACTTTTATGATGTGTAAATGGCGTTATTTTGATGACCAGCCAGCACCAGTAAGCACATGGGACAGTGTGTGTAAATTCATCAAAACTGCCGAAAATTTGTCAATATTGAACAAAAATTTATTTTTATATGACTTTCAAACTAAAGAAACTAGTATCGCAACACTTTTAAAACGCGGTTTTATGTTGGATACGCTACAAAAAAGTAATTATAGTAATTTACAAATAGAACTTGCTGACCGAGTATTGAAAATTTGGGCAACTAACCCGCTGATTGTGAATACTTATAAAGTTGATCGTTATCAATTTCATATTAAATTTGAGAATGATTCAAGACCTGAACGTGTGCGTGCAATTGAAAAGTATACAGAGGGACGTTATTGGAGAACTACGCGTTTACTGGATTTGATGGAGGATTATTTGCTCGATGCGAATGCAAACAAACCATTGAGACGTTATGGACTCGAAAAAATCGCATCGACAGCTGCTTTTATAAGATTATTCAAAAAACTACGTGTTGAATGGTGTGTGGAAGGCTATGAGCGCCAACGCAGACGAGAAGAAAGAAAACAGAATAATAAACTGTTGAATGTAAGCTATGGTCTAGAAGATATATGTGCACGTTTAATGGCAATACAGCAAAAAAGGCAACAAAGTGATAAACCCGAAGACGGAAACTTTACTTTTGAATTACAAGAACCCATAGGGCTTATTACGCATATGGCGCCAGTGAGGTCGTCGATGGGATTAGGGACAGAAAACTGGTGGATGGTTGATGAAAGTGAGCATGGTTTTGCTGTGGATTTTGGTAAGGATTTAAATGATTTGTTGGATACGGGTGTTCTAGTGGGCTATAACACTGATGAGGATGGCGGTAATCAGTTTTCTATTGCTGAAATTAAAAGCTTGAAAAAGGGTTCCAATGGTAAATATCGCGCCGGTCTTGAGATACTTAGCAAAACAGCCACCACTATTCAAATTTCAAGTGTAAAAATTGAAGCTATTAATCAAACACCAGGTTATTTTGTTGAAGGTGAAGATCAGCAAATGACGCATTTAAATGCCTTTTTAGGACTGTTGCTTGATGATGATCATAATTTACCACCTAGACTAATTATCCCGCGGTCGGAATATAAGAAAGATTTAAGTTATATGATTAATATCGATAAAGAAGATATTGTCATCAAACCAGGGATAGTGTTGAGTAAAAATAGAAAATGGACTTGTTTTGCTACTAAAGTCTAGTGCTTAGCTTTGTAAATTTGTTTTAAACTCAACATTCAATTTGCCTGGAGTACTTGCGGTATATACTGTTAAGATTCGGCTATGTCATTTTTTAGTCAGCTTTTTCAATTTAGTAAAACATTGCCATACGAACTTTTTGTAGGTCTACGATATACGCGTGCAAAGCGCAAAAATCATTTCATTTCATTTATATCACTCACCAGTATGGTTGGTATTGCCCTAGGCGTTGCCGCCATTATTATCGTACTCTCTGTGATGAATGGATTTCAAAGTGAATTACGCAATAGTATTTTAGGTGTCGCGTCGCATATTGAGGTAACAGAGCATAATAATCAGTTAAGTGATTGGAAAGACGTCGCTAAGCAAACAAAAGCACAATCACAAGTTATTGGCTCCGCACCTTACATTAATGCGCAAGGTATGCTGAGTTACGGGCAAGCCGTGCAAGGTGCTTTAGTACGTGGTGTGTTGCCGAGTGAGGAAAATAACGTTTCAGATATTGGCAAAAACATGGTGGCGGGCGAATTAAAAAATTTACAAGCTGGTGAATTCAATATTGTATTAGGCGTTGATTTAGCTAGAATGCTAGGTGTGAATGTCGGGGATAAAGTTGTCGTGATGGCACCTCAGGGTCAATTTACCCCCACTGGTGTAGTGCCGCGCATAAAACAATTCAATTTAGTGGGATTATTTGAAACAGGTAATTATGAATTTGATTTGGGATTGGTATTTATTCATTTAAATGATGCTCGCAAGTTGTATCGTATGGGTAATAAAGTTTCTGGCTTACGTTTAAAGATTAATGATTTGTTTGATGCGCAAGCAATGACGTCTGAGCTCGATGATAGCTTACAACCTTTAGGCCAATATTATGTTAGCAACTGGACACAACACACTAACATATTTAAAGCGATTCAATTAGAAAAGCGCGTCATGTTTATTATCTTAACGTTGATTGTCGCCGTAGCAGCCTTTAATATTGTGTCGACTTTGGTCATGGCTGTTACTGATAAACGTGCAGACATTGCCATTATGCGGACATTGGGAGCCAGTCCAAAAAGTATAATGCAAATTTTTATTATCCAGGGTGCACTTATTGGTGTGATCGGCACCTTGCTGGGCGCATTTTCCGGGATCCTCATTGCGCTTAATGTTGATGTGATTGTGCCGTTTATCGAAAATTTGTTCCACGTGCAGTTTTTAGATAAAGATGTGTATTTAATTAGTCAAATACCATCAGAGTTGCAACGTAGTGATGTGATTGGTGTGGTGATAATTTCCCTTATATTAAGTCTAATTGCAACTTTGTATCCTAGTTACAAAGCGGCAAAAATAAACCCAGCCGAGGCATTGCGCTATGAATAGTATTATTCGCTGTGAGAATCTATGTAAAACATACTCTGGGTTAGACGTTGCTGTGTTGAATGGGATTGACTTTAATGTCGACAAAGGGGAACAAATAGCTATTGTTGGTGCTTCTGGTTCAGGTAAAAGCACTCTATTACATTTGCTCGGTGGTTTGGATACACCAACGAGTGGGGGCGTAGCGTTGTTAGGTAATAACCTCACTAAGCTTTCAGAAAGTAAAAAAGGCCAAATGCGTAATGAGTCGCTTGGTTTTGTATATCAATTTCATCACCTTTTACCTGAGTTTACTGCAATAGAAAATGTAGCTATGCCATTACTTATTCGCCGTATGGAGCGAGAGCAAGCAACTGATACAGCAGTAGAGATATTGAAAAAAGTTGGTTTGGCACACAGGTTAGAGCATATGCCTGGTGAACTGTCAGGTGGTGAGCGTCAGCGTGCAGCATTGGCACGTGCATTAGTGACGCAGCCAGCATGTATTCTTGCTGATGAACCCACAGGGAATTTAGATCGTGTCACAGCTAACCAAGTGTTTGAATTATTAATTGAAATCAATGCTGTTTTAAATACCAGCTTAATTGTTGTAACGCATGATTTATCTCTCGCTAGCAAAATGAAACGGCAATATAAATTAGTTGATGGAAAGTTAGTTCTATTCTCTTAACACTTTAATTTTATTAATCACTACATTGATTTGTAGTGACTGATAGCTCAACGCTTTCTACGTATACTTTGCCATAGTTTTAGTTCATGATTTTATTCTCATTCGGGTTTGTGCTTGGTTCTTCTAACAGCAATCTATATTGGCATAATGTTTATCATTAATTATAATCTAAGTTTCATTCATAATCTTTTTCCTGATTTTCACAAAGATGGTATGTAATTTGCAATATTAAATTACTAGCACTGGCTTTGTTGAAAAGGGATAAAAATGTTTAGTAATGTATTACATAAGTTTAATCAGGTTATTAATCATGAGGTTGTATTTGCTGGTTTGAAATTAGATAGCAACACCTCTGAGTTGACGGAAATTGAGCAATTAACTAAAGTTAAAGAAGAGCTCGTAAGTATAAACTTTGTCAATAAAAATAGTTTTAGACATAAGTTGAAAGCAATATTGAAAATTGATGAAAACAACTATCATATTGTTTGTAAGTCTACATATAACTACTTGATTCCATTAAAAAATAATAATAATTTTAAAAACAAGGCTGAGGATGTCGTATTTGGCTACTTAAGACAATTATATCTGTTGTACACAGAAGTCATGGAGGAGCATCAAAATCAATCACATTTTAAAAGTAAAGAGTTTAATCTAATTCTAGCGCGTTATTTAAATGTTACATTCATGATGGCTAAATGGCGTTATTTTAATGATCAACCAGCGGGCTTAGGTGTTTGGGAAAATGTTCACAAAGTCATCAAAATAGCTGAAGAGCTGTCATTGATGAATCAAAAACTATTTTTATATAATTTCCAGAATATAGAAATAAGTCTCTCTGCGGTTTTAGGACGCGGCTTTATGTTAGATACCATGCAAAGAGAGAATTATAGTCCGCTACAAATTGAGCTTGCCGATCGGATATTTAAAACATGGACATTGGCTCCAAATATCACAAAAAAGTATATAGATGATGAATATCAGTTCTTTATTCATTTAAACGGAGATGAGCGACCTCAAAGAATCCGCGGTGCTAAACAGCACGCTGACTTTCGCTACTGGTCTACAACACATATCATTAAGTTAGTAGATAATTATTTGCTTGCAGTTGACACTCGTAAGTCATTAGATGAGTTTAATCTTGTGACGATGGCTGCCACGGATGATATTGTACAGTTGTTCAAGAAGCTACGAACAGACTGGGGTGCTAAAGGCCACAAAAGACAGAGACGTCAAGGTCCAAGGAGTTCTCAATATAATTTAATCAATGTGAGTCATGGTGTTGATGAAATATTTTCACGGATTTGTTATCTTCAAAATGCCAATGCTTCACCAATATTTAATGATGGTAATACATTAAACTCACTCCAATTGTCAGATAAAAGGGTTCAGTCACGGCATTTCAATAGTAACGTTAAATTATTTGATCGTGAGAACTGGCCAATATTAGAAGAAAGTAACAATGGCTTTTCAGTAGAGTTAGGTAAAACGATCAGTAGTTGGGTTAAATCTGGCACTTTGATCGGGTATGCGACACTAGATGATAACAATCTTGTCAAGATAGCTGAAATTAAGTCATTAAGAAAAATTGCAGATGGGACATATCGAGCAGGTCTTTTGAAATTAGCACCCAACCCTATCTCTGTAAAAGTATATCGAGAGCAACTAAATTCAATGAATAGCGTTGAGAATGATTATCAGGTTGATGGTGGTGTATCGCAAGTTTCATTTTCTGAGGCTTTTTCAAGCTTACTGATAGAAGCTGCAGAAAGAGATAAGCCTAGGCTGATAGTGCCGCGGCACCTTTATAAGCGAGCAGCGCGTTATAAAGTTGTAATAGATGGTGAAGAGCACTTTGCTCTGGCAGGTGAGGTCAAGAATAATCATCGAGATTGGATTTGTTGTGAAATGATTGTTTAAATCCATTTTATCAAAAAAACAAAAAAACTTTAGTGGTGAATACCATTAAGGTTTTTTGTAATCTGCTTTTGAGTTCCCCCTCCAATCTAAACTTTTATAAGTAAGCTTAAATTAAGTTTTTTTATTTAGCGAATATCTCAGGAGCCTATATGAATAATTATCCACATGAACTTGCCCAAAAGTAGGCTTCTAAGCTAAAGTAGCGGTAGTTTTGTTTTGATTGATTTATTTTTAAGGAGTGACCACTGTGTGGGAAATTATTAAAGCTGCTGGTTGGCCAATTTGGCCGTTGATTTTTGCCTCAATTATTGCGTTGGCTATTATTGTTGAACGCTTTTGGGCATTACGAGTAGAAGTTGTTGCACCCAGTAATTTACTACCTGAGATCCAAAAATGGATAGGACAGGGTGGCATCAATAAAGATACTTTAGGCAAGCTTGAAAGTCATTCTCTATTAGGCCGAATTTTTGCGAGTGCTTTGGCGAATGAAAAGAATTCAAGAGAAGTGATGAAAGAATCAATTGAGGAAACAGGACGTGCTGTTGCTCACAAACTAGAAAAATACCTTTCTACATTAGGCACTATCTCAACTGTGGCACCACTTTTAGGTTTACTTGGTACAGTAATTGGTATGGTGGAGTTGTTCGGTGCTTTTACCAACTCAGGCGCCGATATTTCCCAATTTGCGCGTGGTATTTCTGTTGCTCTATATAATACAGCTGCTGGGATTGTAGTTGCAGTACCTGCCATGATTGCTTACCGTTATTTTCGCGCAAAGGTTGACGCTTTGCTGTTAGATATGGAGCAACAAGCAATTAAGTTAGTTGAAATTCTTCATGGCGAGCGTAACTAAAGTAAACGCAACTATATTGAATGATACTTTTCTTGAACGAAAATAAGTTAAATATAATTGGTTTAGCTAAGGATAATAAATGAATTTTCAACGTGGTAAAAAAGACGAAGATCTCGAGATTAACTTTATTCCGTTGATTGATGTATTGTTGGTAATTATTATCTTTTTAATCGTCAATGCTACATTCTCACGTAATAGCGAACTGCAAATTAACTTGCCTACAGCTGAAGCTAATGTGCAAGAAGAGAAGCCCTTAGTTATCAGCGTCGATGTCGATGCTTCTGGTCGTTATATTGTGAATAATAACGAAGTGTCAGGTGGCGATGTGATACAGATTGCAAATGCGTTAACTGAAGCAGTGGGCGAAGGTAAAGATCCAGTTATTGTTATTAATGCAGATGCTAAATCGACACACCAATCGGTAGTTAACGTAATGGAAGCTGCTCGTATTGCGAATTACACACATATTACTTTTGCAACACAAATTGGTACCAGTAATTAAAAAAACTATAGATTTTATTTTACAATCGACGGGGTTTTAATGTCGGAGAAAAAAACATACAAAAAATATAAGCAGCCCCGTATACACAATACAAAAGGGCTGGTGCTAAGGCTTTTTTCTTATGCTTGGAAATATAAATTAGTTTTTGCTATTAGCATTTTTGCGACGGCAGTTTTATCTTTGAGTAATACTGCTTTTCTCGCAATGATTAAAGAAGTAACTGACAATGGCTTTGTTAACCCAACAGAAGAAAAACGGTTGCTACTGCCATTAATGCTATTTGGCTTAATGTCGCTAAGAGCCTTAGCGAGTCTTGTTTCACTTTATAGTACGCGTTGGATTGCACGACAAATTGTCGCGACTTTACGTATTGAATCATTCCGAAAAATGATGTATTTGCCTGTAAAGTTCTTTGATGAGCAGTCAACAGGCGTTATGATCTCTAAACTAACTTATGACGCAAATCGACTTGCTACCGTTTGCTCACGTACGGCGCTCAATGTATTACGAGATTTTTTGACCTTGCTTGGTCTTGTTGCCTATATGCTATATTTAGATTGGCAACTCACCCTAATTTTTGCTGCAGTTACGCCGTTCATGGCACTTTATTTGGTTAAAACAACACCGAAGTTACGTTCTAATTCTAAAAAAGTACAATTGGCGGTTGGGGCTATGACCAAAGCTTCAGAAGAGGCTATCTCTGGTCAACGTATTGTAAAGGTATTTGGCGCACAAGGTTTTGAAGATGACCGTTTCGCTCAAGTAGTTGAGCGTAACCGGGATTTAGAACTACGCAACACTCGTATTGCTGGTTTAAATAGTTTCGTGATTCAGTTTTTATCTGCATTGGCGCTAGGGCTGGTGGTTTACTATGCTTTAAATAGTTTCACGGCAGGTACATTTGCTGCTTTTGTAGGGGCATTGTTAATGCTGATTAATCCAATTAAACACCTTACTGCAGCGAATGAAGATTTTCAAATTGGCTTGGCTGCTGCACAAAGTATTTTTGAGGTCATCGATGCCCCAGCTGAAGTAGATGAAGGAGAAACGCTAACTAGTCGATCAAAAGGCAATATAGAATTTAAAAATGTAAACCTGCGCTATGATAATGATAAGCACTTAGCACTTGATAATGTGTGCTTTAAAGTTAAGCCAGGCGAAAAGATTGCCTTAGTTGGACGCTCGGGTGGGGGCAAAACTTCACTAATCAATTTACTACCAAGATTTTACGAGTTGCAACAAGGCTTAATTTTATTAGATGGTGTTGATATTCGCGCAATAGCACTTAAAGACTTACGCGCACAATTCTCATTGGTAAGCCAAGACATTATCCTATTTAACGACACTATCTTCAATAATATCGCATATGGAGTTCTTAGGGGTTCGAGCGAAGCTGAAGTGATGAAAGCAGTTAAAGCAGCTAATGCTTGGGACTTTATTAAAGAGTTGCCACATGGCTTGCAAAATGAAATTGGTGATCGGGGAGTGCGTCTTTCAGGTGGGCAGCGTCAGCGCATTGCTATTGCGCGAGCTATATTGAAAGATGCACCTATTCTTTTATTAGATGAAGCCACCTCTGCGTTGGATACGGAATCAGAGCAACATGTACAAGCGGCCTTGGATGTTTTAATGAATAACCGAACAAGTATTGTGATTGCACATCGACTAAGTACGATTGAGAATGCAGATAGAATTTTGGTGTTAGATCGAGGTAAGATTGTAGAAACAGGCACACATAAAGAGTTGTTGGCAATGAATAGTTATTACACCAGACTATATCAAAAAGAGTTTAGTGAGTAGGTTGTATCATGCAAGATCAGATATTACGTGCATGGAAAAATAAAGGAGTTGTCTATTATTTAATTCTAATTCCACTTTCTTGGTTGTTTGGTATCATTGTTTTGGTGCGCCGTACTAGCTACCGTATTGGTTTGCTACAATCGTATCAACTCCCGGTACCAGTTATCATTGTTGGTAATATAAATTTAGGTGGTAGCGGTAAAACGCCTATGGTGATATGGCTAATAGAGCAACTTAAACAAGCTGGTTTTGAGCCAGGAGTAGTAAGTCGTGGCTATGGTGTTAACAGTAATTTAACAAATCATATTCAAGCAAGACAAGTCGCTGTTAATAGTTTAGCAGCAGAAGTCGGCGATGAACCTTTACTTATTGCAAAACGCACACACTGTCCTGTTTGGGTGAGTAAAAATAGAGTAGAGGCCTGTTTAGCTTTGATTAAAGCGCATCCTGAGTGTGATGTCATCATTAGTGATGACGGTTTGCAGCATTATCGTTTGCAGCGCGATATCGAGATTGCCGTCGTTGACAAACAAAGCCAAAGTAACCAGAAGTTATTACCTGCTGGCCCATTAAGAGAGCCATTTTCTCGTTTGCAAGCGGTTGATTTTATTGTTGCCAATGGTGACAGTGATATTGAAAATGCAACAAAAATGCAACTAGAAGGTGAATTATTCTATAATTTAGCTCAACCAGAAAGAAGAGCATCAGTGACGGATTTTTCTGGCAATAATGTGAAAGCGATTGCTGGCATTGGTAAGCCTGAACGCTTTTTTGATCATCTAACAGATTTAGGACTGGCATTTACGAGTCGAAGTTTTGATGATCATTATGTGTTTAGTGCACAAGATTTAGATAGCTTAAAATGTGATGCATTGATAATGACTGAAAAAGATGCCGTAAAGTGTTTGCCCTTTGCGCAACAGCATCATTGGGTATTGCCCATAGAAGCTAAAGTCGACAAGGTCTTGTTTCCGTTGATTTTAAGTAAACTAAAACAAAATACTTTAAAAATTTAAGGTGAATATGATAGATTCAAAATTATTAGAAATATTGGTTTGTCCTGTGACTAAAGGACCACTCATTTACAAAAAAGTGCAAAACGAGCTTATTTCAAAATCAGCACGTTTGGCTTATCCTGTGCGGGATGGCATTCCTGTTTTGTTAGAAGATGAAGCACGCAAATTAGATTCAGACGAAAAAGTGGAAGAATGACGTTTAAAATAGTGATTCCCGCTCGTTATGCGAGTTCACGCTTACCTGGCAAGCCATTATTAGATATCGGTGGCAAGCCAATGGTGATTCGTGTTGCAGAACAAAGTATAAAAAGTGGGGCAAGTGAAGTGGTGATTGCAACTGATTTTAAAAAAATTGTAACGGTAGCTGAAAAATATCAGATGACTGCGATAATGACTCGTATAGATCATATTTCTGGTACAGATAGAATCGCAGAAGTTGCGCACAAACTAAACTGGCAAGATGACGAGATTGTCGTCAATGTGCAGGGTGATGAACCACTAATAGAGCCAAAGCTAATTAAAGAAGTCGCATTGCATTTAGCTAATAATGAAGGTGCTGTGATGGCAACAGCTTGCCATCCTATTCATGATGAATCTTCAATGCTTAACCCGAATATTGTTAAAGTAGTTATCGATAGTCAAAGTAATGCTCTGTATTTTAGTCGATCTCCAATTCCTTATCCACGTGATGATGCAAATAAACAAAACATCATTGCGCATAGGCATATTGGTATTTATGCATATCGCGTTGGTTTTTTAAAACAATATGCCAAGTTAAGTCCCACAAAAGTAGAGAAAATAGAGCAATTAGAACAATTACGTGTTTTACACCATGGCTATAAAATTGGTGTAACAATTACAAGTACTCCACCAGCCAGTGGCGTCGATACTCAAGAAGATTTGGATTATGTTAGAAGCGTAGTCCCAACTTAGCTAATTTTGCTTTAGATATAATAGCTTAATATTTAAATTAACAGTTGTTCTGCTTTAGTATCTATATATAAATTCACTGAATGTTTTAAGGTAATCAGCGCTATTTAAAAGATTATTGTGACCGGTATTTTTTATTATTTTTAATAAAACTTGATTATTTTTAAACTCGTTGATTAGTTTTTGTGTATGAACCATAGGTATTACTTGATCATTTTGCGCCGCTATAACCAATACTTTTGCTTTAATATTTTTCACTCTCGACAATGAATCATATTGATCTTTTAAAAGTAATTTTACTGGGAATAACGCATATTTTTCTTTTGCAACGTTTAGTATACTGTCATATGGTGTTATAAGAACTACGTTTTTAAAAAGTCGGTTAGCTGCTAGGTACGTAGCTACTCCTGAACCAAGACTTCTCCCTGCTACTGAGATATGGGAGTGAAGTGTTTTGAATTGATCATATAACGTTAATGCATCAAAATAAATTCCAGATTCTGTAGGTTTTCCGCTACTGCCACCATAGCCTCGATAATTGACAAGATAAATTGTTATGTCCGAGAAAGAAGATGAAAAATCTTCTGCGTTGGAAACTACTGCCTCGCCATTTCCACCAAAGTATATTAAAGCTTTACTTTTTCCTTTATTGAGCACAATAACTTCAATAGACTCGCCTTGACTTGAAACGACCATTCTTTCAAAGGGGTGAGGGCGTTTTTCACTCGGGAAGTATAAGAAAGATCTCTGGAATACATAGAGCATTCCTGCAATAGCTACATAACAGAATAGAGCTATAAAGACTAGGCTTAAAATTATTTTTAGCATACTGACATTTAAATAAATAGGCTAACTCTTAACGTGAATCACTTGATGCGATTAAAAGCTAAGTTAAATAATACTAACTTTGTTTCGCTTTAAACCGCTGTATCGCCAGTTTCGCCAGTACGAATACGAAGCACATGCTCCACATTGGTTACAAATATTTTACCGTCACCAATTTTTCCAGTATGAGCAGACTTTACAATAGCATCGACTGCAGAATCAACCATTTCATCTGCCACAACGAGTTCAATTTTAATTTTAGGTAGAAAATCTACAACATACTCTGCACCACGATATAGCTCTGTATGTCCTTTTTGACGACCAAAACCTTTGACTTCGCTTGCCGTCATACCATTAATACCAATGTCAGAGAGCGCTTCTCGTACTTCATCTAGTTTGAACGGTTTTATAACAGCATCTATTTTTTTCATGTTCGCTCCCTTATTGGATTAATGCTTATGATTGTACTAAATATTGTAGTTTAGTTAAATACTAACTTACAAGTAATTGGATAACGCCTATCTTTACCAAAGCCTCTTTCGGTAATCCTGATGCCGATAGGGGATTGACGACGTTTATATTCATTTCTATCAATTAAAGTTGTAACACTATTAACATCTTTTTCATTAAAACCCATATTGATAATACGTTTTCTACCATAATCATCCTCAACATACGCTTGCATAATAGCGTCTAGAATTTCGTAAGGCGGCAAACTGTCTTGGTCGGTTTGGTCCGAACGTAGCTCAGCACTCGGCGCTCTGGTAATAATACGTTCTGGGATAACATAAGAAATATTGTTGCGATAATTTGCGAGTTGATAAACTAGTGTTTTAGGGACGTCTTTTAAGAGTGAAAAACCACCCGCCATATCGCCGTATAAAGTACTATATCCAACTGCCATTTCGGACTTGTTCCCTGTGGTGAGTACGATGCAGCCAAATTTATTAGAGATAGCCATTAATAACATGCCACGAATACGCGCTTGTAAGTTCTCTTCAGTAGTATCTTCCGTTGTGCCAATAAATTCATCAGAAAGTGCGCTTTCAAATTCTTCAAACAATGATGTAATGGGAATGGCGCTATTTTTAACACCGACTAATTCTGCCATTTCAGTTGCATCATTGACGCTCATATCAGTAGTATATTGTGATGACATCATCACCACTTTTACGCGTTCGGCACCAAGCGCATCCACTGCAATGGCTAGAGTGAGTGCGGAGTCTATCCCGCCTGAGAGGCCAAGCACAACGCCAGGAAAGCCATTTTTGTTCACATAGTCAGCTAACCCAAGTTTTAGTGCTTGATAAACTGCAGCTTCAATAATTGGTTTTGCTGTTACGTTAGTGCAAACTGGCTGCTTGTTTTCTATAGAAACAAAACTTAAGCTTTCTTCAAACCAAGGTAGCTGCTGGGTAATCTCGCCTTTGTTGTTGGTGACGAATGATGCACCATCAAAAACAAGCTCATCTTGCCCGCCGACTAAGTTAGTATAAATAATAGGCAAACCTGTTTCAGCAGCACGGTCTGCAATAATGTTATAGCGTGTTTCTAGTTTATCCAAATGATATGGAGAAGCATTGAGCGTGAGTAAAAACTCTGCCCCTGCTTCGACTGCTTTTTGTGCAGGTCCTGTTTCCCATCCATCAGCACAAATTAATATGCCAAATTTAGTACCTCTATGTGAAAATACTAATGGTTTTTCACCTTTAGAAAAATATCGTTGCTCATCAAACACACTGTAATTTGGCAAGACATGCTTATGGTATGTGGCTTTGACTTTGCCGTTTTCAATAATAGATGCCGCATTAAATAATTGATTGTTTTCCTGGTGTGGATGGCCAACAATGAGCGTAATGTTGGGAAGGTGTTCGCAAAGATAGGCAAGAGTGTTTTCGCAGGTGCGATTGAAATCGTTACGAAACAACAAGTCTTCGGGCGGGTAGCCGCAAAGCCCAAGTTCTGGCGTTATTATTAAACTGGCACCAGCGCCATGTGCTTGCATAGCGTAATCTATTATTTTGTTCGCATTTGCCTTAATATCACCAACTAAAGCATTCATTTGAGCAACTGCAATTTTCATTACTTAATATTTTCCGCCTGCATCTTTAATTAATTTGATAATTTCAGGGTTCCCTTTTTTAAGAGCATAAACATAGGCGTTTAATCCATATTTATCACGTGCTTTCACCTTGGCTGTATTATCTAGTAATAATTGCACCATTTTCAAATCATCAGTATCAATTGCTAATTGCAATATTGGCGTACCTTGTGAGTCCTTATGGTTAACATCTGCACCTTTTGCTAACAGCACTCTTGTAGTATCTATTTGTGACTTTTTGACACTCCAAGTTAATGCTGTCCATTCAGAATTGTCTTCTTCATTTGGGTTGCTACCACTGTTAAGTAACAATTCTGTCGCTTCAGCATTGCCTTGGCGTGCTGCATACATCAACGCTGTCGCACCTAAACGGTCTTTGCTATTGATTTCCGCACCAACCTTTATAAGTGATTTGATTGTGAGTATGTCGCCACTATTTGCTGCATACATGAGAGGTGTTTTGTCATCAACTGTGCGTATATTTGGGTCAATGCCATACTCGAGCATAAATTTCACGGGCACGTGTAATCCTTCACTAGAAGCTATACCAAAAGCACTCCATCCATTTGGGTCACGTATTTTAGGGTCAGCGCCATTTTTTAATAATATCTTGACTGTTTCTACGTGATTTTTTTTGACAGCAAACATTAGCGCTGTCCAGCCTTCATTATCAATCCCGTTAACGTTAGCACCTTTGCTAATCAATAGACCAGCAATTTCTGTTTGGTTTTTCCGTGCGGCATACATTAGCGCAGTAATTCCATCATTATCTTTTGTGTCAGGGTTTACGCCACTATTTAGTATGGTTTCAACAGTTTGTAGTTCCCCTTTTGATGAGGCTGTTAATAAATATGCGATGTCTTCAGCCAAACTAAATTGACTGAATATACTAAGGATAAGTACTAATAAAATAGTGTATTTTTTCAATAGACTGCCTAAGCTATGGTGATACATAGTTTATTTTTCTTCAGCGTTAATTGCTTGCAAAACAGCTTCACCTAAGGTTGCAGGAGAATTAGCCATGACTGCGCCCGCACCTTTCAGCGCAGTAATCTTGTCTTCAGCACGCCCATTACCACCAGAAATAATTGCGCCAGCATGGCCCATGCGCTTGCCTTTAGGTGCTGTAAGCCCTGCGATATAAGCGGCGACAGGCTTAGTGACATGATGTTTAATAAAATCTGCTGCAGCTTCTTCGTCACCACCGCCAATTTCGCCTACCATGATAATGGCTTCTGTTTCTGGATCCGCCTCAAACATAGTTAAGCATTCAATAAAGTTCAACCCTTTGACCGGGTCACCACCAATGCCTACGCAAGTGGTTTGACCAAGCCCAAGTGCAGTTGTTTGATGGACTGCTTCATACGTAAGTGTGCCCGAGCGTGAAACTACGCCAACTTTGCCACGCAAATGAATACTACCTGGCATAATACCTATTTTGCACTCATCAGGTGTAATGACACCCGGACAGTTGGGGCCAATCAGTTTAGTTCCATTAGCTTCCAAAGCTGATTTAACATTAAGCATGTCTAATACTGGAATGCCTTCTGTAATACATACAATAAGCTCAATGCCGGCATCACTTGCTTCTAAAATAGAGTCTGCCGCGAACGGGGGCGGTACATAGATAACACTTGCATTTGCTTTTGTTTCTTTTACTGCCTCACGCATTGTATTAAATACCGGTAAATTAAGATGTTGCTGACCACCTTTGCCGGGTGTTACACCGCCAACCATTTTTGTACCGTATGCAATGGCTTGCTCGGAATGAAATGACCCTTGCTTACCAGTGAAGCCTTGACAAAGTAAACGTGTGTTTCTATTGACTAGAATACTCATACTGCCGCCTTTACAGCTTGTTCAGCAGCATCTGTTAAGTGCTCAGCTGAGATGATATTTAAACCACTTTCACGTAACATCTTCTTACCTAACTCAACGTTTGTACCTTCAAGGCGGACGACAACAGGAATGGTTATTCCTACGTCTTTTACAGCGGTGATAATGCCTGATGCAATGATATCGCAACGCATAATGCCGCCGAAAATATTTACTAATATGGCTTTAACCTTGGTATCTGCCAGAATGATTTTAAACGCTTTGGCTACTGTTTCAGCAGTTGCACCACCACCTACATCTAAGAAGTTGGCAGGCATTCCTCCGTGCAGTTTAATTAAATCCATTGTAGCCATGGCTAAACCTGCGCCATTGACCATACAACCAATGTTTCCGTTTAGCGTAATGTAATTAAGTCCTGCATGATGGGCGGTAGCTTCTTTTTCATCGTCTTGAGACCAGTCGCGCATTTCTGCTAATGTTTTTTGGCGATATAAAGCGTTGTCGTCTATTGTCATTTTGCAATCTAAAGCGACTAATTGTCCATCAGTCGTCACAATCAATGGGTTTATTTCTAGCAAAGCTAAATCATTTTCTTTAAATAGCTTATATAAGCCTTTTGCCAGCTTAGTAAACGCTCCAATTTGATCACCAATTAGATCTAATGCAAAAGCGATGTTTCTCGCTTGAAAATCAACTAAGCCATTGAGCGGGTCACATACTTCTTGTAATATTTTTTCTGGTTGCTTAGCTGCAATTTCTTCAATATCAATACCGCCGGCACTCGAAGCGACCATTACAATACGTTCTAAACTTCTATCAACCAACATTGATAAATATAACTCACGTGCGATAGGTAATGTTTGTTCAATAAGGACTTGATGCACTGGCTGCCCATCAGGTGCATTTTGATAAGTGACTAAACCTTTGCCTAGTAAACTGTTGGCAGCACTTTGCGCTTCAACTGCTGAAGAGACGAGCTTAACACCACCAGCTTTACCACGCCCGCCAGCATGCACTTGAGCTTTAACCACCCAGGCATGACCTGCAATTTCTTTTGTAGCAGCAGCTGCGGCTTCTTCTGCCTGTACCACTTGCCCAATAGGCACAGTAATGCCATAACGTTGCAGTAGTTGTTTTGATTGATATTCGTGAAGATTCATTTTATTAGTGGGCTGAAGCCTTTTTTTATTCAAACGCTATTTTCGTGCAAAAGTATGCTTGAAGCTATTATAAACGCAAACGAAGTGTAATTATTAGAGGAAGTGTTGATGACGAATGCATCACAAACATATCTAGAGATCACCTACATGCGTTATGCCTATGCATTATTAAGGAGCATTTTAGTGGCGACGAATGGCTTAAGCGCTAATCATAACAGTATTCTTTAGCTTGTTAATGAGTTGATGCTGCATTAAGTATTAAAAAAATCCTCACTAACGCTTGAGTTTTTTTATCAATTTTTAACTATTTCTAGTTAGATATCTTGTTCCCAAGCATTTCCATACACTTTGCCGTTGCGAGATAAAATGAACATTTGGTACATACTCACTAGCCACATATAAGTTGATGCTAAGCTGTATCCAATACCGCCAATAATTGTAAACCAAGCAAAATGCGGGCTGAGTTTAGTCAACCACCAAGACATAATGTCTAAAATCAGGAATGCAAATGGTGTGGCAATCACAATCACTTTTATGAGTTTGGGCACATTAACTGCAAAGCTAAAAACCAAGCCCATTAAGAAGAAAATAAAACTAATCCCAAGTAAATGTATATGTGAAACACGTGTTAACCCGCTAATCGTAGCTCCTGTATTGGTAGCTGAAGCCTTCTTAACTTCTTCGTAGTTTTTAAAATCTGGAATGCCAGGGATTTGGCTGTGACACATGACACAATGTTTAACAAACACTTCTTTAAAGTGCGGTTCCCATTCAGACTCAGGAGCTCCGTCTTGGGCCCATTTGATAATATCTTGACGCACTTCGATTGGTGCTTTGTCCTTCATAGACCCATTTAGCTTGCTAGCAAGCTTGCTACCTGTGCGATCACCATAGTAGCTATATACAATATCATCTATTGATAAGCCAAATTTCCCATCTGCCATTCCATGAGTAAGCATAATTTGCAAACCAGCCATACAAAGTCCCACACCAATCACCAATAAATAACCTGCAAAAAGTGCTTTTAGCGATAGTGGTAAATTAGGTAAGTTTAGCCATGCTAAATTTGGTGGGACTGATTTCATTACTTTCTTTCTTGGGATTAATAATTATTGGCTGTAAGCATAGCATTCATACTATGAAAACATATTAAGAAATACAACATAATTAAGCCTAAATTCGTATCTTAAACAGCTAACTGCTATAATTTTTAGTTTTATTATTATAGTTAAATGTTAGGGTATATTTCATGCGTTTAGTTCTTCAAGGTCGCTCTCTTACCTTAGGGCATCTTACTCATATTCATGGTTTAGTTGGCGGTAACACACAATTTATGCAAATTGGTGAGTTCGCATACTATTTACCTACACAAGATACTGAACTGCCAGAAGTTTCAGCTTTTTGCACTGAGCAACATATTGATTGCGCATTAGTGCATGATGCACAGCGTATTGAACGTTATGGTCTTTGTGTGATGGATATGGATTCCACCTTGATTAGCATCGAGTGTATTGATGAAATTGCTGACATGATGGGCATAAAGCCACAAATCGCAGAGATAACCGATGCAGCAGTTAACGGTAAGCTAGACTTTTCAGAAAGCCTAATAAAACGGGTGGCTTTATTAAAAGGCTTAGATGAATCAGCATTGCAACGCGTGATTGATGAACGCTTAACACTTAACCCGGGGGTGCGTGAGTGGGTAGCTGCGTGCAAGACCAAAAAAATTATAACTATGGTGGTTTCTGGTGGATTTGATTTTTTTGCAAATCACGTTAAAACATTGCTAGGGCTAGACTATGCTGTTTCGAATACATTGGAAATTATTGAGGGTAAACTTACAGGTAAGGTCTTAGGGGATATTATAGATGAGCAACGTAAGGCACATGAGCTGATTCAGCTACGTGATTGTTTAGGTTTAACAGAAATTCAAACTATTGCAATTGGCGATGGTGCGAATGATTTGAAAATGATGGAGGAGGCTGGTATTGGTATTGCTTATCATGCGAAACCAATCGTGCAAGCTCAAGCTACTTATGCGCTCAACAATGTGGGCTTAGAGGGCGCTATCCATCTGTTGACAACTTAAATATTTTTATAATAAATTAAGTTCTTGTTCACTAAAACCAGCTTTGCGGCGTGCCTCCATATTAAAAGGAGGTCGTAACTTGGGTGCTTTATGTTGCTTACATAACACATCAAATGTTGTAATGGGGTCTAGTTTACGCTGCTCACAAAGCCAGTTATACCAAATATTGCCTATCGCCACATGACCAATTTCATCATGTAGGATAATGTCTATAATTTCAGCTGCTTTTTTATCCCCAGCTTGCGCAAGCTTATTGCGTAGAGGAGGACTGGCATCAAGACCGCGTGCTTCCATTGTGCGCGGCACTAATGCCATACGTGCTAATACGTCTACTTTTGTTTTCTCAACCATTTCCCACAAGGCATTATGGCCAGTAAAGCTGCCGTAGGTATAGCTTAAACTTTGTAGGTGGGCATTCAGTAAGCTGAAGTGATAAGCCTCTTCCGCTGCTACCTTGAGCCAATCGACATAATATTGTTGCGGCATATTGGCAAAACGCCAGACAGCATCCAAGGCCAAATTGAGGGCATTAAACTCAATATGAGCTAACGCATGAATGAGTGCGGCGCGACCTTCTTCACTTCGCATAGATCGTTTTTTTACCGCTAAAGGTGGCACTAATTCTGGCTTAGCAGGGCGACCTGGGAGAGGTTTTTGAGGGTCAAGTACGTCTTCAAGATTAATGTCAATGTCGACTGAAAGCAAACCTTCAGACCAGCTTTTTTGTAAATTAATAACGCCTGCTGATTTTATGATTGGGTCAGTAACTGTTAGCCAATTAAGCGTCACTTGTCTCAATTCAGTAGATTTTAAATAGTAAATTTTTTGCATATTAGCAATGACTTGTACAAAGATTTTTACTATGCATTAATATAAATCAATTAATCTTAATGGTTTCTAATGTGCCGGCTTTCATTACCGGTATTAATAAATAGTTGCCATCTTGACTAAGTGAAATATCGGCAGGGCTGTTATAGTCGCTTTTTAAAATACGTACTGCGCCAGCAGCATATTTGAAAATATCACCATTTTTCCAATCGCTAACATAAATAATACCTTTTTTGTCTTTGACTATGCCATCACCGCCGCCAAAACCTTCAGCAATTTTTTTTGTTTTCCCAGTGCTTACATTCACTCTATAAAGTACGCCTGATTCAAAATCAACGGCGAGTAAGTTATTTCGACCTTCGAATAGCAAACCGTTAGGTGCAAGAATATCAGGGTTTGAACTATCAACAACTGTCACGACTTCGCCTTTTCTATTGATTTTATAGATTGCACCACCTGATTTTAATGTGCCGCTATCACTGACATATAAATTACCGTATTTATCGGCTTCTAAATCATTTAGAAATTGAGGGGTATTAGGGAAAAGGTCCTCAGAAACAAATACTTGCCAATTTCCATCACTTTTAACTTGTAAAATCCTTTTATTATCAGCCACATAGAGTTTCCCCTGAATTAGAGCAAGTCCTTTTGGGTCATCTAATCCTTTAGCAAAAACAGTCACGTTGCCTTTGCGATCAATCTTTTTAATCTGACCATCACCGTCAAGGCCGAATTCATTGATTTCAGAAACATAAATTGTGCCGTCCTCAGCTTGCACCACAGACTCAGGTGATAACAAGCCTGAGATAGATTCTTTAATCGGCGCTTTAGCTTGCGCTATACCGTTATTCAACATGGCAATATTGCAAATAATAATTAAATGTAATATTCGTTTTATGATTTTTTTCATTGTTATTTCTCTGTCAAAATTAATAGTAAACTTTTGATAGTGGCAACTCATCTAATGTATTACATAATGCTTTTGTTGCAACTTGTTTACCTTTATCAAGGCTTTTAATAAATGCTTCATCTTCTTCTAATGCTTTGACTATTTTATCCATGGCTTTTTCATAAGCTCTACTCATGAAATATTCAGGTGCAATATTAAGTTCACCGTTATAGCTTGTTTGTTGTTTGATTGTAGTAATCGGTGCACCGTCATTTAAAAATGCTTTAGCAATAAACTCTGCATGAAAGACACGCATTTGCGCATTGTAAAACATATGTGGTTCTAATAGAAGAACGACGTCCGCCTGTTCACTTGAACCACAAGTGCTTACATTGGCAAACCGTTGTGAAAGTAACTCAGTTGCTGCTTTTTCCGCTGGTGGTCCTTTCATATGCCAGATATCTAGGTACGGATGTACTAAACGTGTCGGGTTAATGTAATGCCTATGTGGGATATGCACGACGACGTTGCCTGCGATATTAACTTGCTGCGCATAAGAAAAAGTAGTGATACTGAAAAATAGAATCATTGATCGAGTAAATATTTTTAACATACGATTCATTTGAATATATCCTTTTAAAATAATTAATTCTGTTTATAGCTTATACGATAAATATAACTTGTTCTATCATCTGTTACATATAATGCACCATCTTGACCAACAGTAACATCAACAGGTCTGCCCCATGCTTGATTGTTATTTAACCATCCTGTTGCAAAGTCTGTCACTTGTTTAGGTTGCCCATTCTCAAACTGTACATGTGCCAACTTATAACCACTGAGCTGTTCGCGATTCCATGATCCATGAAGTGCAACTATTGCATCATCTTTGTAGACATCAGGAAAGTGCGATTGGTTTAAAAAAGTAATACCAATAGGTGTGGAATGTGACGTGAAGGTAATGGCAGGCGGTGTTGTCGATTTGCAAAAACCCGCTTTACCTACAAAATTAGGATCTTCGTATTGATGACCCCAACAATGCGGCCAACCGTAATGATGACCCGCTTCAATTTTATTTAAATGTTCTGGCGGCAGTTCGTCATTGACTAGGCCATCTTTTGTATCAGAACGCATGTCAGCACCATTATTGGTTGCAAACATTTCACCTGTTTTAGGATGCCAAGCAAACGCTTGTGAATTTCTTAGTCCTTTTGCCCAAATTGGTGGTAACGAAGAATGTCGACCTACTACTCTTAACGCACCTGCGTGTTTGCCAGTTGATGTAAAGCGCAATATTGTGGCACGTGATGCATCGTCTTCAATACACACGTTGCAACTAGAGCCTACGTTGATGTATAAGTGATTATCTACACCAAGTTTGATGGTTTTAAGTTTGTGTCCACCAGTAGCTAAGTTATTAATAAATGGTTTAGGGCTAGACCATACTCCATTTTCTTTACTAAACTTGACTACGCCATTTTGGTTGGCGACTAACAAACCGTCTTGTACAAATGCCAGGCCGTTCGGTTTATTAAGTTGGTCAGAAACAACTATTGCAACTTCTGCTATGCCATCTTGATCACTATCTGGCAACATAAGTACGCGATTAGTTTTTGCTGAAGAAACGAATAAGTTACCATCTGGCCCAACTGCCAACATGCGTGGCTTATCTTGTTTTAAATGCGCAAAAATATTGATTTCAAAACCAACAGGCAAATCAATATTCAGCAGGCTAGGAACCTCAGCAGCATTTGCACATCCTAGCGCAGGCGCCACACTACAAATAGCTAATGCAAAATAACTTTTTATTTTATATACTATTAGTTGGAACATTGTTTATTTATGCTAAAGCATGCTGCACATGAAGCAGCGAGTTTAGGGAAATGAATTTATATTGGAAACTTAAAATATAGAGTTTAGCCACTTGTGGTACTGCGAGTATGGTTAATATAAGCACTAGAATAGTGCTTAGAGCAGTGTTATGTGATTTATAGAATGCAGTGTTTTTTTTGATGTGCATGGTGTCTTAATGCTAGTTTATATCTTTAGGTTAAAACACCATTTCACACATTTTATATGAACAGACTCATATCAGGATAATGTTAAACTTAGAAGCAACGTTTGTCTTCGCAGCCATCATCTTTAACACCAAGCTTTGTCAAAAAATCAACCATTTCAGGTACTTGACCATCACGGAAGTAACGAATTAAAGACACCCCTCCATAAAGTTTGATGTTTACATCAGCCCCTTTTTCGGCAAGTAAAGTACACATTTCTGTAAAGCCATTGAGCGCTGCAAGGTGAAATGCAGTATGTTTTGCATTTGGCTGTACGTAATCAATTTCTGCACCTTTTGAAATAAGATATTCAACGGTTTTCATTTGATTAGTGTTAGTTGCCATTTGTAACGGCGCCCAACCAAAAAACTTCTCATTGACTAAGTTTTTATCAGCTTCGATATATTTTTTTGTAACCTTCAAATCGCCATCATTCACAGCATTTTTAAAAATCATTTCATCGACATCAGTTAATGCATTAGCATTAAAAGATAGTGCAAGTGTCATGGCAATTAATACGGCTTTAATCCATTTCATGGTTGTGTTTCTCCAAATTATTATAATATGTTTCAAAAAAATCTAATTACTAGCTATTTAATGGCAGTGTTTAATGCAATGGCCATGTTATCCAATAAAGCTTCTTGCATTGCGGAACATCCTCATCCACGGCGAATCTTCTTTCCAATTATCAGGTCGCCATGAGTTCTGTACTGCCCTAAATATACGTTCAGGATGTGGCATCATAATACTAAAACGACCATCAAGGCTAGTAAGACCTGTTATTCCCTGTGGTGACCCATTAGGATTAAAAGGATAAGTCTCTGTAGGCGTTGACTTGTTATTAATATGCTGCATCGTGACTAGTTGCTTATTCAGCACAGTTTGGACAGCATTTGTGTCAGAAAATTCCGTATAGCCTTCACCGTGCGCAACAGCAATAGGCATGCGACTTCCAGCCATGCCTTTAAAGAAGAGTGAAGGAGATTCTAATATTTCAACCATAGTAAATCTAGCTTCAAACTGCTCAGATTTATTTCGTACAAAATGTGGCCAATGATTAGTGCCAGGGATGATGTTATGCAGATTGCTCATCATTTGACATCCATTACATACACCCAAGGCAAATGAGTCATTACGCATAAAGAAAGCGCTAAATTCATCATAAGCACGCGCATTAAATAGTATTGATTTTGCCCAGCCTTCACCAGCACCTAAGACATCGCCATAACTAAAGCCACCGCAAGCCACAAAGCTTGTAAAGTCTTTTAAGCTAACATTACCGCTGATAATGTCGCTCATATGCACATCGCTAGCAGCGAAGCCTGCTCGATCAAATGCAGCTGCCATTTCTACATGACCATTCACGCCTTGTTCACGTAACACCGCAATTCTTGGGCGCTGACCAGTGTTAATGTATGGCGCAGAAATATCTTTGTCTATATCAAAAGTGAGGGATGCATGTAAGCCAGGGTCGGTAATATCAAGAATGCGATCATACTCTTGTTGAGCGCAAACTTGATTGTCGCGAAGGCTTTGTATTTGATAAGTAGTTTCAGACCAAATACGATGGCATTGTGAGCGTGTGGCAGAATAAATCGATTCATTCGCTTGGTTAAACTGAATTTTGTTGCCTTTGGTGACAACCCCAATTAAATGCGCACAGCTATTTAATACTTGATTAATTTGAGCAAGAATCTGCTCAGCCAGCTCTGCTTTAACTTGAACTACCGCGCCTAATTCTTCGTTATAAAGCACATTAATTGCATCGCCAGTCAAACTACCCAAATCAATATCGAGCCCGCAATGGCCGGCAAATGCCATTTCTAACAATGTGCTAAACAGCCCACCGTCAGAGCGGTCGTGATAGGCCAGTAGTTTTTCTTCAGTATTTAGTGTTTGAATTATCTCAAAAAAAGCTTTAAGTTGATTGGCTTCATCGACGTCAGGCGCCTCACTACCTATTTGACCATAGACTTGTGCCAATGATGAACCACCCATGCGGTTTTTGCCACGACCTAAATCGATTAAAATAAGCTTAGTCTCACCTAAACCCGTGCGCAATTGGGGGGTGAGTGTTTTGTTTGCATCAAGCGTGTTTGCGAATGCTGTGACTACAAGTGAAATTGGTGAAGTCACACTCTTATTTTGATTGTTGGTGTCAGTTTGATCTTGCCAAACTGTTTTCATACTCATTGAATCTTTGCCCACCGGAATACTAATACCAAGTGCTGGGCAGAGTTCCATGCCAACCGCTTTGACTGTTTCAAATAATGCAGCGTCTTCACCAGCATGGCCTGCGGGTGCCATCCAATTCGCGGAAAGCTTTAAATTGCTAATATCATCTATTGCACTCGCAGAAATGTTAGTAATGGCTTCACCAATTGCCATACGGCCGGAGGCGGGAGCATTGATAAGCGCTAGCGGTGCTTTTTCACCAATGGCAAACGCTTCACCAATGCTTGTTTGGAAACCAGCAAGTGTTACTGCAACATCAGCAACAGGAATTTGCCAAGGACCGACCATTTGATCTCTGGCGATCAAACCTGTTACTGACCGGTCACCAATGGTAATCAAGAAAGTTTTATCCGCCACGCCTGGTAGGCGCAACACACGTTCTGCAGCTTCTTTCAGACTAATGTTGCTGCTATCAAAAATATTTAGTTTATTTGTTGTGCTAATAACATCGCGGGTCATTTTAGGCGGTTTTCCCAATAAAACAGATAAATCCATATCCACAGGTTTGTTAGCAAAATGACTGTCCGCCACAGTCAGATGACGTTCTTTTTTCGCTAAACCAACTACTGCAAATGGACAGCGTTCCCGCTTACAAATTGACTCAAATAACTGTAAGTTTTTTTGTGAAACTGCCATCACATAACGCTCTTGCGCTTCGTTGCTCCAAAGCTCAAGTGGACTCATACCAGGCTCTTCATTTTTGACGTCACGTAATTGGAATATTGCACCAACTTTAGCATCGTTAATTAGCTCAGGGAATGCGTTTGAAATCCCTCCTGCACCAACATCGTGAATACTAAGAATAGGGTTATCTTCACCGAGTTGCCAGCAACGATCAATCACTTCTTGTGCGCGACGTTCTAATTCTGGGTTGCCTCGTTGTACGGAATCAAAATCTAAGTTTTCAGTGTTTGTACCAGTATCCATGCTAGATGCAGCACTGCCACCTAAGCCAATAAGCATTGCTGGCCCGCCAAGCTGAATCAAAGCAGCACCATCAGGGATTGGGTTTTTATGCGAATGCTGTGCCGAGATATTGCCGACGCCACCTGCAAGCATAATCGGTTTATGATAGCCGCGAACTTCGCCATTATTGCTTAACTCAAAAGTTCGAAAGTAGCCTGTAATATTAGGGCGTCCAAACTCGTTGTTATAGGCAGCAGCGCCTACTGGCGCATCCATCATAATTTGCAAAGGTGAAGCGATACGCGCTGGTTTGCCATATTGCGCTTCCCAAGGCTGTGGAAAATTTGGGATATTTAAATTGGAGACTGAAAAACCGGTTAAACCAGCTTTTGGTTTTGAGCCACTACCAGTCGCGCCTTCATCCCTAATTTCGCCACCCGCACCGGTTGCTGCACCAGAAAATGGTGAAATTGCTGTTGGGTGGTTATGCGTTTCAACTTTCATTAGGTAATGGGTATCTTCATCAGTAAAGCTATATTTACCATTGGTTTTAGGATAAAAACGTTTCGTTTTTTGACCAGCTACAATCGAAGAGTTGTCAGAGTAAGCGACAATTGTGTTGCCAGGGTTCAGCTGATGTGTATTCCGGATCATGCCGAATAGTGAGTTGTTTTGAACTACACCATCAATGACCCAATCAGCATTAAATATTTTATGACGGCAATGTTCAGAGTTAGCTTGGGCAAACATCATAAGCTCCACATCAGTTGGATTACGATTGATTTTGCTGAAATTTTCAAAAAGATAATCTATTTCATCTTCTGATAGCGCTAAACCCATTTCGTTGTTTGCAGTGCTTAACGCTAATTTACCATCTTGTAAAATATCTACGCTATGCATCGGTTTAGGTTGCGCATCATGGTAGAGCTGTTCGGTATCGGCGAATTTTGATACCACTGTTTCAGTCATGCGATCATGAATAGCTACTTTGAGTGTTTGGACTTCTTTGGTGGTGAATGCTTGATTTTTGTTTGTTGAAATGTAATAAGCAATACCACGCTCAATACGAACTATTTCATTTAAACCGCAGTTGTGAGCAATGTCGGTCGCACGAGATGCCCATGGTGAAATGGTGCCAATGCGTGGTATAACTATAAGTAAATGGCCTGTTGGGTCTTCAGTTTTAGCTTTTGGTCCATAAGTGAGGACGTGCTTAAGCTTTATATTTTGTTCGTCTGAAAGCGACTGCTCACCAAAAACAAAATGCACAAACTCGGCATGAATATGCGATACATTAGGCACATCAGTTTGTAGATTACTGAGTAACTTTTCTAGACGAAATTGCGAAAGGGCAGAGCTGCCACGGTGGCTTGAAAATAGTTTTTTTTGCATGTGAGGCTTGAAAACGACAGTTATTTTTTACAAATGCTATTTTAGCAGAAAGCCTACGTAAGCTTACTAAAATTTATAGGACCTAAGCATTAGTTCGAATGCTAAGGATCTAAAAGCCTAAACTTCTTGCAACTTGATAAAAAATAAAACTAATAACCCATGCCAATAAAAGTGACCATACGATAGACAGCCACATAAACTGGCTACTTTTTGATTCAGTTTTTAATGTAGCAATAGTGGATAAGCACGGCGTATAAATTAATGTGAATATCATAAAGCTCATGCCCTGCACCCAATCAATGTTTTGTGCCATTTGCTGCATTAAAGCATCACCTTGTAGACCATAAATCACAGCTAATGAACCAACGACGATCTCTTTGGCTACAAAACCGAAAATTAAGGCAATCGCAAGTTGTGTGTCAATACCAATAGGGTCTAATATAGGTGCAAAGAATATACCAATTTGCCCTGCGATTGTGCCAGCACTTGCTGGCTCAACATTGGTCGGGTAATTGGTCAGTAGCCACACCATAACCACACCAAAAATAATAAATTTAGTGGCGCGATTTAAAAAATATTTAATTTCTTGCCAACCTCTTAGCCATATTTGGCGGGGCGTAGGGAAGCGGTAAGGCGGGAGCTCTAAAACGAAGGGTTCATTATTTTTAAACTGGCCTTTAAACAGCAATGCAGTGAGAAATATAGTAAATAAACTCATCATATAAAGTGAAAAGATCACTAAAGCAGCTTGGCTAGGTTTGAATAGAATAGCAATCATGAACACAAACACTTGCAATCGAGCAGAACAAAGTGATAACGGGATTGTTAGCATTGTCAGCAAACGCATACTTTTTGAACGCATCACGCGTGTGCCCATCAGTGCTGGTACATTACAACCGAAACCCATGAGCACCATCACAAAGCCACGGCCATCCAGCCCTAGTTTAGTCATAAACGCATCCATTAAGAATGCAGCGCGTGAGAGGTAACCGCTATCCTCTACAATACTCATGACTAAAAAGAATATAATAATAATCGGCACAAATGCCGCTACTGTACTAACTCCATTAAATATACCGTCTAATAACAACCCATTGAGCCAAGTTGGTAGATTGGCGAACAAGGGCTCAAGTACACTGTTACGAAAGACATCTAGCACCCATGCCATACCTTCTTGCATGGGCGCACCAACAGTAAAGATGAATTGAAATAGTAAGAAAATAGCAATGAAAAATAATGGTAGACCTAATAGGGGGTGCAGTAAGACTTTGTCGATATTGTCAGTTAATTTATTTTCTAGCGTAAAGGGAATTTCTACGGTGTTCCGTACGATGGCTTCCATTTCCTTCTCAACTTGATTATCTTCTTCTAACTGCTTAGCAATGTCATTTGGGTTTATCTTTAGGTTTTCTTGAGATAGTACTGTGGCCGCTGAGCTTAATGCTGCAGGACAGCCTTCGCCATATTTAGCGCTAATTAAAGTCACTGGCATTTTTATTTGACTAGTCATTGCTTTCGCATCGACAGTAATGCCAGCACTTTTTGCTTCATCTTGCATGTTCAATAATAATATTGAAGGTAAGCCTAAATTTCTGACCTGTAAAGCAAGGGAGAGTTGGCGATCTATTTGCGATGTATTAATCACAATCACAACTAAATCAACATTATGTTCACTTAAAAACTGTCTTACAATGTGCTCATCATCTGAAAAGCCATGTAAATCATAAATGCCTGGCAGGTCAATTAACTCAGCAATATTTCCACCGACGGGTATTTTTGCGCTCATTAAATCAACTGTCATGCCGGGCCAATTACCCACACGTGCTGAAGCGCCAGTAATGCGATTAAAAAAAGTGGACTTGCCTGTATTTGGCATACCAAGTAATGCGATTCTTTTCATAGCTTAATGAGTTTGATTGTTATTATAGACAGCCGCCAGGGCAGTGGCCTTTATAAAGAAATTTGAATGAGTTTAGCTTCAGTTTCACGCAGAATAATATCTGTTGAGCCGATTCTCACATGTAATGGACCATTAAAACTAGCTCTGCGAATTAGTCTAATTCTCTTACCTGCTCTAAAGCCTAATGCTAGCAATCGCTGAGCCAACGACTGATCAGTATTTATTGCATTGATAGTAGCAAGCTCACCAATTTTTAAGCTGTTTAGCGGATTCATAAGAATTTCGACAATTGAGAATAAGAATAGTTCTTATTATTACATAGAATTTGCTAAAAGCAATATTGGCGAATAGAGAATGTGTTGCTCGAGCGATAGCGCCGAGTAACAGCAAAAAAGGCCTACTGAAGTAAGCCGATTTTAAATATTGAATCAGCCTGGTGTGTGTCTATTTATTATTTAGGAGCTCCTGGAACCACTATTTTTGCTTTATCTTTCAAACCTACCATGAGTTTTTCTAATTTGCGTTGTTGTAATGTGCGCTCTAGGCCTTTTTTTACTTTATCGTATGTAGGTACTTTTGTTGCTCTAGAATCAATATTCTTAATAACATGCCAACCGAATTGGCTTTGTACTGGCTCGCTAGTGATAGTGCCTTTCTTCAAGCCAATGACAGCGTCACTAAATTGTTTAACCATGCCTGCAGGTGAGAACCAACCTAAGTCACCACCTTTAGCTTTAGAGCCAGGGTCTAGTGATTTGCTTTTGGCAAGTTTACTGAAGTCACCGCCTTTATTTAACTCGGCGATGATGGCTTTAGCTTCTGCCTCTGTTTTTACTAAAATGTGCATTGCCTTGTATTCTTTGGTGCCTAATTCTTTTTTATATTGGGCGTAAGCTGCTTTTTTATCTGCATCAGATACTGGGTGCTTCTTCATATAATCTGCTAAAAATGCATTGACTACCAATTTACGTTGACCAATTTCTGCAGCAGTCAAGATGTCCGCTTTTTTATCAAAGCCATTTTTAGATGCTTCTTGGTAAGCTAGTTCAGAACCGACAAGCTCATTAATGACTGCATTCTTAAGACCTTTGCCTTTTTGTCCGCGTGATTGTGCGTCTTTCATAATAAAGTCAACCCAAGATTGTTTAATGGGTTTTCCATTCACTGTCGCTGCAGGTCCTGCGGCGAATAAGGTGCTTGACATTGAGAATGTGGTTAATGCTGCAATTGCAATGAGTAATTTTTTCATATCTTTGTGTTTCCTTAAAAGAAGAACTTAATAAATCCTTGTTACTTGTTAAATAATTCAGTACTTTTATGCTTCATACTTTTTTGTTTTAATATCTTATTCATTAAATAGGGTCGTTCGGTGAAATTGCAATAATACTAAGTGCATGTATTTGTTGCGGAATTAAACCACTAAGTGCTTGATAAATCAAACGATGTCGCATTATCTGTGATTTTTCAGAAAAATGCGAGCTTGTCATTTTAATATTAAAATGTCCACCTCCAGTGTTGCCTACATGACCTACATGCGCAGCGCTATCGTCCTCTATTTCAAGGTTGATCGGCTCATAAACAGCCAATCTCTTGCGTATTGTTTCAGTTAAGTTCATTAGCATTCTTTAGGGTAATGTTTTTCGAAAAGGTTTCACTATAACGTTTGCATAAACACCCACGCCGACATAAGGATCAGCGTCTGCCCAAGTTTTAGCAGCATCTAAATTTGCAAATTCTGCAATAATTAAACTTCCAGAATATCCTGCAACACCAGGGTTTTCACTGTCAATCACGGGAAAGGGGCCTGCTAAAAGTAAACGGCCCTCATCTTTAAGCATATTGAGTCTGGCGATATGTTCTGGTCTTACTTTTAAGCGGCTATCAAGAGTATCTTTGGAGTCTTCAGCAACAATGGCATACCACATAATTAGCTTTCGCCCTTATTTTCCAAAGATTCAACTAAATGATCTTTAAGAAAAAATATTTGCAGCATCATAAAAATAAACAAAATTGACGTCATGCCAAATAGTTTAAAATTCACCCAAGCATCTTCCGTGTAATTGAAAGCCACGTATAAGTTAACAAAACCCATCACAATTAAAAATGCCATCCATATCCAATTGAGTTTGTTCCATATGCTGGCTGGTGGGTTAAGCATTTTCCCCATCATTTGTTGAATTAAGTTCTTTTTAAAAAATAAGTTTGAAATCACCAATACAATGGCTAACATCCAATAAAGCACAGTAGGCTTCCACATAATGTAAGTTTTGTCGTGCAGCAACAACGTGATGCCACCTAATACGCTAATAATTACACCATTTATTAGCAATATTTTCTCTACTTTGCCATGACGTATTTTGCTATAAACAATGAGTGCTAATGTGGCGCCTATGGCAATTGCGGTTGCCGTAAAAATGCCGTAAAGCTTAAATCCAATAAAAAACAGAATGACAGGGAATAAATCAAAAAATACCTTCATACTAAATGCTGTGCGCCCTCAGTGAAAATTAACCATTATAAAAATTCTAAAAACAGCAAGCTATTTAGAGCTAACTATTTACAGTTCTTTAATTATAGTTGCTTAGATTTTGTTAGAATGTGTCTTAATCAATCTTTACAGTTAATCATATCGTGCCAGCAACTATAGACTTACATTGTCATTCTAACATTTCTGATGGATTATATGCGCCTCAAGATTTGGTTGCACATGCGAATAAGCGCGGAGTTAAAGTGCTTGCTTTGACAGACCATGATGATTTAGGTGGTCTAGCTATTGCTAGAAAAACGGCAGAACAAGAAGGATTGAAATTTATAGATGGTGTTGAAATTTCTGTAACCTGGAAAAAACGTACACTGCATATTGTTGGTTTGAAAATTGATCCCGAAAATATGGCATTAAAACAAGCATTAGATAATGTAAGAGAAAATAGAACGCAACGTGCTAGAGAAATGGCAGAAGGTCTTGCTGAGGTTGGCATTGAAAGTAGCTTTGAAGGCGCTCAAGAAATTGCGGGTAAAGGTATTCTTACGCGTATGCACTATGCAAGGTTTTTAGTAGAAAACGGCCATGCTAAAAACATAAAAGCAGTTTTTAAAAAGTTTTTAGTAAAAGGCAAGCCAGGCTTTGTTGATCATCAATGGATGAGCTTAAAAGAAGCGGTTACCCTAATTAGAGAAAGTGGTGGTTATGCTGTTATTGCACATCCTGGCCGATATGACTTAGGTAGAATAAATATACATTTATTAATGCATGAATTTAGAAGCTATGGTGGCGACGCTATTGAAGTTGTTACTGGCAGCCATACACCATCGCAATACCAACAGTTTGCAGAAATTGCCCACAAATTCAGTCTAAAATCATCTTTAGGGTCAGACTTTCACGGTCCGGGTATTTCTTATATGGAGATGGGTTGTATTTCAGAATTGCCAAAAAAATGTGTTCCTATTTGGGGCGATTGGGATGAAGCCCAATATTTAGTTTAAAGAAAATGATTTGAATTAAATGGCACAATACTTCGTTATCCATGCTGAGAACCCGCAAGCAAGACTCATTAAACACGCGGTAGAAATTTTGCGTGACGGTGGCGTCATTGCTTATCCGACCGATTCAAGCTACGCATTAGGCTGCATGATGGGCACTAAAGTAGCACAAGATAGAGTCCGTCAAATTCGTCAAGTCGACCAACATCAACTATTTACCGTTGTTTGTGCTGACTTAAGTGCTTTGGCTACTTATGCCCAAGTTGGTAACAGCCAGTTTCGGTTACTTAAAGCCAATACACCAGGCGCTTATACTTTTATTTTAAAAGCCACCAAAGAAGTGCCACGCCGGTTGCAACATCCTAAACGAAGCGCAATAGGTATTCGCGTTCCAAATCATCATGTGGTGCAAGCATTGTTAGGTGAATTAGGTGAGCCTATTTTAAGTATGACATTACAGATTGAAGGTGACGAAGCGCCCATGAACATTGCTTGGGAGATTCGTGATAGATTGGAGCATCAGCTTGATTTAGTCATTGATTCTGAAACGCACCATATTGGCCCAACGACAGTTATTGATCTGACACAAGAATCACCAAGTTTGATTAGACAAGGCACGGCAGATGCATCCCCATTCGGTTTGTAGTGTTTTTATTGGTATTAATTCATCATTTAAAGAGATTTAAGGTAATAATGGAACTTACAATAATACAAAAAATCGCGGTGTACGCACTGCCAATTATTTTGGCGATTACCGTACACGAAGCAGCGCATGGTTATGCCGCAAAATATTTTGGTGATTTAACGGCAGAAAAATTAGGCCGAATAACGTTAAACCCATTGAAGCATATTGACTTAGTAGGTACTATTATTTTGCCTGCATTAACTGTCATGCTAGGCGGTATTTTATTTGGTTGGGCTAAGCCTGTACCAGTTAATTTTGGAAATTTAAGAAATCCAAAAAAAGATATGTTGTGGGTTGCCGCTGCAGGCCCTGCATCTAATCTTGTCATGGCAATTCTTTGGGCATTGATACTTAACTATTCTAAAATTGCTCCTGATAGTGCTGCTTATTTTTTATCTCAAATGAGTTGGGCGGGCATTATGATTAATTTAGTATTAATGGTACTCAATTTGCTACCGTTGCCTCCTCTCGACGGCGGGCGTATTGCGGTGAGTTTATTGCCTCATGATTTGGCAGTGCAGTTTTCGAAATTAGAGCAATATGGATTCATAATTTTAGTAGTACTTTTATTTACTGGGATATTGGGTAAAATCATATCACCTATTATTGGTTTCTTTGCTCAACTTATATTGAGTATTTTTGCTTAGTCGTTATTCCATAATTTTTGTTTGTATAATATTAATCATTTTTTAAAGCAGGTTATTTTTCATGGCGGTTGAACGCGTTTTATCAGGCATGCGCCCTACAGGGCAACTACATTTAGGACATTATCACGGCGTACTTAAAAATTGGATACGCTTGCAACATGAGCACGAATGCTTATTTTTTGTTGCAGATTGGCATGCCCTCACTACTCATTACGATACGCCAGAAGTGATCGAAGAAAGTGTATGGGATATGGTGATTGACTGGCTCGCTGCTGGTGTTGATCCTGCCAACGCTACTATATTCATTCAGTCTCGTGTGCCTGAACATGCAGAGTTATTTACTTTGCTATCCATGATGACGCCGCTTAGTTGGCTTCAGCGAGTACCATCGTATAAAGATCAGCAAGACAAACTCAGCAATAAGGATTTGTCCACCTTTGGCTTTTTAGGTTATCCACTATTACAAAGTGCCGACATTTTGTTGTACAAATCTACGCAAGTGCCTGTTGGTGAAGATCAAGTGCCTCATGTTGAGCTGACACGAGAAATTGCACGACGTTTCAATCATATTTACGGTCGAGAAAAAGGCTTTGAAGAAAAAGCAGAATCAGCAATTAAAAAATTAGGTACAAAGCGTGCCGCCTTATATCAAGAAATGCGTGATGCCTATCAACAAGGTGGGGATGATGAGGCGCTTGAAGCAGCTCAAGCAATGATAGAGCAACAACAAGGTATGAGCATGGGCGACAAGGAGCGTTTGCTTGGTTATTTAGAAGGAGGCGGCAAGATTATCTTAATTGAGCCGGAATATAAATTAACGCCAGCTTCAAAAATGATTGGTTTAGATGGCCAAAAAATGTCTAAATCCTATAACAATACGATTTCATTGCGAGAGCCATTAGATGTAGTAGCCAAAAAAATAAAAACAATGCCAACAGACCCTGCACGTATTCGCCGAACTGATCCGGGTGACCCTGCTAACTGCCCTGTCTGGCCATTGCACGAAGCATATTCAAACAGTGAAGTTAAAGACTGGGTTCAGGTAGGGTGTAAGTCTGCTTCTATTGGTTGTGTCGAATGCAAGCAGCCTGTGATTGACAGTGTCCTTAAAGAGCTCAAGCCGATTCAAGAGCGAGCTGCGGAATATGCAGCAGACCCAACAACCGTGAAAAATATTGTAGCTGAGGGCTGTGAAAAAGCACGTAAATTAGCACGTGAAACTATGCGCGATGTGCGTGATGTCATGGGGCTAGATTACTAGGGTTACTCAATACTGGGTCTTAATTATTGACAAAAAATGCTAGAAACTTATAACGCAAAAATTAATGGGGAAGACCTTAGCGAATTGCCGCAGGATTTATATATCCCACCAGATGCGTTAGAAGTTTACTTAGAATTATTTGAGGGTCCACTAGATTTGTTGCTGTATTTGATTCGAAAGCATAATCTCGACATTTTAGATATCCCTATGGTCAAGCTTACCAAGCAATACATTACTTATGTCGACAAGATGAAAAAGATTAATTTGGAGCTAGCTGCAGATTATTTGTTGATGTCTGCGATGTTGATAGAAATTAAATCGCGTATGTTGCTGCCTAAACCTGCTGAAATTGAAGATGAGGATGATCCGCGTGCTGAACTTGTGCGCCGTTTAATGGAATACGAAACAATTAAATTAGCAGCACAGAACTTAGATGAAATGCCAAAAGTAGGTGAAGAATTTCAGGTTGCTCATGCTTATTATCAGTATATTTCAGAAATCAAACCGCCTGAGGTGAGCTTAGATGATTTAGCTGAAGCGTGGCGTAATGTATTGAAACGTGCACAATTAAACTCCCATCATAAGATTGGGCGTGCACAACTTTCTGTGCGTGAACATATGAGTGGCATTTTGCGAAAATTGCAAGCTGAGGGTATGTGTGAATTCTCGCAATTATTTGATTTAAAGATTGAAGGTTTGCCTAAGCTAGTGGTTAACTTTTTAGCAATTTTAGAATTAGCTAAAGAAGGCTTGGTTCGAATTACTCAGCAAGCTGCTTTTTCAACCATTTACTTACAAGTGAATGCAGGCGATGTTTAGATGGATTTTAATTTAGCCAGATGCAACTCAGACACTTTCTATTTGGAAATATAAAACCATGAAAGAGCCTGAAAACATAACAGAAATGAAACAAGTGTTAGAAGCTGCTTTGCTCACTGCCGGCGTGCCGCTTAACTTGGATGAGATGTTAAAGCTTTTCTCTGGGCGTATGGAGCGTTCAACTCTTAGAATGTTGTTAGATGAGTTAAAACAAGAATGGACAGATAAGACGCTAGAGTTAGTGCAAGTGGCAAGCGGTTATCGCTTTCAAGCAAAACAAGAGTTGAGTGCATTTATCGCACGATTAAGTCCAGAAAGACAGCCCAAATATTCACGTGCAGTCATGGAAACGCTAGCGATTATTGCCTATCGTCAGCCAGTGACGCGCGGCGATATTGAACAGATTCGTGGTGTTGCTGTGAATCAAAATATTATGCGCCAGCTATTAGAGCGTGATTGGGTTGATATAGTTGGTCAACGGGAGGTGCCTGGCAGACCTTCTTTATATGCTACGACTAAGCATTTTTTAGATGATCTAAATTTACGCTCATTAACAGAGCTGCCTGCAATTGAGGACTTTGTGCAAAATGGAAATCCTCTGGAGAGTTAATCTGATTAGTCGTTACAACTAGAGCATCTAAATAGTGTATCCAATTTTTTAAATTATTAATTTAATTGATAAAATTAATAACATCCTAACGGATTGACACTATCTACTGTAAAATCACAGCCTTACCCTCATTGTTATCTAACGATTAGTCCAAAGCATGGCCCGACCCTTTAAAAAACAAGCAGATCAAAAAACTATAGAACAGAAACCAAGTGCAGAGGGTGAAACCACTGCGGCTAGAGGTGATGCACAACGCTTACATAAAATGTTGGCACTGGCTGGCGTTGGATCAAGACGCGAGATGGAGAAGTTAATAGAGAGCGGGCGCGTTACCGTGAATGGTCAGGTAGCGGTGCTTGGCGCAGCAGTTTTGCAACAAGATGTGGTGCGTGTCGATAGCAAACCTGTGCATTTATCTTTTCAAGCTGAAATGCCACAGGTGCTTATCTACCATAAGCCAGAAGGTGAAATTGTTAGTGCTGCTGACCCAGAGGGTAGAGCCAGTGTGTTTGATAAGTTGCCGCGCATAAAAGGTGCTAAATGGATTTCTGTTGGCCGTCTGGATATTAATACTTCAGGCTTATTGATTTTCACAACATCGGGCGATTTAGCCAATTATTTTATGCACCCACGTTACGAAGTGGAGCGTGAATATGCTGTCCGAATATTTGGTGAGTTGACCGAAGGCCAGATGTTGCAATTGACGCAAGGTATTGAACTTGAAGATGGTCCTGCGGCATTTGATATGATTGCGCCAAATGGTGGTGAGGGCGCAAATCATTGGTATCAGGTCGTACTAAAAGAAGGGCGAAATCGTGAAGTGCGCCGTTTGTTTGAGGCCTTTCAGATGCCTGTCAGCCGTTTGATGCGCGTACGATTTGGTCCAATTAATTTACCGTCACGTGTAAAGCGCGGGCAAATGCTGAAATTTGAAGATAAAGAAGTGTTGGGTTTGTTGGAATGGGCTGGTTTAGAAAAGCCACAAACACCTATGCGCCAATTAAATCAGCGTGAAAAAGATAAAAGAACAGCGACATTCACGCCCAAAGAACGTAAGCGGCGCGGTACTGTGTTAGCACACCCGCCGCGGCAAGGTGCTGGCCAGGAAGATGGTAAGCTATTAGATGGAAATATTGAAAAACGTGGGAAACGTAAACCAGGTAAAACGACACTAGGCAAAACAGTGATCGCTAGAAGAGTGCATAAAAATCGTCGGATCCGCCAAGATAGCGATGTTAAAAATAAAAAGTAGTTACATAAAGCGTAGTGGTATTAAAGACTAATGTGATGTTAACTGCTCTTTAGTTAGCAAAAACACATACTCATTACCTGCGGCAACTTCGAGCCAGGTAAATGCAATGTCTGGGTAAGCTGCAAGCAACGCATCTCTGTTATGTCCAATTTCAACTACTAGCAAGCCACCATCATTTAAGTAATTTGCCGCCTCTTTCAAAATGGTATGTGTATGATCTAAGCCTGCAGTGCCGCTACCTAGAGCGAGTTGTGGTTCATTGCGATATTCATTGGGTAGTTGCTGCATTGCAATCTCATCCACATAGGGTGGGTTGCTAATAATTAAATCATAACTTTTGCCAGTTAATGCGCTAAACATATTCGATTGTATGGCAGTGATTCGTGATTCCAAATCATAATCAACGATGTTGATATTGCTCACCTCAATGGCATCGGTTGAGATATCAATGATATCAATTGCGGAATTTGGGAATGCATGCGCAAGTAATATGCCTAAACAGCCACTACCTGTGCATAGGTCAGCTGCACTTCCTATTATTTCAGGGTTTTCAACCCAAGGGCTAAGTTGCTCCAAAAGTAATTCAGCGATAAATGAACGCGGCACGATGACTCGTTCATCAACATAAAACTTATAGTCAAATAACCAAGCTTCATGTAATAAATAAGCAGTTGGTATCCGCTTGAAAATACGTTGTTCAACTAAGTCGCTCAGGTGTTTACATTCAGCCTTGCTGAGTTTGGCGTCTAAAAATTTGTCTAATGACGCTAATGGTAGATGCAAGCCACCCATGATTAACCAAACGGCTTCATCGTAGCTATTATCTGTGCCGTGTCCAAAAAATACTTGATTCTTTTCAAACTGGCTGACAGCGAATCGTAGCCAATCGCGAATTGTGATGAAGTTGTTTGTTAAGTCTAATTGCATTATTTAATTAATAATTCCATTGTCCGTTTATAGGTTTCTTTAAGTGGTTCGATAGCGGCAACACCAACACATTCGTTTAATTTGTGAATAGTTTTATTGAGCGGACCAAACTCAATCACTTCCTTAGCAATGTTTGTAATGAAGCGGCCATCAGACGTGCCCCCTGTTGTAGAAAGCTCTGGCGTGACTTTATAACTTGCTTGAATTGCCTTTGTGATCGCTTCTGACAACGCACCTTTGGGTGTGATAAAGCTCTGGTTATGTTCCCAGAGCAAATCGTAATCCAGCGCGTGCCTATCTAAAATGGCATGCACACGCTCTTTTAAGTTAGCTTCTGTACTACCCGAACCATCGACCTCGGGGCAGTAGCGAAAGTTAAACACAATTTTCACTTCACCTGGCACGACATTCGTTGCGCCAGTGCCGCCATTCATATTGCTAATTTGCCAGCTAGTCGGCGGGAAATATTCATTTCCTTGGTCCCACTCTGCTTCAACCATATCTTTAATTGCAGGCGCCACTAGATGAATAGGGTTTTTGACCAAATGCGGATAAGCAATGTGCCCTTGAATGCCTTTTATCGTTAGGTTGCAACCTAAAGAGCCACGGCGACCATTTTTAATCATGTCACCGACGACTTTATTGCTGGTGGGCTCACCAACGATACAATAATCGAAGTGTTCGCCACGTTTTTTTAATGCTTCAACGACTTTAACTGTACCGTTAATTGCAATGCCTTCTTCATCTGAAGTGATTAGTAAGCCAATAGAGCCAGTATGATCTGGATTTTCAGCTACAAATTCTTCTATACTGGTGATAAATGCAGCCAATGAGGTTTTCATATCAGCTGCGCCGCGTGCGTATAGCATGCCATCCTTAATGGTTGGCTCAAATGGGGGCGTATGCCATTTATCAAGCGGGCCAGTAGGCACTACGTCAGTATGTCCTGCAAATACGATCAATGGTGAGGCTGTGCCGCGACGCGCATAAAAATTATCTACATCACCAAAACGCATGCGCTCGACCATAAAGCCTAGCGGGGCTAGGCGAGAAATCATCAACTCCTGACAGCCAGCGTCTTCAGGCGTATTAGATTGCCTTTTTAATAATTCAAGAGTGAGTTCAAATGTGGCCGATTTCGGGTTGGTCATTGTATCTATTCTTAAGTTATGCTGCGTTGAGTTATACAGTTTCGTCTGGAAAATTTATTTAAGTAGCACTTGGTAGACTGTTTCGTCAAAACCTAAACAGATTATTTCAGTATTTTTGACAAGAATAGGGCGTTTGATCACAGATGTTTTCTCATGCATTAATGCAACTACAGCAGCGTTATCTGTAATGCTTTCTTTAACTTCGTCAGGTAAATTACGCCAAGTCATCCCTGCACGGTTTACTAATTTCTGCCAAGGCTGCTGGGTTAGCCAGTGGTTTATTGTTGTTGCATCAATCCCTACCTTTTTATAATCATGAAAGTCATATTCAATATGATGCTCGTCTAGCCAGTTTCGCGCTTTTTTCACTGTACTGCAATTGGAAATGCCATAAAGTTTCATTGTGTTTACATGGGGTTAATTATCAAAGTAAATGCTATTTTAACATCGGCCTGTGTTTACGGTGAATTTAGAATTATTACTATATTTTATAGGTCAGAGTTTAAACGTTAGGTTTTATCTGATAAATAGTGGCTTTAGGTTTATCTGTATATTTAAAATCTATGGGTAATTGTTTGGCTTTTAGGTTGTTGTAAAAAGCTAATAAATCCACACTATTTAAAGGCTTAGAGAATAGATATCCTTGCATATAGTCACAACCTAATAACACTAAGAAATCACTTTGTAGCTCTTCCTCTACACCTTCAGCAACTACTTTAAAACCAAGGGCATGCGCTAATTTTATTAATGCATCCACGAGCGACCGAGCCGCTTCTTCCTTATGCAGTTTTACAATGAAAGATCGATCAATTTTCACTTCGTTAACTTTTAGTTCTTGTAAATAAGGCAAGCTAATTGGTTGCACACCAAAGTCATCTAACACTACGTTTATGTCTGCAGCAGCAAATTCATCTAATAATTTTTTGAACTGATCTTGATTACTAATAGCTAAAGTTTCTTTTATTTCGAAGGCAAGGTTGCTAGGTGTTAAGTCGTAAAACTTAATTGATTTAAGTATATCTTTTACTAGTTGATGGTTAGTAAATTGTTGAATTGATAAATTAATTGAAATATTAAAATTAATACCTTGTTTTTTTGCATTGGCAATCATGCTGCAACATTCGTCAAGCACCCAATTATTGATTTCATAAATTAAGCCGAAATGTTCGGCTGCAGCTAAAAATTTATCAGGGAGTATTTCACCTTTGGTTGGGTGTATCCAGCGAATCAATGCCTCTGCACCTACCATTGTATTATTTTTAGCATCTATTTTTGGCAGATAATGTAGTTTAAAATCTCTATTTTTAATCGCAACTCTAAGGTCTTGGTGCATTTCCAACATAAGGCCGGACGCTGATTCAATCTCTTTATCGTAAAGTTTGAATTGGTTTTTGCCATCTTCTTTTGCTTTATACATAGCCGCATCAGCGCAAGCGAGTAATTTAACTAGGTCATCATTCTTCTGATAAGTGGCAATACCAATAGAACAAGAAATATCAATTCTGACATTATCAATATAAAATGATTTTTTGATTGATTCGATGATTCTATTAGCTATGGGTAGCGTATCTTTTTCAGATTCAATTTGCTCGATAATCGCAATAAATTCATCGCCACCAATACGAGCAACATAATCACAACCACGCACAGCTGTAATCAGCCGAGATGCAGTTTCTTCAAGTACATGATCACCTACTCGATGGCCATAGTGATCATTAATGGGTTTGAAATGATCTAAATCAATAAAAGCAATTGCAAAAGTTCTATTAGAGTTTGTACAACGTTTTACCGCGTCCTCAATCGCAATTTCAAATGCTCTGCGATTAGGTAAGCTAGTTAAGCTATCTAACATTTCTTCTGAACCAATATTATAGGTTTTACTTTGTTTGATAAGTTTTAGCTTGAAAAGTTTTTCACTGTATTTTTTAATTAATACATTGACTGTATATAAAACTAAAAATAAGCTAAAAAAGAGTATTCCAATCCAAGTGCCAATAAGTTGAGCATTGAAGTTTTGCCCATTAGATTGAATGGATGGTGTCGATTTAGAAATGCTAAAGACTAGTAAAAAATGAATGAAAACAATACCCAACGAAACACAAGAAGCGGACAAAAGTTTTACGAGTGTTTGACTTTTTCCTATGTAAGTTTTAATCCAGAAAAACAGCATCATGATGGCCATAATTGCACTGGTGGTGAAAATCAATGCTAATGCTGTCGTATTAAAATCAAAATTAATTGTATAAGAATGCTGTAAGTAAGACATGCCACAATAAAATAAGCATAAGACACAGAGGCTAGAGATGGCAGAATCAATGAATAAGTTAGTAAGTCTTATTTCACTTTTAGTCGTATTAGCTACAATAAAATAACCAATTGCTATTGCAAAAGACCAGCCTATTATCAACAGCGATGGAGAGCTGCTATGATTAATAGTTTTTAAAAATGCTAGATCAAGAATGAAATGGTTGGCCCAAATAGCCGTCCCGAAAGCAAATGAGGCGCTGGCTGTGAATATTCTGCTGATATTAAAAGATGATGTAAATAATTGACTAATAAAACTGAAAGCTATAAATGTAGCTGCCGTACCAGCAAGCAGTGATATTAAAACTAGAGGAATGTTCGGCTCAGAAAGCATCTTTAATTTGTGGCCAATAATTATTTATAATTTCCATCATAAGTAGCTAAAAGCAATACTTGTGCCAAATAATTACTTTACTAATATTAAATTTAAATTACTGATTCGTAACATTATTTTAATTTTTTTATTTGCATTACATTGAATATAGAATGGAAATAGAGCGTAGAAGTTGAAATAATGACAACTCTTTAGGTGTTTAGCCACTACTAGGTAATTCGCTATTACCTGGTAGTGTTATTTTGTAAATTAAATGCCGCGTAGTAGTTCGTTAATGCCTACTTTGCTTAGTGTTTTAGCATCTACTTTTTTGACAATTACTGCACAATAAAGGCTGTATTTGCCATCTTTAGAAGGTAAGTTTCCTGATACAACAACAGAGCCTGCTGGTACACGGCCATAAAATACTTCGCCTGTTTCACGATCATATATTTTTGTGCTTTGACCAATATAGACGCCCATAGAAATGACACTATTATCTTCGATAACAACGCCTTCCACCACTTCAGAGCGTGCGCCAATAAAGCAATTATCACCGATGATTGTCGGGCCCGCTTGAATTGGTTCTAATACGCCACCAATACCCACGCCGCCGCTTAGATGCACATTTTTACCTATTTGTGCACACGAGCCAACTGTTGCCCATGTGTCTACCATCGTGCCTTCGCCAACATAAGCACCGATATTCACATATGAAGGCATGAGGACTACATTTTTTGCAATAAAAGATCCTTTCCGTACGATAGCATTTGGCACAACACGGAAGCCACCAGCCTTAAAATCCTCTTCAGTGTAATCAGCAAATTTCGGTGGCACTTTATCAAAGTAGCGAGTAACACCATCGTCTAACAAATGGTTGTCATCTAAGCGGAATGAAAGCAGCACTGCTTTTTTCAGCCATTGATGTGTTTCCCAATGTTGAGTTTCTCCAATGCGTGATGCCACGCGTAAACTGCCTTTATCTAAGTCGTTTATAACACTTAATACTGTTGATTTAACTTCTGCTGATACATTGGCAGGATTGATATTTGCGCGGTCTTCAAAAGCCGCTTCGATGATGCTTATGCGTGAATCCATAAAAATTCCTAGATTAATTAGAATAGGTTGTAAAAACGAAAGCGCCATTTTAACGTAAACGAGACATTAGCCCAAAAATAAAGTGTTACTACATTACATAATCACGCTTTGATTCAATGTTAAAAAAATTTAAACTATTTTTTTGCCGCTTCGTATAGTGGACGGACTTTTGGTGCTAATGCCTTCAAATCAGCAATTCTGTTTGCGCTTGCTGGGTGGGTGCTTAAAAATTCAGGTGGTGCGCCTTCGCTTTGTGCCCCCATTTTTTGCCATAAGGTCACGGCAGCGTCTGGGTTAAAGCCAGCACGTGCAGCCAACTCTAAACCGATTCTATCAGATTCACGTTCTTGCTCACGGCCATTAGGTAAAGCAAAAAACAACTGACTACCTAGTCCGGCACCTTGCATCGCAGCAGAGCCAATAACGCCATTAGAAACAACTGCCGCTAACGCTTGCAAACCAAACTGTTGTACATAAGCTTGTGACATACGCTCGCGGCCATGTTCGCGCAGTGCATGGGCAATTTCATGACCAATAACAGCAGCCAATTCATCATCTGTTGCTTTGATTTTTTCTACAAGACCAGAGAACACCATGATTTTCCCCCCTGGCATACAATAAGCGTTGAGTTGGTCATTTTTTTCAACGTTAACTTCCCAATTCCATTTTTCAGCATCAGGTCTGAAAACACCAACGTTAGCAATTAAGCGTTGTGAAATGCTATTCACTCGGTTATACATGGCTTTATCTACATTTAGTGTGGATTGTTGTTTGGCTTTGGTTAAAGTTTCAGTATAAGCTTGAGCAGACATCTCATCGACGGTTGCTGCTGGCATGACTAAAAATTGCGAGCGACTAACCCCGGCAACGCTATCGCTTGTAGTGCTGGCACAACCATTTAACTGTAGTGTTAAGCCTGTAAATAATAGCGCAATAATTTTTTTCATTAATGATTCCATTGAATAGAGCTTTGCATAAAATATGCTAAGTATGATTTTAACGCGCGACTATTAGAATTGGTTGATTGGTTTTGTTGAAATTAATCTTTTTTTACAACATTAACTTGTGCTTGGCCTTTGTGAAACTGTACATGCAATGCATCACCCAGTTTAACTTTTTGGCTATCTGAAATTGTTTGTTGCCCATTGCTTACAATCGCATAACCTCTTGATAATACTGCTTCTGGATTAAGTTGCTCAAGACTATTTTTACATTGTATAAACAATTGTTTTTTATTTTGTAAGTGCTTTTGAATTGCAAAACTTAACCGGTTTTGTAATTGCAGCGTATATTCTAGTTGGCTTTTGAGTATTTGCTCAGGTGAGATTAAACGATGAGCCAAATAATCTAGCTTTTGAGACTCTTGGTTCAGCAATGTATTTATTTTTTGATTAAGGTTTTGCGCTATGCTAGCAACACGAAGCTTAAGTTGCCTTGTATCTTCACAAGCCAATTCTGCGGCAGCTGTTGGCGTAGCGGCGCGTAAATCTGCAACAAAATCACAAATTGTAAAATCTGTTTCATGACCCACACCGCTAATGGTAGGAATATTGCAACTCGCGATTGCACGTGCGACTAACTCTTCATTAAATTGCCATAAATCTTCAATGCTACCACCCCCTCGACAAATAAGTAATGTATCAACTTCTTGGCGATCATTCGCCGTATTAATTGCATTAGCAATTTGTGTTGCAATGCCTTTTCCTTGTACGGGCGTGGGGTAAATGATAACTTTTATTTTCGGGTTACGACGTTTTAATGTAGTCAGCACATCGCTTAAAGCCGCAGCATTCGGTGAGGTTACGACTCCAATAGTATTAGGATGTTCAGGAATTGTTTGTTTATTAGCCTCAGCAAATAAACCCTCACTTTGTAATAGCTGTTTGAGCTTTTCAAATTGCTCGAACAATGCACCGAGACCTGCTTGTTGCAAAAACTCACACGTTAATTGAAACTCACCACGCGCAGCATATAACGTGACCTTAGCACGAGCTTCAATTTTATCGCCTTCCTTCGGCATAAAATCAACATAGCTGTTGCGGCCTTTAAACATCACACAGCGCACTTGTGCAAATTGGTCTTTAAGTGAGAAATACCAGTGACCACTAGATGCGCGCATAAAGTTAGAGATTTCTCCAGAAATCCAAAAAAGTGGAAAATTAGTTTCTAATACGTCCCGAGCTAATTGATTGAGCTCACTGACGGATAAGATTTTTTGTTCACTGAAGCTGTTATATTCTGCCATAGTGCTTATTATCTATTACAATTTAGTTTTTGTACTAAACATATGAAAATATTAGGAATATTTAAATGAAACAATGTGTATTTGGAATGTTAAAAGGAAAGACTGGTTATTTGCTTGGTTTTGTTGCTTGTTTTTCAATTGTCGCTTTAGCGCTTGTTATTCAAACAATGTACAAACTGGAGCCATGTCCTTTGTGTATTTCGCAACGTATCATCTTTATGAGCTTGGGAGTGCTGTTTTTAATCGCCGCATTTATACCACCAGCCAGTATATTAAAAAAAACATTTACAGTCTTACAAGTCTTGACTGCATTTGGTGGTGCAGGTGTAGCGATACGGCACTGGTATTTGCAAGCTAACAAAGAAACTATGATTGCTGATTGCGGAGTTGGGTTTGATTACATGTTTGAAAACTTTCCGTTAGAAAAAGCATTTAAATTGCTATTTCGTGGAACTGGTGATTGTGCTGCTATAGATTGGACTTTTTTAGGCTTAACGTTACCGCAAATGGCGCTTATTACCTTTATAGCATTTGCAGTTTATGCAATTTACTTGCTAAATAGTACAAAAAATTAAGTTAATATCGACAATTGACAATTGTTCGTCCATATTATTGAAAAGTATTGTTATCTAGTTCTTAAAAAGAATAATGAAATGGAAGTATTGATAGATGGTGGCAATAGATTGAAAAGCTTCTTTCAAAACTGTCATATAAGAAATAATATTTCATATGGTGTTTATAAATGCATGGCCTGTTCAAATATTGTTAATTAAATATCAACCAAGTTAATTCATGGTTATTGGCAACATATAAGGCTATTATCGTAACATTTATGGGTTACTGTAAGCAGAAATCTGGCTGAAAAACCATTTCTACAACTTTAAAATAAATTATAGTTGAAAATTAGGTGTTGATTTTATATGTTTAAAACCATTAATGATTTTGTTGGTAATACACCCCTTGTTCAATTGCAGAGAATGAGTGGTAATACAAGCAATACGATATTGCTAAAGCTTGAGGGTAATAACCCTGCAGGTTCAGTAAAGGATAGAGCCGCCTACAGCATGATTATCCATGCTGAGGCTCGTGGAGATATTCGGCCTGGCGATACACTTATTGAAGCGACTAGTGGCAACACAGGTATTGCGTTGGCCATGGTGGCTGCCATGCGCGGTTATAAAATGATTTTAGTCATGCCAGAAAACCAAAGTATTGAGCGTCGCCAAAGCATGAAAGCTTATGGTGCCGAATTAGTGCTTACACCTAAAGATGGCAGTATGGAGTTGGCACGTGATGTTGCCGGGAAAATGCAGGCTGAAGGGGAAGGTATTGTGTTAGATCAGTTTGGCAATATGGATAACCCGTTAGCGCATTACCAAGGCACTGGCCCAGAAATTTGGCGCGACACACAGGGTAAAGTTACACATTTTGTTGCTAGTATGGGAACAACGGGTACGATTATGGGTACCTCTCGGTTTTTGAAAGAGCAAAACGCAAACATTCAAATTATTGGTGTGCAACCAGAAGAGGGTGCACAAATTCCTGGTATTCGTAAATGGCCAGAAGAGTATATGCCAACAATTTATGATGCTAAACGTGTTGATGAGTTACGTTACGTGAATCAAAAAAACGCAGAAAACATCACGCGAAAACTTGCCACAGAAGAAGGTATTTTTGCAGGAATTTCTAGTGGTGGCGGGCTTTATACGGCGTTGCAGCTTTCCAAAGAGTTAGAAAATGCGGTGATTGTTTGTATTGTTTGTGATCGTGGTGATCGTTATCTTTCCACAGGTGTATTTCCAGCCTAACCATTAACATTTATTGGCTATGTTAGGTTGCAGAACAAAAAAGATACGATTAACGTCCTGTTCTTTAACGAGCATATCTCAACTATTTTTATATGTTTTTATCGGCTTTTTATTAGTTTCTTTTAGTCAGCTTAGTTACGCGGTTTCTAGCATTCAAATTACAATTGATGGAGTCGATGCACCAATAGGTAGGCTTAAGCAAGCAATACTTCAAGTAGACCTGAAATATAAACACCCTAAACTTAAATTAAAAGCAGCTGTAAAACCAATCAATGAAACGGCATTCATTCCATTTAATTTAAAATGTGGCACTTTGTTGAATAATACTGTGGGTTTTATCGATTGCTTTGATGGGGAGCTAACTTCTATACCGATCACTGCGCTTTTTTCCGCCCATTTAGAAAGTTATCGACATAATTTTTCTGTCGATCTATTACTTAATGACGCTAGCTTTAGCGATAAAACAGGCGCCTACGCTGGTGAAGGTTTAATTGGAGACTTTCAACTTTCAGCGCAAAAAAAAAACAAGCTATGGCATTGGAATGGTAAAGTCAATTGGACAAAAGGTGAAGTCTTTTGGACTCCATTTTATTTTGGTGAAGCAGGTAATGCGTTTGAAATTAATGGCACGTTTGAGCAACCTATGCTTAATATTGCTAGTTCCAGTTTGTTGGTTAATCAAGTCGGAAAAATGAATGCCGTTGCGAAAATTAATACACAAACTAAACAGTTGGAAGATATAAAAGTTAATGCACGAAATGTTGATTTTGAAGGGTTATATACTTTGCTTTTAAAGCCTAAATTAGAAGGCTCCGCATTTGCAGATTTAGAAGTCGATGGGCAAGCGAACTGGCAATTTGAAGTAAAAGATTTACAACCAACGAGTTTTGAGTTGACCTTGAGCAACGCCAATATCATTGATAATAATGGTAAATTTTCCTTTAATCGGATTGATGCGCACATCCCTTGGGACTATGATGACCCTAAACAGGTGGCATTAAGTTATCAAAATGGCTATTTGCTAAACTTGCCATTAGGTAAAACTCAATTGGTGGCTGAACTTAATCGTTACGCACTTACTGCATCAGAGTTAGTCTTGCCAATGCTAGATGGAGCATTACACTTTCAAGATGTTTCTGCTGCATGGTTAGGCAAAAACTGGGTATGGCATTTGCGCATGGATTTAATTCCTATTAGCTTAAATCAATTTAGTACAGCTTTAGGTTGGCCGCTAATGGAAGGAAAAGTTTCAGGAAAAATTCCTTTAGTGACATATGCCAACAAACAACTCAATATGGATGGTGCTATGACGTTTAATGCATTTGATGGCATTATCGGTATGAATGATTTGCGTATTGATGATCCATTAGGTGTTGTGCCACGTTTATATGCTGATTTATCGATGCGACAGCTTGATTTAGGTGAGGTCACTCGTACGTTTAGTTTTGGCGCTATCGAAGGCAAGCTAGACGGCAAAGTAAATGATTTAGTATTGGAAAATTGGAAGGCTGTTTACTTCGATGCCTCTCTAAAAACTAGTAAAGAAAAACATAAAAAGAAAATTTCACAACGCGCGGTAGAAAATATTGCCGCGTTAGGTGGTGCAGGCACTGCTGCTGCTTTACAGAGGAGTTTTTTGCGATTCTTTGATGAATTTAATTACGATAAAATTGGGTTCACTTGTAAATTAAGGAGAGATGTTTGTGAGATGGGTGGAGTTGAGCCTACACCAACTGGCTATATTATCGTTAAAGGTAAAGGCATCCCTGCAGTGAATATAAACGGCTATACAAAACATGTGAGTTTGCAGGACTTATTAAATAGAATTAAACGTATTACCGATAGCAACAGCAAAGTCATCGTTAAATAAACTAGTGCGTTAAACACTAGTGACAAGCATAAAACACCAAAGGAAAAGTAATGATGCTAAGCAGGGTTCAGCAATATCTTAAACAACACATTAGCGTACTAATATTAATTGGCATGCTATCAGCCTGCGTAACGATTAATATTTACTTTCCCGCGGCATCCGCACAAAAAGTAGCTGATGAAATTATTGACGATGTCTGGCAACTTAAGGAGGGTGAACAGGACGACGCAAAGAAAGTGTCGCCTGATGGTGAGGCAGAATCAGTTGGTGAATCACAACCTAAAGTTACACAATAAGGAAAAGAATCATGAAAAATTGGACAATCAATGCTTGTTTAATCTTGGTGGGTCTCACTTTTAGTGTTGGTGCAAGTGCTGCCCCGGCAGATTTGGAAATTAATACCCCAGCCATAAACGCCATTAAAAGCAGCATGCAAACGCGTCATAATCAACTTGCGGCACACTATGGTAGTGGCGCCATTGGTTTAACAAAAAATGGTTTAATTGCCGTGCGAAATGTAAAGGCTGTGCCACTTAAAAACAGGCAAGGTATAAATGCACTAGTGGCCACAGAAAATAGTGACAGAACAAAACTATATAAAGAAATTGCTAACGCGAATGGGCACCCAGAGTGGGAGGGTGGTATTCGTGATTCATTTGCTGGTCGTTGGATAGATAAAGCACAAAGTGGCTGGTTTTACCAAGACGCTGGTGGCTGGATAAAGAAGTAGTGATGATAAAGCTATTTCTAAGAAGTTAATCAAGTCTGACATCATTGATTTAATAGACCAAGACAAAATATTTGCTTATCACAATGGTTTTAAATATCGAGCACTTACTAGTACAATGACTAGGCATTTCAATAGTGATTGCGTATTATTATTTATTTAAAAGTTTAAATATTGTTTTGCCAGAGCAAGGGTAAAACAAAAGCAAACTACACTAAGGAAATCTTGTGCAAAAAATATTAATCGCTTTTAATGATAACCTTTCTGCTTTGAATGCAACAAAATATGGAATTGAGCTAGCCAAAAAAATAAACGCTCAGGTGGGGCTTATTGAAGTAACTAATTATTCGATTGGTGCAGTTGAGGCAGGGGTTATGCCTATTGATTTAGAGAATGCTGGAGTCCTTCAATCTAAAGCTCATATAGAGCAAATAAAAAAAGTTTATCCTAATTTACACATAGAAGAATTTGAACCTATTGGCATACCTGATAAAGAATTGAATGAGACGATCAAGCTTTGGGATGCTGATATTTTGGTGATTGGTCATAAGGTGCATGGTCTACTTCATAGTCTGCTTTCGAGGAGCGTAGAAAAAGAGCTTTTTCACCACATCATAATCCCTATATTAGTTGTACCTGAGAGCTATAAAATGGGAGCATAATTTTATGATTGAATGACACTGGAGAAATCAATAGATTCGGACTTGATTAATTCAGTATTATTCTGAAGATCCCAATCAATTGATTTAAGTAAAGTATATCGCTTATCATCATCGCGTAATATCTCAAAAATATTTTTTTTTAACGATTGTGAATAGAGCTAGCGCAAAACTTTTCTACCATAATTAATTTTCCCAGTCAGCATCAAATTTAAAATCATCAAAAAGTGGAGCAATAATGAACGCAGAATTTCTCATTAACAAATTAACCGAGTTAACAATTTTATATAGCCCTAAATTAATAGCTGCATTGGCAGTTTATGTTGTGGGTAGCTGGGTGGTTAAAGGAATTGCACTTGCGGTTAAACACGCGATTGATAAACGCGACATTGACCCATCACTACAACCCTTTTTAGTAGGCCTTGTGAATATGCTACTGAAAGTGATGCTGATTATTAGTGTATTGAGCATGCTGGGAATCGAAATGACATCATTTATCGCAGTGCTTGGTGCAATAGGTTTAGCTGTTGGCATGGCTTTATCCGGCACCTTGCAAAATTTTTCTGGCGGTGTGATGATATTGCTATTTAAACCATTTAAAGTCGGCGACTTTATTGATGCACAAGGGCATGCAGGCACTGTTTCTCAAATTCAAATTTTTAATACCATTTTAAAAACGCCTGATAATAAAACGATTATTATCCCAAATGGCGGCTTGTCCAATTCATCCATGACTAATTTTTCAACCGAAGAAGAGAGACGTGTCGACTGGACGATTGGCATCGGTTATGGTGATGATATCGAAAAAGCGCGGGCTGTGATTCAAGGCCTGTGTGATAAAGACGAACGAATTTTTAAAGACCCAGCAGTATTTATTGCCGTTTCTGAGCTAGCCGATAGCTCGGTTAATTTTGCTGTCCGCGCATGGGTGAAATCTAATGACTATTGGTCTGTTTACTTTAAAATGAATGAAAACGTGTATAAAACTTTTGATAAAGAAGGCTTAAATATCCCTTACCCACAAATGGATGTGCATGTGCATAAGTAATCATTTTTAATGAGCATTTATTTCATCTTATAATTTTCTAGTTTTAACTTACAAAAACAGCAGCTAACGCCTACCAAAATATATCAACACTATTTTAGCGCAATATATTTTGGTGTAATATCTTATGTATGACACCTACCTTAGTTTTCGATATTGAAACCATCCCTGATGCGGAAGGTTTGCGTGCTTTGCTCGATGTGCCAGTCGGCACCACAGATGACGATGTTGTAAGTATTGCGTTACATCAACGTCGCCAAAAAAATGGAACTGAATTTTTAGCATTACATTTGCATCGTGTATGCGCTATTTCTTGTGCATTGCGTGAAGCTGATCACTTTAAGATATGGACGTTTGGCAATGAGAATTCCACTGAGTCAGAAATAATTCAACTTTTTTATGATTGTATTGAGAAATACACGCCACAAATTATTTCTTGGAATGGCAGTGGTTTTGATTTGCCGGTGTTGAATTATCGCGGCTTAATACACGGGATCAATGCGCGTCGCTATTGGGAATTAGGCGAAGATGACAAAGACTTTAAGTGGAATAGTTATATTAGCCGTTATCACATGCGTCATTTAGACTTAATGGATGTGATGGCTATATATAGCTCGCGTGCCAATGCGCCATTAGATGATTTAGCTAAGCTTTGTGGCTTTCCAGGAAAATTAGGCATGGATGGTAGTAAAGTCTGGGATGCTTATAAAGCAGGAAAATTGAATGATATCCGCGATTATTGTGAAACAGATGTGGCAAATACACATTTAGTGTATCTGCGTTTCCAACTTATGCGCGGCCATTTAACTCAGCAAACTTATGAACGCGAAATTGGTTTAGCACGTGAAACCTTACAAGGTTATTCAGGCGAACATTGGCAAGCTTACTTAGCTGCTTGGGAGTAGCGCTAGTTATCCAGTAACATATCCTCTTTAAGACTAAATTGAGCAACTTCTTAGGCGGTTAGAAACAAAGTCGATTTTAAACGATATTATCACTTCGTCGTATAAATAATTTATGTACTAACCTTATATTCGGCATTCACATCAGTTAAAATATCACGATGGCAAGAAGACGAAATAGAAGTAGATCAAACCACAATGCAGAATTAGGCCCAGTGACCGAGGGCATTGTTGAATCAATAGACCAAGAAGGGCGAGGCGTTACCCATGCTGATGGCAAAGCCATTTTTATTGATGGCGCATTACCGACTGAAAAAGTCATTTATCAAATTGCCCGCAGTAAAGAAGATTATGCATTTGCGAATGTGGTTGAAGTCCTTAAGCAATCTAATTTGCGTGTAAAGCCGCAATGTAAACATTTTGGATTATGCGGTGGTTGTAAGCTACAACATTTAGATACAGCAGGACAAGTTGCTGCAAAACAACGTGTACTAGAAAGCAATTTAAAACATATTGGTAAAGCTAAGCCTATCAATATGTTGCCGCCACTTTATGGGCCTGCTTGGGGTTATCGCCATAAAGCACGAATAAGTGTTAAATATGTCGCAAAAAAAGAGCGCGTATTAGTAGGTTTTAATGAAAAAGGCACGCGCTTCGTGGCCGACATGAATAGCTGTGAAGTGCTTACGCCAGAAGTTTCTGCGCTAATCGCACCGCTACAAACATTAATTTTTGAATCAAGCTTGCGTGAAAAAATTCCGCAAATTGAACTGGCTGTCGGTGAGGCTACGGATGAATCAGCCATTGATGCGAATAGAGAATATCCGCTTTCAAATAGTGCAAAAAACATCGTACTCATTTTTAGAATTATGGATGCTATGCAGCCAGAAGATGAAGCCTCATTTAAAGCCTTTGCAGACACACATAAAATTCATATTTGGACACAAACCAAAGGCCCAGATACAGTCAAACCATTTTACCCTTTAGAATCGAATGTTTTGCAATATTCATTATCTGAGTTTGATTTAGTTTATCCATTTAAAGCTAATGAGTTTACCCAAGTAAACCCGCAAATCAATCAAGTGATGGTGCGCCGCGCCATGCAATTGCTTTCACCTAAACAAGATGAACGCATTGCTGATTTTTTCTGTGGCATCGGTAATTTTAGTTTGCCCATTGCGCGTAGCGGTGCCCAAGTAACTGGCTTTGAAGGGCTACATAACTTAGTTGTTCGTGCTGAAGAAGGTGCCAGTTTAAACGGCTTAACTGATAATACGACTTTTGGCGTATCTGATTTATTTAAAATTACTGAAGATTCATTAACGCAATTAACGCGGTTTGATAAATGGTTAGTTGACCCACCAAGAGATGGAGCATTTGAATTGGTGAAATCAATTAATGAAGAAAATGCGCCAGATGCAATTGTTTATGTTTCGTGTAACCCAGCTACATTGGCGCGCGATGTAGATGTACTAGTGAATGAAAAAGGTTATCAACTCAGTGCTGCCGGTGTGATTAATATGTTCCCACACACTATGCACATTGAATCTATTGCCTTGTTGCAAAAAATTTAGTTTCTTGTTTTTTGCTATCTAAGCTATACGCGGATTTTTTATTTGAAGCTAAGATCAACAAACCACCAGCAATGGCAATGTTTTTCAAAAATAGGATCATTTGCATTTTGTCGGCAAAGTCAGCGTGAAAAATGACTGCAGCTGCAATTGAAAACAAGGCTAATGCCCAAGCAACTAAACGGATTTTGTAGCCAATTACTATTGCTAAGCCACCTAAAAGTTCTAAAACAATTGTAGGCCATAATAAAATTGTCGGCACACCCATTGATTGCATAAATCCTACTGTGCCAGCAGGGTCCATTAATTTACTTAATCCTGCGAGGATGAAAATAATAGCCAACATAATTCTGCCTAACAATTGCACGATTCCGTCCATAACTACCTCCAGTTAAAGTAAACCTATCATAAACATATCTAAGTAATATCGCAAATATCGCAAATATGGTTAAATATGGTTAAATATTGTTACGCCATTGTAGTCAAGGTTATTCGATTAGAATTTTTTGATTAACTTCATGTGTAAAATGAAGGCAATGAAAAACTGCTGTTTATTATTATATTTACTCATGCTGATGTCAGCATGCCAGCCTCAAGATTTAAATAATAACCAAATACGGTTTGCTATCGCGCAAGCGCCAATAAATTTAGACCCACGTTACGCCACTGATGCAGCGTCTGAACGCGTTAATCGGCTGATTTATCAACCTCTAGTTGATTTTAATGCATCATCCAGACCCGTGGGCAATCTCGCTTCATGGCAAAAGTTAACTGAAAAGCAATATCAATTTACTTTAAAGAAACCTCGGCAACATTTTCATAATGGACTGCCGTTAAATGCGGATGATGTCGCAGCTACTTATCAATCGACAAAAGATTTAAAAGATTCTCCACATGCAGCAGAGTTTAATAATATCGTTAGTATTAAAGTCATTGACGATAACAATATTCTGTTCGAGCTCAAACAAGCGGATACACATTTCCCTGAAAAATTAATCATTGGTATACTGCCGAAAAGTTTAATCAATTCTGTTCACGACTTTAGTACTCAGCCTATAGGTAGTGGTCCTTTAGAGTTTGTATCATGGAAAAATGAACTGAAACTTAAAAAAGTCAGCGATAGTAAGTTGATTATCTTGCAAGAAGTCAAAGATCCTACCGTTCGTGTGCTTAAACTAATGCGTGGTGAGACTGATTTAGTTCAAGGTGATCTGCCACCTGAACTTGTTAAATACTTGCGAACTAAAGCAGAGTTAACAGTTAAAACATCAGCGGGAGCTAATTTTTCTTATCTCGGGTTGAATATACGCGACCCAGTATTAAAACAACTGAAAGTCAGACAGGCTTTAGCTTATGCGATAGACAGGGAAGCTGTGATTGAAAAAGTCATGGTGGAAAGCACGCGTGAAGCAGGCGCTATTTTGCCGCCAGAACATTATGCTGGCAATAGCAAGCTACAAGCCTATGCATATAACCCAGCATTAGCTAAAAAATTATTATTAGAAGCTGGTGTTAAGTTGCCATTAAAGTTGGTATACAAAACATCAACCGATCCGCAGCGCGTCCGCTTAGCCACAATTTTGCAAGCACAAATGGCCGAAGCGGGCATTGATTTAGAAATTCGCAGCCTCGACTGGGGTACGTTCTTTGAAGAGGTTAAGCAAGGTAATTTCCAGCTTTACGGACTTACATGGGTAGGTATTAAAACACCTGAAATTTATAGCAAGGTGTTTGCTACCAGTAATACGCCGCCCAAGGGCTTTAATCGCGGCCGATATAGCGACGAAACCTTAGATGAGCTCCTACAACAGGAAAATTGGCAAGCCGCCACGCAACGGATACATACACAATTGCCTGTGATCCCGCTATGGTATGAAGGCCAGTTTGCGGCTTATAATAAGACGATACAAAATTACAAACCTCAACCCGATGGTAATTGGGATGGATTGGCTATGATTGACTAGGTCCAGATTGGCTAGGTACAATCAGCCTAAAAATCATCAACGCAATTATTAACAATGCATTAAAATGAGTTCTATGCATATTGAAATATCTATCCAACAACAAACACTTGTATTGTTCAATGATGCCAAGAAGTTGCTAGCGCAATATTCTGTGTCAACTGCGGCGAATGGTGTGGGCTGCGAAAAAGACAGTGGTTGTACCCCATTGGGCCAGCATGTGATTCGTGCAAAAATTGGTGATAGTACAGCGCCTAATACCGTGTTCATTGGTCGTAGAGAGACAGGTGAAATTTATTCACCTGAATTATGCGAAGCATTTCCGAATCGTGATTGGATTCTCACGCGCATACTTTGGTTAAGTGGCAAAGATGTGGGTAAAAATCGCTTAGGCAATGTTGACACCATGCAGCGCTATATTTATATTCATGGCTCTCCGGCCTCAATGAAAATGGGTGCTATTGGCTCGCATGGCTGTGTGCGTATGCATAACAATGACATTGCTCAACTGTTCGATATGGTCCCAGTAGGCACGACCGTTTCAATCCATAATGATTAAGCATGTTTAGTCGTTTTTTCAGCACTGTTACTGTGATGTTTGGCGTGTTGCTGCTCACGTTTTTGCTTGTTCACTTGGTCCCAGGCGATCCTGTCGAAGTCATGTTGGGCGAATCTGCCACCACGGCCGATAGAGAAGCACTACGTGATGAGTTAGGTTTGAATCAACCGCTCACAATTCAGTTCGCACAATATATAAGCAAGCTAGTAAAAGGTGATTTTGGTAAATCCATTCACACCAAGAAGCCGATTATCGACATCATCAAATCACGGTATCCTGCAACGATAAAGCTCGCGATGCTTTCTTTACTTATTGGTCTGTTAATTGGTATACCGCTAGGTATTTTTGCTGCCCTTAAAGCGGGTCATTGGCAAGATTTTGTGGTCACCATTATTAGCGTACGTTTATCTGCAATGCCTGCCTTTTGGTTAGGGCCTATGCTTATGCTGGTGTTTGCTGTGTGGTTAGGCTGGTTACCAGTCAGTGGCATGGATTCGCTCACTTCAATTATTTTGCCTGCGCTTACACTTGGTTTTGGCCTTAGCGCCATATTAACGCGCATGACACGGACTAGTTTATTAGAAGTGTTGAATGAAGATTTTGTGCGTACCGCCCGTGCCAAAGGATTGAGCGAAAATAAAGTGATTTTTAGGCATGCGTTACGTGCCGCCTTGTTGCCAATTATTACTATTGTCGGCTTGCAAATGGGCAGTTTGTTGGCAGGCACTGTGATCACGGAAACTATTTTTAGTTGGGATGGTATTGGCCGTTTATTAGTTGAGAGCATTGAGAAGCGTGATTATCCTGTCACCCAAGCTTGCGTGCTTCTTATAGCGCTTAGCTATGTGGTTGTGAATTTTGTGACTGATATTTTTTACCGACTTGCAGATCCTAGAGCAGGGCAGACACATGGCTAAACCATTCGCAATCTCCATACTAGTTTTTTGGCTACTCGCCGTGCTATTTGGCCGCTTATCAGGCTTGCAAGGGAATATGATTGATTTAACCCAAGTGTTAGCCAATCCATCCTATCTGCATTGGTTAGGGGCAGATGATTTAGGCCGCGATATATTCGCGCGTATTTTGCGCGGGGTAGAAGTTTCTTTTATTGTTGCAATCGTAGTGACATTTGTGACCATGCTAGTGGGTGTGATGGTTGGTTTATTTGCAGGTTTTTACGGTGGCATTGTCGACCGACTATTAATGCAAATTACAGATGTATTCCTCGCTTTTCCTGGCATCTTGCTTGCCATTGCTTTTGCTGCAGTACTTGGCCCGGGTATACTTAATTTAGTCTTTGCATTATGTTTAACTGGTTGGGTTAGCTATGCAAGGTTAGCACGCGGGCAAACCTTAAGTTTACGCAATCACCAACATGTGCTGGCAGCAGAGTCACTAGGTGCCACTGCATCAAGATTGATGTTTAAGCATATTTTCCCCTTACTTGGTTCACTACTTATGGTCGAAGCCACATACAGCTTAGCTAGTATTATGATCGCCGAAGCCAGTCTGTCTTTTCTCGGGCTAGGCATTCAAGCGCCTAATGCTTCATGGGGTGCTATGCTGCGTGATGGCGTGCGTTATATGCTAGTTGCACCGCATTATGTGCTCATTGTAGGTGTGAGCTTAATGAGCTTAATTCTAGCAATCAACCTGGGTGGAGATTACTTACGCGACCAACTAGATGTTCGCGTAGAATAAGCAGCAGCAAACAGCATTATTTATCTACTGGAAACCTTTTGACACAAATAAACAATATTACTTGGCAAGAAAATAAGAAAACACGAACAGCTGCATGGCAGTCTGAGGCAAATCTTGCCGCATCTAAAAACGTTGTCATCGCTAATGATGAAACTAAAGCGGATGAAGCGTTTAAGCTAGCTTGTGAAGGCGCTGCTTTTTTATATAAAGGTGACTTTCAAAATGCTAAGCAATTATTGCAAGCAATTACGCGACGTGTAGACCGCAGACCACTAAAACCTGCAGAGAACTTAACCGCAGCTTTTCATCAACATAGAGCACGGCAAATTCAACGTGCCAGTATTACCAATAAAATATTGATTGAGCTACAGCATGGCAAATGTGAATTACGTCGCGCACCAGATGTATTCGAAGCATTACAAAGTGCATTAGGTGGAAAACTACCAAGTAAGCTCGTACTATCACTACGTGAGCTACTTGGTATGATAGGCGCTAACGAATGGCGTAAAAAAGGCGTTTATATCGAAGCGCTAGAAAATACGGTGCATGCGCGTTACGGTGTCTATTCACCAATACGTGGTGAATATTTAGACCTGATTAACCAAACGCCACTGAATGACCCAAAAACGGTTTGGGATATTGGTACAGGCACAGGAGTTATTGCCGCTATTTTAGTTTCTCGTGGGGTCAAAGAAGTACTCGCTACTGATACTAGCGAACGTGCACTCGCTTGTGCGGCAGAGAATGCGAAGCACCTGAATATGCATAGCAACATCAGTTTTAAGCAAGTTGATTTATTTCCAAAAGGAAATGCTGATTTGATCGTTTGCAACCCGCCTTGGTTGCCAGCTAAAGCCAATGCGCCGATTGAGCATGCTATTTACGACCCAAATAATCAAATGCTCAAAGGTTTTTTAAATGGCGTAAAAGCACATTTGAGTACAAACGGTGAAGCTTGGTTAATCATGTCAGATTTAGCGGAACATATCGGCTTACGCAAACCTAATGAATTGCAAGATTGGATTAAGCAAGCAGGCTTAACGGTGGTTGAAAAAACCGACATTACACCTAAGCATGCAAAATCAAGTGATCAATCCGATCCGCTATATGAAGCCAGATCAAAAGAAGTCACTTCTTTATATCGGTTAAAATAAAATAACTTTTCTTAACAAAGAGCGTTCATGAGTTTAGGCCCCGTTATGCTAGATGTTGTCGGTACAGAGTTGACTGCCGATGACACGCGACGCTTACAACATCCGGTAGTCGGTGGGGTGATATTGTTTGCACGTAATTTCGAAAACTGTGAACAACTTAAGGCACTCACAGCGAGCATACATGCCGTGCGCCAACCGCCTTTACTCATCGCAGTAGATCACGAAGGTGGTCGGGTACAACGCTTTAAAAAAGGCTTCACCAAAATTCCGCCGATGCGTGAGTTTGGCAAAATTTGGGATAGTAGTCGACAAGAAGCCAAAGAATTAGCCACAGAGGCAGGCTTTGTTCTAGCTGTCGAATTACGCGCGCATGGGGTTGATTTTAGTTTTACACCAATTTTAGATATAGATTATGGCGATAGTTTAGTCATTGGTGATAGAGCGTTTCATTTGGAGCCACGTGCTATTAACGAATTAGCTTTTAGCCTTATGCAAGGCCTTAAACAAGGCGGCATGGCGGCAGTTGGCAAGCATTTTCCTGGGCATGGGTTTGTGGTGGCCGATTCGCATGTCAGTATTCCTGTCGATGAACGTGAGTTTGACCAAATAGCCCAGAACGATATGCAACCTTTTAGGCAAATGATTGATGAAGGCTTGCCTGCCATTATGCCTGCCCATGTTATTTACCCTAAAGTAGATGACAAACCAGCAGGCTTCTCAGAGCGTTGGTTACAAAAAGTATTACGCCAGCGTTTGGGTTTTGGCGGCGCGATTTTTAGCGATGATTTAAGCATGGAAGGCGCGACCGTTGGCGGCGATGTCACTACGCGTAGCTTAGCGGCTCTAAATGCAGGTTGCGATATGATTTTATTATGTAATCGTCTTGATTTAGCTGATGAATTACTTGAACACTTATTATGGCAAATGCCAGCACAAAGTATCGTACGATTAGCGCGTATGCATGGCGGGAAAAAACCAGCCAATATGCGGCAATTAAACAAACAAGTAGAATATACAAACGCAGTAAAACGAGTGGCAGCGATTGGGCTGACGGACGGTAATCTATTCGCTTGAGCGTGACTGAATTGAGTTTGATTACACTTATCCGATTTAAAGCGCGGCATGCAATTGTTTTTTTATAGCAATGTAATGCAATTGTCACAATTTGTTACTTGAAACTTTATGCAATTGTCGCTATCTTAGTACTATCAGCTTTAGCAACAAAACTTAATTTAAATTAGTGAGGAAATATAAATGGCAGATAATATGGAAGTTTTAGGCCGCGAAAGCAGTGTGTCGTCGGCACAAAATAAAGTATTACGTAATACATATGCACTACTTGGTTTAACCATGATCCCGACAGTCATTGGCGCAATGGTCGGTATCAGCATGAACTTTGCATGGATGGCAACAATGAGCCCTATCATGCTATTTATCGGCATTATGGCGACTGTCTATGGCATGAGCTGGTTAGTGGCTAAAAATGCCGCCAATGCAGCTGGCGTATGGTTTTTATTAGCATTTACGTTCATGATGGGCTTGTTGCTAGGACCTATTTTGCAATATGCACTTCACTTTAATAACGGCACGCAAATGATTGGCTTAGCGGCTGGCGGCACGGCGGCATCGTTCTTAACATTAGCGGCAATCGGGTCAGACACCAAACGTGACTTTACCAACATGGGTAAATTCTTAATGATTGGTTTTGTGGTCGTTGTATTAGCTATTTTAGCTAACTTCTTCTTCAAAATTCCAGCGTTCTCACTTGCAATTTCAGGTGTGATTGTGTTGTTAATGGCTGGTTTCATTTTGTATGAAATTAATCAAATTGTCCGTGGTGGCCAAACAAACTATGTTATGGCAACTATGAGCATTTACATTAGCTTACACAATATGTTTACTAACCTATTGCACTTGTTAATGGCATTTATGGGTGGAGATGACTAAATAAGATTTAATCTTTCGCTACACATTAAAAAAACCCGCTTTTGCGGGTTTTCTTCTTTTGAATGGCGTTGAATAAATTTTGTGTTTTACTAAGTCTATTGTGGGCACTTAATATTTTTTATTTTTTGTACTCATGATTTAAGTTTTCTTCTTGTTTTAAAAAAATCGCTCAATAAAGCGCCACATCCCTCTGCCATCACACCACTTTCAACTTGTGTATGGTGATTAAGCTTATTTTTCGCCATTAAGTTAATTACACTGCCACATGCGCCTGTTTTTGGGTCGCTAGCGCCATAAACTAAGCGCGCTAAACGTGCATGTTGAATAGCGCCCGCACACATGGCACAAGGCTCTAACGTGACGTAGAGTGTGCAATCCACCAAACGATAATTGCCAATATTGCTTGCCGCATCACGGATGGCAAGTATTTCAGCATGGGCGCTTGGGTCGTGCTGGCTAATCGGTGCATTGCTACCTTGGCCAATCACCATGCCATCTTTAACCACAATTGCGCCTACAGGCACTTCGCCTTGCTCGGCGGCTTTGTTAGCGAGCGCAATGGCAAACTGCATGTAATGGTTATCTGTGTGCATGTTGATATGATTTTAAGCTATATGGTTTCAAATTTTATTAGGTTTAGATTACATAGTCTTGAACTGTAGTATTAGTTGTCTGAAACTTTCTAAGTCTGCCTCATGTTGACTATATTGCAGCAAATTATAAGTGTGCGCTATCTGTTTAAGTTGGTTTTGCATTTCAGGGTGTTGTTTCGCAGCACGTGCAGCAATGTCAGTCGCTGTCTCGCTATGGGCTGACACAATATTCAATTTCTTTAGCTGGCGTAAATGCTTTGCATAAATTTTTTGCACGGGGTTTAAAGACTGTTTTTGAAATTTGATCAGCCAAAAACCAGTTATTGTACTGACAATAGAGGCAATAATAGTCATCCAAACAGCCAGCTGACTAGAACTTAATTTTTGACCTGTGAGTTTTTCTAAAAAGCTGAGTTGAGTTTTATCATCATAACCAAGCACCCATTGGTTCCAGCCATTATTAATGTTGTCCCAGTTCAACGCGGCTTTATGCAGCCAAGGAAAATCTTTACGACTGAGCATTGGTAGCAAATATGCATTGGCAACAGATTCTCCAATACCAAGTTCTATACGATCAGGCGAAACGGCTGCGGTAGGGTCTACACGTACCCAGCCTCTATTTTTTAGCCATACTTCTGCCCAAGCATGCGCATCGGACTGCCGCACAATAAGGTAATTACCATTGGGATTAAGCTCACCACCTTGATAACCAGTGACAATGCGTGATGGAATACCTGATGCACGCATTAAATAAACAAAGCTAGTGGCATAGTGCTCACAAAAGCCGCGCTGAGTATCGAACAAGAATTGATCAATTGCATTGCTGCCTAATCCACTCTCTAATCTTGGCGGGGATAAGGTGTACACAAAAGGTTGTTGATTAAACATGCGTAACGCTTTGTTGATTTTAGCTTCGGGTGCTAGTGTCGACCATGATGCGGTAAGTGCTTTAGTTTGTGCGTTTTCATTATTGCCAATTTTAAGGCCAGCTTGACGTTCAAATGCACTGAGTGTTTTGCCAAGATTGAATTGTGAAAATGATGTTGCGCTATAGCGAATGCGTTGATGAATAGGGGTGGCAGAGATAGCACTATAGTCATGCGTGAGGGTCGCTTTGCTTGGTACCTTTGTCGGCATATCAAGCAATAACATCCATTGCCTGTTGTGTGGCTCTAGCGTAATGGTGTAATTAATCGCCGTGCCTTGTGTGGTAAGGCTTTCTCTAGTCAGCTTTTCATTGCGGCGTTTAGGATTATTTTTAATGCTAAGCCAGTTATTACCTTTTTGTTGCCAAAGCACAGGCCCACGCCAGTAGAGGGTTTTTCTAGCGGGTGGTTTGCCATTAAATGTAGCTCGAAAAGCGACGCTACTATTTCTAGCAAGTTGACTGATATTGCCAAACTGCAAACTATCATTAAGGCCTGTCATGCCGCTATGACTGTCTTTTGGCACTGCCCATAAAGGGCCAGGTAGGCGAGGGAATAATATGAATAGAATAATCATCACAGGCACTGCTTGCAATAGCATTTTTCCTGCCAATGACAACATGAATTTGATGCTGAATTTTGACTGTGAGCTGATGCAAATTAGCGTTGCTGTGAGCAAGATAAGCGGGGGAATACTGATGGCAAATGTGAAAATACTTTGATTGAATAGAAACAGACAGCCAACTAAAAAATAGCTAAACATGACAACTAGTATGAAGTCGCGTTTTGTTTGTGTTTCTAGCAACTTAAGCGAGACCATGGCGAGTAATAAACTCAGACTGACATCGCGACCAACTAGCGATTTAAATGACAAAGCCAAACAGATGCAAATAAACAGGGTGAGTGCTACTAGCTTCCAGCGGCTAGGTAACGGCCAATGGCTAAGTGTGGCGAATAAGCGATAAACGATTAAACTAAAACTCACTATTAATAGCCAAATAGGAATATTTAATAGATGCGTGACGACGATGATGGCTAAAGAAACAAGTAGCCAGCTTAATTGATAACGATTTATTGCTTGGTCTGCTGCGTTATTCAAAGTCGTATTTTTCACGGCATTAATGCAAGCAAGCTAAGCGCTTGTTTGTAGTGATGTCGGTTGTTATCTGGCGCTAAACTTTGGCTTGGAATATTAAGCCCATAATGCAGCCCAGCTTGATGAGCGTCGATGACCCAACGCGTGAGCTGTGAAATACGTGTTTCGTGGTCACCTACGGTATCTGCCCAGTTCAGCCATAACAAGCTTTCGCTATTGCCGCTATATTGCTTGGTCAGCATTTCAGTACTTCTGCTAGAGGCTTTCCAATCGACACGACTAGGTGCGTCACCATGCTGATAACCTTTATGACCATTAAATTCTTCATCACCATGGTTGGATTGCTTTTTTCCTTCATGGCTTAGGCTGATGCTTGTATTTGGTGCATACGCTCTCGGCGCTGGTTTGGGATAAACCAATACCTGTCTTGTTGTTTTAACAATAGCCCAAGCATGTAATAAATTAAGTGGAAACTCGGTATAAAGCGTCAACTTTGGCAATGTTAACCAGCCGCGCCGCTCAGTGCTTAAATTAAGCTGAACCTGACTTTGTTTGTTGGCAGCAATGTTAATTTCTTGCGTAGAATTTTTTTCAAAATAACTGCGAATCGCATAACGAGCATAGCTTTTTGGGTTTTGTATGGTAACTGGAATTTGCGCAATATTTTCTGCAAATACGGCTGAGGATTCCATAACCTCTATTTCTAAATGGACAAGATTACGCCATGTGTAAAGCATGGCTGTGTGGCCTAGTGAGGCGAGCAAAAAAGTAATGTAATAGCCTAAACTAAGTGAGTAGTTAATAGACCCCAGAAGCAACACGATAACTAATAGGCCGTAAATCACTCCCCATCGTGTTGGCAAAATATAGATTTTGCGAGTACCTAAATAAGCTTTGTTATGCTCACTGTGAGCAACGCGTAGCCATTTTTGCCAAAAATTCAGATTGAAAGGTTTTGTAAACATGCTTAATTTGCTATCGATTTAATTGTATTGTTTCAATTCTATCGTTTTAATTCCATTACTTTAGTTAATGCTCACTTGCTGTAATATATGTTGGCTAGTATTTTGATTTTGTTCTGTTTCAATACGGTGCGAAATTACATAGGTAAAAATCGCTTGAATATCATCTGGAATAACATAATCACGCCCTTCAAGAAATGCCCAAGCTTGTGCGCATTTGCGCAGACCAATGCCAGCACGTGGCGACATGCCAGTGTCATACGTTTGTCTTGTATATTCAATAATGGCTTGCAGGTAGTCTAGAATCGCGTCAGATAAATGCGTATTGAGGACGACTTGCTGCATCTTAATTACATCTTCAGCATCACACACGGCTGGTACGGCCAATTTAAGATGATCATTGTTATTTTTAAGTAAAGCCCGCTCTGATGCACTATCAGGATACCCTAATTCTATGCGCATTAAAAAACGATCTAGCTGTGATTCAGGCAAAGAAAATGTGCCTAAATGGTGACTAGGGTTTTGTGTGGCAATGACAAAAAAGGGATTCGGTAATTGACTGGTGCTGCCATCCACTGTGACTTGCTGTTCTTCCATGGCTTCTAATAGTGCGCTTTGGGTTTTGGGCGATGCACGGTTAATTTCATCAGCAAGTAACACATTGGTAAACACGGCGCCTGGATGGAAAGTAAAGCTGCTGATTTGGGTGTCGTAAACAGAAACGCCAATCACATCAGCAGGGAGTAAATCACTGGTAAATTGAATACGTCTGAAGTTTAAGCCTAAGGCTTGTGCAAGTGTGTGCGCCAAGGTGGTTTTGCCCATGCCAGGCACGTCTTCGATAAGCAAATGCCCGCCAGCAAGCAAACACGCTAAGCTCACTTTAATTTGCGTTTGTTTGCCTAGAATGACAGTGGATGTTGTTTCAATAATTTTGTTCGCGATAGATTGCATGAGGTTCTAGTTTTCTTATGTGTTGAGGTTAGAAAAGTACTAAGTTTATGATGCACTTTACCGAGTTGATCACGCAAGTTTAATTATTACTATACATGGCTAAAGTTTTGCATAGCAATCGCTAATGTTTTTGTTGCCTTCATAAAATCAGCTCATTGAGTGAGAGCTGTTCAAATCGTTTTAGTAGCCATTGTTGGGCTTTACCCATTTCTGATCGCCGCGTAGTCCGCCAAGCAAAATGTAAAGGGATGCTTGGTTTTGTTTCTGCCACTTGTTTGATAACAAGCTGACCACTGTTTGCGTGATATTCAGCTATTTGTTGTGGTAAATAGCCGACACCTAAGCCTTGAATTTGCGCTTGTAGTTTGCTGCGCATATCAGTTACGGTGAGTACATCTTGCCCAGTAAGAATGCCTGCTGTTCGAGGTGGGATATTACGTGAACTATCTGCTGCTGCGATTGAGCGGTATTGCACAATATCTTCACCATGTAGCGTGTCTTTTAGCTTATTTAAGGGATGATTCGGTGCCACACAAAAGACAAATGCTAAATGGTCGATTAGTTTGGTGGTGTAGTCGCCGCCAGAGGGTGTGTCACCAGGTGCGCCGATGGCAATATCCGCACGACCAGTCGCTAAGGCATCCCAAATACCACCAAATACTTCACGAATGACCTTGATCCGTGTACCAAAATCTTGCGCATAAAATTCTTCTAATATTTCATAAATTACTTTTTCATCGAATAAATCACTTAATGCAATTTGAATATCCGTTTCTACACCCGTTGCAACGCGCTTAACTCTGGACTCAAGCGCATTGGCTGCATTGAGTAATTGGCGACCTTCTTTAAGTAACTCAGCACCTGCCTTGGTTAATATTGCGCGATGGCCTGAGCGATCAAATAAATCAATGTTTAAGTCTTCTTCTAGCTTTCTTATTGTATAAGTAAGTGCAGAGGGTACGCGATATAAGGTTTCGGCTGCTGCTGCAAAGCTACCTTTGCGGTCAATGGCATCGATCACTTCTAAAGCTTCTATTGATATTTTGAGCATAAATTTTAATATTCAATTATTTTGAATGAACTATGCAAAACTTTTTGCTATTCTAATGGTTTGCAATTGTTTATTATAATAATACAAATTCAAATTTATTGATCAATTTTTATGATTACAATTAGAAAGTCAGAAGAGCGCGGGCGTGCTAACCACGGTTGGCTAGATGGCTATCATTCGTTTTCATTCGCAGAATATTATGACGCTGCCCATATGAATTATTCCGTATTACGTGTGATTAACGAAGATAAAATAGCTCCCAGTAAAGGGTTCGGCATGCATAGTCATCACGATATGGAAATTATTACTTATATGTTGTCAGGCGAATTAAAGCATGAAGATAATATGGGTAATACAGCTGTGATTAAAGCGGGTGATGTGCAGCGTATGACGGCGGGTACTGGGGTTGAGCATAGCGAGATCAATGCTTCAGATACAACAGAAGTTCATTTATTTCAGATATGGGTGATGCCAGACCAAAATGATTTGCCGCCAAGCTATGAAGATAAGCATATTGCGCGGGATCAAAAATTAAACCAATGGGCGCTACTTGTTTCACCTGATGCGCGAAATGATTCATTAAGGGTGCATCAACATGTAGAATTATTAGCAACGATATTAGAACCTAAGCAAACAATTAGTTATCCAATAAAAAATTCACGATGCGTATATTTGCAAGTTGCATCCGGTGAGGTTGAATTGAATGGACAGGCACTTGCCGCTGGTGATGCGGCAATGTTGAATGATGAAAAATCGCTGACATTATTGGCGCAAGCAGAAAGCGAAGTTTTGCTTTTTGATTTACCTTTACATGATTGACCTTGGCATTAGCTGAGTAGCGTAATTTTAATAGGCAAGAAACCATAAGGAAAAAAACATGAGTTCAGATTTATTCTCAGCAGGTAAGCTTGGCAGTATTGAGGTTAAAAACCGTATGGTAATGGCGCCGCTTACGCGTAATCGCGCAGGTGAGGCAGGTATACCACAAGACTTAAATGCAACATATTATGCCCAGCGTGCAACAGCAGGTTTAATCGTAACTGAGGCAACCCCAATTACTGCCATGGCACATGGTTACCCAAACTTACCAGGCATTTATACTGATGAGCAAGTGGAGGGCTGGAAAAAAGTCACTGATGCCGTGCATGCAAAAGGCGGTAAAATCGTTATTCAGTTATGGCATGTAGGTCGAATTTCTCACCCAAGTTTATTGCCCGATAATGCATTGCCAGTGGCGCCTTCTGCGATTAAACCAGAGGGGAAAGCCTTTACCGATAAAGGTTTGGTGGATTATGTGACGCCACGCGCATTAGAGTTGAGCGAACTGCCAGCAATTGTGCAAGACTATGTTCATGCGACAAAGTGTGCAATGGCTGCAGGTTTTGATGGTGTAGAAATTCATGCTGCAAATGGGTATTTGCTTGATCAGTTTTTACGCGATGGGTCGAATAAGCGACAAGACAATTATGGTGGCAGTGTTGAAAATAGAGCGCGCCTGTTGCTGGAAGTTACTCAAGCGGTGGTTGATGTGATTGGCGCTGATAGAACTGGGTTGCGTTTATCCCCTGTTAACCCGTTTAATGATATGAAGGATAGTAAGCCGCAAGCACTGTTTGATCATGTGGCGGAAGCATTAAATCCGTTTAATTTAGCGTATTTGCATGCAGTTGAAGGCGGTATTCATGGTGGTGGGCTGGCTGATCCATTTAATTTTTCTGCTTTCCGTAAGCTGTATACAGGTGCTTATATGGCTAACCTAAGTTATGATAAAGCACTTGGTAATGAAGCGATTGCAAGCGGTCATGCCGATGTGGTTGCCTATGGCGTGCCATTTATCGCAAACCCTGATTTAGTGGCGCGATTTAAACAAGATGCTCCATTAAATGAAGCTGATAGTGCAACGTTTTATGGTGGTGCAGAGGCAGGTTATACCGATTATCCATTTTTATGATTTCATTAAAGTCATTAACTATTACTACTAGGAATTAGAGTGCAAAAAAAAGCAAATACACAAGCTGAAGTACATTCAGTGATTGCAGAACGTTGGAGTCCTCGTGCCTTTGATGCGGAAAAAGTTGTTCGCCAAGAACAAATATTAAGTTTGTTAGAAGCTGCGCGCTGGGCGCCATCTTGTTTTGGTGATGAGCCATGGCGATTTATTGTATGGAATAAAAATACAGATGAAGCTGCTTGGCAGAATGCGCTCGATTGTATTGTGCCTGGTAATCAAACTTGGGCAATAAATGCACCAGTATTAATTTTAATATGTGCGAATACACAGTTCAGCCATAACCAAAAACCAAATCGTTGGGCTAGTTATGATACAGGGGCTGCCGCAGTAAGTTTGTGTTTGCAAGCAACTAGCATGGGTTTAGCAACGCATCAAATGGGTGGTTTTGATTCAGATAAATCGCGAGCTGAATTTAATATTCCAGCACAATACGAATTGATGTCAATGATGGCGGTCGGCTTCACGCTTGACCCTGATGATTTGCCAGAAGACTTGAAAGAAAGAGAGATGGCAGATAGAAAACGTAAGCCATTAGGTGAACTATTTTTTAATGGTGGTTGGGATAAGCCTATCATCTGATAAGATAATACTTTAATCGAATTTTTACAGGATATATTATGGCTGTTGTTTCACTGACCAAAGAGAATTTTAAAGAGACTATTACAAACAATCCTTTCGTGATTGTTGATTTCTGGGCACCTTGGTGTGAACCTTGCATGGACTTTACCCCAACATTTGAAGCGGCTGCTGAGAAAAATCCTGATATTGTGTTTGGTATGGTCAATACGGAAGCTGACCCTGAAATCAGTGAGTATTTTGAAGTGAATAAAATTCCAGGTATTTTAGTGATTAGGGAGCAAGCTGGCATTCATGCTCAGCAAGGTGAACTTGGTGCACCAGCATTTGATGAAATTATTAAATGGGCACGCGAGTACGATATGAAAACAGTAAAACAGTACTACGAAGATGAAGCTGGAAAAAATAAAACACAGTAAATAGTAATCATTGAGTAAAATGAAGTTTCAGCTTGCTCAATATTGATCTTATTAAAAAAGCCGCTAATATGCGGCTTTTTTAACGATTAACGGTCTAAAAGTAGTCAGCTTTACAAACCACCAGTGGTGGTTAAGTTGAATAAATAGTAAGCACCAATTAATACCATGGCGTACATTGGTAAGTTGCCACCTTTTTTTGTTTCGCCTTTATTGGTTGAAGAAATCCATCGGTTGAGTAACCATAGTGCGCCAATAATAAGCGGTATTAAGAGCATAGTGCCAGTGGATTGAAATAAATAACTAAATATTTTTCCGAGTAGCCCATCATCTTTAAATAAATCTAAAGCTAAACCAATTATTCCTAATATCATCAACAGCATAGAGCCAACAGAGATGAGGGTTTGGAGTAGAGTTTCTGGTTTTATGTCAGCATTTTTTTTATATTTATTCGGATCCATGTGAGCTCCTTGTGCGCGAGTGCAAACCTTGTTGTTAGCAATCTTATTAACAATTAAAATCAGATTTAAGTGCTAATTTTGCGGCAGGTATGGTGCTGGGTCAACTGATTTGCCGTGTTTGCGTATTTCATAGTGCAGTTTTACTGTGTTTGTGTCTGTTTTACCCATTTCTGCAATTTTTTGACCCGCTTTTACAACTTGACCTTCTTTAACTAAAATTCGGTTGTTATGCGCATAAACCGATAAATACGTTTTACTATGTTTCACAATCACTAGTTTCCCGTAACCACGTAGATCAGAACCACTATAAATAACTTTTCCATTGGCTGCTGCATTAATGGCTTGTCCTAATTTACCTGCGATATCAATGCCTTTGTTAGAGGCTTGATTAAATTTTCCGGTTACTTTGCCTTGTGTTGGCCAAATCCAATTTAGATTATCGACCGCTTTTACTTTAGATTGATAAGGCGTTTGGCTTGCCACTGGCTCATCAGGCGGCAATGTTACTGTGGTTTTAGTTTTGTTGTCGTTTGCAATTGCAGTTTTGATCGGTGCTTTGCGATTTAATGCGGCAAGGCTATAAGGCTCACGCACTGCTTTTGGTTCGTTTAGTACAGGTGTGACCACAGAAACAGGTTCTGGTGGAGTACTGATTGGTGTGATCGTCACACCATCGCTTGTTTGCGCTATTTCTGCATTTTGATTATTTAGGCTACTGAAATCTAGTCTTTGCCCAATATTAATTGGGTAAGGGTCGCTAATATTATTGGCTGCTGCAATGTCTTTGTAATAGTAGCCAAAGGCTAAGCTGATGCTATATAAGGTGTCACCTTTTTTAACAATATAGTTATCTGGCCTTGTGTCAGTACTGTTTGTCTTGATACTCGTCGTTTTTGTTACGTTTGTTGGTGCAGGTTTGGTGACTTGAGGTGAACGATTGATGACAGGTGCAGGGGGATTGCTTTGGCATGCGGTTAGGGCAAGTGCTGTTAAAGTAATCAATAGCCTGATGTTGAGTTTGTCGCGCATTATGCTGTTCCACCTAATAAGGGTACGAATTTCACTGGTTCTAATTCAGTTTGATTATATTTGTCGTTATTTAAACGCTCAATTAAAGTCAATGTTTGCGCGTTAGTACCGATAGGGATGACTAAACGACCACCAATATTAAGTTGCTCAAGTAATTCTTCAGGGACATGGCTAGCAGCTGCAGTGACGATAATGCCATCAAATGGCGCGTAGTCAGATAACCCTTCACTACCATCGGCATGATCAAGTTTCACATTGTTGCATTTTAGTTTGCGCAAGTTTTTGCGTGCTTTCATCAATAATGGTCGAATGCGCTCTAGTGATAATACTTCTTTAGCGACACATGACAATATTGCGGTTTGGTAACCACAGCCGGTGCCAATTTCTAATACTTTGTTTAATTGACCGCCGCCGCGTAGTATTTCGGTCATGCGCGCCACTATATAGGGTTGTGAAATAGTTTGTGCAAAACCAATAGGTAATGACACATCTTCATAAGCACGGATAGATAAAGCTTCATCGACAAAAATATGTCGAGGTATCTCACCCATCGCTGACAACGTTACTTCATCTTTAATACCTTGCTCACGAAGACGCGTCAACATACGCTCGCGGGTGCGTAGCGAAGTCATGCCAATGCCGGATTTAGAATGAAGTATTGTTGAAGCCATGTGTTATTTCAGCCATTGTTTTAGTGATGTTATTTGCTCGTGTTTGGTTAAGTCTGAATGAATTGGGGTGATGGATACTAACTTATTCTCTATGGCATGAAAGTCAGTCCCTTCACCGCCATCATTCGGATTCCCTGCGGCACCTACCCAATACATTGTCTCGCCGCGCGGCGACTTGAGTTGTATAACGGGGTCGGCCTTATGTCGTTTACCTAAACGTGTAATTACTTTACCTTTAATTTCATCATAAGGGATATCAGGCACGTTGACGTTAAGCAAGCCAACATCTTTAAAGTTTGTTTTTACGATCTGTTCGACTAATTCAACGGTAATTTTAGCTGCTGTTTCAAAATGCTGGGCTTGATGCTGTGACATCGAAATTGCCATGGCTGGAATATCTAATAAATAACCTTCCATCGCCGCTGCAACAGTCCCGCTATAAATGGTGTCATCACCCATATTTGCGCCATCATTAATGCCTGAAATAACCATATCAGGCATTGTATCCATTAAGCCCGTGAGGGCAATATGAACGCAATCTGTTGGTGTGCCCGTCACATAAAAAAAGCCATTGCTGGCTTGGCGGACATTCAGCGGTCTATCCAACGTTAGTGAGTTGCTTGCGCCACTACGATTACGTTCAGGGGCGACAACAGTGATGTCTGCAATCGTTTTTAAATGATTTGCCAATATATTGAGACCTGGTGCAAAATAGCCGTCGTCATTCGATATGAGTATATGCATAGTTTTTATTATAAATTACATGACGGGTTTACGCTTAAGCTTAACGTAAAAAATTGCGGATAAAAAAAAGGTAAAACTTAAGGCAACTTCAATCATGGCGAATGTTGCTGAAAATCCAGTATCAGACCACGCTCTGACACACCCTTCAATGAAATATAAAAGTATTAACATGCTGGCCCATTGGTAGGTGTAACGCTTACCTTTGAGTATGCCGAACAGTGGCAGCAATAAAGGCAAGGTTTTAAGGACTAGAAAAGAACCATTGGCTTTGAGAGGGGCTATCCATAGTTCCCAAGCCAAGCATAAAAAAATTAACGCGATCAAGCTAATTGATGCAGTTAAGCGTAATAGTTTTATTCTGCTCGGCATTGCTTTGCCATTTCCACTAGTACTTGACGTGCATCTTGTGCATTGTTAATGGGTGAATCAAAATTAAAGCGAAGTACTTTTCCGTCATCTAAGCGCAAGTCAAAACCTAAGGTATCAATACCAATCATTTCTACATGCGCGGTGTTTATTTGATGAAAGTGTCCGCAGTAAGCAGTTAGGTTATGCTGGTGATCTGCATTCATATGCGCAATGATATCTGTCTCTTCAACAAGTAATGGCTTGGTTGGCAGCACCAAATCAGCCGCTTCTACCCAGCCCATTTTTCCAAAACCGGCAATATAGCGTGCTTGCGTAATGTAAAGCGTGTAAAAGGCAAAATCATGCGTATCAAAGTACGACGCTGCCTGCGGGATATATCTTAAATATCGGGCGCGCATTAAATTATCATGTTTATCAGACTGCTCAGCTTTTGCAAGTAATGTCAGCCGGGCATTGGCCTGTAAATCAGATTCATCTGTAAACACTACTAACGAGACATTAGCATTTTGAATAATATTTTTGGTATGTTCAGCAATACTGCTAATTAATATGGTTGGCAACCCTTGGTGGTTTAATACGAAAGGTGTCACTGAACCAAATGGATAGCCTTCAAATTTAGCAGAGTGAGTAGATAAAATGCCTTTTTGTGTGCTAAATAAAAATTGTTGCGCTTCTAAAGTAAGACTCATCATTAACTGGCAGGGTTTGTATTTAGTTTTAAGGCTGTTTCTGCAAGACGCTTTCCAAGAGCCTTACACAATTTCTTTTCGTCTTCAGTAATCGGCTTGTCATTCATTGTGCCGCCTATGTGACTAGCCCCATAAGGTGTGCCGCCAGATTGGGTGCTAGATAGACTGGGCTCGCTATATGGAATGCCTAAAATAAGCATGCCGTGGTGTATTAATGGCAACATCATACTGAGCAAAGTGCTTTCATTACCACCATGCATTGATCCACTCGATGTGAATACGCACGCTGGCTTGCCTACTAATGTGCCTTTAAGCCATAAGCCAGAAGTGCTATCTAGAAAATATTTCATCGGTGCCGCCATATTGCCAAAGCGAGTAGGACTGCCGAGTGCTAAGGCTGCACACTCTTCTAAATCAGTTTGCTCAGCATAAGGTGCGCCTGTGTCAGGAATATCAGATGCTGTCGCTTCACAATTTGCTGATACTTTAGGTACTGTACGGATACGTGCTTTTGCACCGTTGACACTCTCTACGCCACGCGCAATTAGTTGCGCCATTTCTTTAACAGCGCCACCTTGTGAATAGTAAAGGACTAAAATTTCAGACATTTAGTTGAATAATTTTCTTAATGGTTTTTTTAACGGTTTAATGGTTATTTGCCAGTTCGCTGGCTTTACCTATATAGCTAGCGGGCGTCATTTCAAGCAAGCCATCTTTTGCATCTTTGGGGATATCCAGGGTGGCAATAAAAGTATGCAGTGAGGTTTTATTAATACCACCTTTACCACGTGTCAGTTCTTTCAATTGCTCATAAGGATTCTCAATACCATAACGGCGCATCACCGTTTGAATAGGTTCTGCTAATACTTCCCAGCTATCATCTAAATCTGCAGCTAGTTTGTCGAAATTGGCTTCTAATTTATTCAGACCGCGCATGCATGAGTCATAACCTAGCACTGAGTAACCGAGTGCAACGCCCATATTGCGTAACACCGTTGAATCAGTGAGGTCACGTTGCCAACGTGAAATAGGTAGTTTTTCAGATAAATGACGTAAAACTGCATTAGCTAAGCCTAGGTTGCCTTCGCTGTTTTCAAAATCTATCGGATTAACTTTATGTGGCATGGTGGAAGAACCGATTTCGCCAGCCTTTACTTTTTGTTTAAAATAGCCGATTGAAATATAACCCCAAATATCGCGATCCAAATCAATAATAATAGTATTGATGCGGGATAAATTATCAAACATCTCAGCCATATAATCATGTGGCTCAATTTGAATGGTCATCGGGTTATATGTTAGCCCGAGAGAGGAAACGAAATTTTTAGCAAAGCTTTCCCAATCAAAATGAGGGTAAGCGGATAAATGTGCATTAAAATTACCTACTGCGCCATTTATTTTTCCAAGTACTTCACCATGTTCTAGTTGTTTTAATTGACGCTGCAAACGATAAGCAATATTGGCAAACTCTTTACCGACAGTAGTTGGGCTGGCTGTTTGGCCATGTGTTCGAGAAAGCATTGGTGTGTCTGCTAATGCTTTGGCTAGCTCGGATAAGCGCGTCATTACTTGTGTGATTTTAGGTGTGATAACAGCATCACGGCCACTTTTCAACATTAAGCCATGAGACAAATTGTTAATGTCTTCGCTAGTGCACGCAAAGTGAATAAATTCACTGGCTTTTTTAACTTCTGGGTTGCCATCAAATTTCTCTTTAAGCCAGTATTCCAAGGCTTTAACATCATGATTTGTTCGTGCTTCTATTGTTTTGATTTCCGTAGCATCACTTTCGGAAAAGTTGGCAATAGCTGAATCAAGTTCTAAAATTGTCTCTGCCCTAAATGGTGCAATTTCAGCTAATACTTTTTCCGCGCTCAATGCTTTTAGCCATTCAATCTCTACCCGAGCGCGATATTTAATTAGCGCAAATTCGCTAAAAAAGGGTCGCAGGTGGTCTAATTTTGATTGATAACGGCCATCAAGTGGGGAAAGCGCATTCAGCGGAGTTAGATTATTTGAGTTATTAGGCGACATAAAAAAGCTAGTGAACAAAAAACGTTATTTTACGCTTTTTACGCCACTTTATCTACGCACTTAATCCATTGTTAAGGTGCTTTTTACTTAACTTGTTTTAAACACAAAGCATATCAACAAATTCATTAACAAAAGTGCTTTCTAAATTAGTCTGATCTAAACATAAAGTGAGTATGGATTGTTGTTTAGCAAAATCAAACCGACGCGCCAGATTGACTTCGAATTTTTTTACAAGTTCAGGAATGCCTTCCTCACGGCGACGACGATGGCCAATTGGATATTCCACAGCAATATGGCTAGAGGAGGAGTTGTCCTTAAAGAATACTTGAATTGCATTAGCGATTGAGCGTTTTTCTGGGTCGAGATAATCTCTTGTGTATTCTGATTTTTCTACACAAACCATCTTGTTACGTAAGGCATCAATGCGTGGGTCAACCGCTACGGCATCTTCGTAATCTTTGGCAGTTAGACTGCCTTTAAGCATGCCAATTGCCGACATGTATTGCAAACAATGATCGCGGTCAGCAGGGTTGTCTAAAGGCCCTTTTTTATCAATAATCCGAATTGCAGATTCGTGCGTGGTCATTACTATTTGTTCTATTTTTGCAATTTGTTCTAGGGTTTGTAGTTGGTTGCCAATTTCTTCATTAATTTGGAATGCGCATTCCACTGCAGTTTGTGCATGGAATTCAGCGGGAAACGAGATTTTGAATAACACTCGCTCCATTACATATGAGCCATATTTGCGTTGGAATTTAAAGCTGTTCCCCTTAAACAAGACGTCATAAAAGCCCCATGTTTTAGCAGTGAGTGCGCTTGGGTAGCCCATTTCGCCTTGCATGGTCATCCAAGCTAAACGAACAGCACGAGAGGTGGCGTCACCTGCAGCCCATGATTTTCGTGAGCCTGTGTTTGGAGAGTGGCGATAGGTGCGTAAACTTTGACCATCCACAAAAGCATTAGAAACTGCGTTAATGATATCTTCTTTGCTGCCACCCAGTAACTGAGTTGCCACTGCAGTTGAGGCAATTTTAACTAAAATAACATGATCTAAACCCACCCGGTTAAAGCTGTTTTCAAGGGCTAATATGCCTTGAATTTCATGTGCTTTAATCATTGCAGTGAGCACATCTTTCATGACGAGTGGTGTTTTGCCTTCAGCAATATTTTTACGAGATATATAATCCGTAACCGCTAAAATAGCCCCTAAGTTATCTGAGGGGTGGCCCCATTCTGCTGCAAGCCAAGTGTCATTAAAGTCTAGCCAGCGGATCATTGCACCAATATTAAATGCTGCCAATATTGGGTCTAATTGATAGCTTGTGCCTGGTACTTTTGCGCCGTTCGGCACAATAGTGCCTGCTATAACAGGCCCTAAAAGTTTAGTACATGCAGAGTAGTCTAATGCTTCGAAACCGCAACCTAGGGTGTCAATTAAACAGTTACGGGCGGTATCAAAAGCTTCATCAGATTTAATTTCATAGTCTGCGACATAGTTCGCAATATCAACGATCACTTGATCGGGTGTTGGTCTTACATTGGAAATAGAGCTGGACATGTCGTTTACTTTCTATGCGAATTAAATGTGTGAGAGTCAAATGTGTGCAAGTTAAACAATTAACGCTGGTTCATAGCCACGAAAGGCCTATTTTCTGGGCCAGTGTATTCGGCATTAGGACGAATAATTTTGTTATCAATGCGTTGCTCAATGGCATGCGCTACCCAGCCTGTGGTGCGGGAAATAACAAAGATAGGCGTAAACATAGCAGTAGGAATGCCCATCATGTGATAACTTGAAGCGCTATACCAATCGAGATTAGGGAACATTTTTTTCTCACGCCACATGGTTTCTTCTATGCGTGCTGAAATATCGTATAAGGTCATATCTCCAGCATCTTGGCTGAGTGTTTCACTGACCTTTTTTATTGACTTATTACGTGGGTCGCCAATGGTGTAAACGGGGTGGCCAAATCCAATCACGATTTCTTTACGTGCCATGCGATCCATAATATCTGCTTCAGCTTCATCAGGTGTTTTGTAACGCTCAATAATCTCCATGGCAGCCTCATTCGCACCACCATGTTTAGCACCGCGCAATGCGCCGATAGCACTGGTAATACATGAATACATATCTGATAATGTGCCTGAAACCACGCGGGCAGTAAAAGTAGACGCATTAAATTCATGCTCCGCATACAGCACTAATGAAGTATTCATAGCATCGATATGTAATTGTGTTGGTTTTTTGCCATGTAATATATGTAAGAAGTGAGCTGCAATAGAGTCATCGTCAGTTTCGACCTCGATGCGCTTGCCATGGTGACTAAAGTGATACCAATAAATAAGAATCGAACCAAAACAGGCAATTAACCGGTCTCCCAATTCACGCGCGGCTTTTGTATTGCGGTCAGCAGCCTCTGGTTCTAATGACCCTAATGCTGAACAGCCTGTCCGCATCACATCCATTGGGTGAGCATTAGCTGGAATTTGTTCTAGAATAGTTTTAAGAGCGGCTGGTAAACCACGCAATTTTTTAAGTTGTTGGTGATACGCTTTTAATTGTGTTTGCTTAGGCAAATCACCATGGATCAGCAAATAAGCGACTTCCTCAAATGTTGCGTGTTGTGCAAGTTCGACAATATCGTAGCCGCGGTAATGCAAATCATTGCCAGTATGGCCTACAGTGCAAATAGCAGTTGAGCCAGCAGATACACCAGCAAGTGCTACGCCTTTTTTCTTTTTTGGCGCATCTGTTTTGGCATTACTGTTATTTGAATTGATGTCATTTGAGTTGTTGTTAGTAGTCGTGTTCATTTAAATTCCCCTATTTTTGATAGAGCGCATCAAGTTTTTGTTCAAATTCGTGGTAACCCAAATGGTCGTATAGCGCCATGCGTGTTTGCATTGAGTCTATTACGTTTTTTTGCGATCCATCTTTGCGAACAGCTTCATAAACATTAAGTGCAGCTTGATTCATCGCGCGGAAAGCGGACAGTGGGTAGAGCACCATGCTGACATCAACAGATGCTAGTTCATCAACGGTAAATAAAGGCGTAGCACCAAATTCGGTAATGTTCGCCAATACAGGCACTTTCACAGCATCAACAAACTGTTTATACATACTAAGTTCAGTCATCGCTTCAGGGAAAATCATATCCGCGCCAGCTTCTACAAAAGCACTTGCTCGATCTATTGCCGATTGCAAACCCTCAACTGCAAGGGCGTCAGTACGCGCCATAATGGCAAAGTCATCGTCAGTTCTTGCATCGACTGCTGCTTTAATACGATCAACCATTTCATCTAAGCTGACAATGGCTTTGTTTGGCCGATGACCACAACGTTTACTGCTTATTTGGTCTTCTATGTGGACTGCTGCGGCACCCGCTTTTTCTATACTTCTAATTGAACGAGCAATGTTGAATGCACCACCAAAACCGGTATCAATGTCTACTAATAAGGGGGTGTCGACTGCATCAGTAATACGGCGTACATCGATGAGCACATCCTCTAAGGTTGAAATGCCTAAATCAGGCAAGCCCAATGAACTCGCCGCTACGCCACCACCTGATAAGTAAATGGCTTTGAAGCCAGATTGCATTGCAAGCATGGCATGGTAGGCATTAACTGCACCTATAATTTGTAAAGGTTTCTCAGTTTTTAATGCAGCACGAAATCGCTGACCTGCAGATTCTTTTGTACTCATGTAATTACCCTAATTAAAAAATGCTTTATTTGCGTCATCAGGTATTGCTAACCCAGTGAGTTTTGCTTTTTGTAGTATTTCCCAAAAGTAGCGATAAGTGGCGCGGTCGTGCAATTCTCCAGCATGCTGTATTGGGCCCCAGTTAGCGGCTTGTGCTGCGAGTAAAATATTAGCTGCGTCTACTACTTCATCAAAGTTAGGCTTCATTGCATCGACAATGGCTTGAATCTGGGTAGGGTAGATACTCCACATACGCATAAAACCAAATTCGTTTCTTGCACGTGTTGCATCACTGCTTGTGGTGTCTACATTTTTAAGATCAAGCGTGACGTTGTGGGCTGGCACTATGCCATTACCAAGTGCAGCTGAAGTAACTTCTGCTTTGGCACGGGCTAGCAAACGATGTTCAAACTGTCCTGGGCTGCGCATTGCGCTAGCTGGAATTGCGCCATGATGCGCGCTAACAAAGTCCATCAAACCAAAATCCAGCACTTGCAACCAAGGTAATTTTGCGATCGCTTGTATTTGTTGCAGTGCTCCATGTGTTTCTATCAAAATATGTACCGGGATAATGCGATCTATGCCATTGAATGTGGCTGCTTTCTGTAAATAAGCAATCATTTCGTCTGCTTGACTCACCTCAGTACATTTAGGAATGGTAATGTAGCTTAATACATTGCCCGCGCCAGCAACTAATATGTCGATATCTTGTTTCCAAGATGGATGGGTATAGTCATGAATGCGTGCACCAGCCATTTTATGTTTGTTATGGTCAGAAGTTAGTACACGCACTATCATTTCTGCATGACTGCGTTCTTGTCCACTAGCTGCGCCATCTTCACAATCGCAAGTGATATCAAACACAGGGCCGATGGTGTCTTGAAAGCCAAGTGCTTTTAAAATTAACTTTTCGCTGCCTGCAAAATGTTCACAAGTAGGAATCAGCGGGAAGGGCTTTTCACCGCCAAACAAGGCTTCATTAGGATGTGCTGCATTAGAAGATACAGTCATAGTTAACTTCCTTTACGTGGCATTGCCACTATGTAGTCAAGGTCTAATACCAAATTCGGGTGGTAGCCTTCATCTGTTTTGATTGTAGTAATTTCGCTAGGCAAACAGTTTTTAATGCCCACCATGCGTAACCTTAATGCACCTAAATCATTATGGTTAGCTAGTGGCCAAGCGTCTAACACCTCAGTAAAGGTGTAAATAGTATCGCCCGCAAAACTTGGGTTAGCATGGCTGCCGGCATTAATCGCTAAAATATTGAGTGCGTTTTCTAAACCATCGTAACTTAATGCACGACAGGTAGAAATGACCACGCCACCGTAAACTAGCCGTTTGCCGATGTTAGATTGCTGCATGTGATGCGCATCAAAATGTAATCTAGCATTGTTTTGGTAAAGACGTGTTGCTAGCGTATGATCGCTATCATTAATGGTCATGCCAGCAGGGTGCTCAATGCGCTCACCTTTTTGGTAGTCTTCCCAAAAAAATGGGCTGCCAGTTGCATTGCTAATTTCTTCATGCGCAATGAAATATGATGGTACATTAAGCTGTCTTTCTTCAACATGGGCTGGTAAAGATGGAACAGTTGTTTGTGGTGCTGGCGCGGCCTCATTACTTTTGTGTACCATTACCCAACGTACCCAGCTTAATACAGCAGTGTTAGATTGATTAACCGTAGTTGAGCGCACCCAGACAATTCCACTTTTGCCGTTAGCGTTTTGTTTTAGACCAATTACCTCGCTTGATGTTGTTAGCGTATCGCCAACAAACACTGGGTGACTAAAACGCACGTCTGCATAGCCTAAATTGGCAACAGCGTTCACTGAAATGTCAGGCACTGTTTTTCCAAAAGCAATATGAAATGCGAGCAAATCATCGACGGGCGTTTCTTTGTAACCTAAGCTTTGTGCAAATGTTTCACTGCAATGCAGTGGGTTGCGCTCGCCAGTTAAGGCGATATAGAGTGATGAATCACCATGCGTTATTGTGCGTGGCGAGGCGTGATGAATCACTTCGTTTAAAACGAAGTTTTCAAAAAAACGTCCCGCATTGACTTTTAATGCTTTATTGTTGCTTGTTGTACTCATTAAATAAACTCTTCTTCCAGTTCTTCTATCATTTCACTTAATTTAATAATGCGCTCTGCGGCTGCAATATGATGGTTTTCAACGAATTTGTCATTCACAACCACTGTGCCTTTGCCAGATGCTTGTGCTTCTTTTAATGCTTTAATCACTTCTCTTGCATTGGCAACCTCTGATGCTTTTGGCGAGTAAGCATCATTGCTGTAGGCAATTTGTGCAGGATGAATAATCGATTTTCCATCAAAGCCCATATCACGACCTAGTCTGCATGCAAACTCAAATGCATGCATGTTTTTAAGATCGCTAGCGATGCCATCAACCACGCCTCTTTTATAAGCACGTGCTGCAAGCACCACGTGCGAGAGTGAAGATAATATCGCTGTTCGTTCGGGTGTGTAACGTGCGTGCAATTGCGAGATTAAGTCAGATGTTGCGATGACGATACAAGTAATGCGATCAGATGCAGAGGCAATTTCTTTCGCATTCAATACTGCCAAAGGACTTTCGATCATCACCATAATGGGCATATGACTACCGCCTGCATCATCTAAAGCTTTTTGTGCATTCAATACATCTTCGCGAGACTCTATATTTGGGAACAATATAGCGTCAGCACCTATTTTTGCTACGGTGGCAATATCATCATGACCCCAAACAGAATTTAAATCATTCACTCTGATAATAATTTCACGCTGGCCATAGCCACCTCGCTTAACTGCTTCAACGATATTTTGGCGTGATTGGATTTTGGCATCTACTAATATTGGGTCACCTAAGTCTAAGATGACTGCGTCAGCTGCCAATGTTCGCGCACGATCGAGATAATGCGTATTACAGCCAGGCACATACAACATTGATCTTCTAGGTCTTAAATGTTCGTTCATAACGTCATCGACTTAATTAGGTTTGAATATTATATATAGCTTGTTATTTGGATGTCAACATATATCTTATGTCTTATATAAGATATAATATATGATAGACATGAGTGATTGATGTGTGATATAAATTAGTTTCTATGAATTATGTAAATAATATAAAATTTTTATGCAGAATATTGTTGAAGCTTTAGGTCGCCTTTATGGATAAGCAGCTAACTTCTCCGAGATATCGCCCGCTTTACGATCAAATCAAAGTGTTAATCACACAGAGCTTGATTGGCGGCGAGTGGCGGCCAGGGGAAATGATCCCAAGCGAGATAGAGCTTGCAGCTAGATATAAAGTGAGTCAGGGTACGGTAAGAAAAGCTATTGATAGTCTTGCCACTGAAAATATTGTGATTCGTCGCCAAGGCAAAGGTACTTTTGTCGCTACGCACAATCAAGATGATATTAAACTAAGGTTTTTACGATTAACTGCCGAAACAGGACAAAAGGAGTTGTTAAATAATGAGTTCATCTCTTGTCAAAAATCAAAAGCGGGCGCCAATCTCGGTAAGATATTAGAAATTAAAGCGAGCGCTACAGTTATTGAGGTGAAAAGGTTGTTAACCTTTTCAGGTAGGCCGTTGATTTATGATTACATTGCTGTGCCAGCGGCTGCTTTTAAAGGCTTAAATAGCACTAAAGTCGAAGAAAGTAGCGGTTCTATGTATAGCATGTATGAGTCTCAGTTTGGGGTGCGTATGGTGCGTGCAGAAGAGCGGTTAAAAGCTGTTGAAGCAAAAGTAGATGTTGCCAAATCTTTGGGATTAAAAGAAGGGCATCCTTTGTTAAGTATCGAACGGGTTTCTTTTACTTATGGCGATAAGCCGATGGAATGGCGCTTAGGCTTATGCTTGACTGATGATCATCATTATATGAGTGAACTTGAATAAAAAAGTTGAATTAAATAGATTGGACTTAAATTGAGCGACTTAAAAAAACGAGCTTTAGATTATCACCAGTTCCCAATGCCTGGAAAGTTAAGCGTTGAGTCTTCCAAACCTTGCGCCACGCAAGATGACTTGTCGTTAGCTTATACACCAGGTGTGGCAGTGCCTGTGCTTGAAATTGAAAAAGATGCTGCCAATGCCTACAAGTACACTAATAAGGGTAATTTGGTTGCTGTGATTACTGATGGGACAGCAGTATTGGGCCTAGGAAATACAGGTCCGCTAGCCAGTAAGCCAGTGATGGAAGGGAAAGCTGTTTTATTCAAGCACTTCGCGGGGATTGATGTATTTGATATCGAAGTCAATGCAAGCAGCCCAGACGAATTCATTCAAACCGTGGTTAATATTTCACCTACTTTTGGCGGCATCAATTTGGAAGATATTGCTGCGCCTCATTGTTTTTACATTGAAAAAGAACTCAAAGAACGTTTAGATATTCCAGTATTCCATGATGATCAACATGGCACAGCGGTGATTGTGGCAGCAGCTTTATTGAATGCGCTTAAGCTGCAAGGCAAATCGATGGCAACTGTTAACATTGTGTTTTTAGGTGCAGGTGCAGCTGGGTGTTCTTGTGCTAAATTATTGAAGTTAATGGGTGCGACTGATATCACCATGGTAGACAGAACAGGCGTGATTGATACGGACCGAAAAGATTTGCATGACAATAATAGAGACTTAGCCATCAAACCGTGCAACAAAAAAACATTAAGTGATGCAATGCAGCAAGCCGATGTATTCATTGGTGTTTCCGCTAAAAATGCCTTAGATGCAACGCTCATTAAAAACATGGCAAGCAAACCTATTATTTTTGCATTGGCAAACCCAGACCCAGAAGTGTTGCCTAGCGTGGCACATGCTATTCGTGATGATGTTGTGATGGCAACTGGTCGTAGTGATTTTCCTAACCAAGTAAATAATGCACTTTGTTTTCCTTATTTATTCAGAGGTGCTTTGGACGCCAAGGCAACTGAAATTACAGAAGAAATGAAAATCGCAGCAGCCAAAGCCTTAAGTGAATTGGCACATGAGGCTGTGCCTGATGAAGTGCTTGCTGCCTACAATCTTTCAGCATTGGAATTTGGCCCAGCTTATATTATTCCTAAACCATTTGACCCAAGGTTGTTAGAAAAAGTATCAACTGCTGTAAAAGAAGCCGCGCCTAAGCAGGTAGCCGTGAAATGAATGCCGATATGAAAAACAATAGGCCTAAAAATCTAAATTTATTCACCATTCGCTTGCCACTCAATGCATTGGTGTCTATTTTGCATCGCGTTAGTGGGTTGATCTTATTTTTACTCTTACCCTTTGTGTTGCTCGGTTTAGACCTGTCCTTTTCTAGTGAAACTGGCTACTCTCGGTTGTTGTCAGTGTTAGACCATTGGTTAATTAAGTTAATGCTAATCGGATTTTCATGGGCATTTTTTCATCACTTTTATGCTGGATTAAGACATCTAGCGCAAGATGTGCATTGGATGCATGGGCTTGATCAGGCACGCTTGTCTAGTTGTGTATTAATAGGCTTGGTCGTTGCTTCTGTTTTAATTTTTTCGATATTGATTTGGTAAACCTTAATGCTAATTGAGCTGCTAACAGAAAAATACCCGGGCATGCGTTTTTGGCTAACGCAGCGAATAACCGCTTTGTTTATGGCAATCTATATCCCATTGCTAATCTTAAACATATGTATTCAGCAGCCAAAAGATTATGCGTCATGGGTCGCCTTTAATTCACCTTGGTGGTGGCAACTATTAACTTGCTTATTTTTTCTCAGTATATGTATCCATGCGTGGATCGGCATAAAAGATGTGTTTAGAGATTATGTATACAATCAACAATTACGTGGTTATTTGCAGTTTTTAGTTGAGCTTGCTTTATCAGCTTATCTTATTTGGTTTACTTTTATAATTTGGAGGCTATAGATGGCATTAGAAACGCATCAATTTGATGCTGTCATTGTTGGCGGCGGCGGTTCAGGTTTGCGAGCAGCACTCCAACTTGCCGATGCTGGTGTAAAAGTGGCGGTGATATCAAAAGTATTCCCTACCCGCTCACATACGGTAGCTGCACAAGGCGGTATCGCCGCTGCCTTAGGTAACGTTTCTGAAGATAATTGGCTATGGCATATGTACGACACCATTAAAGGCTCTGACTATTTAGGTGACCAAGATGCGATTGAATTCATGTGTAAAAACGCAGCAAAAGCCATTATTGAGCTTGAGCATTTTGGCATGCCATTTGATCGTTTAGAAAGTGGCAAAATCTTTCAACGTCCTTTTGGCGGCATGACACAAAATTTTGGTGAGTCCCCAATTTCACGTACCTGCGCTGTCGCTGACAGAACAGGGCATGCCATGTTGCATGCCTTGTATCAACGTAATGTGCGAGCTAATACAAAATTCTTTGTAGAATGGTATGCATTAGATTTAATCCGTGATGCCGACGGTGATGTGCTTGGCGTGGTTGCGCTAGAAATTGAAACAGGTGAGGTGCATATTTTTCAAACCAAAACTACTTTGCTTGCCACTGGTGGAGCAGGGCGTATCTTTCAAGCAAGTACGAATGCTTTTTCTTGCACAGGTGATGGCCTTGGCATGTCTGCACGAGCAGGTATTCCATTGCAAGATATGGAGTTTTGGCAATTTCATCCAACCGGTGTATTGCACGCAGGTGTGCTAATTACTGAAGGTGTCAGAGGTGAGGGCGGCTATTTAGTGAATAGTGAAGGTGAGCGCTTTATGGATCGTTATGCACCGACTGCTAAGGATTTAGCGAGTCGTGATGTGGTTTCAAGAGCTTCGGCAACAGAAATTAAAGAAGGCCGTGGTGTGGGCGCTGGTAAAAATGCGGTGTACTTAAAATTAGATCATTTAGGCGAAGATATTATTGATCAGCGTTTGCCTGGCATAAGAGAAATTGCTAAAACATTTGCGAACGTTGACCCTATTAAAGCGCCTATTCCAGTGGTGCCGACTGCGCATTATATGATGGGTGGTATACCCACCAGTATCAATGGACAAGTTGTCATACCTGATGGTGAAGGTGAGAAAGTTGTTAACGGCCTTTATGCCGTAGGTGAGTGCGCCTGTGTCTCAGTGCATGGGGCTAATCGCTTAGGCTCAAATTCTCTGTTGGATTTAGTGGTGTTTGGTAAATCAACTGGCGAAAGCATGACGAAATATATTAAAACAAGTAAAGCACATAAACCTCTGCCTGAAAAAGCTGCAGACTTTACCTTGGCTAGACTTAATAAGTACGAAAAACCTCAAGGCGAAAGCCTGATGCAAGTACGTGTAGATATGCGGCAGGTGATGCAAGATAATTGTGGTGTATTCCGTTTTCCAGAGCTGCTTACGAAAGGCGTGGCAGAGATGAATGCAGTCGCAGAGCGTGCGGCAAATGTGACAATAAAAGACAAAAGTAAAGTGTTTAATACGGCACGTGTTGAAGCATTGGAATTAGATAACTTAGTAGAGGTGGCTTTAGCAACGGTACACGCTGCAAATAATCGTACCGAAAGTCGAGGTGCGCATGCGCGTGAAGATTATGAAGCACGAGATGATAAAAAGTGGCTCACCCATTCCCTCTACTACCGAAAAAATCATCAGCTTAGTTATAAGCCAGTGCGACTAAAACCATTAACGGTGCCTTCTTTTGAACCGAAAGCCAGGGTGTACTAATCATGAAACTTTCGATTTATAGATTTGATCCAGATGCAGATAAAAAACCTTATATGCAAGATTACGAGATAGCGTTGCAAGAGGGTGACCATATGCTACTGGATGCACTGCTTCGTGTTAAACATCAAGATGATTCCTTGAGTTTACGTAAATCTTGCCGCGAAGGGGTATGTGGCAGTGATGCGATGAATATTAATGGTAAAAATGGATTAGCTTGCATCACTAGCATCACCGATTTAGATCAGCCTGTCGTTATTCGACCGCTTCCAGGCTTGCCAGTCATTCGTGACTTAGTTGTCGATATGACACAGTTTTTTGAACATTACAATTCAGTAAAACCCTATCTGCAAAATAACGACCCATTGCCAGAAACTGAGCGCTTGCAAAGTCCTGAAGATAGAGCAAAGTTAGATGGCCTTTATGAATGTATTTTATGCGGTGCATGCACAACATCCTGCCCAAGTTTTTGGTGGAACCCTGATAAGTTTGTTGGCCCAGCAGGGTTGTTGCAAGCCTATCGCTTTATTGCAGATAGTCGCGACCAAGCAGAAGAAGAACGCTTAGAAAATTTAGAAGATCCTTATCGATTATATCGTTGTCACAATATTATGAATTGCGTCGATGTGTGTCCTAAAAAGCTGAACCCTAATGATGCGATTTCTAAGATTAAAGACCTGAAAATAGTACGCGCAAAAGATAAAAAAACGAATAAGCAAATACCAATTAAACCGTTATGAAGGTATTGGGATGATTAATGCTGAAAATATACTTACTGCAGAGCAGCGAAGACTTGCTTGGCGTTGTCGGCGGGGTATGTTGGAACTTGATATTATTCTGCAGCGTTTTGTTAAAGCGCAATTTGACAGCCTAACGCTTGCTGAGATGCAAGCTTTTGATGAGTTGCTAGAATTGCCTGATAACGAGTTTTGGTCATTAATACAAACGAATGAGCTGCACAAGAATATAGCCTTGAACAACGTAATCGAAAAGCTTAACAAAGAGACTGGTTAATTGAAGGGAAGATGAGTGCTTAAGAGATGACAGAACAACTACAAGAAAAAAAATCGCTTGGTAATTATTGGCCAGGTATACAGCTTTACTATCCGCCAATCAAATATTCCCCTAGCAAAGGTGTATATGAGGATATGGAGCAGGCATCGGCGCGGATGAAAAAACATGCACATTTTACCAATGCGCATACCTTGATATTTGATTTAGAAGATGGCTGTCGACAAAAAAAACTTAGTCGCGAATTGTTACGACAAGAATTGCCTTTGTTACGCAAAATGAATGAACGAGTCACTATCGCCATACGCGTTAATTCTTTCCGTACCGAAGAGTATGAAGAAGATATAAAATTAGTGCGTGATATGGGAGATTACATTGATGTAGTGATGTTAGCCAAAGCAGGCGAGGCTTATGGTGCAGCTGAAGTGCGTGATTTATCGAGCCTGCTATTTGAAGTCAATGGGAAGATAACAATTCAGCCTATTATTGAACATCCAAAATCACTCAGAATCGCACCAGAATTAATGCAATATGAAACGGTTGAGCATGTGGTTTTTGGTATTCATGATTTTTCAAAAGCCATGGGTATTCATATCACCCCTGAAAACTGGATCGAAGAGCTACAGTATTATATGCATGCCTTGTTGTTTGAATCACGCATTGCGGGTGTTGGTGTAATTGGCGGTGTTGAAACACTCATTGGCGGCAATATAATGCCTGAGAAATTTTTAGAGCCACACGATGTGCGTCGCTGGTTAGATTTGCATGGAGATGACCAAGCGCGCGTTGTATACAAGCACGCATGCCAAGAAGCTGCTATTGGTCTAACAGGCAAACAAGCTATTCATCCTGGGCATATTCACTTATGTAAAACAGCCTATATTCCATCGCCAACTGAGGTGAATCAAAAAGTAAATATTTTAAAAGCAGCAATTGAAGCAGATGCGCTTTTAGGTGGTGCGATTAAATTTGAGGGTGAGATGTTAGACCCACCAATGTTTGGCAAAGCATTGCAAACTTTATTAAGAGCGCACGCTTTAAGAGCGCTTAAGCAAAGTGATATGGAGTTTGCGCTGGAGGTGCTTCAAATGTTACCAGAGCAAGTGATTCGTCAAAACTGGCCTTACGGAATGTTGCTATGATATTTAAAGAATTTGATCAATGGCAATGGGATATACCCAAAGATTTTAATATTGGGGTCGCCTGTGCTGATAGGCATTTAAATACACCAATTGCCGATACCTTGGCTATGATTGTTGAAGATGATGCATTTGGAAAGTCTCAGATAACTTTTAAAGAGTTGTCGCAAAAAACCAATCAGTTTGCGCAATTGTTAAGAGATTTAAATATTAATATGGGTGATCGTGTTTTAGTCCGGCTACCTAATAGTTTAGAGTATCCAATCGCTTTTTTAGGCGCCATGAAGATGGGAGCGGTTGCAGTGCCAACATCAACATTACTAACTGTTGAAGAAGTTGAATATTTAGCCAAAGACTCAGGTGCGTCAGTGTTGGTAACAGACGCTAAAGCCTGGATGGCAATGTCAGCACAAATGCAACTAAATTTGCGTGAAACACCCAATTTAAAACACGTTCTAATTACGCAGTTTAAAAACGAAGAAAATGCCCAAGCGTTAAGTACTCCTAACCTAAATGTGTTGGTGTTAGAAAAAGCACTTAGTTCGATTACTGATTTCACTACACCACAAATTACAAATGCAGATGACCCTGCCTATTTGGTTTATACCTCAGGTACAACCGGCTACCCAAAAGGTGTGCTTCATGCACATCGCGCTTTATTAGGCAGACAGCCAGCGGCTAAATATTGGTTTAATTATGCAGAAGATAGTCAAGACCGTATTATGCATTCCGGCAAGTTCAACTGGACCTATGTATTAGGCTCTGGCTTGATGGACCCGCTATATTGTGGAAAAACTGTGATTGTGCATGAGGGTAAAAATGATGCAAACAAATGGCTAGCATTGATTGAAAAACATCAAGCAACAATATTCGTTGGTGTGCCAACCATATACCGTCAGCTCTTACAAAAAACGAGTGCGAATCAAGAGAATGTTTCAACCATTCGACATTACATGAGTGCAGGTGAACATTTATCTGATGATGTGCTTAATCAATGGAAAGACCGATTTGGACTCGATATTTACGAAGCTGTTGGCATGAGCGAGTTTTCTTATTATCTCTCACAAAGTATTTATCGACCCATTCGCGCCGGTTCAGCAGGTTTTGCGCAACCCGGGCATGATATTAAATTGTTAAATCCTGATACATTAAAAGAAGTGCCAGTCGGAGAAGAGGGCATGATTAGCATCCCGTTAACTGACCCTGGCGTGTTTTTAAAATATTGGAACTTAGACGAAGAAACCGACAAATACAAGCATAATGGCTACTTTTTCACCGGAGATTACGCCAAATACGATGAAGATGGCTACATTTGGTTTCTAGGCCGTAAAGACGACATTATCAAAAGCTTTGGCTATCGCGTCTCACCTTACGAAATAGAGCGTGTCTTTAAAGGTCATCCTGATATTGCTGATTGTGCGGCCATTGGTGAGGAATTAAAAAAAGATAAAGTGCTAGTTGCTTGCTATGCCATTTTAAAACCTGATGCACAGATAAACCCGAATGATTTAATCAGTTTTGCTAAGCAACATTTAGCTGCTTATAAAGTCCCCAAGGTGGTTTATTTTGCTAAGGATTTTCCGCGCACTAAAAATGGTAAAATTTTGCGTAAAGAAATTACGCCAACTATTGCCATTGCCAAGAGCGAACGGTAATTCATGACATTGATTAAACAAACAGATTTCATTCAAAGCATCGCTGATGCTTTGCAATTCATTTCTTACTACCATCCTCAAGACTATATTCAGGCGTTAGGTGATGCTTACCTACGTGAAGAATCGCCAGCCGCAAAAGATGCTATGGCGCAAATTTTAACTAACTCTCGTTTATGCGCAGAAGGTAAGCGACCAATTTGCCAAGACACAGGTATTGTCGTTGCTTTTGTCAAAGTTGGTATGCAGGTTCAATGGGCTAATACCGCCGAATATGCCGACACTGATATTGAGAAAATGGTCAATGAAGGCGTGCGCCGCGCTTACTTATTACCTGAGAATAAACTACGCGCTTCCATCGTTACTGACCCTGCAGGTAATCGTACTAATACGCGTGACAATACGCCAGCAGTAGTGCATGTTTCATTGGTTGCAGGAGATAAGATAGAGGTGGAAATCGCCGCTAAGGGCGGAGGCTCTGAAAATAAAGCAAAGCTAGTGATGTTAAATCCTAATCAGAGTGTTGTTGATTGGGTGCTTGATGTAGTGCCTAAAATGGGCGCAGGTTGGTGTCCGCCAGGCATGTTAGGTATTGGCATTGGTGGCAGCGCAGAAAAAGCCATGTTGCTGGCTAAACAATCACTAATGCAACCGATTGATATTCAAGTGTTGAAAAACAAAGGCGCAAGTAACAAAACTGAAGAGTTGCGTTTAGAGTTATATGAAAAAGTAAATAACTTAGGCATAGGTGCGCAAGGCCTTGGTGGCCTCACGACAGTGCTCGATGTGAAGATATTAGACTATCCAACGCATGCAGCGAGCTTACCTGTAGCGATTATTCCAAACTGCGCTGCAACCAGACATGTGCATTTTGAGTTGGATGGTAATGGCGTGGCAGAATTTACGCCGCCTAAGTTAAGTGATTATCCTGATGTGCATTGGGCGCCGAGTGAGCAAGCTATAAGTGTTAATTTAGACACTGTGACCAAAGCTGAAACCAACACTTGGCAGGCTGGGCAAACATTATTGCTGACAGGTAAATTACTCACAGGGCGAGATGCCGCACATAAGCGAATTTCGAAAATGATCGCTAACGGTGAGCAACTACCAGTAGATTTTACTGATCGGTTTATTTACTACGTAGGGCCTGTAGATGCAGTGGGTGGAGAGGTGATCGGCCCAGCTGGACCAACCACCGCGACTAGAATGGATAGTTATAGCGATATGATGTTAGAGACGGGCTTGTTAGGTTCAATAGGCAAGGCAGAGCGAGGTAATGAAGCGTTAACATCCATTAAACAACATCAGTCTGTTTATTTAATGGCAGTAGGTGGCGCGGCTTACTTAGTCAGTAAAGCAATAAAACAATCTAGAATTTTAGCTTTTGAAGATTTAGGCATGGAAGCGATTTATGAATTTGATGTGGTCGATATGCCTGTTACCGTTGCAGTCAGTGCCGATGGCGAATCTGTACATAAAACTGGCCCAAAGGCTTGGCAAGAAACAATTGCAAAAAAAGAAATAGAAATTAAGCTTGTAAACTAATAATAGTATGCTTTTGAACTGTGTACAAAGTCACAAAGCATCAAGTAGTCAATGGATTAATCTTAGTCAAAATGTTAATATTGAATAAGGTGAACATATGAAAAACACATTACAACAATTCTTGAAATATTCCTTAGCAATTTGCTTTTTAGCAAACGCGTCTTTGGCCAGTGCGATTGATGTGCTGGGTTATTTAACCGATGTCGAAGGCCGATACACTGGACCTAGTGTTGAAGAGAATGTAGTTAAAATGGACACCGATAATAGTGGCTTTGCAGATTTTAACGAAGTACGTGCTTTCTTAGAGCTTAAGCACGGTGCGGACTACCAAAAATATGTTTTAGACCGTTGGACAGTGGCAGCAACGAGCAAAAGCTGCGGCACCTCATTCGCCAAAGAACTATCCGAATAAAAGTACTATCTGAATATAAGAACTATCTGAGTAAAAGCATTTTCAGAACAATAGTACTTTCAAAACAAGAGCACCTTCAGAATAGTAGTACTTTTAAAGTAATAGTACGGGCAGTCAATTAATTTCAAACTAGAAAGCAAGTAATAAGCACTTATGATTAACGAATATCAAACGCAAGCAGCCGAGCGCGCTGCACAAAATTTACCAGCATTACCACTCACTGTCGAACAAATTGCATGTTTGGTGGATGTGTTAAAAAGCCCGCCAGCTGGGTCAGATGCCGATTTTCTATTAGATTTACTTGGAAATCGCACACCTGCTGGTGTCGACCAAGCAGCTTATGTAAAAGCAGCATTTTTAGCAGATATTGCAAAAGGCCAAGCGACGTCACCATTGCTTACACCAGAAAAAGCAATCGCTATTCTGGGCACAATGTTAGGTGGTTATAACGTCATTGCGCTTGTTGAATTGTTAGATTCGCCGTTGGCAAGCCATGCGGTTGATGCGCTAAAAAATACAATTTTAATGTTCGATGCTTTTTATGACGTTGAAGCCAAAATGAAGGTAGGTAATGCGCATGCAAAAACTTTAATTGAGTCTTGGGCAAATGCTGAATGGTTTACCAATAAACCAGCTATGCAAAATGAAATTAAAGCCGTTGTATTTAAAGTAGATGGCGAGACGAATACGGATGATTTAAGTCCAGCGCAAGACGCATGGAGTCGTCCAGATATTCCATTACACGCACAAGCCATGTTAGTGAGCAAAATACCTGACGGTTTAAACACAATAGAACAACTGAAAACTAAAGGCTTGCCGCTAGCTTATGTCGGCGATATTGTTGGTACAGGTTCATCACGTAAATCAGCGATTAACTCAGTGCAATGGTATCTCGGTAGAGACATACCTAACATTCCGAATAAACGCACAGGCAGTATTATTTTAGGTTCAAAAATTGCCCCTATTTTCTTTAATACAGCAGAAGACTCTGGCGCTTTCCCAGTGCAATGCGAAGTATCAGAAATGAACATGGGTGATGTTATCACCATTAAGCCATTTGACGGTCAAGTGCTAAACGAAGCGGGTAAGGTAATTTCTACTTTTGAATTAAGCCCAGTCACCATGCCTGATGAAGTGCGTGCTGGTGGCCGTATTCCACTTATTATCGGACGTGGATTAACCGCCAATGCACGTAAATCGCTAGATTTGCCAGAAACCGATGCCTTTATTACGGCAGTGCCTGCGCGAGTAAACAAAAAAGGTTATACCTTGGCACAGAAAATGGTTGGTCGCGCATGTGGATTACCTGAAGGGGTAGGCGTTCGTGCAGGTGCCTATTGCGAACCAAAAACAACCACAGTGGGTTCACAAGATACCACTGGCGGTATGACGCGTGATGAGCTCAAAGAGCTGGCTTGCTTAGGCTTTAGCAGTGATTTAGTCATGCAAAGCTTCTGTCATACCGCAGCTTATCCAAAACCTGTTGATATTAATTTACAGCACACGCTGCCAGAGTTTATTTCTAGCCGTGGCGGTGTCACCTTAAGACCGGGTGATGGTATTATTCACTCATGGTTAAACCGTATGATTTTGCCTGATACCGTGGGTACAGGTGGCGACTCACATACACGTTTTCCACTTGGTATATCATTTCCTGCGGGTTCTGGTTTAGTGGCATTTGCTGCAGCAACTGGAGCAATGCCACTAGATATGCCAGAGTCTGTATTAGTGCGTTTTAAAGGAGCTATGCAAGAGGGCATTACCTTGCGTGATTTAGTCAATGCAATTCCTTATACGGCGATTCAAGAAGGCACATTAACCGTTGGCAAAAAAGGTAAAAAGAACGTATTTAATGGCCGTGTGTTAGAAATTGAAGGCTTGCCTGATTTGAAAGTAGAGCAAGCGTTTGAGTTTGCTGATGCCTCTGCTGAACGCTCAGCCAATGGCTGTACGGTACATTTAGATAAAGCGCCAATTATTGAGTTCTTAAATTCGAATGTTGTATTGCTACAAAACATGATTGATGATGGTTATGAAGATGCACGTACCCTACAACGCCGTATCGATAATATGAACGCTTGGCTAGCCAAACCTGAATTGCTACAACCAGATGCGGATGCAGAGTATGCGCATATTATTGAAATTGATTTAAATGACATTAAAGAGCCACTAGTGGCTTGCCCTAATGATCCTGATGACATTAAACCATTATCAGCAGTTGAAGGTGATAAAGTAGATGAAGTGTTTATTGGTAGTTGCATGACTAATATTGGCCATTATCGTGCGGCAGCAAAAGTACTAGAAGGCTTAGGTAGTATCCCAACCCGTTTATGGGTGGCACCACCAACCCGAATGGATGAAGCGCAATTGCGTGATGAGGGTGTTTATGCCACCTTTGGTGTGGCCGGTGCGCGTACAGAAATGCCAGGTTGCTCATTATGTATGGGTAATCAAGCACGCGTAGAAAACAAAGCCACTGTGTTTAGTACCAGTACACGAAACTTCGATAATCGCATGGGTAAAGATGCGCGCGTGTATTTAGGTTCAGCAGAGCTAGCAGCGGTGTGCGCCAAGCTAGGCCGTATGCCAAGCCATCAAGAATATTTAGAGACCATCGGTGATAAGTTAGCCGATACTGATGCGATTTATAAATATTTAAATTTCGATCAAATGACAGCCTATCAAGGTGCTTTAGAAAAATATAAAAAAGTCATTCCGATTACTGAAGCGGTAGATTAAGCTGACAGCGATTAAAATAAAAGCCGCTTTGCGGCTTTTATTTTATTTAAAAAAGTGACATTGAGTTTTTCTAGGAGTTGATAATGGAAGCAGATTTTTGGCATAAAAAGTGGGAAAGTAATGTCATTGGTTTTCATAAAGACGAAGCGAACCCATTATTAATTAATCACTTCGACGCGCTTTCTTTGCTCAAGGGTAAGCGGGTTTTTGTCCCTTTATGTGGCAAAACACTAGATATTGCTTGGTTACTTTCAAACCAACATCAAGTGACCGGTGTTGAGTTAAGTGAGATAGCGGTGAAACAGCTGTTCGACGAACTAAGCCTAACACCAACAATTAAACAGTTAGAGTCGCTTATTCATTACAGCGCACAAGACATCGATATTTTTGTGGGAGATTTGTTTCAGCTCAGCAAGATGCTGTTAGGCCCAATCGATGCCATTTACGATCGCGCAGCATTAGTCGCTTTGCCATTAGCTATGCGTCAGCAATATACCAAGCACTTGATTGATATTACGGGTGGTGCATCACAGTTACTTATTACATTTGAGTATGATCAAAACTTAGTCAATGGCCCACCTTTTAGTATTAGCAATCAAGAAATAAACCAACACTATCAAGATGTTTATGAAGTTACTTTACTTGCTAGCCAAGAAGTTGATGGCGGTTTAAAAGGTGAATGCGCTGCCGTAGAAAATGTTTGGCGATTGAACAAGTCATTAAAAAAACGTGTATTTGAACAAAAAACCATTTCGCCACCATTGCATGGACGTTGGAAAATCATGCTGCCTTTATTGATCTTATTCGCCATTGCTGGTTGGTTTGTTTATCAGCAAGGTGTCGATACAAAAATAGCCGCAGGTAGTGCGCTATTAGTTGGTTTTTATTCAGGCTTAGTTGGCTGGTTACTTGGCATCATTACCTTAGTCCCCATCATCGGGCCTATTTTGGTCAAAATACTCACCATGTCATTCATATGGCTACTTAACGCCGTGGGCTATTTAGTGGCTTATGTGGCAATAAAACGCGGTTATTCAAAAGACGTTTTAACCTACCGCGGCATCACTATCGCACTAATCGTCGGCATGGTCATTGGCTATGTGCTTGGTAGTTTATAATCCGATATCGACATCTCAAATTCCACGCGTCAAATTCTTTAAGACTAATGCTGACTGCTCACTGTAAAAGAAGAAAATAAATGGCTTTATCAATAGTAATGATTGTTCTTGGACTAATCATCCTCATGTGGAGTGCTGATTTATTTGTTGATGGCGCAGCTACCGTGGCAAAATTATTTGGCATGTCTAGTTTGCTAGTGGGTATGATCGTGGTTGGTTTTGGCACGTCTGCACCAGAAATGTCTGTTTCAGTTTTATCTGCCTTGCAAGGCAACCCAGGTATTGCCCTAGGCAATGCTTATGGTTCCAACATTACTAATATTGCATTAATTTTAGGATTAACTGCAATATTCAGCCCCTTACTCATCAAATCACGTGTCGTCAGAAAAGAGTTGCCCATGCTAATGCTCGTCACCTTGGTGGCTTGTTTTCACTTGTATGATGGAAAAATAACCCGCATTGAAGGCTTTGTAGAATTACTGCTATTAGCAGGTATTTTGTACTGGATGACCAAGCAAGGCATGAACAAACCACCCAAAGATGCTTTAGCAAAAGCCATCGATAGTGAGTTGGCAGAAAATGCGCTTAGCCCAGCCAAAGCATGGCTAAAATTGGTCTTAGGCTTGGTATTATTAGTCGTCAGCTCGCGCATGTTAGTTTGGGGTGCAGTTAATATTGCACAAACGCTAGGTGTCAGTGATCTAATTATTGGCTTAACCGTGGTCGCAATCGGCACCTCATTGCCAGAGTTAGCTGCGTCCATCGCTGCTGTGCGAAAAGGCGAGCATGATTTGGCTGTTGGAAATGTTGTTGGCTCTAATTTCTTTAATACCTTAGCCGTGGTGGGCTTAGCAGGCGCCATTCACCCCATGCAAGTGCCCGCAGAAGTACTGACGCGTGATTGGTTGGTAATGATGGTGCTGACCATGATGTTATTTGCTTTCGGGTATAGCCATAAGGCTGGTGAAGAAAAAACCATTAAGCGGGCAGGTGGTGTGGTTTTTGTGACGATATATATTGGCTATACGTTGTATTTGATTGCTAGCGTGTTGAAAGGGTAAGGGTTTATTGAATATGAAACAATGGGTAGCAATAATAAAGTCAATAAAGTTTGATAGCACGAAAATCAAGCTGGCTGATCCCTAGATTTTTCTGATGCTTTTGCTACACATATCTTTACGCGTAAAGTGGAAGTGATGGATGCGCAAGGTGAAACTGTTGCTGAAATTCACGGTGCAGTGCATGATATGGAGTTAAAACCAAATACTAGTGTTGCCTGGTATTTCTTTCCCATGACCAAGGGTAAAAGCCTTAAACTTTTCTGCCATAAAAAAGATCATGAAGCACATGGCATGGTAGGCACAATTGATATTATTGGCAGTTTGAAGTAGTTGGGTTTAGTTAAGAGCTCACTTACGTAATAATTTTTTCAAGGAAATAAACATGAGTAATGAAAACATTGCCATTTTTGCAGGTGGCTGTTTTTGGTGTACCGAACCTGTTTTTAGTCAGCTAAAAGGCGTGAGTAGTGTGGTCTCTGGTTATATTGGCGGTCATACTGAAAACCCAACCTATAAAACCATTAGTCAAGGTGATACTGGTCATGCTGAAGGTATTAAAATCACCTTTGATGCTGACATTATTGCTTATGAAACATTGTTAGAAGTTTTTTTAGTTAGTCATGACCCGACCACAAAAAACCGTCAAGGTAACGATGTAGGAACACAATATCGCTCTGCTATTTTTTATCAAGATGCTGCGCAACTTGAAACGACTGAAAAAATGATCGCAAGCATTAATTCCGCCGCTATTTATGATGCGCCTATCGTTACCGAGCTAAATTCTGCCAGTACTTTTTATCCCGCTGAAGACTATCATCAATATTATTTTGATAAAAATGCTAGCAACCCTTATTGCATGGCAGTGGCCGCACCTAAGGCTGCAAAGATTCGCGCAAAGTACGCACAGTTAATTAAATAATAGTCCTAAATGTTAAATTCAGCCTGGTACCGCAAGGTTTAGTTTCTTTAGAAATGCCATGTTGCCAGTTAGTTTGCGTATTACCTTGCATGACCAACAAATCACCATCATTTAGTTTTAAGCGAATGTTTTTAATGGCTTTGTTATGCTTATGTCTGAGCACAAAAGTACGTGTTTCACCTAAGCTTAGTGATGCTATGGTCGGTTGCGCACCCAGCTCAGCCTCGTTATCACTATGAAAGCCCATGCTGTCGCGCTCATGTCGATAATAATTTAATAACACGCTATTAAAATGCGTGTCGCACACTTGTTCGACAGCAGTTTTGATTTCTAATAGCAAAGGTGTCCAAGGTAGGGGGCTGTTTTGTTTGCCAGAATAGGTATAATTTTTGCCCTTGTCTGCAACCCAAGCCATTAATCTTGGTTGCATATAAGTTTTACCCCAAACCTTTATTGATTCTTCTCGCCAAGGCATTTCTGCAATTAGGGTGTTGAGTATTGTTTGGGTTGAATAGGGTAGAGGCACATTTTCATGCAAGTAGAAGTCCCTATCCGGCAGATTAAGTTTTGGGCTTATCAAGTGATGATTAAATAAATTCATTAGCCTTGGTGAGTTCACCCCTTGATGATCAATATTTTAAACACAACACACCTTGAAAAATAGTCACTAAATCACTAATGAAATTGTTTACTTTTGCCAAGCATCCCGTAAAGTAACCGTGCGATTAAAGATTGGTTTGCCTTCTGTCGAATCAATACTATCAGCAACGAAGTAGCCATGACGCTCGAATTGAAAGCTGTCGCCAGCACTTACATCTTGTAAACCAGCTTCTAATTGCGCGGTGATGGTGTGCATAGAGTCGGGGTTGATATCATCTAAAAAGACTCTATCTGAACCATCTTTATTTTCACCCTGGCCTGGGTATGGCGCTTTAAATAAACGATCGAACATGCGAATTTCAGCCGCATAAGCATGGTTGGCACTTACCCAATGAATGTTGCCTTTAACTTTAACGCTATTGGATCCGTCAGTACCTGACTTAGTCTCTGGCAGGTATTCACAGTGTACGGTTGTAATATTACCTTGTGTGTCCTTCTCAAAGCCTGTGCATTTAACGACATAACCGTAACGTAAGCGCACCATGCCATCTGGCATAAGTCTAAAGAAGCCTTTGACTGGCTCTTCCATAAAGTCACCACGTTCTATCCATAGTTCTTTAGAAAGTTGTACTGTGCGTTTACCAAGTTCTGGTTTGAGTGGGTGATTAGGGGCAAAGCAATCTTCACTTGTATCATCAGCATAATTATCAATGACGAGTTTAATCGGGTCTAACACGGCAATGCGGCGCTCAGCTTCTTGGTTAAGTACTTCTCGCATACAGTCTTCTAAAATAGTGTATTCGATCCATGAGTCAGCTTTGCTAACACCAATACGGTCAGTGAATAGTTTAAAGCCTTCTGGGGTATAACCACGGCGACGCGCGCCAGCCAGTGTTGGTAGACGCGGATCATCCCAGCCTGAGACGAGCTTTTCTTCTACTAACTGAATGAGTTTGCGTTTAGATAACACAACATATGTAAGATTTAAACGCGCAAACTCGTACTGATGGGGCACTGGTTGTGCTAGCAAGTTTGCTTCGACTAAGCGTTCCATTAACCAATCATAAAATGGGCGCTGGTCTTCAAATTCCAATGTACAAATGGAGTGCGTAATGGTTTCAAGTGCATCTTCAATCGGGTGTGCAAAGGTGTACATCGGGTAAATACACCACTGATCACCAGTATTGTGATGATGTGCACGGCGAATTCGATAAATAGCCGGGTCACGCATGTTGAAGTTTGGTGATGCCATGTCGATTTTTGAGCGCAAGATATGGCTGCCATCTGCATGTTTACCATCACGCATTTCACGAAATAAAGTCAGATTTTCTTCGATGGATCGAGTGCGATAAGGTGAGTCAGTACCTGACTCTTTAGGCGTGCCACGGTTTTCGCGCATTTCTTCAGCGGTTTGTGAATCAACATAAGCGTGCCCATGTTCAATTAAAGCTTCTGCAGCTTGATACATAAAGTCAAAATAATCACTCGCAAAATACAAATTATTCTCTTGGCCATTGTCGGTTTCATTATCCCAATTAAAACCTAACCATTGCACCATGTCGGTAATGCTGTCGACATATTCTTGGCTTTCTTTTTCTGGATTTGTGTCATCAAAGCGTAAATGGCAAACACCTTCATAGTCACGTGCTAATCCAAAGTTTAAAAAAATACTTTTTGCATGACCAATGTGCAAATAACCATTAGGTTCTGGGGGGAAGCGGGTACGTATTTTAGCGGCGTCCACTTGTCCTGTAGCCTGGTGTATCGCTTCACCTGGGCTGCCTGCCCATTTTTTTTTATTAAATTTATTTAAGCCTAAATCATGATCAATAATACCGCGTATAAAGTTAGAGCCTAGGGGAATGGGTTCTTTGTGTTTTGCCATCTTGCTTTCCAATATAGTTAAATTATATTTTACACTAGCTTAAGCTTAAGCTTAAGCTGGCTTTTGCTTGTGCTAAAATTTAACTGTTTATGAACAAGCTCACTTTACCTATTTTACGCTTACTTTCTGATGGAAAATTTCACTCTGGTGAAGTTTTGGCTAAGCAGTTTGATGTCACACGCGTGACTATTTGGAATGCCGTGCAACACGCAGAGTCTTTAGGGGTTCAAGTGTTTAGTATAAGAGGCCGCGGTTATAAATTACCAAACAATATTAATTTTTTAGATAAAGACGCAGTATTAAAGGCCGTTGGAGAGCAACGTAATTGGTTTAAGCTGGAAATTTTAGACGAAATTGATTCTACAAATAATTATTTATTACAACAAACATCAAATGGTGCCGCGCATGTCACTTGCGTGGCGGCACAAGTACAAAGTAATGGTCGTGGTAGACGTGGTCGCACTTGGGTTTCAAGTATAGGCGCAAGTTTAACGTTTTCTTTGCTATGGCGTTTTCAATGCGCTGCAGCAGCTCTTTCAGGCTTAAGTTTAGCGGTTGGTGTGGCATTAATTCGTTCTTTAAAAGAAGTCGGTGTTCTAAATGCGCAGCTTAAATGGCCAAATGATGTTTTGGTTGATAACAAGAAGTTAGCAGGTATCTTGATTGACTTACAGAGTGACTTAGATGGTCCATGTGCTGCAGTAATTGGAGTCGGTGTTAACTTAAACTTACCGCAACTTATAATTGATAATATTGATCAGCCAGCGATTGACGTTAGTCGCGCTACCAAAAACCGTGTTGACCAAAGCCAATTACTTGGCATTTCATTAAAACATTTGGTTGCTGTGTTAAGTGAGTTTGAAAACTATGGCTTCTTGGCTGTGCGGGATGAGTGGTTACAAAACCATGCCTATCAAAACCAATCAGTACGCATGTTAATGCCAGATGGACGTGATGTACAAGGTGTTGTTAAAAGTGTGGCGGAAGATGGTATTTTATTGGTTGAAACAGCGCTTGGTTCCCAGAGATTTTCAGCTGGTGAGATTTCTTTAAGAAGATCAAATTAAAGGTTAAATGAAAAGATGTCGTTAGTAGTTGATATTGGCAATACGCGAACAAAATGGTCTGTTGTAAATGCTGAGGGTAAACTTGAGCTAGTTAACGTGTGCGCTAATGCTAGCTTGGCTAGTTCAAAACTTAAAAATGCATTTAAAGGCATCAAAAAAGTAATGATTGCTAACGTAGCTGGTGAGGAAATGGCTGAATTAATGATGACATTGATTCCAAAAAGAGTTGAGTCAGTATTTGTCACTAGCCAATCTAAAGTGATTGGCCTGATTAATAATTATGAGCCAAATGAGTCGTTGGGAGTCGATCGCTGGCTAGCAGCTATTGCTGCATGGCATTTGAAAAAGCAACCAAGCATTATAGTTAGTGCTGGCACCGCAGTGACAATAGATTCAATAAGTAGAATAAAAGTAGTAAAAAATAAAGAGAGTAAAAATAAAGACACTAGGAACAAACTGTCTAAACAAGCTGCGTTTATTGGCGGTACTATTATGCCGGGTTTGTATTTAATGCAAATATCACTAGAACAAAACACAGCAAAATTAAAAGATCAGCAAGATGGAAACTTAGTTAAGTTTCCATTAAACACTAAAGATGCTATTGCTACAGGGTGTGTTAATAGCGTTGTGGGTGCCATTGTGTTAATGGCAAAACAGTTAGAAAAACGTAGTGCATTTCTACCAAAGATTATTGTAACTGGTGGCGATGCTAAAAAGATTGCAGAAGCATTAAAATTTCATTCAAAACGCGTTATGCTTGCTGAGAACTTGGTTTTACAGGGCTTAGTTTTCTTTGAGAGAGAGGGAATATGAGAATTTTGGTACTGTTGTTTATAGTTGTAAATTTGGCACTATTTACTTATTTTAATATGGAAAAGTGGATGCCGAAGGCCACAGTCACTTTTGTTGAGCTTAACAAAGAAAAAATAAAGGTTTTAGCAGATAAAGACCTTGATAAGCTCACCAAAAAAGATATTGCACCTTATGTCAGTGCATTATCTCAGCCCATTGCCACTTGTTACAAATGGGGCGATTTTTCTACTGATAATTTAGCTTCTGCGCAAGTCGTGTTAGTACGATTGGGAATAAGTGCTGAGGTGACCCAGTCCTCATTGCGAAATTTGAATAGACGTTTTTGGGTTTATTACCCACCATTAGCTTCAGCTAAAAAAGCACAAGAAAAAGCGCAAGAAATTAAAGCATTAGGAGTTGATGAGTTGTATATTGTGCAAGATTCAAAATGGCGGCATTCTATTTCTTTTGGCTTGTTTAACGAAGAGGCTTTAGCCACTAAGTTACTAAACAACCTTAAGACTAAAGGTGTCCGTAATGCAACAAAGGTCTTACGTAATCCAGGAAACACAACAAGTAGTTTATTGATTAAAAATGTTTCGCCTGAATCGGCATTAAGACTATATAAAGTCAAGCCGGAGTTTGTTGGTACTGAAGTTACGCCAAGCGCCTGCTCTTAAAATTTTGACTGGTTAGTTGTGGCGCTTTGATTATTTATGATTTGTCGCTCCTTTCTTTACTTTTTCTTGATATACAAGTCGGTGATTGTTCCTTCTTTCATTTCTGCTGCGAAGCAAATGGTTTCTGACAGTGTTGGGTGTGCATGAATACTCAAGCCCAAATCATGTGCATCTGCACCCATTTCAATGGCAAGTACTGCTTCAGCTAATAATTCACCCGCATTGACACCGACAATACCGGCGCCGATTAAACGTTTCGTATCTTTATCAAAAATTAGTTTTGTAGTTCCTTCTGTACGTGCGACTGCAATTGCACGACCGCTTGCTGCCCATGGGAAGCTGGCTTTTTCAAAGGCCAAGCCTTGTTCTTTAGCTTCTGTTTCTGTAACACCTGCCCATGCAATTTCTGGGTCAGTATAAGCAACACTTGGAATTACATTAGCAATAAATTCTACTTTATGACCGGCAATAACTTCAGCAGCTACTTTACCTTCATGAGTCGCTTTATGCGCTAACATTGGCTCGCCAACAATATCTCCAATTGCAAAAATATGCGGTACATTGGTACGCATTTGTTTATCGACTGCAATAAAGCCTTTTTCATCCACAGCGACACCTGCGTTTTCAGCACCAATTTTATTTCCATTAGGGCGGCGACCAATTGATACTAGTACGCGATCATAGACTTGATTTTCTTCAGGTGTATTTTCACCTTCAAATATAACGTGAATACCATCTTTTTTTGCTTCTAAAGTTGACACTTTGGTTGAAAGCATAATACTCTCAAAGCGTTTGCTCATGCGTTTTTGTAAAGGACGAACTAAGTCGCGATCGCAGCCTGAAATGAGGTTGTCCATAAACTCGACTATATTAACTTTTGTGCCAAGTGCATCATATACTGTACCCATTTCAAGGCCAATAATGCCACCGCCAATCACTAACATGCGTTTAGGAATGTCTGTTAACGCGAGTGCACTTGTTGAGTCCATAATACGGTCATCTTCTGGTGCGCCTGGGAATCTAGTCGCTTGAGATCCTGCGGCGATAATCGCGTTATCGAATCCAATTTTAGTAGTATTGCCATCATCGGCAGTAACTTCTATTTGATTAGGACTAGTAAATTGGCCTAGACCTTTCACGACTGTTACGCCACGTTGCTTTGCCATCGCTTCCAAACCGCCAGTGAGCTTGCCAACGACATCATTATTTTTCCAATTGCGTAGATGCTCAAGATCTATTTTTGGTTTATTAAAACTGACACCATGTGCTGCTGTTTCTTCAGCTTCTGTAATGACTTTGGCTGTGTGTAGTAGCGCTTTGGAAGGGATGCAGCCTACATTAAGGCAAACACCGCCTAATGTAGGGTATCGTTCAACTAAGACTACATTTAAACCTAAATCGGCAGCACGAAATGCAGCTGTGTATCCGCCTGGGCCCGAACCGAGAACGATGACTTGCGCTGTTAAGTCGTTATCTCCAGTAGCTGTTGCTGCTTTTGGTGTTAGTGCAGAAATAGGCTTTGGTGATTCTTCTATCACTTCTGCTTCTGCTTTTGCTGGTATTGGGTCTGCACTGGCTGTTGCTTCAATCGTTAAAATCAATGTGTCTTTAGCTACTTGGTCGCCAACTTTAATTTTAAGTGCCTTAACCACACCTGAGTGTGATGAAGGGATATCCATCGAAGCTTTGTCCGATTCCACTGTGATCAGTGAATCTTCAATTTCAATGGTGTCACCAACCTTGACTAATACTTCAATGACATCGACTGAATCAAAATTACCAATATCTGGTACGAGAACTTCTATTAAATTACTCATGATTAATTATCCCAGTTACAGCAACAAACGACGCACATCAGAAAGCATCATGCGCATATGGCTAGTAAAGCGAGCGCCATCGGCACCATCAACCACGCGGTGGTCATAGGAAAGTGATAATGGCAACATTAATCGTGGTTCAAATTCGCCAGTTTTTTTGTTAAAAACAGGTTTCATTGCTGCGCGAGACACCCCTAAAATAGCAACTTCTGGACAGTTAATAATTGGCGTAAACATGGTGCCACCAATGCCACCTAAGCTAGAGATGGTAAAGCAACCGCCTTGCATTTCTTCTACCTTAAGTTTTCGCTCACGTGCTTTGCCCGATAGTGACATTAATTCGCCTGCAATTTCGAGTACATCTTTATTTTGAACGTCTTTAACAACAGGGACAACTAAACCATCAGGCGTGTCGCAAGCAAAGCCGACATTGTAGTAACTTTTTAATATTAAAGTGTCGCCATCTGCTGATAGTGAAGCGTTGAAGTTAGGATAAGCTTTTAATGCATTCACAGACGCTTTGATTAAGAATGCAAGCATGGTGAGTTTAATGCCACGTTTTTCTGCATCGGCTTTCATTGACTTGCGAAAGTCTTCTAAATCGCTAATATCAGCTTCATCAAATTGAGTTACGTGTGGAGCTGTTACCCAATTGCGATGGAGATTTGCACCAGATAGTTTTTTGATGCGTGACAAAGGTTTGGTTTCAATTTTTCCAAACTTAGTAAAGTCAATGACTGGCATTGCTAAAGCAGATAATGCACTGCCACCTGATGCCATACTTTCTGACCGTGGTTTAGCAAGCTCACTTTTAACAAAGGCTTGTACATCGTCTTGTAAAATACGGTTTTTAGGACCTGAGCCTTTAACAAACTTAAGATCAACACCTAATTCACGTGCGAATTTGCGCACAGAGGGGCTCGCATGAGAGCTGACTTCTCTATTGGTATCAATATGAGCGCCCACTGGAGCTGGTTTAGCTGCTGGCTGTACTGTCTTTGGTGGCTCGGGTGCAGGGCGGCTTGGCTCAGGAACTGCAACTGCTTCAGGTGCAATCTTAGCTACAGGCGGTGTTGGTTTGCTTTCAGCTTTTGCTTTAACAACTGGCGCTGCAACTGCTGATACTTCTAACATCAATATCAAGTGACCTTCAGCAATTTGATCACCAACTTTTAATTTAACTTCTTTAACAATACCAGCTTCAGGCGCTGGAATATCCATTGACGCTTTGTCTGACTCAACTGTGATGAGCGAATCATCTTTATCGATGGTATCGCCAGCACTGACTAATATTTCAATAATATCGACTGTGTCGAAATTCCCAATATCAGGGACTAAGACTTCTTTTAAACTCATTATTTACTCCGCGATAAACAACCGACTAAACAGTTGTTGGGTTCGGTTTGTTTGGTTTTAGCTTGTACTTTTTGACTGCCTCAACTACTTTTGTATTAGGTAGTTTGCCTGCTTTGCTCAAGGCTTTTAGTGCAGTAAGGACAATGTAATAGCGGTCGACTTCAAAGAAGTCGCGTAATGCTTCACGGCTATCCGAGCGGCCGTAACCATCGGTACCTAAAGCATAAAATTCATTGGGTACAAAGCGTTGAATTTGTTCTGCATAACTTTTCATATAATCGGTTGACGCGACGACAGGACCTTGAGCATCTTTCAACGTTTCTTCTATATAACTAATACGCTGTTTTTTGTTTGGGTTGAGTAAGTTCCAACGCTCACAATCTAAACCTTCACGACGTAGCTCAGTAAAACTAGGAATACTCCATATATCAGCAGAAATACCCCAATCTTTTTCTAGCAATGCGGCAGCTGCAATAGCTTCTCTGAGAATCACGCCACTACCCATCAGTTGCACCTTTTCACCTTTGGACTTTGATTTGCTAAAACTGTACATACCTTTAAGAATGCCTGCTTCAGCGCTTTTTGGCATTGCTGGGTGATTATAATTTTCATTCATCAAGGTGATGTAGTAATACACGTCTTCTTGGTTTTGCACCATGCGGCGTAAACCCTCTTGAATGATTACTGCCAATTCATAAGAAAAAGTAGGGTCATAAGAAATACAGTTTGGTATCGTTGCTGACATTAAGTGACTATGGCCATCTTCATGTTGTAAACCTTCACCATTCAACGTGGTACGACCGGCAGTTGCGCCTAATAAGAAACCGCGTGCACGGGAATCACCTGCAGCCCATGCAATATCACCAATGCGCTGGAAACCGAACATTGAGTAAAAAATATAGAACGGAATCATTTGCGTGCCGGTGACGCTATATGAGGTTGCAGCTGCAAGCCAGCTACAGAATGAACCTGCCTCATTGATACCTTCTTCTAAAATCTGACCATCTTTCTTCTCTTTATAGAACATGACTTGATCAGAATCTTGCGGCTCGTAAAGCTGGCCAATAGAAGAATAAATACCTAATTGACGGAACATACCTTCCATGCCAAAAGTACGCGCTTCATCAGGGACAATAGGCACTACGTACTTACCAATTTGTTTGTCACGCACCAATGTAGAAAGAATTCGCACAAATGCCATTGTGGTCGATATTTCACGTTCACCAGTGTCACCTAGCATATTATCAAACGCTGAAAGTTTAGGCACGGTTAGCTCATTACCTTTACGACGACGTTGTGGAATAAACCCACCCATTGCTGTACGACGCTCAGCCATATACTGCATTTCTGGGCTATCTTCAGCTGGTTTGTAATAAGATAAGTTTTCTACTTGTTCATCAGTAAGAGGTAAATCAAAGCGATCACGGAATGTTTTTAGTGATTCCATATCCATACTTTTTTGTTGATGCGTTGTATTTTGGCCTTCGCCTGCATCACCCATGCCATAGCCTTTAACAGTCTTCGCAAGAATAACTGTCGGTTGACCTTTATGGTTTACTGCTGATTCATAAGCAGCGTAGACTTTATGTGGATCATGGCCGCCACGGTTCAGGCGCCAAATGTCGTTATCTGACATGGCGGCAACCATCTCTTTTAGCTCAGGATATTTGCCAAAAAAGTGCTCGCGTGTATAAGCACCACCTTTTTGTTTAAAGTTTTGATATTCGCCATCAACACATTCTTCCATGCGCTTTTTGAGCAAACCATCTTTATCCATCGCAAGAAGAGGGTCCCAATAAGAGCCCCAAATTACTTTAAGCGCGTTCCAGCCTGCGCCACGGAAGTTTGATTCTAATTCTTGAATAATTTTACCATTACCACGGACAGGACCATCTAGACGTTGCAAGTTGCAATTGATAACAAAAATTAAGTTATCGAGATTTTCACGTGCAGCAAGTGAAATTGCGCCTTGTGATTCAGGTTCGTCCATTTCACCATCACCACAAAAAACCCATACTTTACGATTGCTGGTGTCAGCAATGCCGCGGTTATGCATGTATTTTAAGAAACGTGCTTGGTAAATGCCTGCTAGTGGTCCAATACCCATTGATACAGTTGGAAATTGCCAAAAATCCGGCATTAGCCAAGGGTGAGGGTAACTTGACAAGCCTTTACCACCTGTTTCTTGGCGGAAGTTATCTAATTGGTCCTCTGTGATGCGACCTTCTAAAAAAGCACGTGCATACACACCAGGTGAGGAGTGTCCTTGGAAATACACACAATCGCCATCAAAGTTTCCGTTTGCTGCTCGGAAAAAATGATTAAAACCTGTGTCGTAGAGTGTTGCTGCTGATTGGAAGCTAGCAATATGCCCGCCAACACCAGGAGATTTTTCATTGGCACGTAAGACTGTCATGATGGCGTTCCAACGGATAAGTGCACGTATTTTACGTTCTATCTCAGGGTTGCCAGGCAGTCGTGCTTGTAAATGTGTAGGAATCGTATTGACGTATGAAGTCGTTGAGTTGTAAGGTAAGTTGCTACCAGAGCGACGTGCTTCATCTATCATTGCTTCAAGTAAAAAATGAGCACGTTCTGTGCCTTCATTCTTGATAACTGAAGAAAGTGCATCTAACCATTCTTGCGTTTCTTGCGCATCAGTTTCAGTTAAGCCAGTTTGAGGATTTAATGCCATGCTTGAGGTTTCTCCGGGTTTGCTTACAGTGATTTAGGTAAGTAAATGCCTATGCAATCAAACTTGAAAGGGTTGTTCTTAATATGAAAGTCTATAGTGTGGCTTTTTTAATTTTTTTGGTCAAGTTAAAACATGTCTTAACATGCTAAATTTTGTTAGATTTAAACATGTTTTTCAAATGCTATTTTTGAGAGAATAGCTGGTAAATGTCAGTAAAATTAATGCAAAATTCATTAAAGTGTCGCTAAAAGTTAGTATTTAATAAAACCAGACATATGTTTTTATCTTAAGGAGTGTGCTGAGTCTTATACTTTTCTTACTGATCTTGTGGGTAAGTTAAAAAGATGTAAAACGTGATTTGATGGTTTGCTCAATACATCATATTTTTTTGAATTAGGAAACCTAGATTTAGGTTTCCATTACACTGGATGATTAGGCGTTTGAGTTATTACTTTTGCGTCTCTATGTAAAGCTTAGTGGCGCGATTGCCAGTTCTACAAAAACCTAATATTGGGGATGGGCAATTTGATATAAAGCTAGTGCATTCTCGTATATTTTCCGCCGTAATGTTATTCGGAATTACTGGAATGTAACTATAGTGTAGACCGGCTTTTTCAGCTGCAATTCTGATGCTGTCATTTGTTGGTTGGTCCGCACCACCTTCATGATCAGGACGGTTATTAATGATTGTTTTAAAGCCAAGTGCAACTATTTTGTTAATGTCTTCTGCGCTAATCTGCGGAGAGCTACTAAAATTGCTATTGTGCGAGATAATTTCTAATACCATTGTTAAATCCTTTTATTTAAATTGCAAACCTATTGTAAAAAAGTACATGCATAAACACTAAAGATAGATTCACTGATGATTTTATTAACGTAAGCTTAAGCCGTGTAATCTACGACTAACGCATGATTTCAAAAGTCATTGCCTTGAATGTGGCTGCTATCAGCATTTTTAAGTGCATCGGTATATAACAATATATATTATCATATAATGAAATATGATTTTTTAAACTGAAATATTTAAATTCTTTGTATCAAGACAATACAAAGCATCACAACATTGTCATGCAATTAGGATTACAATCTGTGCATCGGTAATGGAGGTTGAAATGCAAAGCACATTAAATGATTTAGACTGGCTTGATCAATTCCCTGATTTAGATGGGCTGGAAGTGTCAGCTAAAGATTTGTTATTAAAATATGCTCGCGTTGTTGAGGCGCCAATAGGGACTATTGGCTATCGTGAAGGCGGGCCTTGTGGTGCTTATGTAATGCGGCTTTCAGGCAGATCCCGCGTATATAAAATGTCTTCAAGTGGGCGCGAAATATTACTATACAGAGTGAACGCTGGCGAAACTTGTGTGATTACGACAACATGTTTGTTAGGAAAGAGTAATTATCCTGCTTCTACAGTAGTGGAGGAGGCCATTCGAGATGTGATTATTCCTGCGGCGCCATTTAATCAATTGATGATCGATTCTGTAATTTTTCGAACTTTCGTCATGACTAACTATGGTGCATTAATCAGCGATTTAATTGTGCTTTTAGATGAGGTTGCCTTCCATAGTTTAGATGCGCGCTTAGCCAAGTTGCTATTAGATGCTGGTAGCGATGGTGTGCATCGTACACATCAGCAAATTGCAGATGAGCTTGGTACTGCACGTGAGGTAGTTAGTCGGCAATTAAAGCGGTTTGAACAAAAGAGTTGGGTCACCTTAGGGCGCGGCCAAGTTGATTTACTTAGCCGCGATGCGCTTGAAAAGTTAGCCAGTACTTAATATTTTTTTACAAATAATGCTTTGGTTTTGTTGTTCAATTTTTAGTTATTCATTGAACATCCAGGGCCTTTTTGAGTTCTGCTTGAATTATCGCCCACCTTAATAACCACATCTTTTTCAACAGAAGCAACGCAATTATTACATTGGCCTTTTACTGTATGAAACCCCTTCACTGAATTTAGCCCTATGACGTCTTTAAAGTTAGCGTTGTCTACATCAGCATTTGTCAGGTCTGCATTTGTTAAATCAGCACCGGTTAAGTCAGTTGAAACTAAATCAGCGCGATGCATATTAGTGTTACGTAAATTAGCACCTCTTAAATTACCAAAAGGAAATGCAGCAATGTTTAAATCTGCATCTTCAAAGTTAGCACCTTCAAAATTACCACCAACAGAATCGAACTTCATTTGGCCCATTGGTTGATTGCCAATATCTAGGCCAAAACGCCCATGTCTAGCATCTATGCCACTCATATCAACTTTGCCTAATGTACCTATCACGCGCGCATTATTAAGGATGGCATTTTTAAATATGGTGTTATCAAATATTGGTTGAAAAATAGTGGCATTACTTAAGTCGGCTTCGCTAAAGTTCGCATTTTCGATACGCGCTAAATTTAAGTAAGCACCTTGCAAGTTAGCACCTATCAGTTTTGCACCCATTAGTTCTGCACCAAAAAAGCTTACGTTTTGCATATTGCAATGGCTTAAATCCATGCCATTAAAAACTAAGTAGCCGGCATCTCTGTTTTTTAAGTCACATGTCTTGCTTTTTATTTGTGCTATTGCATCTTCTTGACTAATTTTTACACGTGGCACTTCAGCATTTTTTGCATAAAACGTTTTGGCCTGTTTAATTGTATCGTCTGGATCTAACAAGAAAGAGTCCCTAGAAGATTCCAAGCTAAAGCAGTATTTTTGCCCTTTATAAACTTCGTTAATATTACAATTTGTTTTTTTGTAAACCCCTTTAGAAAGGCCGTAAGTGCAGTGCTCACCAAACTCCCCTTCTGCGGCTGAGTAAGTAATAGTGCTAAATAAAAGCACGGTTGTTGTTAATAATAATTTATATATATTCATTATGGCTCTCCAAAAAACAACGTGTTACTTGACGTATCAGATGGCTTGAGTATAGGCCTATAGCTTGCTACTACAGTAACTTTTGTCACAAACAAATATGCGTGTTGATGAGCCTTAATTTGAGCTTGTATAGATATAGGTTAACGATCGTCTTCTGCTGGTGATAATCATTAATCAAGCCTAATTATGCAAAGTTAGGTCAGCTAACAAAATACAGAGGCGTTAATCGCTCATCTGCAAACAATTAGCAGAACTGTTAAACACAGAACAAACTCATTAAGAGGGAAAATAAAATGACAAACAAACAATTGAAAAAAACTTTAATAGTTAGCCTGATGCTAGCTAGTACGTCGTTAATAGCAAATGCTGGGAGTGACCGTTACCAAGATCGTGCACGTGTTATTTCTGTTACGCCACAAGTTGAAAGAGTCAATGCCCCAGTACAGGAATGCCGTACAGAATATCTACGTGAAACCTATTATGAAAATAGCCGTCGTTCAAATGGTGGTGCTATATTAGGTACGATTGCAGGTGGCGTTATTGGCAGTCGATTTGGTGGTGGTAGTGGCCGTATTGCAGCAGCAGCGATTGGTGCTGGCTTAGGTGCTGTGATTGGTGATCGTCATGATAATCGTTACAATCAGCCTCATGAACGTGTAGAAGCCCGTCCAGTTGGACGCTGTGTATCTGTGGATAATTGGCAAACAGTCAATCGTGGCTATTTAGTTGAGTATCAATACAATGGTCGTCGCTATACAACGGAAACTGATAGAGATCCAGGACGGTATATTCCTGTGAATGTGTCTGTGAATCCAGGTGGCCGTGTGGCTAATGTGTCCCATGGATATCGTAACAAACATCAGCATCGCGGCAAACATAAGAATAAACACCAGCGTAGATATTGGTAATTTGAAGCCAGTTTAGTTTTATTGGCTGAAATGGTAGAGGTTATCACTGGATGGTTTCTATTTTTTTGTTGATCACAACAATTATAATCTGGCTAGCTAGTTTATAATTGGAGCCAAAATAATGAAGGACTTTCATGGCGTTTTTGGCTAATGTGTTTGAAAATTTTAAAGATTTAGTTAGAAAGCGGCCGCCCAATGCTGCCCAGAAGTGGGAAGAAGAAGGCGGTGCCGCTCTACATAGTTATTGGTTATATGCTAAGCCCGTGAATGTAGTGCTTAGTAGAGATAGTTATTTTTTGGCCGATGCTGAGTTAGTGCTTTCGGAGCTAGAGTCTAATGCTTTAATTATTAGTTTAAATGAACATTTTTCAGCCGTAGGTTATACCTTTTATTTTGCTTATGAAAGATGGTTTTTAGGCACAGATAAAGATCCCAAAATTATGACTAAAGCGATTGATGAGGTGATCAATAAAGATGTGGCTGCCTATTTGCCACAAGGCGAAGGAGCCTTGGTGTGGGCCAAATTGCAAAATGAAATTCAAATGCTGTTATTCAGTCATGCGGTCAATGAAGATAGAGAGCAAAAAGATTTGCCAGTAGTGAATAGTATTTGGTTTTATGGCGAGAGCCAGCCACGCGTTTTGAAAATGACAACTTGATTTAAACCGTATGGATAAGATGAATCTAAATTGAACTAAAAAATTTTTCCACAAATAAAGTTTTTATGAAAATCACTCAAAGACCTATTGATGCGTTAATAAAAAATCAATTGATTGCATCAGGAGTAACGCCCTTGTTTGCTAGATTGTATGCGGCACGTGGGGTTCAAACTGGCATTGAGTTAGATGTTTCATTAAGTCGACTTATCCCGCCTAATCAATTAACTAATAGTACAGTAATGGCGAAAATTCTTGCTGATGCAATTGCGCAAGATAAAAAGATGCTAGTGATTGGCGACTATGATGCTGATGGTGCAACTGCGACTGCTGTCGCGGTAAAAGGTTTGCGTGCTTTGGGTGCAAAAGTAGATTTTTTAGTGCCAAACCGTTTTGAGTACGGTTACGGCTTAACGCCAGAAATTGTTGCGCTTGCTGCGCAAAATAAGCCAGATATTATTATTACCGTTGATAATGGTATTGCGAGTATAGATGGTGTGGCTGCTGCCAATAAGTTAGGTATTAAGGTCTTGATTACAGATCATCATTTACCCGCAGACGAAACGCCACAAGCAGCTTGTATTGTTAATCCGAATCAACATGGCTGCGACTTTCCAAGTAAAAACCTTGCCGGTGTTGGTGTGATGTTTTATGTGTTGTTGGCCTTGCGTGCTGAATTACGGGCGCTTGGGCGATATGATGAAAAAACTACGCCTAATTTAGCCACTTTATTAGATTTAGTCGCGCTAGGTACCGTTGCTGATTTGGTTAAACTTGATGCAAATAATCGAATTCTTGTTGAGCAAGGTTTGCGTCGTATTCGTGCTGGTTCATGTAGTGAAGGTATTAAAGCGATACTAAAAGTGGCTGGACGAGATTTGGTTTTAACTAACGCACAAGATTTAGGTTTTTATGTTGGCCCTCGACTGAATGCAGCTGGGCGCTTAGATGATATGCGATTAGGTATTCAATGTCTGCTCGCTGATACGACGCAAGAAGCACATGCATTTGCACAAAAATTGCATGAGTTGAATTCAGAACGGCGTAATATTGAAGCTGATATGCAAGATGAAGCCCTTGCAAGTTTAGATGATATTGAGGTTGATGATCAATTCGCAATTAGTTTATATGCACCGAGCTGGCATCAAGGTGTGGTGGGTATTCTAGCTTCACGGCTTAAAGAGCGTTATCACCGACCAGTCATTGCATTTGCCAATACTAGCACTGATGATTCTAGTAACACTGGCCCATCTAGTGAAGAAATTTTAAAAGGTTCAGGCCGGTCAATACCTGGTTTGCATTTACGTGATGCACTGGATCTAGTCACTAAAAGACACCCTAATTTAATTTTGAAATTTGGTGGCCATGCCATGGCCGCTGGATTAAGTATTAAATATGAAAATTTTTTAGATTTTCAAATTGCTTTTGAAAAAGTAGTAACTGAATTATTAAACGTTGAAGATTTGCAAGCGCAAATTACCACTGACGGCAGTTTTGATGCCAGTGAAATGACTTTAGAAACGGCAAAAGAAATAAGCATGCAAGTATGGGGGCAAGGGTTTGCTCAACCAACGTTTAGTGATGCATTTTTTGTCATCAATCAGCGTCTCGTTGGTGAGAAACATTTAAAATTATATTTAGAAAAACAAGGCAAGCGTTTTGATGCGATTTTTTTTGGCCAAACAGAATTTTTAGCTGATCAAGTAAACGCTGTCTACCAATTGCAGGCCAATAATTATAATGGATTGCAAACGGTGCAGTTACAGCTGATTAACGTTTAACTGCGTTATAATTGAATCATGACTGAAATTAAGAAACAAGCAAAAAAAACAGCCAAGAAATTCGTGATTGCTAACTGGAAGATGCATGGCAATCTTCACCAAAATCAAGTTTTATTAGCTGCTTATATTCAAAAACTAAATCAGTTAAAAGACATGCAAGTTGTTGTTTGTGTTCCTTATCCCTACCTTGCTCAAGCACAAGAAATGTTGGCTGGCACTAACATTGCTTGGGGTGCTCAGAATATGGCTAAAGATAATAATGGTGCATTCACGGGAGAGGTGAGTGCCGAAATGCTGTGTGATTTTGGTTGTGAGTACGTCATATTAGGGCATTCAGAACGTGCAACAGCTTATTGCGAATCAGATGAAAATATTGCACAAAAATTTAGGGCAGCAAAAGATCATAATCTGACACCCGTATTGTGCGTGGGGGAAACGCTTATCGAGCGAGAGGCTGGAGTAATGGAAATGGTTGTTGGTAATCAACTGGATATAATTATCGATAAATATGGCACTGCAGTTTTTGAAGATGCCATTATTTCTTATGAGCCGATTTGGGCAATTGGTACAGGTTTGGCTGCTAGGCCAGATCAAGCAAAAGCGATGCATAAGTTCATTCGAGGCAAAATTTCAGCACTTAATTTTGATGTAAAAATCCTTTATGGGGGCAGCGTAAGACCACAAAATGCGTTACAATTATTCAAAGTTGAAGATATTGATGGTGGACTAATAGGGCAATGTTCACTGAATGCGCAAGAATTCGAAGATATTTGTCGTGCAGCGGTAACATCTAATGCATGATTAGACCTAACAAGTTTTATCAATAAGCCAATTATTGGAAAAGCAAATTAAGTAAAAGCATTTTTAAGGTAAGGTATGGAAAATATAATTTCAGTAGTACACATTTTAGCTGCAGCTGGCCTCATTGGGTTAGTCTTATTGCAGCATGGTAAAGGTGCCGATATGGGCGCAGCATTCGGTAGCGGTGCATCTGGCAGCCTATTTGGCGTGAGCGGATCAACAAACTTTTTGAGTCGTGCTACCTCAATGTGCGTGGCAGTGTTTTTTGCGACAAGTTTAGCGCTAGCTTATTACGCAAGCAATCGCTCAGTAGGTGCCAGTGTTGTTAAGGTCCCTGTCAGTGCTGAAGCAATGGTAAATGAAGCTGTTGAGAGTGATGCTACGACACCTTTGTTGCCTGAACTTGCACCTGCACCTGCAAGTAACACTACAGACGATATTCCTAATTAAACATTAGGTGTTTGGAGGCTTTGCCTCATGAAACATGCCGTCGTGGTGGAATTGGTAGACACGCTACCTTGAGGGGGTAGTGACGAAAGTCGTGAGAGTTCGAGTCTCTCCGTCGGCACCAGTAGTTAGTATCAAGCAGTATCATAAACCATCAATATCCTAGTAAATACAACAACTTAATAATATAAACTGCATCATGTGGTCGCATATCGTATTGTACAAACGCTTTACAAAACGTACAAAAAAGCGTACAAAAACATATCTTATTTATTTTTTGTACGTTTTAATCAATTATGGCTAAAAAGCTATCTGCTGAATTACTAGATGACCTCACCATAAAGGCTGCAAAGTCACTAGCTAAAGAATATACGTTGCGAGATGGTAACGGCTTGTTTTTGCTTGTACATCCCAACGGTAGTAAATACTTTCAGCTACGCACCACGCTGCATGGCAAATCTAAGAAAATACAGTTAGGTGCTTATCCTGATTTAACACTGGCTAAAGCACGGACATTAGCAAAAGAAAATCGTCGCCTGATTGATGACCACAAAGACCCAATCATAGAGGCAAAACTTGCTAAAGCTAAAGAAGCGCAAAATGCTGATGCTACCTTTCGTTCGGTTGCAGAAACTTGGCTAGACATTAAAAAACACACACTAGCTAAAAGTACACATCTAAAAATACAGCAAACCTTTAACGCCAATGTGTATAGCAGATTAGGTAAATACCCAATCAACAAGATTGATAACCAAATGGTGAGAGATTGTTTGCTGGTGATGCAAAAACGTGGTGCATTAGAATTAATGGAAAAATCACGCGGGTGGATTAAGCAGATATTTGATTTTGCATTGAGCGATAAGTTGATTAGTGAAAACCCAATACCAGTAACAGACTTGCGACTAAAAAAACATATTAGTGAAAAATTCCCACGATTAAAGACACCGCAAGATGCTGGCAAGTTACTACGTAACCTTAACGATTATGCTGGCAGTTTTGAAGTTTCAACCTGTGTTTATCTCATGCTTAACCTAGCGCAAAGACCGAGTGAGTTACGTTGTGCCAAATGGGTAGACTTTGATCTTGATAATGCCGTTTGGACAATACCACTAGAACAATCTAAAACACGTAAGCACATGACTAAACCGCACACCGTCATGCTTTCTAGGCAAGCTATAGCCGCTTTAAAAGAATTAAAACAATACACCAGTCACAGTGAATATGTTTTTGCCTCGCGCTGGCTTAATAAGCCTGTATCCGAGGCAACCATACGCAAAGCATTTAGATTAAACTTTACTGACTACCACATCGTGCCACATGGTTGCCGTCACTTTTTTAGCACACAAGCCAATGAAAGCGGATTGTTTCGGCATGATGTCATTGAAGCCGCACTATCACATGGCGACCCAAACCAAATTAGAAAAATTTACAACGAAGCTACTTATGACAAAGAACGTAAGCAATTAGCGCAATGGTGGAGTGACCAATTAGATATTATGCGTGATGGTGCAAAAGTAATGCCAATTAAAAAAGCATAATAGTTTAACCATACCTAGCATGG